>Ga0187871_10003378_pt1 | contig 12420 bp, 8 predicted proteins | sample June2016WEW_16_1_FD_132988 | JGI IMG/M metagenome (GOLD analysis project Ga0187871, IMG submission 132988) | Peatland microbial communities from SPRUCE experiment site at the Marcell Experimental Forest, Minnesota, USA - June2016WEW_16_10 | ecosystem: Environmental > Terrestrial > Soil >... | reverse complement strand
TAGCGACGTCGCCGGCAAGAAAAGGGGCAGCGGAACGAACGACATTTTCGAAAAATGCCGGAACTTCACTCGTCCGGGTGATCTCCAGTCCGCTGGGCTCTACATGTACTTCGAGGTCTTTGGTGATCGCGAAGGATGCGGCCCTGGAGAGGTCCGCATAGGGAAGCGGAAAGTGCGGATGTTCGGGTCGAACGACTACCTCGCCCTGATCACGCACCCCAAGGTGAAGGAAGCCGCGGCGCAAGCGGTGAAGAAGTATGGCAGCGGGTGCAGCGGTTCCCGCCTGTTGAACGGCACACTGGATCTGCACGTGAAGCTGGAAGCGGATCTGGCCGCGCTGATGCACAAGCAGGCCGCCATCACTTTCGGTACCGGATTCCAGGCAAATTACGCCACGCTCAGCGCGCTGACGGAAAAGGGCGACGTAATGGTGTGCGACCACAATCTGCACGCCAGCCTGGTGGAAGGCGCGCTGCGATCGCCGGCGCGGACGGTGCGGTTCCGTCATAACGACATGGAGCACTTCGAGCGGTGCCTGGAGAACTGCCCGCCGGAGGAGAAGATTCTGATCGTTTCCGAAGGCGTGTTCAGCATGGAAGGCGACATCGCCGACATGCGGGGCATCACGCGGCTGGCCAAGCCCTACGGGGCGCGGGTTTACGTAGACGAAGCGCACGGGCTCGGCCTGCTGGGCCCGAACGGCGCGGGGGCGGCCGAGCACCTGGGCGTGCTGGACGACATGGACATCGTGATGGGCACCTTCAGTAAATCGCTGGCATCGGTGGGCGGATTCATCGCCGCCGACCGCACGGTGATCGACTATCTGAAGCACACCGCGCGGCCATTCGTGTTTTCGGCGAGCCTGCCGCCAGCCTCGGTGGCGGCGGCGGGAGCGGCGCTCGACATCATGCGGCACGAGCCGGAGCGGCGGCACAACGTGCTGCGGGTGGCGCAGATGCTGCGGGACGAGCTGCGGTCGCGCGGGTTTTCGGTGCTGCCCGGCGAGACGGCGATTGTCCCGGTGGTGGTGCGCGAGGAACTGGACCTGTGCCGGCTATGCAAGACGCTGCTCGAACAGGGCATCTATATCAACCCGGTGCTTCGTCCGGCGGCGGCGCAGAACCTGTTGCGGATTTCCTGTACGGCGGCGCACACCGAACAGCACGTGGACCGGCTGGTGAGCACGCTGGTGCGGGTGATCGCGGAACTGGGCATCGAGATCTGAGGGCCCGGGTAGGACAGCCCATCGTTTCTTGTGGTCTGTCCTGTTTTGACCACAGGCGGCCAGGAAATCGACAGGCGACAAAAAACGATCGCCCGTCCTGCCTCCTCCGAAGAGCTTAGAATAGTCAGACATGGCTGTTTCCGCTTCCGACCTGCTGCTTTTGGGGCAGTACGACACGCCCACGATTTCCAACGTAATCGAGCTGTTCGAAGTGCGGCCGCGCCGCGAGGGCTTCATGGACGCGCGCATCCGCGCCTGTTTCCCGGAGATGGGCCCGATTGTGGGCTACGCTTCCACGGCCACCATGCGAACCGCGCATCCGCGCGCCGAGGGCGACGTCTACAGCGGGCTGGACGAGCAGGTGGCGCGCTTCGCCGAGCTGCCGGGGCCGGCGATCGTGGTGTTCGAGGACCTGGACGACCCGCCGGTGGGCGCCACTTTCGGTGAAGTGATGTGCGCCAGCTACCAGTGCTTCGGCGCTTTGGGCGTCATCACCAACGGCCCAGCGCGCGATCTGGAGCAGGTGCGGCGGCTGGGCTTCCGGGCGTTCTCCGACGGCGTGGTTGCCTCGCACGCCGACAGCCACATCACGTCGCTCCACCAACCGGTGCGGGTAGGCGGCCTCGCGGTGCGGCCGGGGGACTTGCTGCACGCCGACGCCAACGGAGTTTGCAGCATTCCGGAAGACATCGCCTCGGATGTGGCGCACGCGGCGCAGGAATTCGTGGCGGCGGAAGCGGTTTCGATCGATTGCGCCCGCGGTTGGAATCACAACCTGGTTGCCTACGCGGCGGCGCGGCGCGAAATGGTGGACCGCATCGCCGCGCTGGGCAAAAGGGTAAGGGGCAAGCGGCAGGTGGGTTGAGGCAGAAGGGGCGACGGCGGCGCTCCAGGAAGAGCACCGGCGACAAGATCGCCGGCGTTACCAGGCTCGCGCGCTACAGAGGATAATGGAACCGGAGGCACGAAGCCTGTGGCAACCATGACGTCGCCCATTTCCATTTCGCTCGAAAACGAGAAGAATCCCTGGATCGCCGCCGCGGCGCGGTTCGACGAAGCCGCCCTGCGGCTGAAGCTGGATGAAGGCATCTGCAAGGTGTTGCGCGCGCCGAACAAGGAGATCACCGTCAACATTCCGGTGTTACTGGACGATGGACGGATCGAGGTGTTCACGGGCTACCGGGTACAGCATTCGCTGGCGCGCGGTCCGGCCAAGGGCGGCATCCGTTTCGCGCCGGACGTGACGCTGGACGAAGTGCGCGCGCTGGCCTCCTGGATGACCTGGAAATGCGCGGTGGTGAACATCCCGTTCGGCGGCGGCAAGGGCGGCGTGATTTGCGACCCACACCTGCTGTCGGACACGGAACTGGAGAAGCTGACGCGGCGCTACACGGCGGAGATCATCGATTTTCTGGGGCCGGAGCGCGACGTGCCGGCGCCGGACGTCAACACCAACGAGCAGGTGATGGCGTGGATCATGGACACTTACTCGATGCACGCGCGGCATCTGAACACGGCGGTGGTGACGGGCAAGCCGCTGTCGATGGGCGGGTCCCGCGGACGGCCGGAAGCCACCGGCCGGGGCTGCATGATCGTCACCTTGCAGGCGCTGAAGCGGATGAGCCTCGCGCCATCGGATTGCCGTGTTGTGATCCAGGGATTCGGCAACGTGGGCGGCATGGCTGCGCGGCTGATGGCGGCGATGGGCTTCAAGATTGTGTGCATCATCGAGTACGATGGCGCGGTTTACAATCCGCACGGCCTGGATATCGTGGGGCTGCAGAAGCACCGCAAGGAAACGGGATCCGTGGTCGGATTCAGCGGCGGCGAAGCGATCGACAGGAATGAGGCGATGTTCCTGGAGTGCGACGTGCTGCTGCCGGGAGCCACGGAAAACGTAATTACATCATTGAACGCCGATCACATCCGCTGCAAGATTCTATGCGAAGGCGCCAACGGCCCGACCACGCCTCTGGCGGATGAGGTGCTTTTCGACAAGAAGGTTTTCGTGATCCCCGACATCCTGGCCAATGCCGGCGGGGTGACGGTCTCCTATTTCGAATGGGTGCAGGACCGGCAGGGTTTTTTCTGGAACGAGCAACTGGTGAACACGCGCCTGGAAGAGATCATGGTGGACAGCTTCGACGCGGTAGTGGAGTACGCGGAAAAGCACCAGGTGAACAACCGGACCGCGGCATACATGCTGGCGCTCGACCGGGTGGCGGCCGCGATCAAGCTGAGGGGAATCTACGCGTGAGGGCGATGGGAGTATTGGCCCTCCCAAGCCCTGGTCGCCGACGTGGCGCACGCACTCGTGCGTGCCGTGTCGAGACTCTTCTCGACACACGCTCACGGGTGGCACGCCAAGCGTCGGCACGAGTGCCGACGCGGCACGCACGAGTGCGTGCGCCACGTTACTCCGAAAGGTGCGATGGCTGACGCCTCGACGCCGCTGATGCGGCAGTACAACGGCATCAAGCAGCAGGTGCCGCACGCGCTGCTGATGTTCCGGCTGGGCGATTTCTATGAGCTGTTCTTCGAGGACGCCGTGATCGCCGCGCGCGACCTGGAAATCACGCTCACTTCGCGCAACAAGGAAAAAGGCGCGGCGATTCCGATGTGCGGCGTGCCGTACCACGCGGCGGAAGGCTACATCGCGCGGCTGATCCAAAAAGGGCACCGGGTGGCCATCTGCGACCAGATGGAAGATCCGAAGCTGGCCAAGAAGCTGGTGAAGCGCGAGCTGACGCGAGTGGTGACGCCGGGAACGGCGATGGATGCGAGCCTGTTGCGGCCGCACGAAAACAACTACCTGGCGGCGGTGACGCCGGCCGGGGCGCGGGCGGGAGTGGCGCACGTGGACATCTCGACCGGCGAGTTCCGGGTGACCGAGATGGACGCGGACGAGGTGCCGGGCGCGCTGGAGCAACTGGCTGCGAAAGAGGTCCTGGTTCCCGGCGACCTGGCGCCGGCGGCCGGCGATCGGGCGCCGCGATTCGTTCGAACCGAAGTCGAAGACTGGGTTTTCACTGCGGATTACGCCGGCCGCACGCTGCGGGACCACTTCAAGCTGCTCACGCTCGATGGCTGCGGACTGGCAGGTAAGCCGGCGGCGGTGGGAGCGGCGGGCGCCATTCTGCATTACCTGCGCGAAACACAGCGGGCGGCGCTCGATCATCTGGACCGCCCGGCCTGGTACAACCGCGCCGATTCGATGGTGCTGGACGCGGTGACGGTGCGTAACCTGGAGTTGACCGAGCCGGTATTCGCGGCGGATGCCGACGCTGTTGGCGGTGCGTCGCAGATCACCGTGCTGGCGGTGCTCGACCAGACGCGGACCGGGATGGGCGGGCGGCTGTTGCGGCAGCGGCTGCTGCGGCCGTCGATGGAGCAGCGCGAGATCGAAGAAAGGTTGGGCGCGGTGGGCGAGCTGCTGGAGCAGACCATCGCGCGCGCGGAGCTGCGCGAGCAACTGGCCGGCATTCTCGACATGGAACGGCTGCTCGCCAAAGTGACGCTGGGGACGGCTGGGCCGCGGGAACTGCTGGCGCTGGGCCGCTCGATGGAGAAGATTCCCGCGCTGCGGCGGCTGATCGCGGCGCGGCAGAGCACGCGCCTGCGCGCGATTCACGAGCAGGCGGACGAGCTCGCGGACGTGGCCAAGATGGTGCTGGAGGCGATCGCCGACGAGCCCCCGCTCAACGTGGCCGATGGCGGGACCATCCGCGCCGGTTTCCACGCCGAGCTCGACGAGTTGCGCGACCTCAAGCAGAATGGCCAGCGGTACATCGCGCAGATCGAGACCCGCGAGCGGCAGCGCACCGGCATCGGATCGCTCAAGGTGCGGTTCAACAACGTGTTCGGCTACTACATCGAAATCACGCGCGCCAACCAGCACCTGGCGCCAGCGGATTACGAGCGCAAGCAGACGCTGGCCAACGCCGAGCGGTTCACCACGCCGGAGCTGAAGGAATACGAACACAAGGTGCTGGACGCGGAGGAGAAGATCCTCAGCCTGGAGAAGGATCTATTCGCCGACGTGCGGCGGCGCGCGGGCGCGGAGGCGCAGCGCATACGGGCGACCGCCGCGGCGGTCGCGGAGCTGGACGTAACGGCGGCGCTGGCGCAAGTGGCGGCGGAAAACCGTTATCATCGCCCCACGTTTTCGGATTCGGGCGAAATGCGCATCCTCGCCGGGCGGCATCCGGTGATTGAACGGCTGAGCGGCGAAGAAGCGGGCCGCTTCATTCCCAACGATCTGTATTTGAACAGCGGCTCGAACCTGATCGCCATCATCACCGGCCCCAACATGGGCGGTAAATCGACCTACCTGCGGCAGGCGGCGCTGATCGCGATTCTGGCGCAGATGGGCAGTTATGTGCCGGCGGAAGAAGCGGAGCTGCCGCTGATCGACCGCATCTTCACCCGCATCGGCGCGTCGGACAACCTGGCGCGGGGCCGTTCGACGTTCATGGTGGAGATGACGGAGACGGCGGTCATCCTGAACACAGCGACGGCGCGAAGCTTCATCGTGCTGGACGAGATCGGGCGCGGAACGGCGACTTACGACGGCCTGGCGCTGGCGTGGGCGGTGGTGGAGCACATCCACGCGCGGACGCGCGCCAAGACGCTGTTTGCGACGCACTATCACGAGCTGACCGAGCTGGCCGAGCAACTGGAGGGCGTGAGCAACCTGCGCGTGACGGTGAAGGAAGCGGGCGATCGCATCATTTTCCTGCGTAAGGTGGAGCCGGGTAAGGCCGACCGCAGCTACGGAATTGAAGTGGCGCGACTGGCGGGCCTGCCGCTCGCCGTGATCGAGCGCGCGCGCGAGGTGCTGAAGCTGCACGAGCGCACCGAACACGCCGTAAGTGAGGAACTGGTGAAGGCGGAAGAGACGGGGCCGGTGCAGATTCGGCTCTTCGAGCCGGTGGGATACGGTATCGCGGAGCGCGTCCGCGGGCTTGATTTGGACCGGCTGCGGCCGATCGAAGCGCTGGAATTGCTAGCGGAATTGCAGAAAGAACTGAGGTAGGACGGACGATCGGCTTTTGTCGTCTGTCAAAATGTGCGACTTGTGCGAGCGATGACAGACCACGTGAGGCGATGGTCTATCCTACCGGTGGAACAATGCGAATTGCGGGCATCATGAGCGGGACGTCGCTGGACGGGGTCGACGTAGCGATTGTGGACATGAACGAGCGCGTGCGCGTGATCGGGTTCCAATCAACGGCATATCCCGCGGCGGTGCGCAAAGAGCTGCTGGCGGTATCGAACGCGGTCACGCACACTGGCGCGATCTCCCGCCTTCATTTTGAACTCGGCGAATTGTATGCGCGCGCGGCGAACCGCGCCATGCGGCGCTTCGGGCGAGTGGAACTGATCGGCTGCCACGGGCAGACGATTTTTCACGATGGCCGGCACAACACGTTGCAGATCGGCGAGCCGGCGGTGATTGCGGAGCGCACCGGCGTGCCGGTTGTTGCGAACTTCCGTGCGCGCGACATCGCGGCCGGAGGCGAAGGCGCGCCGCTGGTTCCCTACGCCGATTACCTGCTTTTCCGGCATCCGAAACGGACGCGGACGGCGCTCAACATCGGCGGCATTGCCAATATCACGGTGATACCGGCGGCCGCACAACCGCGCGATGTGGTGGCTTTCGATACGGGGCCCGGCAACATGGCGATCGACGCGCTGGTGCGGGAGTATACGCGGGGCAAGCAAACCTTCGACCGCGGCGGCAGGCTGGCCAAATCCGGCCGCATCCATCGGGGGTTGCTCGATGATCTATTGAGCGACGCCTATTATCGCCGCGATCCGCCAAAGAGTACGGGGCGCGAGCAGTACGGCGCGGAATTCGTGGAGCGGATGAAGCGATCGAAGCTGCCGATGCGAGATTTAATTGCGACCGCGACCACGCTGACCGCGGCCACCATCGCTATCGGTGTACGAAGAAGCGGCGCGGCGAGCGGCGATCTGATCGTCTCCGGCGGTGGTGCGCACAATCCGCGCATCATGGCGCAACTGGCGGGCTTCCTGCCGGAAGCGGCGATGTCGACTTCGGAGGACTATGGGGTCGGCATCGACGCCAAAGAAGCCGTGGCGTTCGCCATCCTCGCGCACGAGACCTGGCGGGGCAAGCCCGGCAATCTGCCCTCGGCAACCGGGGCGCGGCGTGCGGTAGTGCTGGGAAGCATCACGGCTGGCGTCTCGGACGGAGAAGCGCGCAGGGGGTAGCTCGCGGTTGGCAGACGGAAGTCCGCTTCGGACCCGAAACCCGGGCGTCTGTACCACGATCCATGTCGAAACTCCGGACGCAGGCCGGGGACCTGCGGCGCTAGCTAGCTGGCTAGCTGGCGATACACGGGCTGGGCTTCCTGTTGAACGGCCGGCGCCAGGGCGACAACCGGCGGCGCCGAGACTTGCCGAGCGATCGGATTCCCCACCCGCATGGTTCTCCAATCGTACGCGAACTCCTTGCCGCAATCGAGACAAACCACGTAAGTACCCAGGTGTGTGGCATTTTTCGCCGTGATGGCGCCGTTTCTCGAGCCGGGCGTCATGGGGAAAGTTGTGCGCGAGTGAGCGCATCCAAACAGCGTGTTAACCAAAGAGTGAAGCATTGTCGAGCCCTCCTGTCATTTGATTAGACACAGCAGCCTGGGAGAACGTTGCAGATTGGCGATTAAAGATACTAAATGGCTAGCTCCAGTACTGCTGGTGCAGGGCGGATGGCAGCCCATGTTACAGGCGGGAAGCGATGGATTCGGCGATCTGGCGGCCGTGAAACCGTCCATTTTCAATGAAGATCTCGTTGGTGTGCATGCCGGCGACGATTACACCCGCCAGGTAAATACCGGGGCGCTCGCTTTCGAGCGTGGCGGGATCGGTGCGCGGCTTCTCGGTAGCGGAATCCAACGTAATTCCAGTTGCGGAGAGGAAATTCAGATCGGGGCGATAGCCGATCATGGCAAAAACAAAATCGTTCGTTAATGTTTTTTCCCCATCCGGGGTCGCGACGCGAATCGACTCGGGCAGGATCTCCACCACGCTTGAGTGGAAGAGCGCGCGGATCTCGCCGCTCTTGATCCGGTTCTCCAGGTTTGGCCTGATCCAGTACTTCACGTGGCTCGATATAGCGGCCTCGCGGTGAATCAACGTGACGCGGGCGCCGGTCCAGTTCAACTCCAGCGCCGCGATGGCGGCAGAATTCTGGCCTCCGATCACGGCCACATCGTGGTTGTAATAAGGGTGCGGCTCCTTGTAATAGTGCAGGACCTTTTCGAGATCCTCACCGGGCACGCCGAGCCTATTTGGTACGTCATAGTACCCTGTCGCCAGCACGATTTTGCGCGCCAGGTAGAGGCGGCGCGAGCCGAGACGATCGGTGGAGTGAACTTCGAAGGCATTGTCGGCGCCGGCGATGCGATCCACGCGCTCATACTGGCGGATGTCCAGTTTGAAATACTCCGCCACGCGCCGGTAGTACTTGAGTGCTTCATGGCGGTTGGGTTTTTCGTTGAGGCTGGTCATCGGAATGTTGCCGATTTCGAGCAGCTCCGGAGTAGTGAAGAAGACCATGTTGGTGGGGTAGTGGTAAATCGAGTTGACCACGCAGCCCTTTTCGACGAGCACGGTCTTCACGCCGCGGCGCTCCAGTTCGATACCGCAAGCGAGCCCGGTCGGCCCGGCGCCGACGATGAGCGCGTCGAAGGATTCGGTCGTCGGAGTGGATGGCATGAAACAAGTTTACAGCGCCGTGGCGCACGCACTCATGCGTGCCGCGTCGGCACTCGTGCCGACGCAGGGCGCCACGGAGGAGAAGACGCGTCGAGAGGAGTCTCGACGCTGCACGCACGAGTGCGTGCGCCACGGAGGCTAACTTAGTTTGCTTTCCAGATCGCGATAGACGTTTTCGAGCGCGGCGTCGACCGCCCCCGCATCCTTGCCGCCGCCTTCGGCCATGTCCGGCCTGCCGCCGCCCTTGCCGCCGAGCGCTTGGGCGACCGCACCTACCAGTTTGCCAGCCTGCACTTTGGCGGTGAGGTCTTTGGTGACCGCGGCCACGATGGAGACGTTGCCTTCTTCGCCCGAAGCCAGCACGACCACGGCGGATTTCCACTTGTTGCGCAGCGAATCGGCCAGCGAGCGCATCTGCTGGCGGTCCATTCCGTCCAGGCGCGCAGCGAGCACCTTGGACCCATTCAGCGTGCGGGCTTGCGTTTCCAGCGCGCCGGCGGCGGATTGCGCCAGTTTTTCCTTCAACTGCTTGAGCTGATGTTCGAGCGCGCGCTCATTGGCGAGCAACTTGGCGACGTGATCGGCAAGCTCGGGTTCGGAGGCGTGAACGATTTCGGCGACGCGGCGCAAGGCACCGGTGGATTCCTGGAATTGGCGCAGCGCGCCTTCGCCGGTGATGGCTTCAATGCGGCGCACACCGGAGGATATGCTGCCCTCATAGACGATCTTGCAGAGGCCGATATCGCCGGTGCGCCGGACGTGCGTGCCGCCGCAGAGTTCCTGGCTGAAACCGGGCACGCTGACGACGCGGACCTGTTCGCCGTATTTTTCGCCGAACAGCGCCATGGCGCCGGTGGCGATGGCCTGATCGAGCGGCATGACGGTGGTCGAGACCTCGGTGTTGCGGAGAATCTGCTGGTTGGTGAGCCGCTCGACCTCTTCGATTTCGGAGGCGTCCATGGCGGCGTAATGGTTGAAGTCGAAACGGAGACGGCCCGGGTCCACCACGCTGCCGGCCTGTTTGACGTGAGCGCCCAGCACCTGGCGGAGCGAAGCATGGAGCAGATGGGTCGCCGTATGATTGCGGCGCGTGGCATCGCGCAGCGGCGCGGCCACGCGGGCAAAAAGTGTGTCACCCACCGAAATCGGCGCATGTGTTGTGATGCGATGGACGATCAGGCCGGGGACCGGGTAGAAGGCAGCCTCGACGTCGGCCACCTTGTTGGCTAGATCCGCGTACAGCTCGCCGCGGTCTCCCACTTGGCCGCCAGCCTCGGCGTAGAACGGCGTCCGATCCAGCACCAGCTCCGCGCGGACCCCGGTTGGCACTCGATCGAACGGCTGGCCATCGACCACAAGGCCGATCACGCGCGCCTCAGCTTCGATCTCCGCGTATCCAAGAAACTTGGTGCGGCCCTGTTCGATTAGTTTCTGGTAGGCTGGAGCGACGACGCTCTTATCCGCGCCTTTCCAGCTTGCGCGGGCGCGTTCGCGCTGCTGCTCCATCTCCTGGTCGAAGCCGGCGCGATCGATGGAGAGCGAGTGCTCGCGCGCCATATCCTCCTGCTCATCGAGGGCCAGGCCGTAAGTGTCGTAGAGTTTGAACGAGACGGCGCCGGGTATCCTGCCGGAAACGGACTTGATGGCGTCGTTGAACACCTTCTCCGCCACCAGGAAGGTGGTGGCATAGCGGTGCTCTTCGTCCTTGACGACGCGGGCGACGCGCGCGATGCTTTCCATCATTTCGGGAAACGCGGGTTGCATCAGCTCGGCCACGAAACCGGTGAGCTGATAGAGAAACGGCTCCTGCTGGCCGATCATGCGGGCGTTGCGCATGGCGCGGCGCATGATCTTGCGCAGCACGTAGCCGCGGCCCTCGTTGGAGGGCAGCACACCATCGTGAATCAGAAAAGCGGTGGCGCGGGCGTGGTCGGCGGCGATGCGCAGGGCGGTATCGGTGCGTGGAATTGCGCCGTAGTCAAGATGGAACAGCTCAGCGGCGCGGTCGATGATCGGCCGGATCAGATCCGTTTCGTAATTCGAGATCTTGCCCTGCAGGACGGCGCAAGTGCGCTCCAGTCCCATGCCAGTGTCGACCGAAGGGCGCGGCAGCGGAGTGAGTGTGCCGCTCGAATCGCGATCATACTGCATGAAGACGAGGTTCCAGATTTCGACGAAGCGGTCGCCGGCATCGCCGGGAAAGGCGACATCCTCCTTGCCCGGGTCCGCGGCCGCGGGTCCGAAGTCGTAGTAGATTTCCGAGCAGGGCCCACAGGGGCCGGTTTCGCCCATCTGCCAGAAATTGTCCTTCTCGTCGAGCCGGAAAATGCGGTCTTTGGATACGCCCGCGACCTTCTGCCAGAGTTCTTCGGCTTCGTCGTCCTCGCGAAAGACGGTGACGTACAGCTTGTCCTTGGGCAGGGCGAATTCCTTGGTCACCAGGTCCCAGGCGAATTCGATGGCCTCAGCCTTGAAATAGTCGCCGAAAGAGAAATTGCCGAGCATCTCGAAGAACGTGTGATGGCGGCGTGTGTAGCCGACGTTTTCGAGATCGTTGTGCTTGCCGCCGGCGCGCACGCATTTTTGTGAAGTGGTCGCTCTGTTGTAATCGCGCTTTTCCAGGCCGAGGAAGACATCCTTGAACTGGTTCATGCCGGCGTTGGTGAACAGCAGCGTAGGATCGTTGGCCGGGACGAGCGACGACGAGTGCACCTCGCGGTGCCCCTTCTGGACAAAGAAGTCCAGAAATTTCCGCCGAATTTCCGAGCCTGTGAGCATGAAGTTCAATTCTAAACCACAGAGGACACAGGGATCACGGAGGCTACCCGTTCCGTACCTCGGGCCCCTGTGGTCTCTGTGTCCTCTGTGGTTGATATATGGTTCGCGAACTACTTCACAGCGTCGGCGGTCTTTGTTGCGCCCGTCTTGACGCCGTGACCAACCGCTTTGCCGGCCTTCTTAACGCCGTGCGCCGTATCATGGGCAACGTCATTGGTGCCTTTAGCGGTCTTGTCGGCGGCCTTATCGGTCGCTTTCGCCGTATCTTTGGCAGCCACTTTGGTGGCGTGACCAGTGTCTTTAGCCGCCTTGCCTGTGTCCGTAGCTACGTCCTGCGAGTATAGCAACGCTGAAGACGCCATCAGCGCTACGGCAAGGGTCAGGGCTCTCCCGAAATTAAGTTTCATAAGTCTTCTCCTGTGGGTTGAATTGGGAGTTTAAAGTATGGCTGAACTCAGACGAGATTTCAACTTTAATGTAGAACTCCTCAGTCGATTTCACTCTCCAGCGCGCTCAGGGTCTCATCATCCACATCCCATTTCTTCAGGATGGCGAAAATCGTTTTGGCTGCAAATCCGGCGCGCATCAACTGACGAAAGATTCGCGCGCTCTGTTTTCTATCTTTGGGTTTTACCAGCCGTTTGCGTTTCAAATACTCCCGCGCCAGTGTTTCGTCG
>Ga0187871_10003377_pt1 | contig 12427 bp, 9 predicted proteins | sample June2016WEW_16_1_FD_132988 | JGI IMG/M metagenome (GOLD analysis project Ga0187871, IMG submission 132988) | Peatland microbial communities from SPRUCE experiment site at the Marcell Experimental Forest, Minnesota, USA - June2016WEW_16_10 | ecosystem: Environmental > Terrestrial > Soil >... | reverse complement strand
GCTCGCCATGCCTCTGTTCACGCCGCTGTACAATCTGGCGCACTGGCTCACGCAAGACCGCAGCGACGCCGAGGACCTTGTGCAGGAGACTTACGCTAAGGCGCTGAAGGGGTTCGATTCCTTCCAGCCCGGCACCAACTTCCGCGCCTGGATGTATCGCATCTTGCGCAATACGTTTCTCACATCGCGCACCGGTTTGAAGGCGATGGTCTCGCTGGACGATGAAGACGAAAACGCGCAAGCCATGACGCCGGCGATGACGGATACGCCCGAGACCATCCTGCTGGCGCGCGCCGACCACAATGCCATCCAAAGCGCGCTACAGCAGTTGCCGGTGCCTTACCGCGAGGTCGTGCTGTTGTGCGACGTGGAGGAAATGACATACCGCGAGATCGCCGAGGCGGTCGGGATTCCCATCGGCACGGTGATGTCGCGTCTGGCGCGGGCGCGCAAGGCCATGCGTCAACTGTTACAGCAGAGAGCCACAGGAGCGCATCCATGAGCTGCGATCGCTGGCAGGAGAGGATTGACGCGTATCTCGACGCCGAAGTGCCGGACGCCGAGGCCCGCGAATTCGAGGCGCATCTGCGCGCCTGCAGCGCCTGCTCATCGGAGACGCTGGTGCGCTCGGAGCTGAAGCGCAGCGTTCACCTCACAGGCAAGACATTCGTGCCCGATCCGGAATTCCGCCGGCGAGTGCACCGCAGCATCGCTCGGAAGGAGCCGCGCCGGGGATGGCTGTGGCTTGCCGCAGCGGCCTGCATGGCAGCGGCCGTGTTGCTGATCGTTCTAGGCCCGCTCATGTTGAGGCGGGAGGCGGGGCAACAGCAACTGCTCGGCGAATTAACGGACTTGCATGTGACGACCCTGGCCAGCGCGAATCGCGTGGACGTGGTTTCGTCCGACAAGCACACCGTCAAGCCGTGGTTCCAGGGCAAGCTGCCCTTTACGTTCAACCTGCCGGAGCTGCAAGGCTCGGAGTTCGAGCTGCTAGGCGGCAAGCTGACCTACCTCGACCAAGCGCCCGGAGCGGAATTGCTATACGCCGCGCGCAAGCATACGCTGTCGGTTTTCATCTTCAAGGATTCGCCGGAGCTGGACCGCGCGTTCTCATCGGGCGAGCTGATGCACAAACTCTCGTTCAACGTCGAGGCGTGGTCGGAGGCGGGCCTGCGCTACTTCATCATCACTGACGCGAGCCGGGCGGATGTCGACGACCTGCGAGCGAGGTTCGTGGCGGCCGCGCAATAAGCGCAGCCTTACTCTTCCAGTACCAAGTACTGTTCAATCTTCCCGTCCGGCATCTGGTAGATGATGATGTTCAGCGTTTTGTTCGGATACTTCACGTTGTACACGCGCTCGGTCATGCCGCCGCGCAGCGACGAGCGGGCTTGCGTGAACCCCTCGGGCGGACCCAGTGGGCCGAGGCTATCGCCGTAGTCCTTCAGGGCCTGTGTAGTGAAGTAGGCGTTGGCATTGTCGGTGAAGAGCGAGCGGTCGATCTTGCCCTGCTGCAGGCCGTCATAGACTTTGCGCATCAGCTCATCCTGCTTCGGATCGTTGGGATTGGCGGCCTTGAGCAGCAGCGCCGAAACCTGCTTGCCGATATCGCCCGCGGCTGACGATGCGTCCTGGTTGGTGAGCACTAAGACTGCGATCCTGTCGTCAGGCAGCACAATATTTTCGGCGACGAATCCCAACACTTCACCGCCATGCTCCAGAGCGCGATGTCCGTTGGAGCTAAGAACGGAAACACCCAACCCGTATCGCGTGCCCACGCCGTTCTTCAGCAGCGTCTCGGTTTCCATTTCGTGATACGAAGCCGGCTTGAGCACGGTCTGATCGATCATCGAGATGTCCCACTTAGCGAGGTCTTCGGCCGTCATCGCCAGCTCGCCGGCAGCGAACATCCAGCCGCGGCCTTCTTTACCCGCGGGACGCAGCGGCCCCAGCGCGTAACGCATGTAGCCGGTGGGATCCGTCGGCGGCAACCTGTTCTCATTCGTATCGGCAACGCTTGTCATTGCCAGCGGCGTGAACACCCGCTGGCTGAGTAGCTTCAGCAGCGGCATGCCGGAGACCTTCTCCACAATCACGCCGGCAATTACGTAATTCGTGTTGCTGTATTGCCACTGGGTTCCGGGAGCGAAGTCCAGCGGCTTGCGCGCCCAGCGATCGATGATGCCTTCGGCCGTGACAGGCTCCAGCATCATCGGCGGAGCGTAGTCCTGCGGCCAGTAGTCCTGATAACCGGAGGTGTGCGACAGCAGCTCGCGAATCGTAACGTTGTTGCCGTCGGTTAGCCCGGAAACATATTTCGAGACGGGATCGTCGAGCGACAGCTTGCCTTCTTCGGCCAACATGAGGATGGCGGCTGCCGTGAACTGCTTGCTGATGGAGCCGATGCTGTAGCGCATGGCGGGCGTCGCCGCTGCCTGCGGATCGAGGTGCGCTGCGCCATACGCCTGCAGATAGGCAATCTTGCCATCTTGCACGACAGCCAGGGACGCGGAGGGAACGCCGGTCGTCTTGAGCATCTGCTGCGCAACTTGATCGATGCTGCTCCGCAATTGCGGCGAGAGCGGAGGCTCGGTTTGCGCCATGAGCGAAGGCGCCGGCAGGCTTAACAAGACACACAGCAGGACGATTCTGCCGAACGGGGAAGTGATCGGGAGCATTGCAGACCTCAAGGAGAAGAGTTCAAACGCACTACACTAACGCAAGGGCGTTTGCCGAACAACTTGCGAGGTCCAGCGGGAGCTAGGCTTTGTTGATCTGTCGCTTGACGATTTGCGGCTTGGCAGGCATGACCTGCACGGGTCCATTGCTCGTATTGACGACTGCGGCAGCTTGCGCTGCGGCCACCGGCGCGCCATCGCCGGGCACCGGGGGCTCAGGAAATCCATAGCCGTCCAGCAGCCGGTGGTGCATGCTGTACAGCGCTAGTTCGAGGCGGTCGGCAACATTGAGCTTGTCGTAGATCTTGCGCAGGTAGTTCTTCACAACTTGCTCGGTGGTGCCAACCTCGCGAGCAATGTCTTTGTTCTTCATGCCCTGGGTCACGCCGCTGATGATCATCATCTCTTTCTCGGTCAGCCGCAGCCGCTGCTGCGGCGCGGTGCCCTGCAACGCCTGGCTGCGGTAGGCGTCAATCACCCAGTTCACACCTTGCTTGTCGAGCCAGGTTTCGCCCGCGGCCACCTTGCGTACGCAACGCACCAGCAACTCGGCGGTGACGGCGCGAGCCAGAATTCCGCGCACCCCGCGGCGAAGGTATTCGACCGTTTCCTGTTCGCCGGCGCGCGAAGTGACCAGGATGATTTTGGTGTTGGGTTGGGCACGGCGCACCACTTCGCCGATCGCGTCCGACGGATTGGGAGAGATGCCGGCCTCGAACAAAATAACGTCGGCTGGGATGGAGGCTACCGTGCTAAGTGTCTGCGATAACGTCTCGGTTTGCGCCACCACTTCCAAGTCGGGCTGGGTGGCGAAGATCTTACTCATCCCAACGCGGAATATGGCCTCCGAGTCGGCGATGATGATGCGCAGACGGGTGGCGTTGTCTGCCGCAGAGTGCAGTACCGGGCCCGCTTCGGCGCTCTTGTTGTGAAGGGTTCGGCTATTGCCCTTCGGATCTTTGGAGCCGTTTGAATTGGTACTCATCTATAACCACCGCGACACTTTGTCCAGACGCGTTTTGTAAACAACGCACCACCCGACCCTTGCAAATCACGTGTACAGCATCGCTCGTCCCCAGCATCTCCGCCGGCATCTCGATGGAAAATTCCGCCGGAGAACCGACCTCCACGGCGGCATTAAGGTGAAACAGAACCCCGCCGGAAGATATGTCGCAAGTTTCGGCGTGCAACTCGCCATGCGGCGTCTTCAGAGTGACATGAAGGTGCAGGGGAAAGCGGACGGAATTGCGCAATTCGGAATGGCGGCCAGCTGGCATCATGGTGCTGCCTCGTACAATATCGAAAAACAGGCAACGAAACAGCGTAAAATCTCAAGGCAAAATTACTAAAGTACCATCATGCATAGTTACCATACCGCCCGCCCCTGCGATCCGCAATCCCTACTTGGTGGGATGTTGTTGATTGTGCGAGGCGGAAGCCATGGATTTCTGGGTAAACATGGAAGCGTTACGCCAGTTCAATGAGTTTGGGATCGCGACTCGCCGCAACGGACGACCGACACGCCGAACAGCGGTACACAACAAGCTGCTGTTGCTTGGAGTTGCGAGGTCCTTTGGCAAACTCCATACCCTTGTCATCCTGGCCTTGGCGCAGGGAGGCCGATGCCTTTGGTCTGAGTCGGTGCGGGTGACGGATTAAAGAACTTATACGCCCGTTGGCGGGGAACCGTGTGCGACAAATCGCGCCAGCCGGCAGCCGCGCTGAGTTCGTTCAGCGCCACCGATCAGGAGGGTCGCAGGTTAGAAGGTGGTTCTTTCTGTAAAGTTGAAGTCGCGGACCTTCATGGCGGGCACCACCATGTCGACCGACTCCTCGCCGCTGGCGCGAACGGACTGCCCCATGGCCTCCACGTTTTGCAGCAAGTGAATGAGACTTTCGTTGAAGCGAAAATTCCGAATACCTCCCCGGATCTTGCCATCCTCGATTGCGAACGTGCCGTCACGGGTCATGCCAGTGAGCATCTTCTCGTAGGGGTCGACCTCGCGGATGTACCACAAGCGGGTCACCAGTATGCCGCGTTCGGTGGAGGCGATCATCTCTTCGACGGACTGCGCCTGGCCCGGCGCCGCACCCGCGAACACGAGATTGAGCGGCGCTTCGCCGATTTCATTGGGCAGCGAGAAGCCGTGTCCTGTCGCCGTGATCGGTCCGACCTTGTCTCCAAGTTCCGAAAGTCGCATTCGCGCGGCGCTAGAGCGTGCGTAGGTCACGGCCTTTACGACTCCGTTTTCGATCAGTGTGACGCGGTGTCGCTTCATCCCTTCACCATCGAACGGAACACCAACCTGGAGCGGGTGATAGACATCGTCCCAGACGGTGATGTTGGGACCGAAGAGCTGCGTCCCCATGCGGTCGTTCAAAAACGAACGCTGTTCCAGCAGCGCCGAGCCGCCAAAATCCCAGAACATGAACCCGACAACATCGAGCACCGCGGAAGGTTCGAGAATCACGGTGTACTTGCCCGGTGGAAGCTCAATGGGATCTTTGGAGGCGAGCGCCTTTTCGGCAGCAATCTGCGCCATGCGCCCGGGATCGAGCTGCGAGACATCGCCCGCGCTTGCCTTTTGCCAGCCCGAGGAGGTGTCGCCGATCATCGTGATCGACACTTCTGCCAGCGTCTGCTGGTACCAGCCGGAGATCCCGCGGGAGTTGAAGATGCCTTCGACGACCTGCGCCGACGAGAAAATTCCCGCACACGTGAGAGCACGCTGCTTGGCAACCTCTACCATCCGCGCCACACCGGACGCGCGGTCCTGCGGACTCAGCGCAGCCGTACCTTCGAAGTAGCGCTGCACTGTGGTTGCGCCTGAATCCACAGCGTTTTCCGAAACCTCTTGCGGAGTCGGCATTGGCAACAGGTCGGGGTCTTCCTGCTGAACTTTCGCCAGTGCCTCGGCAGATTGCACCAGCCGGCGAAGGCTCTCGTCATCGTACTTGTTGGTTGTGGCGCGCGCGGTGCGCCCGCCGAACGAAACCCGTACGGAGATCTGCTGGCTCTGTTCCTCAATGTTTTGGTGAATGGTGTTGTTGGCAAAGCGCGTGAGCGCACTGCGGCTGCCGGCGATGAGTAGTTCGATCTCGTCAGCAGTCGTGTGCCGGCGCAGCACGTCGAAGATGGAAGCGGCAATCTCGCGAGTGAGCATGTCGATGAGGCGACTGGCGATACGCTCTGCTGTAACAGGACATAAGTTACGCCTCAGACTCGGCGAACTCCACTGTTCTTTGAAACGCGCTTCTAGCCCATCTGCACGCGCTCTTCCTCTGGCTCGATCAGGACGGGACGCCCAGGCACGTCATCTCGGAAGAGATAACGCAACAGCGGCGGCGGCACCAGCGTGGTGACACCGGTCATGAAGATGACAATCGCGTACGCCCGTTGCGAGACCATGTTCATCTGCAAACCGATCAGGGCGATGATCAGCGCAACTTCGCCGCGCGGCGTCATCCCCACGCCCACCTTCACGGCATTACGCCAGCCGTCCTTCAGCATAGGCAAGCCGCAACCGATGATCTTGCTGACCAGCGCCAGCAGCGACACGATCGCGGCAACCAGAAACACGTTCCCATTGAAGACGCGGATGTCGAGCCGCGCGCCCATGGTGAAAAAGAAGAAGGGCGCGAGAAATTCGTTGATGCCGTTCACACGCGGGCGCAGTCCCCATTCCGGCGAGTAGTCGGAGAAGATCAGTCCGGCGAAGAACGCGCCGATAATCGCGGCCATGCCGATCTTGCTCGCGGCTACCGACAACAGCAGGCAAGTGGCAAGCGCCAGCACGAGCGGCGCGTCGCGCGTGGACAAGCGCTGCAGCCCGGGACGCATGCGCCCCACCACGCCCGGGCCGAAGTAAATCATGAACACCGCGAAACCAACGGCCTCGGCAACCACGACGCTCAGATGCACCCAATGCACCCCGGTGCCTGAAGAAACGCTGACGACAATCGCCAGCAAAACCATGCCCAGAATGTCATCGAAGACGGCCGCACCGAGGATGATTTTCGCCGGCCGGCTCTTCAGCACTCCCATATCCTGCAAGATCCGTGCCGTGATCCCGACACTGGTGGCGACCATGGCCGCGGCGATAAATGCAGCTTCGTGCGTCGTTTCACCGCGAAGCTTCAGGTACAACAACCCGCAGACGAACGGCAACACAATGCCGGCGATGGCGACGTTAAGCGAGCGGCGCCCGATGCGGATCAGCTCGTGCGGACTGGTCTCGAGACCGACGGTGAACAGCAGAAAGATGGCGCCGATCTCGGCGAGCGAAATGATGCTGTCGGTGGGAACGATGATATTGGCAGCGTACGGCCCGAGTGCGATGCCGGCCAGGATTTCGCCGAGAACCGCGGGCACTGATAGGCGCTCAAACACCTCCCCGCAGATCTTCGCGCACACGAAGATCGTAAATAGCTGGAGCAGGAGCGTGTCTGTGCCGTGCGACATATCAGGGGACAGCACTCACTCAGAAGCGAGGGCATTTTCTATCGTTGCTCGGGTTCAGTTCCCATGCGAGCGAATTCGGGAGTAGATGCTGGATTTGTGAGCTGATGAAGGCGGGAAAAATCAGACCTGGCGGTTGGGTCGCCTACGGCAACACGGCCAGAAGCGGCTTCTGCTTTGCGATTACTTCGCCGATGCCGGCGGCTTCCACTCCCGCGCGCCGCAACTCCGCGGCTAACGCATCTTCATCGCTTTCGGCGACGGCGATGAGAAGGCCTCCGGCAGTCTGCGGATCGTAGAGCAACGTGAGCAGATCCTGCGGCACACCCGAATCTGCTTCTACACAGGATTCGGTGAACTGGCGGTTCGACTTCAAGCCTCCCGGCACATACTTAGCGCGAACGCATTCCAGCGCACCCGCAAGCAATGGCACTCGCGACGCATAGATCCTCATGCTCACTCCGGAGCCGGCAGCCATCTCGCGCGCATGGCCGAGCAGTCCAAAGCCGGTGATGTCCGTCATGCTGTGCACGGCGAACTTGTCCGAGGCCACGACCTCGGCGGCGGTTTTGTTAAGCGTGATCATGGAGCGGATCGCGGCGCGGATCCAGGTGAAATCGGCCTCGCCGCGTTTGATCGCGGTCGAGATCACGCCTGTTCCGATGGCTTTGGTGAAGATGAGACGGTCGCCCGGTTGAGCAGCGCTGTTGGTCAGCACCTTCTTCGGATGTACGACCCCGGTCACCGAGTAGCCGAGCTTGATTTCCTCGTCACGGATGCTGTGGCCGCCAATGACCGTACATTCGGCTTCCACCATCTTGGAAAGGCCGCCGGCCAGCATCTCCTCCAGAATCTTGATGTCGCCGCTCTCCGGAAAGCACACCAGCGCCAGCGCGCTGAGGGGCCGTCCGCCCATGGCGTAGACATCGCTGAGCGCGTTAGTGGCCGCGATCTGCCCGAACACGTAGGGATCGTCGACGATGGGCGTAAAGAAGTCCGCGGTCTGCACCAGCGCCAGCTCGGGCGTGAGCCGATACACACCGGCGTCGTCGGCGTGATCGAAGCCGACCAGAACGTTGGGATCGTGTTGCCGGGCTAATTTCCCAAGCACCGAGTCCAGCACCGCCGGACTTAGCTTGCTGGCTCAACCGGCGGCTTTCACCATCTCCGTGAGGCGCGTTGTCTTCACGTCTGCCATGCAGGTTCGATTGTAGAGCGAATTGGAGTTTGCGGTTTGGCAGAGTGGCCTAAAGTGTGGAGTCGGCCGACGAGGGGTTCATTGATCGGCGGTACTTGGCGACGTACATGGCGCGATCGGCCAACGCGCACAGGTCCGCGGGATCGGCGGCATCGTCGGGATACAGCGCATAGCCGATGCTGACGCTCAGCTTCACGGTCCGTCGCTCCACCCGCAGCGGCAACAGCAGTGCCGCTTCCAGAGCCCAGACCAGCGTTTGCGCACCTTGCCCATCGGCAACCTCGCTGATCACGGTGAACTCATCGCCCCCGGTACGCGCCAGCGTGTCGGCTGCGCGCAGTCGGGCAGAAAGCCGGCTCACCACCTCCTGCAAAACTCCGTCGCCAATGTGATGGCCGAAGGTATCGTTTACCGCCTTGAACTCGTCGAGGTCGAGCAGCAAAACGGCCACCTTCAGACCGCTGCGAGCGGCGTGGGCCATGGCCTGCAGCAGACGGTCCTGCAGGAGCCTGCGATTGGGGAGCCCGGTCAATGCATCGTGATAGGCCAGGTGCTCGCTTTCCAGGATCTGCTCCTCCAGCAAGGTCACGATCATGCCAATGGCCACCAGGTATTTCGGGATGTCCCAAATTTCCACATCCAGCCGGGTTGCAGGAGCGTAGTTTTGCAGGACGATGGCGATGGGAAAACCTGCTCCCCAGGCAAAGAAGCCGAACACAGTGGCCAAAACCCCCGCTGACGTTCTGTTCAGGCGATACCAGAAGAGTGCGGCGGCGGCGAAGTTGACGGACGCCAGAAGAATATGAATTCCATACTCTGGTTTCCTGGCCGCGATGCTCCAAAATACCAGTCCCGTAACCGCAATTGTCGCCGCTATTACGCAGGCGACATACACGGTCATCCGGCGGTACCACGCCCAGAGGAGTAACAACACCCCGGTGCAGCAAGCCCCCATCGTGGTGTAGTAAAAGGCCGGCGCTTTTACGCCCCATATCATCGCGGTGGTGTAGGTCACTGCCGGAAGTGCTAATACCAGGGCGAGCAGAACCTGCCGCGCGACAGTGGCGGCTTGCGGGGCCACGGAAACGACGAACACGGTGCTGGCCAGTTCCAGGGCGCAGAGTCCAATGACCGAGTTGAGGTGGAATCCCTTCGGCTGCGGAGGGTTGGCGAACTGCACCGCCGCGCGGAGCAATACCAATGTCCAGCCGGCCAGCCACAGAGGCACCCGCTCGCGCGTGTGCTGTCGCGAAATGGCCGCGAACACCGCTACCAGAATCGCAAGCGCCACCAGAGCCGGCAACGCGTTGAAGTCTATGCGCATGTGGGCAAACGGTTAAGGGGGATCGGCTGACCTGAATTTCTACTCTGCCAATAGCGTAATCGGTCGGATTCGCTGCCGCAATCAGTAAAACGTGGGGTAATCGGTATTGAGTACGGGCTATTCCAAATATGGCACGAGACGGCACTTAGGTAATCTGAGGATTACCGCCCTACTGCCATCGGCGGGCGCTAAGGAGACTCTGATTAAGCCTCAGCTTTGAAAGGGCACGGCTTCAGCTGTGCCGCAAACGCAGCAGAATCTGTGCGGGCTTTAGCCCCTGAGGGCGATCCACCAGCTTGTTCAGAGTCTCCCTAAGGATTAATCAGCTTCGCAGGTTCTGAAGGTTCCCTGCTGAGCAAACTGATTGACGCCTGCTAACTGGCAACTACCTCTAAAACGCTCCGCCCCCTCCGCCGCCAAAGCCGCCGCCGCTGAAACCGCCCCCGCCCCCGAAACCACCGCCGCTCCATCCCGAACCGGTGCTGCTGGCGCGCGGCGCGGCCACGAACGCCTGGTGTGCGTCCATTGCCATGTTGTGCATGGCACCGGCGAAAAAGATGGGGTTAAAACCGACGTACGGGGTCGGGCCGACATACCACGTCGGCGGATTCTGGACGATTCCCTGAAACGCCTTCGCCCAGTGGTTCTCGATGCCCAAGGCCATCGCGAACGGCAGGATCTTCTCGAAGGTGTCCGGCGGCATACGCTTGAGCCGGTCGGCATCCACCCGCGTGATGAACTCCTGCAGCCCGAGAATCTCGACCTTGGTCCGCACCCCCTTTACCGACTTTGCCGTCATGATGCGGGCGAACAGAAAGATGATGATGATCGCGATTATCGCGGCCGCGATCAGCAGCCCTATCGAGCCAATGATGTCCGCCCAGCCAAAGACTTGAGCAAGAACGAAAGGGAGCGCCGTGATCAATACTCCCAAAGCGACATAAGCATGTGCCGACTCGGGATCGACCGAGTACATGCCTTTGCCCTTCAATTCCGCAAGAATATCTTCTTTGATCGTAGGAATCGCCACGTAGAACTGGTTGCGCAACTCCGATAACCGAATCTGGGTGGCGCCACCAGGAAACATGTGATTCAGCATGACCCGCTCGTGGGCCTCCAGCGATCCCGAACTCCAAGTGCCGGGCTCTTTGAGCGAATGGAAGGTGTAGTCGCGATGGGTGAACAACAGTACCTTGGAGTCGGTCTCCTCGATCTTGATGTAGCCTTTTACCGCCAGGTCGACGAGGGTCGAGGTAATGTCCCGCGGATGCACCGAGTCGTCGATCATGGTGCCAACCTCGGCGGGCGTCATGCCCTTGGGCGGCTCGTATTGCGGCGCGACCGACATGTCGGGCTTGGGATCGCGCCCCTTCGTCCACCAGAAAAAGAACATCACGATGAGCGCCCACAACGGGAGCAGCACGATGAAGTTGCTGCGCAGGAACCACACCGCGAACGTCAGCTTGCTGGGCTCGGTCAGCACGCCTTTGGTGATATACACGTCGGCGGTCAGGCCTTCTCGCATCGAGAGCGGCTCACTGCTCTTCACCGTGACCAGGTTGCCCTTGACGACGACCGTCGCATTTTGCGCTTGCGAACCATAGATGCCGGTGAAGGCCTGCGCCCGCAGGTTGTTGACCGTACCCGCCGGAAACAGGATGCTCGCATTCACGTCGTCGATCGGCACTGCCCAGTCGTTGCCGGTCACGTTCCAATAAAGTTCGTCATGATCGTCGAACCAGCGAATGGCGTTCTTGACGGTGTATTCGATATCGACCGTCCGGCTGGCGTTCACGGCGTCGGGAACGTAAATCTTCAGGTGACGGTAGTCGCCCTGCGTGCTCGAGTCGTATTTCAAGTTGTGGCCCCAGCCGTCGGTGACGCCGTTGACCTTGAGGAATAGCGTGTAATTCGAGCCGTGCGGCCCGGGGTACTGGATGGGAATGTCGCGATAAATGCCGCGAAACTGGCCATTGAAATACACGACCAAGTGCTCGCGGACGGTCATAGTGCCGTCCTGGGAGACGGTCATATCGCTGTCGAAGTGGGTGATATGCCACTCGCGCGCGAAGCCAGGAGCTATGAGAGCGAGGCAGAATGTGAAGAGTAGTACGATGCGGCTGCCCCATCCAAGCCGGTTTTGCTTGGCTGGGGTTTCTTGATTTACCCCCACTACAATGTGGGACTCCAGTGTTGAGTCGCGCATTTCAGAATTTCACCGCAACCGGCTCGCGCTGCGCCGGGTCTTTCACATCGAAGAATTGGCGCTCCTGGAAGTGGAACATCCCTGCCACCACGTTGCTTGGGAAGCTCTGGATTTTGGTATTGAAGTCGCGCACCACGGCATTGTAGTAGCGGCGCGCATTCTGGATGGTATCTTCCAATTCGCTCAGCGTGCCTTGCAGCGACTGGAACTGCTGCGACGCCTGCAACTGCGGATACGCCTCCGCTACCGCCAGCAATCCGCGTAACGCATAGGTCAACTGGCCTTCAGCCTCGCTCTTCTCCGCCGGCGTGCTCGCGGCCATGGCCGCGCTGCGGTACTTGGCCACATTTTCGAACGTGCCCTTCTCATGCGCCGCGTAGCCCTTTACCGTCTCCACCAGGTTCGGGATCAGGTCGTAGCGCCGCTTGAGTTGGACGTCGATATCGGACCACGCGTTATCGGCGCGCACTCGCAACTGCACCAGGCTGTTGTAGATACCGATCAGCGCAAAAGCGATGATCGCCAGCAGAACGATGACGACGATGAGACCAATCATTCAAGT
>Ga0187871_10003376_pt1 | contig 12427 bp, 12 predicted proteins | sample June2016WEW_16_1_FD_132988 | JGI IMG/M metagenome (GOLD analysis project Ga0187871, IMG submission 132988) | Peatland microbial communities from SPRUCE experiment site at the Marcell Experimental Forest, Minnesota, USA - June2016WEW_16_10 | ecosystem: Environmental > Terrestrial > Soil >... | reverse complement strand
GGTCTTTCGCGCCACGGACGCCGCGACGCCCGGACCCCCCGTGAAGCGCACGGTTGGATAGCCCGTCACGGTGCAGGCGCTGGAGCTGACGTTGGTGATCACGATCGCGTCGCCCACGTTGCCCAACGCGGCGCCGCGCGACACGATGTCGACGTCGATCTGCGTCTCCTGACAGCGGCTCAGCGAACTTGCGGCGGCCGGCGCGACGTACGAGATTCCGGACAGGCCCAAGACGACCAGCAGGGCGCTCGCGCCCACTCGCCGAATCAAGTCACGGGCCTCTGCCAACGAATGTCCTTACGTTTTTTCGCCCTAGTGGCAATGGTAGGGACCACGTTGGGCGAACAGCCCCGAAAACTGATTACGGTTTCTTGAATTTCACGGCGACGATCTCACCGCCTCGTCTCTCGAGGCTGTTCTCGTCCGAGATCCGCAGTAGCAGGGCGACGATCAGATAGTTCGCGAAGAGCGAACTGCCGCCGTAGGCGACGAAGGGCAACGTGATGCCGGTGAAGGGGAGGATGCGCAGCACGCCGGCCATGATGAAGAAGGCCTGGAAGCCCATCAGCGCCGTGAGACCGGTGGCGGCGAGACGCACGTAGTCCGACGTCGCTCGCTGCGCGATGTGGAAGCCCTCACCGACGAAGGCCGCGAAGAGGCACACGATCAAGATGATGCCGAGGAACCCGAGCTCTTCGCCGACGGCCACGAGGATCATGTCCGACGTGAGATAGGGAATGTTGCCCGACTGGCCCAGTCCCAGTCCGGTGCCGGTCATGCCGCCGGCGGCGAGCGAATACCATCCCCAGGCAAGTTGACAGGTCTGATGAGGTCCCGGGGGTAAGGCACAGGCGGCCCACGGATTGAGCCAGTCAGTAATTCGCAGGTGCACTTGAGCGAAGTAGCGCGCGGCAAAGTACATTCCTCCCGCGAAGAGGGCCATGCCGAGGACGACGTAGGTCTTCAAGCCGGTGGTCACCCACAGCATCGAGATGAACAGCGCGAACAGCAGAAGCGCGAACCCGATGTCGTTCTCGGCGCCGAGGATGGCCATCGAGAATCCCCACGCGAAGAGAATCGGCAACAGTACCTTCGGGGGGACGATTTGGCGTCGACCGATGCGCTGAGTCGGCGTCGACAACAGCTCTCGGTTGGCCGCGAAGTACGACGCGAAGAAGAAGACCAAGAGGATCTTGGCGATCTCGACGGGCTGAAACGATATCGGGCCGAGTTTGACCCACAGTCGAGCACCGTTGATGTCTTGTCCGATGTGGGGGACGAGCGGCAACAACAACAGTCCGATCGCCGCCAACAACGTGAGGTATCGATAGCGGTCGAGGTCGCGTACTCGGCGTACGAGGATCAGCGTAACGACGAGGGCGGCTGCGCTGATGAGGAACCAGAGGGCTTGAAACCCGGCGTACTGAGGATTCCATCGCGCGATCTCGACGTAGCCCACGCCATTGAGCAACGTGGCGATCGGCAAGAGGATCTGCGAGGAGTTCGGCGCGAGGAATCGGACGCACACGTGCAGGGCGAGCGAGATCGCGATGATCGACGTGAGGAAGACGCCGAGGCGGTCGGGCAAGTGGCCCTGCGCCCCGAGCGACGCGAGCACGTAGAACGAGCCGACGATGACCCACGCGAGGATCATCAGGCTCAGTTCCGTGAGACGGCCCTGTGACGGTTGAGTGACGGATGAACGCTTCGCCGGGGCTGCCGCAGTACTCGCGTGTCTCGCCACGAATCAACGATAGTCCTACGATGGAGTGATGGATCTCATGGACGCCGAGGAATCGAGCGCACTCGCCACCGACGTCCGTTCCTTCGGACCGGAGAGATTCTCGAGTCGAGAACTGTCGCGGCTGGAGTTCGGCGCGCGACTATTGGACCTCGCGGAAGACCACATGTTGCCGATTCTCGATCGCTGCAAGTTCGTCGCGATCTTCGCGGACATGATCGACGAGTTCTTCCAGGTGCGCGTCGTCAGTCTCGAGGACAAGGTCGCGGCCGGCGTGCAGACGGCGTCGATCGATGGCGTGCGACCACGTCAGCAACTCGAGTCGATCCGCGAACGGGTGCTGTCGCTCGTCGAACGCCAGGACCGGCTCATGCTCGACGTCATCTTCCCCGAACTGGCGCAAGAGGGCATCGCGATCGTGCCGTTCAGCTCTCTCGGCCCCGAGGACCACGATCGTCTGACGAAGTACTTCGACGAGAACGTGTACCCCGTGCTCACGCCGTTGGCGGTCGACCCGGGCCACCCCTTCCCGATGATCTCCAATCTCTCATTGAACATCGCGGTCTACGTGCGTGACGACGTCACCGGCGAAGAGCGCAGCGCGCGCGTGAAGGTCCCGAACTCCTTGCCCCGCTTCCTCCAGGCCAACGAGAACGAGTGGTGCATGCTCGAGGACCTCATCACGTCCAACCTCGGTCGGCTCTTCTCCGGCATGACCGTGGGTCGCGCCGACCTCTTTCGGGTAACGCGCAACGCGGACCTCACGTTGGAAGAGGACGAGGCCGACGACCTACTGGTCGCCCTCGAAGTGGAGCTACGTCGACGTCGTTTCGGCGAGGCGCTGCGCGTCGAGATCCAGAGCGGCATGTCACCGGAGTTCCTCGAACTGCTCGTCGACCAGCTCGAACTCGACCGTTCGAACGTCTACGTCACCGACGCGCCGCTCGGACTGCACGACCTGTGGACGCTGTACGCGATCGACCGGCCCGACCTCAAGGGCGAGGGTTGGTCCCCGATCACGCCGCGACGGCTCCTCGACGGCGAGCACGTCGGCGACATCTTCGCGGCGATCCGTGAAGACGACATCTTGCTGCACCACCCCTACGAATCCTTCACCGACTCGGTCGAGATGTTCATCGCGCAGGCCGCCGCCGATCCGAAGGTCGTCGGCATCAAGATGACGCTCTATCGGACCTCGGGTGACTCACCGATCGTCGCCTCGCTGATCCACGCGGCCGAACAGGGTAAGCAGGTGGCCGCGCTGGTGGAGTTGAAGGCCCGATTCGACGAGGCGGCCAACATCGAATGGGCGAAGGCCCTCGAAGACGTCGGTGTCCACGTGGTCTACGGCATCGTCGGTCTCAAGACGCACTCCAAGACCGCGTTGGTCCTGCGCAGCGAGGGCGACACCACCGCGCGCTACGTACACATCGCCACCGGCAACTACAACGGCAAGACCGCGCGAACCTACGAGGACTTCGGCCTCTTGACCTGTGACCCGGCGATCACCGACGACGTGGGCGAGCTCTTCAACTTCCTCACCGGCTTCTCGCGCATCGGGAAGTACAAGAAGATCATGGTGAGCCCGCTGTCGACGCGCACGCGCGTGATCGAACTCATCAACCTCCAGCGCGACCTGGGTCCGGACGGTCGAATCGCCATGAAGGTCAACGGACTGACCGACCCGTCGATCATCGACGCCCTCTACGAGGCCAGTTCGGCCGGCGTCGAGATCCGACTCGAGGTCCGCACGCTCTGCTCGCTGCGCCCGGGGGTCGCCGGTCTCTCGGAGAACATCACCGTGCACAGCCTGGTGGGCGAGTTCTTGGAGCACTCGCGGATCCTCATCTTCGGTACGCCGGGCGATCCGGAGTTCTCGATCTGGCTCGGCTCGGCCGACCTCATGGAGCGCAACCTCGATCGTCGCGTCGAGGTGCAGGTGCCGATCGAGAACCGCACGCTCCAACAGGAGTTGCTCGAGGCCTTCGAGGTCACGTGGCGTGACGACCTCTACACGTGGGTCCTCGGCACGGACCGCCGTTGGCGTCGCCTGCAGCCGGTCAACAACTTCTCGGCCCAGAGTGAGTTCAAACGGCTGGCGATGCTCCGGTCTCGGGCCCTCGCTTAGGCGCGAGCCCGTTCTCTTTGCGCCACATCAACGTGGTGTAGGAGATGCCGCCCACCGGGATCGGGATCCAGAAGTTGATCAGTCGGTAGGACAGCACCGCGAGGATCGCTTGGCTGTGGGGCACACCGAAACCGACCAGCGTCGGAATCAGGACGCCCTCGATGATGCCCAGGCCAGCCGGCGTGATCGGGATCGCCGCCAGGATGTTGGCCAGTCCGTAGGCGACGAGCAGGTCGATCGGCGAGATGACGTGACCGAACGACCAGATGAAGACCCAGAGGCACGCGGCGTCGAGCAGCCAGTTGAGCGCGGCCCACATGAAGGCGGCCCAGAGCGTGCGCCGGTTGTTGACCAGCATCGTGATGCGATCGGCAACCTTGGCGATGAGTGCGCTGATCCGGTCGGGGTCGATTGCCGGGACGCGCAGGGCGATCCAGCGCAGCCAGTTGGCGGCGTGGCGTTGACCCCGGGTGATCAGGAGGATCGTGCCTGAGAACGCCGCGAGCAAGAAGACGCCGGCGAGGGCGGCGAACCCGTAGGCCGGGTTGAATCCGTTGAGGGGGATCGAGATCACCAGCGCGGCCCAGAAGATCATGTTCAAGACCACGGCCGAGCCCGCGCCCTGGACGGCGAGGCCGAAGGCGTTGGTCTCTTTGGGCACGCCGAGTTCGTTGAAGATTCGATAGGACAGCGCGCCGGCCGGCGCGGTACCGCCCGGCACGACGTGGCTGATCGCGAGGCCGGCCAGGTTCACTCGTAGCAGGTTGTAACGACTGGGCGCGTAAGGATAGAGCACCGATTTCGTCAGTTCGACGTACGCGTAGATGGCGGCCATCTCCAAGAGCACGGCGATCACCACGAGCACGGGGTTCACTGTCGCGAGTAGGTGCAGCGACTTGCGGGCCGACGCGAACTGCGGGAGTACGAGGTATTCGAGGACGAAAACCAGCAACCCGACGCTCAAGATGATTCGCACCTCACGCGGTAGCGCGAAACGCTTCTTCTTTACCGGCTCGGGCATGTCGCCACCTTAAGCGCGGGTCCGTATCGACTCCAAACAGTCGACCAAATGCGTGTCAGCGCACCCAGGTAGAATTCACCGATGCGCACGCTCGTGGTTCTGCCCACGTACAACGAGATACTGAACGTCGAGCCGATGCTGCGCACCCTGCGAAAGGTGGTGCCGCTGTGCGACATCCTCGTCGTGGACGACGGGAGTCCGGACGGCACCGCGAACCTGGCCGAAGAGGTCGGTGAGGACGTCGGTCAGATCATGGTGCTACGTCGCACCAAGAAGAGCGGACTGGGCGACGCGTACCGCGCGGGCTTCGCCTGGGGGCTGGAGCACGGGTACGACTACTTCGTCGAGATCGACAGCGACTTCAGCCACGACCCGAGCGCCCTGCCGACATTGCTCAGCGCGGCCGAAGATCACGACGTGGTGATCGGCTCGCGCTACATCCCCGGTGGTCACATCCCCCAGTGGAGTCTCTCTCGTCGGCTTCTCTCGCGCGGTGGCAACCAGTACGCGTCGTTCATGCTCGGGCTCAGGGTCGCCGACTCGACCGCCGGCTATCGCGTCTACTCCCGGCGCGGACTCGAGTTGATCGACTTCGAAACCGTGAGCGCCGACGGCTACGGATTCCAGATCGAGATGACCTATCGCGCCAGGCGCGCCGGGGCTTCGATCATCGAAGTGCCGATCTCCTTCACCGACCGCGAGTTGGGCGATTCGAAGATGTCGCGGGCGATCGTGGTCGAGGCGCTGTGGCTCGTGACCAAGTGGGCGCTGGAGCGGCCCTTCGGCCGCGGCGCTCACTGAACCGCGTCGACCAGGAGCGATGAAAGGAAGCTGGCCAGTTTGGCCTTGGTCTCCTCGCGTTCGGCGATGGGGTCGGACTCACTGACGATGCCGGCCCCGGCCCACGCCTCGAACCCGGCACCACCGACGACCACGCCGCGAAAGCCAATCCACCACTCGCCGTCACCGTTGGCGTCGATCCAGCCGAGCGGGCCGGCGTAGTAGCCGCGGTCGAACTGCTCGAGACGACGGATGAGCTCGTACGCACTCTCACGCGGGACCCCGCCCACCGCCGACGTGGGGTGCAGCAACCGGAGGACGTCGAGAGCGTCGGGTGCGTCGGTCTCGTCGCGACAGGACGCGTCGATCCACGTGCCGAGGTGGGCCAGGGTGCGAAGCGCCACGATCGACGGACCGGCGTCGGCGGAGACGTCGTCGTAGACGCTCTCAAGGGCGGTCACGATCTCGGTGACCGGCACGCTGTGCTCGTGCAGGTTCTTGGTACTGCCGAGCAACCACGTCAGGTAGTCCTCGGGTTCGACGTTCGGGGGCAACGCGATCGTTCCGGCGAGGGGGTGCGAGCGAAGCGTGCGACCGGTTCGGCGCGCGATCAACTCGGGTGTCGCGCCGACGAAGCGGCGCTGGTCACTCGTGGGGATGCTGTAGATCGTGCAGAGCGGCTCTCGAAGGTGCAGACGTTGGGCGACCGCGGCCGCGTCGATCGCCTCGGGCACCGTGCCGCGCACCGAGCGCGCCAGAACCACCTTGTCGATCTCCTTGGAGCGCAGGATCTCGACCGCCAGGGCGACGTTGTGGGCGTACTCGTCGGGGGTGGGTTGCAGAGAGAGCGAGCGAAGACTCTGCGTCTCTTGGGTCGGCGACGTCGCACGACTCAGCTCCTCGCGCCACGAGACGGCACCGTCGAGACTCGTCAGCCACGCGTCTCCGTCTCGGGTCTGCGTGACGCAGTACTGCGCGACGTCGAGCTGGCTCGGGGCCGAACGGTCAAAGGGCAGCGCGCCGAAGGCGACGACGCCCGAGCCCGGTGGACCGTCGGACCCCACCAGTTCATGTCGGCGCAGCGACGCCACCACGTCGGGCGGATCGTCCAGGCCTCGTTCGAGGTGCACCTGATCGACCGACGCGCCGAAGCCTGCGCGAATCACGTCCGCGGTCTCGATGAGCCATCCGTCGCGGGCCCCCACAGTGCGCAGTGACGCCATCGACTGCGTCTCGATCCGTTGGCGTTGAAACCTCACGAGGACCTCGTCGCAATGAACTGTTGGCTCAGGCCGCCCATGACCCGACGGTGGTTGACCGCGCTGAAGCCCGATCGGTTGAGCATCCGAACGATCTCGTCGCTCGCCGGTAGATAGGCCGTGGACTCGGGGAGGTAGTGGTACGCGGCCCGGTCCGACACCAGGGAGCCGATGAACGGCACGACGCGGCGGAACCACACACGGAATCCGGCGCGCCAGATGCCCGAACGTGGTTCGGCCACCTCGAGCAGCGACAGCCGACCGCCGGGCCGCACGACGCGGGCCATCTCGTCGAAGGTCGCGGCCAGATCGCTGAAGTTGCGTAGCGCGTAACCGCACGTCACGCCGTCGAAGCCGGCCGATCGAAAGGGCAGGAGTGACGCGTCGGCCTGGACGCGCTCGTCCATCATCCGGCCGACGTGCAACATCCCGTAGCTCAGGTCGGTGGCGACCGGCACGTGACCCTGGCGTACCAGTTCGCGCGTGAAGTCCCCCGTGCCGGCGGCGACGTCGAGCACCACGCTCTGTCGCGGGAGACGGAGATCAGTGACGGCGCGACGGCGCCACCGAGAGTCGAGCCCGAAGGTCATCAACTTGTTCACCAGTTCGTAGCGTGACGCGATGGCGTCGAACATCGCGCGGACCTGACGGGTCTTCTCTTGGCCTTGGGGGAGGGGAGTGGACAAGGGTCTCAGCGGTAGTAGCGATAGACCACTTGGGCGACGCACGACGGCTTGGGGGCGTCCTTCACTTCGACGACGACGTCGAGCGCGACCTGGACACCGCCGCTGATCTCCTCCACCGACGCCAGCGTCGCGCCGGCACGGATCTCCGCGCCGACCGGCACGGGGCTGGTGAAGCGGACCTTGTTGGTGCCGTAGTTGACGCCCATGGCGACGCCGTCGACCTTCATGACGCCATTGAGCAGCACCGGAATCAGCGAAAGCGTGAGGTACCCGTGAGCGATCGGACCACCGAAGGGACCGGTCTTGGCCCGTTCGGGGTCCACGTGGATCCACTGGTGGTCACCGGTGGCGTCGGCGAACAGGTTCACCTGCTCCTGGGTCACCGTTTGGTACTCGCCGTAGCCGACGTGCGTGCCCACGAACGCCGACAACTCTTCCATGCTGTTCACGTGCGTCGTCATAGAAAACCTCCGAAGTCAACTCTAGACAACGGGCCCTTCAGTCGAGTTGACGTTGCCGCGCCGTAGGATTGGGCGATGAGTCAGAGCTTCCACTCCCAGAAGCACCGCAACGTCGCCGGGAGCTGGTACCGCGCCTCGGTCTTCGGCGTGAGCGACGGGCTCGTGACCAACGCCTCGCTGATCCTTGGTTTCGCCGGTGCGAACCCCGGACACAACATCGTTCGACTGGCCGGTCTGGCGGGACTGGTCGCCGGGGGCTTCTCGATGGCCAGCGGTGAGTACATCTCGGTGCGCGCCCAAAAGGAACTGCTCGAGTACGAGATCGACGTCGAACGCAGGTCGATCGAGGAGTCACCGGTGCAAGAACAAGAGGAGCTGCGCGAGCTGTTCGTCAGTCGCGGCATCGACGGGGATCTCGCGAACCGTCTTTCGCAGGACCTCATGCGCGACCCGGAGATGGCGCTACGCACGCACGCCCGAGAAGAACTCGGCGTCGACCCCTCCGCGACGGGCTCTCCGTGGGGCGCCGCGATCTCGTCGCTGCTCTCCTTCGCCTTCGGCGCCTTCATCCCGCTGCTGCCGTGGATCGTGACCTCTAGCGGCAATCCGATCCTCTGGTCGATCGTGTTCGCCGTGATCACGGCGGCGGCCGTCGGTGGGGTCATCGGCTGGTTCACGCGCAACGGCATCTTCAGATGGGCCTTTCGACAGGTCCTGGTCGGGGCGCTGGCCGCCGCCGTCACCTTCGGGATCGGCCGACTCGTCGGCGTGCACTAGTTGCGGTGGAAGTGCAACAGACGGTCGTCGCGAACGACCTTGAAGCCGAGTGACTCGTAGAGGTTGAGCGCGCCGACGTTCGATTGGTCGACGAAGAGCATCGCCGTCGACACGCCCTTCTTTCGCAGTACGTCGAGGCCCTGGGTGACCATGACGCGACCGAGGTTGCGACCCTGGAAGTCCGGGTGCACCGAGATGATGTAGATCTCACCGAAGCGGTCGGGGTGCAGTTCGTGCACCTTGGTCCAACACGACGCCGCGAGTCGCCCGTCGATCTCGAGGAGAAGGAATCCCGAGGGGTCGAACCACGGTTCGCTGGTGCGCTCGTCCAGGTCCGAGCGCAACCAGGCTCCCTGTTCGGGGTGGTCGGCGAACGCGGCGTTGTTCTGTTCGAGCCAGGCGTCTTCGTCGCGACCCGGCTCGTAGTTGCGCAGCGTCGCGCCCGCCGGAACGTCGACCGTCGGGACCGGCAGCGCGACCTGCATCAACTGCAGCGTGCGCACGACCCGGCACTGCGAGTGCACCGGCACCTGCGATCCCCGGGTCCACCAGTCGAGCGATTCGTGGTACTTCAACAGACTCTGCAGCAGGTCCTCGTCGAGACCGCCGCCGCTCATCTCGACCATCGCGTTCTTGGTACCGGTCGCCATGGCGTACTTGACCAGCAGACCCTCGTGGTACTGCAGCCAGTGCTCCGCCCGCCACCCGTGCACGACGATCCGACGCCGGCCCTCGTCGATGGCCTCGCGACCGAGCAGGGACTCCGTGCGGTTGAGGAGGTTGAGTACTTCGAGTCGACGTTCGGACGTCAAAGAGTGGCTGCGTTGCCACGAATCGGTCATGTGCGCAGGTTACCGTCGCGTCAGGCGATTCGACCGACGACGCGATTGAGTCGGCGAAGCAACGCGCCGAGCGTTCGCTCCGCGGCGACCAGTTCGGAGTAGATGTCGGGCGGCATGGCCGAACCCTCCGTCTCCACGAGTGCCGTGACGCGCGTCGACAGCTCTTGCATCGTCGAAGTGATGGTGTTGAGTTCGTTCTGCATGCTCATCGACGTGATCCTTCGGGTTGGGAGCGTCTCGCGCGCTGGCGAATACTGTAATGGTCGATGAAAGAGACGTCCGACACCGTGACCGACACGACCCCTCGATGGGCGAACATCGTCGCGGCGGGTCCCGAGGCCGAACTGTTCCTCCAGGGACAGTTGAGTCAAGACCTCTCGACGATGACCGCGGATGGTCTGTGGGCCCTCCTGCTCGCGCCCGACGGCGTCGTCATCACCTCGTGCTACGTCACGGACGCTCCCGACGGCTACCGACTGGTGCTACCGCGCGAGCTCGGTGACGTGTCGCTCACGCGACTTCGTCGATTCCTCCTTCGCACGAAATGCACGCTCGAGTTGAGTGACATCGATCACGGTCCTTACGCGTCGCTCCGCGACCAGATCGACGCGGGACGTCCGGGACCGAATGAGTTCGCGTGGGGTCTGACGCCGCAGTGTTTCGGCGGGACGTTCGTCGCCTCGACGGTCTCTTTCACGAAGGGATGTTTCACGGGACAGGAGCTCGTGGGACGACTCGACGCGCGTGGCTCGAGCGTGCCGTGGCGAATGGTTCGCGCGAGCGGTCCCGGCGTCGCGCGCGTGAACGAGGTACTGACGTCACGAGGTCCGTCCGGTCCGTCGGGACTGACCACACTCGTGGCCACCGATGAGACGGTCACCGGTCTCGGATTCGCGCACCGCAGCCTGCTGGACAGTGCTGAACTGGCGAGCGCAACCGACGTCCACGTCGAAGAGATTGCCTGACCCTCAAGAGCGGGGACCGTTATCGTGGGTCCAAGGAGTCGGCGCGTGCGGCTGAACACTGAGGGCATATTCATCAAGGTCTCCGGCGTGACCACCGAAGACGACGCGCTGTTCTCCATCGGACTCGGCGCCAGCGCCATCGGCTTCGACTTCGGGCCGACGCCGCGTCAGATCTCGGTCAACGCCGCCCACGACATCGTCCGTCGTCTCCCGGTCGGCGCGATATCGGTCGGTGTCTTTCGCAACGAGATGCCTCAGCGCATCGTGGAGATCGCCAACACGCTCGGGCTCTCCGCGGTGCAGATCGACGGGACGGTCGCGCACGAAGAGCTCGCGTACGTGTCCGAACGGGTGAACACGGTGCTGCGCAGTCTGCCGAGCACGGCGAATCACGACCTGGTGACCGGACTCTCCGGCGTCGACTACGTCGTCGTACCCGAATCGGACGACCACTACTCGTTGATGGACTGTCTCGAACTCTTCAGTGATCAGGAGGTTCGGACGCCGATCATCGCCTCCGGAGGACTGACGCCCTCGAACGTGGTGGACATCGTGCAGAACTACCCGGTGTGGGGCGTCGACGTGCGCGCCGGCGTCGAGAAGTCGGTCGGGGAGAAGGATCCGGTGCTGCTCGGGCAGTTCATCGCCAACGCGAGGTGGGCCTTTGATAACGCCTACATCGAGCGTCACCACGACGAATGGCCGATGTAGGGGGACAGCCGGTGGGCGTGGATGTTGTTCGCGTCAACCGGTAAAGGACACTTGCGACGTTCACCAGATTGTCACTTTTCCAAAGCGCGCCGCTACTGCTAGCCTGAGTTCCTCACTTCTCGCATTGGTATTAGGTATCAATGGGCGTTTTCCGGTTCGACTATCCGGTGAATGTCCTAGTGCAGTGACGTATTGATCATTCTCAGAACTCTTCGTCGATGTGATCGCGGCTTACGGGATCAATAGGGCAATCGTCGATCTCGAAGATTGGAGGATTTCTCGCGATGGTTGAGACCGAAGCGTCCGTTGTGCTGGACCGCCCGACCACTGTCGACCGAGTTCCCCTTGTCGGTCGTGACGATGCACTGCGGGAGTTTGAGAGGATACTGTCGGGCCTCGAGACCACGCCCAGCGGGTGTCTGTCCATTGAGGGCGGCTGGGGCACGGGGCGGACGTCGTTAATGAACGCGGTGTGCCTGACGGCCGAACGCGTCGGAGGCGTCGTACTTCGTGCGGGGGGAGCGAAACGGGAGCGTTCGGCCTTTGGTGTCCTCCTTCGTATTCTCGAGAGCGTCGGTCCACTGCGAACGGCCGATGACGACATCGCCGAACGGATCGAAGTGATCCTCGCCTCGATCGAGCGCGACGGCGAGCGCGGATTCGGAACTCTCGGTCCCGCGTTCTACGAACTCTTGTTGGCGATGCGAAAGAACGGTCCTGTGTTGGTGGCGGTGGACGACGCGGATCTCGTCGACGACGCGACCATGAAGACACTCGAGTACCTCTATCAACGCGTGGACGATCAGCGAGTCTGGCTGTTGACGACGTCACCGCCGCGCCGTCCGGGCGTCGGTCCAATCGCGATTGAAGAGCTACTCGTGCGACACAACGTTCGACACATCACACTGGCACCTCTCGGCCGCGACGATGTCCGTGAGGTCCTGGCGACCGAACTGGGCGTCGATCCCGATAACGAATTCGTTGACGTCGTGATGGGGGCCACGGCCGGCCGGCCGGAGTTCGTCGTGGAGCTCGCCCGAGCCGTGCGCTTGGAGG
>Ga0187871_10003373_pt1 | contig 12430 bp, 10 predicted proteins | sample June2016WEW_16_1_FD_132988 | JGI IMG/M metagenome (GOLD analysis project Ga0187871, IMG submission 132988) | Peatland microbial communities from SPRUCE experiment site at the Marcell Experimental Forest, Minnesota, USA - June2016WEW_16_10 | ecosystem: Environmental > Terrestrial > Soil >... | reverse complement strand
GTTGCGCGTGGACCGATGCCGGGTCGTGGAACAGGGTCGGTTCACAAGACGGCGCGGACGCGAATCGTTGACGGTCACGCGAGCGTCTCGACCGGCCCCGATTCCGAGATCGGGGATGCGGCCGTTACCCCGTCTGAGAAGGACTCGAAGCATAGCGGGTATGCTTGCAGAACCAGAGCTTGTCCGCCTGAGCGGCGTGACCGTGCGCTACGGCGGACGGACGATCCTGGAGAATATCAATTGGGTTGTTCGTCGCGGTGAGAGCTGGGCGTTGCTCGGGCCGAACGGGTCGGGGAAAAGCACGTTACTGAGCTTGATCATCGGCGACAACCCGCAGGCTTACGCCAATGACGTGCGCGTTTTCGGACGGCGGCGCGGCGACGGGGAAAGCGTGTGGACATTGAAACGGCGGATTGGCTGGGTATCGCCGGAGCTGCATCTGCATTTTCCCGAAGCGCAGACGTGCCTTGAAGCCGTGCTCTCCGGGTTCGACGATGCGACCGGCTGTTACCATAGACCAACGGGACGGCAACGAAAGATAGCGAGTCGGTGGCTCGCGAGTTTCGGATTGACGGGTTGTGCCGAGCGGTCGTTCGGGTCTTTGTCAGCGGGATTGCAGCGGATGACGTTACTGGCGCGGGCGCTGGTGAAGGGACCCGACCTGCTTGTATTGGACGAGCCTTGCCAGGGACTTGATGCAGCGCACCGGCAGCGGGTTATCCGCACTGTCGAGGCGTTGCTGCGGCACACAACAGCCATCTACGTTACGCATCGACGTGACGAGATCCCGGCGAGGATCAAGCACGTGTTGCGGCTTTCCGTCGGGGCAGGACAGCGCCCATTTCCAAAGCGCGGGTGATTCATCTCGAACATGAACAACGTTCCTCTTTCTCTTACTCTTGCCCTTGATTGGTTTCTACGCTGGGAGAGCATAAGGTGCGCGAACGCTTGTTGAGGTTTTTGCGGGAACATCAGGTGCTCACACTGGCCGTCAACGAAGCCGGCGTCAGCGCCTATGCGGCAGCGCTGTTCTATGTGGTTGATGATGATCTGCAGCTGTATGTGGTGACTGATCCAGCAACCCGACATGGACAGGCGATGATGGCTAATCCCTCCGTGGCTGGCACCATTCAACGCGACCGCCAACAGTGGCATGAAATCCGCGGGGTTCAGTTTAGAGGTTTGTGCCAGCAACTCCACGGAAACGCCCGAGCTGCTGGGTGGCAGATGTACAGCGCTAAATTTCCGTTCCTCCAAAAACCCAACGCTATCCTGACGCAAGAGCTGGTCAACACCGCGATGTGGCGGATTGAACCCACATGGATGCGGCTGATAGACAATCGATCCGGGTTTGGGCATAAAGAGGAGTGGACACCATCTGCGTAGTGGGAGGAATCCTGCGGGTACACCAGCCATGTACAGGCGGTGCGGTGAAGAACTCGGGGAATAGCGCCGGCAATCCACTTGTCCCGAACGGGGCAGGGCCTATAATCGACGGTTGATGACTGATACGGCTGTCGACCGCGCACTCGTCGGGCGCGCCAAGGCCGGTGAGCTGGCGGCGTTCGAGGAGCTTGTCAATTGCTACGAAGCGCGTGTTTACACACTGGCGAGGCGCATTGTCGGCCAGGAGCAGGACGCAGAGGACGTGACACAGCAGACATTCCTGAGCGTGTTGGAACATCTCGACGGGTTCCGAGAGGAGGCGAGTTTTCATACGTGGCTGATGCGGATCGCCACTCATGCCGCGCTCAAAGTGATCCGAAAACGCAGGGGCCTGCCGACGGTCTCGTTGGAGGAGATGACCGAGCCACAGGATGGGCAGGAGATCGTTCCGCATCCCGAATTCATCGCCGACTGGCGGCAATCTCCGGAGGAATTGGCGCAGAGGCGCGAGATTCAGGGTCTGCTCGACAAGTCCCTGGCGCAGTTGGACGAGAAGCACCGACTGGTGTTTCTATTGCGCGACGTGGAAGGAATGACGGTGCACGAGACCGCGGCGGCGCTAGGGCTCAGCGAAGCCAATGTGAAAGTCCGTCTGCTTCGCGCCAGGCTGCAACTGCGTGAACTACTGACGCGTGAGTTTGGCGACCCCGCCCGACGGTTGGTTCCTCCGGCACATTCTCACTGACCGGCCAGAGAACGTTCCGACGCAGCTGTAACTTTTTGCGATAACGTGGCTCGGTATGTTGCAGGACGATCAAGAATGAAGTGCGAAGAACTGTTATTGATGTTGAATGAGTATGTGGACGGCACGGTGGACCCTGCCATCTGCGACGAGTTTCAGAAGCATTTGGCGGGGTGCAACCCGTGCCAGGTGGTCGTGGACAATATCCGCAAGACTATCACGCTGTACAAAGACGGCACACCCTACGATGTTCCCGTGGAGTTTCGCGAACATCTTCACAGCCTGTTACGCCAACGGTGGAAGGAGAGTCGCGGTTCGTCGCCGCAATCATGAGTTCCAAACGTCTGGTGATCATTGGCGGTGTGGCTGGAGGCGCCAGCGCGGCGGCCCGGGCACGACGGCTGTGTGAAGGCTGCGAGATCGTCGTCTTGGAGCGCGGGCCGCACGTCTCATTCGCCAACTGTGGCCTGCCGTATTTTGTCGGCGGCGAAATTGCGGAACAGGATTCGTTGCTGGTGCAAACTCCGGCCAGCCTCAAAGCCCGGTTCAATCTCGACGTGCGCGTCAGGACCGAGGTGCTGAGCATTGACCGTCCGGCTCGGCGTGTGCGCGTTCGCGAGCTGGATTCCGGCAAAGAATCCGAGGAGTCCTACGACGCGCTGGTGTTGTCCACGGGCGCGTCGCCACTGAAACCACCGATTCCCGGGATTGACCGTCCCAACCATTTCACCGTCCGCAATATTCCCGATGTGGAAAAGATCATGGCATGGTCGAGAGACTGCCAGGAGTGTCGGGCAGTGGTTGTGGGCGGGGGCTATATTGGCCTCGAAATGGCCGAGCAACTGAAGCGGCGCGCTTTTCAGGTCACTGTCGTCGAGGCGCTGCCGCAGGTAATGACGCCGCTAGACCCGGAGATGGCGGCGTGGCTGCACGCCGAGTTGCGCGCCAGCGGCGTGGCGCTGCACTTGAACGATCCGGTCGCCGCGTTCGAAACACCCACCGCGCAGGAACCGGCCCGCGCCTCCATCGTCGTTCTCAAGAGCGGCCAACGTCTCCCGGCCGATTCGGTGATTCTGGGCCTGGGCGTAAAACCTGAAGTGGCGCTGGCGAACGCCGCCGGCCTGGAAATCGGCGAGCGGGGTGGCATCCGCGTGAACGTTCATTTACAGACGAGCGATCCCCGGATTTGGGCGGTTGGCGATGCGATTGAGGTCCGGGATGCGGTGACCGGCCAATGGAGCTTAATCCCACTGGCAGGCCCGGCCAATCGTCAGGGGCGCATTGCCGCCGACAACATTTTCGGGCGTCCGTCGCGCTATGAAGGCACCTGGGGCACGGCTATTCTGCGGCTGTTCAATCTGACGGCTGGCTGCACCGGTGCGAGTGAGAAGACACTGCGCCGGTTGGGTATCGCCCATCGGGCCATTCACCTTCATCCGAATTCGCACGCCGGCTATTATCCCGGCGCAGAACCGATCGCGCTGAAGATCCTGTTCTCGCCGGACAGCGGCAAACTCCTCGGCGCCCAGGCAGTTGGACGGGACGGCGTGGACAAACGCATCGACGTGCTGGCAACCGCACTGAAGGGCGCAATGACCGTCCACGATCTGGCGGAATTGGAACTGGCTTACGCGCCGCCCTATGGTTCGGCCAAGGATCCGGTCAACCTCGCCGGGATGGCCGCCCAAAACGTGCTCGCCGGCGACGTGGCGGTGGCAGAGTGGTCGGAGATCGCGGCTGGCGATCCCAACAAGACGATCCTGCTGGATGTTCGCCGAGCCGACGAGCGCTCCAAAGGCCAGATTCCCGGCTCGATTCACATCCCGCTCGATCAATTGCGGGCGCGGCTGGAAGAACTGCCGAAAGATCGCGAGATCATCGTGCACTGCCAGACCGGGCAACGGTCGTACTACGCCGCCCGCATCCTGAGCCAGCATGGATTCCGTGTTCGCAACTTGAGCGGCTCCTATCGGACGTGGCGGGCAGCGACGGCTTGACCGCCCAAACGGATGTAACTTTTTGTCCGTTCACGGCTCAATAGAAGATGAAGGGACATGAAGACCATGCTACGAATCGTAATTGGGATCGTGATCGGTGGCGCGCTGGGGTTTGCCAACTACAAGTTTATCGGTTGCCGGACCGGGACGTGTCCGTTGAGCAGTAATCCGTGGGTGAGCACGGTGGTTGGCATGGTGTTCGGCGGATCGATCGGCGGCACATTTCAGTGAGCAACTCGAAGGAGAGAATTACCATGAGCATGGAACGCTATATTCGCATAATCGCAGGGTCATTTGTGTTGATCAGTCTGGCGTTGGCCCATTGGGTCAGCCTGTATTGGCTTTGGTTCACCGCATTTGTCGGCGCGAACCTGTTTCAGTCCGGCATCACCCGCTGGTGCCTGATGGAAGACATCCTCAAGAAACTCGGCGTCGGCGGCAGTTGCTGCGCCACGCAACCAAAGTGAAACGGCTTATCTTCCTGTCGCTGGCGGCTGCGCTATACAGCGTCGCGGCAATGGCTGAAGAGCCGCGAGCGTTGACGCTGACAGAAGCCATCCAATTGGCATTGGACAGAAGCCCCGACCTTGGCAGCGCACAGCAGCGACTCGCCGCGGCACGGGCGGCGTTACGGCAGGCGGATGCCGCGTTCTATCCGCGGGTTCGAGTTAGCGAAAACTATGCGGCCAGCGACAATCCGGTGCAGGCTTTTATGATGACACTGAACCAGCGCGCGTTCAGTTTCAATGCAAACTTCAATCATCCGGAAAACACGGAGAATTTGAATACGACGCTGCTGGCCACATATCCCCTGTACAACGGCGGGAGCGATCTGGCGGCACGCCAGGCAGCCCGACTCGGCGCCGAGGCGCGCGCAGGCTCGCTCGACGCCGTCCGCAACGAGCTCGAGTTCGAGGTCACGCGAAGTTTCTACACCATCGGCAAGGCGCGACGGTTCCTCAGTGCGACGGAGGCTGCGGTTGACGACATGGGATCCAATGTGAGCCTTGCCAGCGATCGGTTCGTACAAGGCGCGGTGCTCAAAAGCGATTTGCTCGATGCCGATGTGCGTCTGGCGGAGGCGCGTGAGAATCTGGTTCTGGCCCGCAACGCCCTGGGAATCTCGGAAAGTATCTTTCGCAACGTCCTCGGCGTCGGGGAAAGGGGAAATGTAACGGCGGTCGAGGTGGAGTTCGGCACACCTCCGGGAACGAGGAGCGATACGCTCGACGTATCGCAACGGCCCGAACTGCTCGCGGCCGAGAAAGTCGTAGCCGCGGCCGAGCGGCAGGTGCGAGCGGCGGTGGGCGGACATCTGCCGCGGGTTAACGCATTCGGCAGTTATGATCTTGATAGCGGCAACGCACAGCGTTTTGAGGACAGTTGGGTGGCGGGCGTCAGCGTCGAACTCGACGTGTTCGACGGGTTTCTGACGCGCGGCAAAGTGGCAGAAGCCCGGGCGAACCTGGATGCCGCTCGTGAAGAGTTGCGCCGGACCGAATTGGCTCTGGAGCTCGAAGCCAAGAAAGCCCAACTGGATCTGCAAGAAGCGCGCGCGCGACTGGAGGCGAGCGGACAGGCAGTTTCACAAGCGGAAGAAAGCGTGCAGATCACGAGGGCACGCTACGGCAACGGACTGGCCCTGCTGACCCAGCTACTCGACGCGGAAACGGCGTTGACGTCGGCACGGCAGCGGCGGGCTGCAGCGGAGGCCGACTGCGAGATCGACCACGCGGCGCTGAACAAAGCGTTGGGACATGGATGGAAGGAATGAACATGATGGTGCGGCAATTCATGATTTCCCTGGCAGCGGTGGTGGTGCTGAGTGGCTGCAGCCGACATGAACAGGGCGGAATGGAAGCGCCCACGGTGAAGGTGCAGACGATGGAGGTTCGCCTTCAGCAAACGCCGGAGCTGTACGAATCGGAGGGGACCGTGCGGGCGAAAGTGACCGCAACGGTGTCCGCAAAGGTGATGGCGACGATCCAACAGGTTTCCGTGCAACCGGGCGAAGTCGTCCACAAGGGCCAGGAACTGGCGCGATTGGACAACGGCGGCTTACGCGCCGAGTACGAGCACGCCCTCGCGGACTTCGATCGCGCCAAGGCATTGCTACAAAGCCAGGCGGAGACGCCCGCAGAGTTCGATGCGGTGAAGTCGCGGTATGGGGTGGCTGCAGCGAACCTGAGTTATGCCAATATCACCGCGCCCTTCGATGGCGTTGTGGGCCAAAAGCTCTGCGAGGCCGGCGATCTGGCTTCGCCCGGCAAACCATTGTTTGTGGTGGAGCAACCAACCGGGTTCCGCCTCGAAACTCAGGCACCCGAGCGTTTCGCCAGCATGGTGCACACTGGCCAAACCGTTCAAGTGTCAATCGATGCAACGGGGGAAAAGTGTGACGGGGCCGTGGCGGAAATCGATCCGGTGGGCGATCCGTCCAGCCACACGTTTCTCATGAAGATCGATCTGCTCTGCAAGCGGGCGTTACAATCCGGGATGTTTGGCCGGGCGGAACTGCCGGTCGGGGAGCGGCCGGTCTTGTTTGTTCCCATCACCGCGGTTCGCGAACAGGGGCAACTGACGTTTATATACGTCGCCGCCGACGGACGGGCAAACCTGAGGCTGATCAAGGCTGGAAAGCAATACGCGGATCTCATCGAAGTGCTGTCGGGATTGCAGCCCGGCGAGCAGGTCGTCGTCCGCGCCGATGGGGAACTGACCGACCAACAGAAAATCACTTCGTGACCACCCGACATGACCACGCCATCACAGCAGGGCACTCATCAGTTCGGATTTGCCGGGAAGATCGTCCGCTTCTTCATCGATTCAAAGCTTACCCCGCTGATTATTATCGGCGCCGTCCTGCTGGGCGTGGGAGCGGTAGCGCTGTTGCCCCGCGAGGAGGAGCCGCAGATTGTGGTGCCGATGATCGACATCTTCGTGCGCGCGCCGGGGATGTCGTCGAAGGAAGTCGAGCAACGCGTCACCAAACCCATGGAGCAACTGCTCTGGGAGATTCCCGGTGTCGAGTACATCTATTCAACCTCGAGCCCGGGGATGTCGATGGTGATCGTCCGGTTCCTGGTTGGAGAAAACGAAGAAGCCGCAATCGTGAGGCTGAACCAGAAGATGTTTGCCAACTTCGACCGGATACCGCCCGGCGTGTCGCAACCGCTGATCAAGCCCCGCCGCATCGATGACGTACCAGTCCTGGCGCTGACACTGTGGAGCAAGCGCTACAATCATTACGACCTGCGTCGGATCGCCGCCCAAATGGATGCCGAGATTGCGCAGGTCAAAAACGTATCCGTCACCACGTTGATCGGCGGCTACCGCCGCCAGGTTCGCGTCACGCTGGACTCCGGCAAGCTCGCCGCCTACCACCTCGACCCCCTTCGCGTCACCCAGATGCTCCAGTCGGCCAACCAGCAGTTGAAGGAAGGCAGTTTCGCCGCCGACAACCGCGAAGTCCAGGTTGACACCGGTGGGTTCCTCACGGACGCCGAAGGCGTGAGTTCGGTCGTGGTCGGTGTGTCCGCCGGTAAGCCGGTGTATGTGCGAGACATCGCCTCGGTTGTGGATGGCGCCGAGGAACCCGATCAATACGTGCTATTTGGGCAAGGCGCGGCGACGCCCGGAGGCGGCAAGGGCGAGTGTCCGGCGGTGACGATCTCGGTCGCCAAGCGGAAAGGCGCCAATGCCATTGGGGTGGTCGAGGACGTGATGCGAAAGATGGAGTTGCTCAAAGGCCGGATCATACCGCACGACGTCGAGGTCACCATCACCCGCAATTACGGCCAGACCGCCGAAGAGAAATCCAATGAGCTGCTGTTCCACATGGCCATCGCGATCGTCGGCGTCACACTTCTCATTGCGCTGGTGCTGGGGTGGCGCGAGTCCGGGGCGGTCGGAATTGCGATTCCTGTAACGCTGGCGTTGACACTGGCGACGTTCTATTTTCTGGGCTACACGCTGAACCGCATTACGCTGTTTGCCCTGATCTTTTCCATCGGCATTTTGGTGGATGATGCCATTGTGGTGGTGGAGAATATTGTGCGGCATGTGCGGCTTCCCGCTAATCGCGGGCGGCCATTTCCCGAGGTGGCCGCCGAAGCGGTCGAGGAGATCGGCAACCCGATGATGCTGGCCACGTTGACCGTGATCGCGGCTGTGTTGCCGATGGCGTTCGTCAGCGGCCTGATGGGGCCATACATGCGGCCGATCCCGATTGGCTCGAGCGCGGCCATGATTTTCTCGCTGGCAGTGGCCTTTGTGGTTACGCCGTGGGCGTCGTTTCGGATTTTACGCCGGAAACTGGCGCAAGCCGCTGGACACCACGAAACCGAAGCGGAGGATTGGACGACACGCCTGTATAGACACGTCATGGGACCGCTGATTCATCATCCGTGGTGGCAGGCCGGCTTTCTGGCGGCGATGGTGCTGCTGCTGTTGGGGGCGATGTCGATGGTCTATTTCAAACTGGTCCGCGTGAAGATGTTGCCCTTCGACAACAAAAGCGAGTTCGAAGTGGTCATCGACATGGACCAGGGCACAACCCTGGAACAGACTGCCCGCGTGGCACAAGAGTTGGCCGCGAAGATTCGTGAGGAGCCGGAGGTGACCAGCTACCAGATTTACGCGGGCACTGCTGCGCCGTACACGTTCAATGGCTTGGTGCGGCATTATTTCCTGAGGCAGGGCCCGACTGTGGCGGAGATTCAGGTCAACTTGGTCGGCAAAGGCAGGCGGCATGCGCAAAGCCACGAGATCGCCAAACGGGTGCGGACGAAACTGGCGCTGATTGCCGAGAATCTCCATGCCCGGATGAAAGTGATCGAGGTACCCCCGGGTCCGCCCGTGCTGGAAACGCTGGTCGCCGAAATCTACGGCCCCGACTACGAGCGACAGATCGAAGCGGCCCGCAAAATCCGCGCAATCTTCCAGCAAACACCTGGCGTGGTGGATGTGGATTGGTACATGGAGGGTGGCGGCCCGAAATACGAATTTCAGTTTGATCACGAGAAAGCCGCGCTCGACGGCATCAGCGCCGAACAGGTCGCACAAACGGTCAAGGTCGCCCTCGAAGGCGCTGAGGTCGGCCTGCTGCATGTTCCCCAGGAAAAAGAGGACGTGGCGATTATGGTGCGGCTGCCGGTCGGCCAGCGTTCGAGCGTCGGCGATTTGCTGACGGTTCGCGTCGCTTCACCTTCGGGTACGCTTGTGCCGCTGGGCGAACTGATCAAGCCGATACCGGGCACCGAAGACACGAGCATTTACGAGAAAAACATGCAACGCGTGGTGTACGTGCTGGGGGACATTGCCGGGGCCGAAGAAAGCCCCGCCTACGCCATCTTTAACATGAACACCCCGATCAGCAAGCTCGGCCTGCAGATCTATAATATGCACCAGCCGTTCTCGACCGAAACACCGGCCATGAAATGGGATGGCGAATGGCATATCACACTCGAGGTCTTTCGCGATCTGGGCGCAGCGTTTGCGGTGGTACTAGTGCTGATTTACGTGCTGGTGGTGGGATGGTTCCGATCGTTCAAGACGCCGTTCATCATCATGGCGGCAATCCCATTCTCGCTCGTGGGGATTCTGCCGGCGCACTGGGCGCTGGGAGCGTTCTTCACCGCGACGTCGATGATCGGGTTCATTGCCGGCGCGGGAATCGTTGTGCGGAACTCGATCATACTAGTGGACTTCATTGAACTGCGGATGCGCCAGGGCATGCCGCTTGCCGAGGCCGTGATCGATGCCGGCGCGGTGAGGTTTCGCCCGATGATGTTGACCGCGGCAGCGGTGGTGGTCGGCGCCAGCGTGATACTGTTCGACGCGATCTTCCAGGGGTTGGCGATCTCGTTGATGGCCGGCGAAGTGGCGTCGCTTCTGTTATCGCGCATGGCCGTGCCGGTGATCTATTACATGGCGACGCACAAACAGCCCACGACTCAAACGAGTCCTGCAGCGGCCTGAAGAGCCGCAAATGTGCCGATCAACTGCGGGACTCCGAACTGATTATTTGCGACCTAACCCCGGCAAAGGCCCACTTACGGCGCCGCACCGATCTGGAAGTTCAGGATGGAACTCTGGATTTCGTAGTCGTACTGGGCGCTGATATGGTCGATTTCCGCAGAGGTTTCGTTAAGCTGTGACTGACTGAGTTCGACGATGGAGGCGCTGCCAACCTGGTAGCGGGCTTGCGCCAGATCGAGGGCCTCCTTGGCGTTCTCGAGAAGCTTTTCAGTCAGATCGAACCGCTCGACGGCGTAATTGACGTTGAGGCCCGCATCCCGCACACCTTGAATGGCGGTGTTCTCAGCATCGCGAAGCGACTCGGCAGCGGCTTGCGCGCGGAATTCGGCCTCGGATGCCTTGGCGGCATTCAGCCCGGCATCGAACACAGGCAAGCTCAGGTTGACGCCGGCGGCAGCGTAACGATCGTCAAAATGGGCGGTATCGCGAATCGGGATCAGGCCGCCGGCGCCAACGGCCATCACGGTTGGGTAGTTCAACGCCTTTTGGGCTCGGGCGAATTGAAAGGCGGCATCGCGGTCGAGCCGCAAACGGGCCAGGTCCGGGCGCTGCGACAAGGCAGTATCGACCAGCCCGGTGGGGTCGATGGTTTTGGGTGCTGGTGTGGACTCTTCCATCAGGCGATACACCCGCCGCTGGCGATCGCCGAGGACCGTGGACAGAGCATTGAATGACTGTTCCACATCCTTTTCGGCTTGGGCGACCAACAATTGGCCTTGTTCATAAGTCACTGCGGCGAACATCTGATCGAGCTCCGACCGGAGTTTGTTAGTGGTTAGCGCCGTGATCTGGTCCAACACCACTTTGCGGGTTTCCATGGTCTTGCGGGCCACATCCAGGATCGATTGCGCCTTCAGCGCCGCGAAGAAGGCTACGTCCGCCTGCAGCACGATTTCCTCTTTTGCGGCTTCGGTGTTGGCGGCCGCTGCGCGTGAGGTCAGTCGCGAACTGTTCAGCAGGTGTGGGGTCCGCCCGAAGTCCGTCAGCAATTGGGTAATCATCACACCATCCGCCTCGCGCTGGTAGATGGACGAATTCGCCAGGCCGCCCGCCGCAATGCGGGTATTGGCGTCGGCATTGCCGACGGCGGTGGCGTCAAACATCACATTCGGCAGAAGTCCGGCGCGGACCTGGGTGATCACCTGCTTCGAGGCCAGCGCCTGCAACTCGGCTTCGGAGATCTTCGGATGATTGCGCAGGGCGATGTTTCGCGCTTCGCGCAACGTCAAGGGTTCCAGTTCCTCCGCGTTGGCCGAACCCAGGCCAATTGCCAGACAGCAGAGCATCGCGAAGTGGACCTGGTACCAGTTCATGTGGCCCCCCTGCCCGGCACGGCAGCGGCAGCTTTTCGCCGGTAGATCAGGTAATAGGCTGCAGGCACGAGAAAAATCGCCTGCGCGGCAGAGACGGCCAAGCCTCCAATCAGAGCACGGGCCAGGGGGGCGTACGCTTCGCTACCAGTACCCAACTTCGCCGCCATGGGAATGAGCCCGATGGCTGTTGCCAGGGTTGTCATCATCACCGGGCGCAATCTCACTCGCGGACCGAGCACCACGGCCTCGCGCAACGACCGACCCTCTTCCCGCAGCCGATTAATGAATTCGACGATGAGAATGCTGTCCGTGACCGAAATCCCGACCATCAACAGAACGCCCATCAACGCCATGACGCTGACCGGCGTGCCCGTCAGGAAGAGCATGAGCAGCACGCCTGTCAGCCCCGGCGGCACCGCCAGCAGAATCAGAAACGGGTCCACAAAGGAGCGGAATTGGGCCACGAGAATCAAGTAAACGAGAATGATGGACAGAATCAAGCCGATAGAAAAGCTTTGAAACGAGTCACGCATTGCCTGCACCGAACCGCGTACCGTCACGGTCATGTTTTCCGGCAACTGCGTTTTCGCAATGATCTTTTGTATTTTGGCGTATAGTTTGCTCAAGTCCTCGCCGGCCGGCCTCACATATACGTCCACGGTCCTGCGGATCTGGTAATGATCGACCTCAGTGGGCGTCTGGATATGAGAGATGTGGACCACGGAGTCCAGCCGGGTCGGCTGCTTGAGATTGGGCGCGCGGAGCGGCATCGTGCCGAAGTCGGCGAGATTTTTCAGGATGTTCTCCGGGTATTGGACGGTCAAGAAGTAGTTGTTCCCAGTCTTCGGTTCGATCCAAAAGCTTGGGGCAATCATCTGATCCGAGGTCAGGGCGGTGATGACGCTATCCACGACGTCTTTGGCGCTGAGGCCGAGTTCGCTGGCGCGCTCACG
>Ga0187871_10003372_pt1 | contig 12432 bp, 5 predicted proteins | sample June2016WEW_16_1_FD_132988 | JGI IMG/M metagenome (GOLD analysis project Ga0187871, IMG submission 132988) | Peatland microbial communities from SPRUCE experiment site at the Marcell Experimental Forest, Minnesota, USA - June2016WEW_16_10 | ecosystem: Environmental > Terrestrial > Soil >... | reverse complement strand
CAAGGCACCCTCGACCTCCTGATCCTGCACGCCCTGCAACGCGGCCCCCTGCACGGCTATTCCATCGCGCAAACCATTCACCTGCTCTCGGATCAGGCGCTCAAGGTGGAAGAGGGGTCGCTCTACCCCGCCCTCTACCGCCTGGAACTCGACGGCGCCATCGCCGCCCATTGGGGCGTCTCGGAAAACAACCGCAAAGCCAAATACTACGAGATCACCAGGCGCGGCAAGAAACTGCTGGCCGCCGAGCAGGAAACCTGGAGCCGCCTGTCGCTGGGAGTCCAGCGCGTGCTCGCGCGCCAGCCCTAATCCAAACGAATCCCATAAGGACGTCCCATGCGCCGCCTCTTTCTCAAACTCTTCCGCCGCAATTCCATGGAGCGCGACCTCGCCGCCGAACTGGCCTTCCACCGCGACATGTCCGCCGCGCACGGCAATCCCGTTCCCATGGGGAACACCACCGTGGTCCAGGAGCAGGCCCGCGAACTTTGGCGCTTCACGTTGCTCGAGAACCTGTGGCGCGATGTGGTGTACGGCGTGCGCAGCCTGCGCCGCAGTCCCGCGCTGGTGGTCGCCGCGCTGCTCTCGTTGGGCCTGGGCATCGGCATCAATACCGGCATCTTCTCCATGGCCGTCGAGTTTCTGCTCAGCGAGCCTTCCGTCGCCGATGCCCGCTCCGTGGTGTCCATACGGCTGGGCGGCAACAGCCACTCGAACAAGGAAGTCGTCGAGTTCGTGCGCTCCAGCGGCCTCTTCCAGGACGTGGTGGGCGAGAACGAAGAGGCCTACATCAACTGGGACGATGGCGCCGAAACGCGCCCCATCTCCGCCATGCTGGTCACCAAGAACTACTTCACCGCGCTGGGCGTTCCGGTGGACCTGGGACGCGGCATCCTGCCTCAGGATCCCACCGAAGTGGCGGTTTTAGGCAACCATTTTTGGCGCACTCGCCTTCACGGCGATCCCGCCGTAATCGGCCGGACCATCCGTCTGGATGGCCGGCCCTACACCGTCGTCGGAATTCTGCCCAACCAATTCCGTTCCCTGATCGGCTTCGGCTATGCGCCGGACGTATTCGTTCCGCGTTATCTGGACGACACCGTGCTGGCCTTATACGCGCGCCTGAAGCCCGGCATGACCATCGCCGGGGCGCGCGCTGGCCTGCCCGCCGTGGCAGAGCGTCTCGATAAGGCCTTGCCCGCGCCGTTCCGTTACGCGGAAAGCATCCAAGTCGCGGCCGCGGGCGGATTCGACCGCATCAAGACCGAGACCGAAATGCAGACCGTGGGTCTGTTCTTTGTCCTGCTTCTGGTGGTGGTCGGCCTGGTATTGCTGATTGCCTGCGTCAATGTAGCCAGTCTGCTGCTGGCGCGCGGTTCCGCCCGCCGCCAGGAATTGGCCATCCGGCTCTCCCTCGGCGCCGGACGCGGCCGCCTCGTCCAGCAACTGCTCGTGGAGACCGCCTTGCTGTCGCTGGCAGGCGTGGCCTTTGGGCTGGTCCTGCGCGAGGCCATGGCCGCGGCCGTCGAACAACTGCGGTTGCCCGTACCGATCCCCATTCGCCTGCACCTGACGCTCGATTGGCGGGTGACGCTCTACGCCGTCCTGCTCGCCACCTTCGCCACCCTGGCTTGCGGCCTGCTACCCGCCTGGCGCTCCATCCGCCACTCCATAGCGCCCAGCCTGCACCGCGAAGGCCGCATGCGCCTGCAGCGCGGGTTGGTGGTGGCGCAGTTGGCCCTTTCGCTGATTGTGCTGACAGCCGGCTTTCTGTTCCTGCGGAATCTGTGGCGATCGAATGCCATCAGCCCGGGCTTCGACGTCCGCCACACGGTCTACGCCGATGTGAATCTGCCACCCCAACAATACCGGGAGCTCGCGCGCAAGAGGCAATACGTCACCCAGGCGCTGCGCGAGTTGACCGCTCTGCCCGGCATCGAATCCGCTGCCGGCGCGCGCGTCATTCCATTTACCGAAGCTACCCGCTTCATGACCGGGCTCAAGCTGGCCGACACCGGCAAGACCGTGCGCGCATTCTTCTATTGGAACGCCGTCTCGTCCGACTATTTCCGCACCATGGGTATCCCCATCGATCGCGGCGAGACTTTCCGGACTGGCGGCGACAGCGCCATACACCCCGTGATCCTGAACCGGGCATTCGCCGAAAGCTACCTTCCCGGCCGCGATCCCTTGGGCCGCTCATTCACCTATGGAGAGGGCAAAACGCCCTATGTGGTCGTAGGGATTGTCGACGGCACCAAGAACTTCTCCATTGGCGAAGAGCCTCAGCCGCAGCTCTATGAAGACCTGGCGCGCATCGATAACGATCGCACGCGCGTGCAGTTCGTGGTCAAGAGCGCCACGCCGCCAGCCACCCAGTTGCAAGCCGTGCGCGCGGCCTTGCGCCGGGTCGAGCCGAATGCGGGCTTGGAGGTGGCTACGCTCTACTCCAGTATCGGGCTGGCGTTTCTTCCCAGCCAGGCGGGCGCGGCGTTGCTCGGAGGCATCGGCGTCCTGGGCCTGATACTGGCCACCATTGGCCTCTACGGAGTGATGGTCTACTCGGTCAGCCGCCGTACGCGCGAGATCGGCGTGCGCCTGGCTCTAGGCGCGAACCGGCGCGACATCTCACTTATGGTCCTGGCGAACGCCGCCAAGCTGATCCTGACCGGCTCCGCCGCCGGCCTGCTCTGCGCCTTCTTCCTGGCCAAGCCTCTGACCATGTTCCTGGTCCCGGGCCTGCGCCCCGGCGATCCGGTAAGCTTCCTGGCGGTGGCCGCTCTGCTGGCAGTGACCGGCCTGGCCGCCGCGTGGGGCCCCGCCCGCCGCGCGGCCGCCGTCGATCCCATGACATCGCTCAGGTATGAATAGCGCATGCGCCGGCTCTTCCTAAAGATCTTCCGCCGCCGCTTCATGGAGCGCGATATCGCAGCCGAACTGGCCTTTCATCGCGACATGGCCGCCGCGCGCGGCAACCCCATTCCCATGGGCAACACCACCGTGGTCCAGGAACAGGCCCGCGACCTGTGGCGCTTCACCGTCGCCGAGAACCTGTGGCGCGATTTGGTATACGGCGCGCGCAGCCTGCGCCGCAGCCCCGCGCTGGTCGTCGCCGCGCTGCTCTCGCTGGGCCTGGCAATCGGCGTTAACACCGCCATCTTTTCGCTGGCCGTCGAGTTTCTTTTCAGCCAGCCATCGGTAACGAACCCCGCCTCGGTGGTTTCGGTGCGATTGGGCGGCAACAGCCATGCAAACAAGGAAGTCGTGGAGTTCATTCGATCCAGCGGCTTGTTTCAGGACGTCGCGGGAGAGAACGAGGAAACCTTCATCAACTGGAACGATGGCGCCGATACGCGCCAGATCTTTGCCGTCCAAATCACCAAGAACTACTTTACCGCCCTCGGCGTACCTATCGCCCATGGCCGCGGCATCCTGCCGCAAGATGCCGACGAAGCCGTGGTTCTGAGTCATCGCTTCTGGCGAACGCGGTTGCGCGGAGATCCGGCGGTCATCGGCCGCTCGATCCGCCTGGATGGCCGGCCGTACACCGTCGTGGGAATCCTGCCGGCGGACTACCGTTCCCTGGTCGGCTTTGGCTTTTCGCCGGATGTGTATGTGCCGCGCTACTTGGACGACACCCGTCTGGCCATGTATGCGCGCCTCAAGCCGGACACCACGGTCGGCCAGGCGCGCGCGGGACTGGTAACCGTCGCGCGGCGTCTGGATCAAGTCATGCCCGGGCGCTTCCCTTACGCGCAGCAGTGCCAGGTGGCGGCCGTCGGCGGCATGGATCGGCTCAGAAGCGAGACAGGCGAAGTAGGCACGCAGACCTTCGCCCTGTTCTTCCTCGCGTTGCAGGTGGTGGTCGGCCTGGTGCTCCTGATCGCTTGCTTGAATGTCGCCAGCTTGCTACTGGCGCGCGGTTCGACGCGGCGGCGGGAATTGGCCACGCGGCTTTCGCTGGGAGCGGGACGGGGGCGACTGTTTCAGCAACTGCTGATCGAAAGCCTGTTGCTGTCCCTGGCGGGTGCGGTTCTCGGCCTGACTCTGCGCCAGGCGCTGGCTGCCGCATTGGAACGGTTCCGCCCGCCGCTGCCGATCCCAATTCACCTTCATCTGACCATGGATTTTCGCATAACACTCTATGCCATCTTGCTGACCACCTTTGCGACGATCGCTTGCGGTCTGCTGCCGGCATGGCGCTCCATCCGGCAATCGATCTCGCCGGACTTGCGGCAAGAAAGCAAGCTGCGCATGCAACGTGCATTGGTCGTAGCGCAGATCGCCCTGTCGCTGATGGTGCTGACCGCGGGCTGCCTGTTCTTGCGAAACCTCTGGCGGTCGAACGCCATCAGTCCCGGCTTTGATGTCCGCCACACCCTGCGCGCGGACGTGAACCTGCCTCCTGCGGCTTACAAGGACGTCCAGCGTAAGCGAGCCTATGTTGCCGAGTCGCTGCGAGCTCTGGCGGCGTTGCCTGGAATTCAAGCCGCCGCGTCGGCCTGCATTATTCCATTTACGGATGACACCGGCTTCGGAAGTGAGCTCACATTCACGGACACCGGCCGGAAGGTGCCAGTAGAATTCGGCTGGAACGCGGTTTCGCCGGACTATTTCCACGCAATGGGCATCCCCACTGTTCGCGGACGGACGTTCCTGGCGGACAGCCAGGAGGCGGCACGGCCCGTGGTTGTGAACCGGGTATTCGCCGAGCGATACCTCGCCGGCCGCGATCCCTTGGGTCGCAGCTTTCTTTGGGGTTTTAACAAAACGCCCTCTCTGATCGTGGGAATCGTCGAGGGGACCAAGACCATGTCGCTCGGCGAGGATGACAGGCCGCAGATCTACGAAGACCTGTCAAGAATCGATAACGATCGCACGCGCCTGCAATTTGTGCTGAGATCCGCCACGCCGCCAGCCACCCAGTTGCAGGCCGTGCGCGCGGCATTGCGGCGGGTCGAGCCGAATGCCGGCCTGGAGGTGGAGACGCTCTACTCCAGTATCGGGCTGGCGTTTCTTCCCAGCCAGGTGGGCGCGGTTTTGCTCGGAGGCATCGGCGTCCTGGGCCTGATGCTGGCCACCATTGGCCTCTACGGAGTGATGGTCTACTCGGTCGGCCGCCGTACGCGCGAGATCGGCGTGCGCCTGGCGCTGGGCGCGGACCGTCGCGACATCGCATTCATGGTCCTGGCGAGCGCCACCAGGCTCATCCTGACCGGCTCCGCTGCCGGACTGCTGTGCGCCTTCTTCCTGGTGAAACCGCTGGCGATGTTCCTGGTCCCCGGCCTGCAACCGGGCGATCCCATCAGCTTCCTCGCGGTAGCTGCTCTGCTGTCCGTCACCGGCCTAGCCGCCGCCGTCGATCCCATGACCTCGCTCAGGTACGAGTAGGACCACGTGGCGCACGCACTCATGCGTGCCGCGTCCCCACTCTTGGGGACGCCTTCACGATAGCCGCAGCCATCTTCCCAACGTCCAGTCCGCCGCCCAAAAACTTGTTGATACGTTCGGCCGTGCCGATCGCATCGGAAATCGCATGGCCGCGCTCTATCGCCAGCAGTCGCGTGCCCGGCCGCCGCGCCAGCATCGCTTTCACCCGCTGCAGCGTGCGCGCATATTCTTCTTTCAGCATTCGCCTGCGTTCCGGCGTCGCGGGCGCCCTTTGATTGCGGCGCGCCAACATGCGCTCCTGCGAATCGAGCACCTCATCGAGATCGCGCTCGCTGAGGATCACCCGGCAGGCCAGACCCGGCGGCAAACCAGCCAGCAGCGGCGCGACGATCTTGACGGCCTTTCCCCGTCCTGCAAACAGGAATTCCGAATCTTTCAGCAGGTTCTTCACCGGCTCAAATTCGAGGTACCCGTGCGGATTATCCGCATCCGCCGCGCGCAATCCGTCCGAGAGTATGCCCAAGCCGCCCGCGGCCAGCATCTGCATCAGCATGGACGTACCCGCGCGCGGCAAGCCGGTCACTACGATGAGGCATTCCTCGATCGGCGGCAACTCTGTCGTGTTGGCCGTGAACGGTGGATCGGACCGGCTGTCGGCAAGGCGCTCCGTACAGATCGGGAGGCCTGTCCTACCTCGCCGCATACGGCGCGCCAAGCGCCGGTGCTCGCGTGCCGATTCGGCGTCGCCGAGCTGCTTCTCGAGCACTGCGGCGAGCCTGACATGCGCTTCCGGAAAATTCGGATTGCAGGAAATAGCTGCGCGATATGCCTCGGCCGCCCGCTCGTATTCCCGCATCCCCATTAACGCCCGCCCAAGCAGAAAATGCGCCAGCGGATCGTCGCAAATCCTCTGCAGCGCATCCAGGGCCGCATGCGCGGCAGCGCTGTATTTTCTTCGCCGCAGAGCCATCCGGCACACTCCGATATGTGCATGCCCGTTATCCGGATCGATCTCCAGCGCCTTTTCGTAGACCTGCCGCGCTTCCGGCCAGCGGCCCAGGCGCAGATACAGGTCGGCGGTTTCGAGCAACAGGCCCGGCCGCACCAGGTGCGCTTCCGTCACCCGTTCCAGCGCAGTCAAGGCTTCGCCGTAGCGTCGCTCCGCCGTCAATACCTGCGCTTTCAGGTAATCGATCACGGGCGGCTGGTAGCGCGCCAGATTACGCCAGCGCGCCAGTTCGCGCCGCTCGTCTTCACTGAGCCGCGTCTCGGGTCCGGCCTGCACCGCCGCGATCCTGCTCTTCGCCTCTTCAAACAGCGCCCGCCGGCGGCCGTCTAAGTCGTCCACAATGCGCCGCATTTCCTCGTGCATCCCCAGCGCCTGGCAAGAAGCGAATAGCCGCACGGCGAAGCGCTGCTCATCGGTGTCGGCCGCATACAGCTCGCTGAATATCGCGTGCGCTTCCGTGTGCCTGTCGTCGTCCTGGTAAGCTTCGCCCAGGTTATAACGCAGCTCTCGGATGGTCCTCCCCACCGCGGCTTTGCGATTCTCATCCGGCCGTTCGATATACCCCAGCGCGATCATCTGCTCCAGCGCCTCGTGCGCCGCCACCGGATCGAGCCGGGTATGCGGCGGATGCCGCCCATCCGCGCCCGCAACCTCTTCCCAACTCGGAATGAACGCCACCTCCGGCGGGCTCGCGAAGGCCTGTGTAAGCACCTTGCCGTCCATGTCATCGCCTACCGGCAGTCCGTAAAGTGTCAGGATGGTGGGCGCGATATCCAGCACCGATGGCCCGTGAAGCAATTCGCCTTTCTTGATGCCCGGCCCGCGCAGGGCCAGGATGCCAAAATCGCGATGCTCGATCGCCGGCCCGGCGGGGATGTCGGGAATCGATGCGGGACGCAGGTGATCCGGATGGAAGCCGTGATCCGACATCAGAATGACGGTGATGTCTTCGCCGGCTTTCTGCAGCAGCGTCCCCAACATCCGGTCATGGAACTGGTAAGCCATCGAAACCACGTTGTGGTACAGCTCGAAGTCGCGTTCCCCGATCCAGGGCTGCCGCGGCGGATGGTACCGCATGAACCCGTGGCAGAAGTGATCGATCGCATCGTAGTAGACCGCGAAGAAATCCCACGGCTGGTTGTCCAGCAGCCAGATCGCGGCCGCATGCACGCTCATGCATTCCGCGAGCGTCCGCAGGCACCCTGCCAAGCGCTTATCTTTATCCTGGTCGATCTCCCGGGCCAGGGGAATGAACGGCTCCACCATCTCAGGCGCCAGCAGGTCGGGGTGCACGCGCAGGCCAGCCAAAGTTTCCGCCAACTCCGGCGGATGAACCGCATGAGCCAGCAGCGGCCAGCCCTTCTCGAGCGGGCCGCCGGCCCTGTGGTAATGGTCGGAAACCATCACGCCGTCGATGGGCTCGGCGGGATGGCCGGGCCACCAGCCAATCACCACGCTGCGCAGATCGTTCTGATTGAGAATGTTCCACAGCGCCTTCGATCTTCGCGAGAGATTGGTGACCGGCTGCACGCCGCGTCCGTCCGGAGTGGGCTCGGAGAAGCCGTGGATGCCATGCTTGAACGGCCGCTTTCCAGTAGCGATCGAAGTCCATAGCATCGGGGAGAGCGGCGGATGCAGCGTGGCGATCTGCCCCCAGGCGCCGTTTTCGACCAGACGCTGGATATTGGGCATCTTGCCCGCATCCATGAGCGGACGGATCACCTTCCAGTCGGCGGCATCCCACCCGGCTAGCAGAACTTTACGCGAGGTCAACCGGATACTTCCTGCTTTGGTCAAATCGCAGCCTGGGCTCGTATGGCCTGCGGACCGCCGCGCTGCCTCCCCCGGTTCCGCCGTCGGTTGCGCCGCCGTTTCCGCCGCCCGTTCCGCCCGTTCCTGGGTTGACCGTAGTGAAACCTGGCGGCGGCACAGTAGTGAAGCCCGGCGGTGGAAAAATGCCGGCCGTGCCGCCACTGCCGCCAGTTCCCGGAATAATGGTGGTGGCGCCCAGTAGCGAAAACAAGGCAAACGGTTGTGTTTGCAGACCGCCGACAATCAAGCGAATGGGCACGTCTCCCTCACCGAGGCCGGCTGGAACAGTCAGGTTAATCTGATAAAGTCCCGCGCTTGACAGTCCGACGAAGGCCGGCTGGACTACCACGTTATTGATGTAAAGGCTGACGGGATCTTTAGTTGGCGCTGCGCCCACGAATGGCCGTCCAGCCGGGACCGTGGGAGTAGTCGGCCCGAACCCGACGCCGAAAAGTTCAACGATGTCGCCGGCCTGCGCGGCCACCGTGGGATAGCCAAGAGAACTTCCCGTCGGGCCGAGTATATCGTAGCTTCCGCCACCATAAGCCCCGGAACCATTCAACCTTAGGATGATTCCCGCCGGATGCACCGCATCCAGCAGGCAGAACGACGGCGAAAACGAATTTAGAGTCACGGTGGATGTGGCGCTGCCGCCGGCAGTGGTAACGACTACGGAAACCGTGCCTGACGCAGTGTCGTCCGGCGCCTGCAAGTTGATCTGCGCGGGACTGACAAACTCCAGATACGCAGCTTTGCCATTGATCTCCACACTGGTACCGCCCAACGAAGTGGGGAAGTCGCCGTTCCAGCCGACGGTTCCACTGGCGAGGTTGGTGCCGTAGATCGATACCCATTCGCCGGGCTGGATGATGTTTACCGTGCTGTCGATCGGAACGACGCCACCCGGGGAAATAGACGGGGCCTGCGCCATGCCCGCGGGACGCATCTTAGCGCCGGCGGGGTTGAAAACCTTCTGCCCGGTATCCTGCTGGGCCATGGCTAACCGCACAGCGTTTGTAAACGGCATGTTTCGGGAACTCGCCGGATTTCGCCTGGTGGCTAAAACACTGGCGATGGACACGGCCGCCACATCCCGAATGCCGCTGCCGATGATCGATGTGGAGGCGCTGGTGGCCATCGCCATTGCCGAGCCGGTCACCGCTGCATAAATCTGCCAGTTCCCCGCTCCGCGTTTCAGCGCCGCCTTCAGGGATGACGTGCGCAGGGTGGCGAAGTAGGCATCCAAACGCCGGTCCAGGTCGAATTTTCGCGCAGCGCCCATGGTTGACTCAATGCCACACTGTGAACATCCGCCACATGTTACGGCTGATAACTCGGACGCAGCGTTAACGCCCGCGGTTGCCACAAAATCGGGGCCGAAGCAGCGGTACACTGAAGGAGAGGAAAGGCCGTGACCGACCACGAGAAGATGGGAGAACAGGCATGACGGACGAAGAATTGAATCGGCGTTTCGATCAACTGCACGAGGGCATCAGGGACTCCGAAGCGCGGACGTTGGAAACCATCAAGGACTCCGAAGCGCGGACGTTGGAAACCATGCGCGACATGCAGACCGAAATCCTGCGCGGCCTGGAACGTTTCGCGCGCGGCAATTTTTCCCGGATGCACCGCCTGGAAGTGTCCGACAACGATCTGAACGAACGACTGAATGCCCTGGAAGAGCGCATCACGGCCATCGAGACGCGGCCCCCACGCTGAATGTAAATTGGGTTCGTCAAATTTTGAAAGTCTAAGTAAACAAATAACTTATTGGCTTCGTTCGTCCAAAAATGCACACCCGGACCCAAGATGAGCCCCCAAGAATACATCCGGATTCGCGGCGCGCGGGTCCTTAACCTCAAGAATATTTCGCTGTCCCTGCCTCACAACCAGTTGACTGTAATCACGGGTGTGTCCGGCTCCGGCAAGTCCTCCCTGGCCTTCGATACCATCTATGCGGAAGGCCAGCGCCGCTATGTCGAGTCGCTTTCGGCCTACGCCCGCCAGTTCTTGGAACGCATGGAAAAACCCGCCGTCGAAGATATCGACGGCATCGCGCCCGCCATTGCCATTCGGCAGAAGAATACCAGCCGGAATCCGCGCTCCACCGTGGCCACTTCCACGGAATGCTACGATTTTCTGCGGCTCCTGTTCGCCCGCGTGGGCCGCACGTTTTGTCCCAATTGCGGCACGCGCGTGGAGCGCGACACCGTGGATCTGGTGGCGCAGCGGCTGCTGGCCCTGCCCGCCGGCTCACGCTGGTACGCCCTGTTTCCCGTCAACGCGGAAGCCCACCCCAATACCCAGGCGCTACGCGACCATCTCTTCGACTTGCGCAAAAAGGGCTTCAACCGGCTGTTTCAGGCGGGCCGCATATTCGAATTCTCCACGCCCGAATCTCTGCTGGATATCGACTTTACGAAGCCGGCGTTCATCCTGGTGGACCGCCTGGCTATCCCCGCCGAACAAGGTCCGGAATTGCGGCAGCGCATGGTCGATACGGTGGAGATCGGTTATCGCGAAGCCGGCGAGATTGTTCTGGAGCCTGCCGCCAATGGAACGGGCCGTCAGGCCTCTCTCCGTTTTTCCGAAAAGTTCGCCTGCAAGCAGTGCGGTATCGCCTTCGTCGAACCCGAGCCGCGCATGTTCAGCTTCAACAATCCGTTCGGCGCATGCCCACGATGCCAGGGCTTCGGCAACACCATCGACTTCGATATGGACCTGGTCGTCCCCGACAAGACGCTCACCATCGAAGGCGGCGCTGTAGAGCCGTGGACCAAGCCCAAATACCGCTCCTGGCTGGGCAATTTCCGCAAGACCGCGCGCAGCAAGAGCGTGCGCCTGACCGTGCCGTTCTGCGACCTCACCGATAAGGAACAGGAGACGGTTTTCGCCGCCATCCGCAACTTCTTCGATTTCCTCGAGACCAAGAAATACAAGCTGCACGTGCGCGTCTTCCTGAGCCGCTATAGAGGCTACGCTTTGTGCCCCGAGTGCCGCGGCGCGCGTGTGCGCAAAGAGGTGCTGTACATTCGCGTAGCCGGCCGCAACATTCACGATGTGGTGCGCATGAACATCGCCGAGGCCCTGGCCTTCTTCGATGCGCTCGAACTTTCGCCGGACGAGACCGCCATCGCGGAAAAGATCCTGGTCGAGATTCGCCAGCGGCTCAAATTCCTGAACGACGTCGGTCTCGATTACCTGACGCTGGAGCGCCTCTCGTCCACGCTCTCCGGCGGCGAGGCGCAGCGCATCCAGCTCGCCACTTGTCTGGGGTCCCGGCTGGTGGGCTCGTGCTACGTCCTCGATGAGCCTTCCATCGGGCTGCATGCCCGCGACACCGGACGCTTGATCCGCATTCTGCACGAGCTGCGCGAAATCGGCAATACCATTCTGGTGGTCGAGCACGATCCGGACGTGATGCGCGCGGCCGACCATATCGTGGACCTGGGGCCGGGCGCGGGCGAGCACGGCGGCGAAATTGTCTACGAAGGTTCTTTCCCCGACCTGCTGCGCGGCGGGCAATCGCTCACCGGCCGCTACCTCCGCGGCGAGCTTCGTGGGGCAGGCACGTTGCCTGCGGCGGCCTCGAAGGCCGCCAAACGCGCTCCCCGCCTCAAATTCTACGGAGCCCGCACCCACAATCTCAAAAACATCGACGTCGAAATCCCCCTCCGCGCCATGGTAGTGATCACCGGCGTTTCCGGGTCCGGCAAATCCACGCTGGTACACGACGTCATTTACCGCTCCATGCAGGCGCTGCACAAAGCTCCGTCGCCGGTCGAGAACCCGGCCGTGCCCGAGGCCGAGTCCGTGGAGCCCTCTCTGAAGCTAGCCTGCCGCAAAATCGAGGGCGCCGAAACGATCCGGGAGACCGTGATGATCGATCAGTCGCCGATCGGCCGCACGCCGCGCTCCAACCCGGTCACCTATATCAAAGTATTCGACCTGATCCGCGCGCTCTTCGCGTCCACCCGCGAGGCGGAAAAGCGCGGCTACACCGCCGGGCACTTCTCGTTCAATATTCCGGGGGGGCGCTGCGAAACGTGCCAGGGCGATGGGACCGTCACCGTGGAGATGCAGTTTTTGGCGGATGTCGAGCTGGTCTGCGAGGAGTGCAAGGGCACCCGCTTCAAGAGCTGCATTCTGGACATACGATACAACGGGCTGAACGTCCACGAAGTGCTGCAGCTCACCGTCGACGAGGCTATCCAGTTTTT
>Ga0187871_10003371_pt1 | contig 12432 bp, 13 predicted proteins | sample June2016WEW_16_1_FD_132988 | JGI IMG/M metagenome (GOLD analysis project Ga0187871, IMG submission 132988) | Peatland microbial communities from SPRUCE experiment site at the Marcell Experimental Forest, Minnesota, USA - June2016WEW_16_10 | ecosystem: Environmental > Terrestrial > Soil >... | reverse complement strand
TGAACATCTACGCGCAAGCGATCACGCAAACCAAGCGAGATGCGCAGAGCCGAGTTGTGAGCTTGTTGCTCGACAAAAACGAAGAAAAACCAAGCACCGAGGCTTATCGGACGTTAACGGACGCACAAAATTCTGGAGGGGATTTGCAAGTGATTGATAAGGTTGGCGTCCCCGACGGGATTTGAACCCGTGTTACCGCCGTGAAAGGGCGATGTCCTAGGCCAGGCTAGACGACGGGGACGGCTGTAAGGCGGGTTGCTTCGAAGCAACCCTTGATCGTAACAAGCCCTTGTGGCCCTGTCAAAACGCGGTGGCGGAGGATCGGAGCTGCTCAGGACGAGTTTCTACCGCTGGCCCGGACAATTTAGAATTGGGAGCATCGCGCATTAGAGGCGTAGGCTAACAAACATTCGAGGAAAATGTGTCCGATCCACTTTATCTCAGTCTTTGGTTCTCTGATTTTTCCGGCCCGGAGATGCTGCCGCATGCCTTTGCCGTATTGCAGCAGTTTCCTTTCTCGGCGCAGCGTCCGGGGGTCACTTACTTCGCTCTGCATCCGGTTTCCTGGAACGAGGCGACGGTGCTGGAGCGCCGGTTTCCCGCAGGAATCGATCCCGGGCAGGCCACACTGATTGCCGCTGAACTGGTTCATGACGACTACGCTTACGTCTTCGAGGCTCACTGGGATTTATGGACACCGGATGCCTCGAATGCAAACTGGGTGCTTGAACCAGCGCCGGTAAAATTCATCGTCCAGGGAGAGGAATTCGACGAGGGGGCGTACCAGCAGACGGGACACATCGAAGTGGACTTCGGCCCCGACTCGTATTTTCTGCAGCCGGAAACTACGCTCAACGACCAGACTCGCGCCAAAATTCGAGAGAACGTGGCAAAGCTGGTGGAATTCTCGGTGAACGTGGAAAAGAATAGTGGCACCAGCGCGCGCCTGCTCTGGTCGGAGTCGGAGGAGAGCCTGGCGCAGAAACTGATCGCGCGGCTGCAGAAAGTACAGTAGTCGGCGCTTGGGGACTGCCGCTCTTGGCTTCGTGTTGAAACGCAGCCGACGCTCGACTCATACAATGGACCGATGATGTTCGCCTCTGTCACGCGGTTGCGGGTTCGATCGTTTCTAGATTTGCCGGCCTTTCTGTGGATGACCTTTATGGCGCAACGTCAGACCACGCGCTCCCCGGGATTTCGTGGCGGCCGCCTCCTCATGGACAAACACAGCACCTACTGGACCTTGACCGTGTGGGAGAACGAAACAACGATGAAAGCGTTTCGGGGGTCCGGTGCGCATGCCCAAGCTATGCCACAGCTGGTGGAGTGGTGCGACGAAGCTTCCTATGCGCACTGGGTCGCCGCAGATGACTCGATACCCGATTGGCCGGAAGCGTACCAGCGCATGGTCAGCGAAGGCAAGCTATCTCGCGTAGCGCACCCTTCCCCCGATCATAAGGCCCGCCGTTTTCCAAACCCGCGGCTGCATCCGTTGATCGGAAAACATCTGAAACCGGCGCGAATCGGCACGAAGTCGGCAGCGTGAGATGCGTGGGGTAACGCTTGAAAATAAAATCCCCGCCGACGAAACGGCGGGGATCGGTAACTTTCGTCGAAACGCAATTTTATTTTGTCCGTCCACCTTCCACTTTCAATTTCTCCGACGCTCCGGCCTGCGCCCCGGCCAGCCTTGCCGTTAGGACGCGGAATGGAGAGCAGGACACATAATCCATCCCCACCTGATGGCAGAACTCGACCGACGAAGGATCGCCGCCGTGCTCGCCGCAGATTCCAACTTCCAGCTTGGGACGCGTCTTCCGCCCGCGTTCGATTCCGATTCGCACCAGCTCGCCCACGCCGTCGCGGTCGATCGAGGCAAACGGATCCTGCTTCAGAATTCCTTCCGCCAGGTACGTCGGCAGAATCTTGTTCACGTCATCGCGGGAGAAGCCGAAGGTCGTCTGCGTCAGATCGTTCGTACCGAACGAGAAGAACTCCGCTTCCTTGGCGATCTCATCCGCCACCAGGCAGGCGCGCGGCAACTCGATCATTGTGCCCACCAGGTAGTGCACGGTCTTTCCCTTTTCCTTGAACACTTCTTCCGCCACGCGCCGGACGATCGCCCCTTGGTTCGCCATCTCTTTCACGGTCGCAATCAGCGGGATCATCACTTCCGCGTGAGTCTTGATGCCTTCCTTCTCCACGGCCACGGCCGCTTCAAAAATCGCCCGCGCCTGCATCTCGGTAATCTCCGGATAGGTAATTCCCAAGCGGCATCCGCGATGTCCCAGCATCGGATTGAACTCATGCAACTCTTCCACCCGTGCCAGCAGCCCGGAGAGAATTTTCTTCAGATCGCCAGCTCCTTTTGCGCCGTACTCGCGGTATTCCTCCACCAGCTCTTTCTTCTGCTTGGCTTTGGCGCTGGGCAGGCCGGCGATGTCGACCATGAGTTTCTCGCGCTTGGGCAGGAACTCGTGCAACGGAGGATCCAGCAAGCGAATGGTAACCGGAAGACCGTCCATCGCTTTCAGCAAACCGATAAAGTCGGCCCGCTGCATCGGCAGAAGCTTCTTCAGTGCCGCACGGCGGTCCTTCTCGTTGTCGGCCAGGATCATGGCTCGCATGTGGGTGATGCGGTCCGGAGCGAAGAACATATGCTCGGTGCGGCATAGTCCGATGCCCTCGGCTCCAAAGGCTTTCGCTTGAATCGCATCCCGCGGAATGTCGGCATTCGCACGGACGCCGATTTTGCGGAAGGGCTCCGACCACCCCAAAAGCTTCTGCAGATCGGCATCGTCGGACGACGCTTCCAGCGTGTTCAGCTTCCCTTTGATTACGCGCCCGCTGGTTCCATCGAGTGAGATCCAGTCTCCCTCCCTGAATACCTGCCCCTTGACGCGCATCTCGCCGGCTCGCTCATCCACCTGAACGTCGCCCGCGCCCGCCACGCAGCATTTCCCCATGCCGCGCGTAACTACGGCAGCGTGGCTGGTCATGCCACCGCGCGAAGTCAAAATGCCGGCCGCGACTTCCATGCCCTGAATATCTTCAGGAGTGGTTTCCGCTCGCACCAGAATCACCGGATTCTTCTTCGCGCCATGTCCCGCCTTCTTCACCGCTTCTTCCGCGGTGAAAACAATCTGCCCGACCGCCGCTCCGGGAGACGCCGGCAATCCCGTCGCCAGCACTTCCACCTTCGTGCTCTTCTCATCCAGCCGCGGCACCAGGAAGTCATAGAGCTGGTTCGGTTCCACGCGGAAGATCGCTTCTTCCTTGGTGATCAGTCCTTCTTCCACCATCTGAATCGCAACGCGCACCGCGGCTCGACCGGTGCGCTTGCCGTTCCGCGTCTGCAGCATGTAGAGCTTGCCATCCTGGATGGTGAACTCGAAATCCTGCATGTCCTTGTAGTGCTTCTCCAGACGCGTTGTGATCTCGCGCAACTGGTTGTACACGTCGGGCATGATCTTCTGCAGTTCGAGGATCGGCACCGGAGTACGGACGCCGGAGACCACATCCTCGCCCTGCGCGTTCATCAGGAATTCGCCGTAGAACTCTTTTGCACCGGTCGCTGGATTGCGCGTGAAACCTACGCCCGTGCCGCTGGTCTCTCCGAGATTGCCGTACACCATGGCTTGCACGTTGACTGCGGTGCCGAGCATGTCATCGATGTTGTTGATGCGGCGATAATGTTTGGCGCGGTCGTTCTGCCAGGAGCGAAACACGGCGTCCCGTGCCATTACTAATTGCTCGTGCGGATCCTGCGGAAAGTCGCGCTTGGCATGCTTCTTGACGACCTTCTTGTACTCCTCAATTACTTCTTTGAGCGCCTTGGCATCGAGATCGGTATCCAGCTTGGTCTTCTTCTGCTTCTTCTTCGCGTCGAAGACTTCGTCAAACGCGGACTTCGGAATCTCGAGCACGACGTTGCCGAACATCTGAATCAATCGCCGGTAGGAGTCGGCTGCGAACCGCGGATTGTTGCTGCGCTTGGCCAGCGACTCCACGCTTTTGTCGTTTAGGCCCAGGTTGAGAATCGTATCCATCATGCCCGGCATGGAAAATTTGGCGCCCGAGCGGACGCTCACCAGCAACGGATTCTCGCCGGTTCCCAGCTTTTGTCCCTGCAGCGCTTCCAGCTTGGCCAGCGCCTCTTCCATCTGCTGATCGACCTCTTTCGATACTTTGCCCTGCCGCATGTATTCACGGCAAGCTTCGGTCTGGATGGTGAATCCCGGCGGCACAGGCAGTCCGGCATTGGTCATTTCCGCCAGGCCGGCACCCTTGCCACCCAGGTCATCTTTCATCTTGCCGTTGCCGTCGGCTTTGCCGCCGCCGAAAGAGTAAACGTATTTCGTTGTGGTTTTCTTGTTTTCTTGAACGCCAGCTTCGGGGAGGGTAATTGTCGCCATGATTATTAGTCCTTTTCGCTTCGAGATTCCTGCTATTTCAATTTAGATCCTGCTTCGATCTTGGGTGGCGCAGCGCTTTCAGCGCTGCGATAAGCACCTCGACCGAATCCGGGCCTTAGCCCCTGAGGGACTTAGTTCTTGTTCTCAGTCACGATCTCTGAGAAATCTGCGATTGTGGAAAAACTGGTGTACAGCGTTCTTAGAATCGCCAGTCGATTTGCCCTAATCTGCTCGTCGTCCACCATCACCATCACTTCATCAAAGAATCTGTCTAACATCGGACGCAGGGACACGGCATGCGAGATGGCCGAATCGTAATTGCCTTCTTCGCGCAGCGTCTCATAGTAAGCCCCGGTATTCACGTGGCCGTTTATCCAGAGGTCCGTCTCTGCCGAGTGAGCATCGCCCATGAGTCCTTCATCGGGACGCTCCGGAATCGATATTCCTTTCTCCTCCGCTTGCTTCAAGATATTCTTGATCCTCTTGAAGGAGAAACACACGGCCTCAAGGTCCTTCGCGTCCTCCGAAGTCCTCGCCTTGCTCACCGCCTCGGCCCGCGCCAGCACATCCACCACATCGTCCGCGTCTGCTGCCAGCACAGCTTTAACCACATCATACGCATATCCGCGCACATCCTTCACATAAAACTCCAGCCGCTCGCGGAAGAACGCACGCACCGACTCGACAAACCTCTCCTCATCGACGAATTTCTTCTCCGCTTCCGATCCCTGGTAGCCCGCACGCGCATCCCGCATCAGGTCACTCAGCCGGAGCGGAAGTTTCTTCTCTGCGATCACTTTCACGATCGCATTCGCCTGCCGCCGCAGTGCAAATGGATCTTTCGACCCGCTTGGAACCAGCCCCAGCGCGAACATTCCGGCAATCGTGTCCGCTTTGTCACCGATCGAAAGCACGGCACCCTCGATCGACCGCGGCACCTCGTCTTCGGTGGACTCGGGTTTGTAATGATCGTAGATCGCATCCGCGATTGCGAATCGCGTCCCCTCGGGCAAGCTCGAATCAAGTTCCTGCACCCTCGCATACAGCCCGCCGACAATGCCTTGCAACTCGGTGAACTCCTTCACCAGTTCGGTGGTCAAGTCGGTCTTCGCCAGGCACACCGCTTTGTGGATCACGCCGGCACGAATCGGCATCCCACTTTGCTTGATGATCTCGCTCAGCCAACTGCACAAACGCTGCACCCGCAGCGTCTTCTCGTAGTAGCTGCCCAGATCCTTCTGGAAAGTGACGTGCCGCAGCAGTTCCAGCCGATCCAGCAGCGACCGCTTCTGATCCGTCTCCCAGAAAAACCGCGCATCGTTGAACCGAGCCCGCAGCACCCGCTCGTTGCCGTGCCGGATCAACCCTTGCGGATCGCCATCGGTATTCAGTACCGCCAGAAAGTGCGGCAGCAACTTGCCACCCGCATCTTCCACTGCAAAATATTTCTGATGGTCACGCATCACGGTGACCAGCACTTCTTCGGGCAACGCCAGGAACTGCGGATCGAACCCGCCCAGAATCACGGAAGGAAACTCTGTCAGGTTCACTACCGTGTCGAGCAGCGACTTGTCTTCCCGCCAGCGTGCCCCGGGAATCGTACGCGTGGCCGCATCCAGAGCTTTGCGAATCTGCTGCTCGCGCTCCGAGCGCCCGAGAACCTTGGCGGAGCGCAGAGCATCCACATAAGCCGAACCGGCTCTCGCAATCGTCACGTCTCCGTGGGCTAAAATCCTGTGCCCCCGCGACGTCTTCCCTGCCCGAATCCCGTCAAACTCCAGCGGAATCGTCTCACCGTCGAGCATCGCCACCAGCCACCGCACCGGACGCACAAAGCGTTCGCTCGGCTTCCGCCAGTACATATTCTTCGGCCAGTAGATCGAGGAAAGTTCCTTGGGTAGATTCTCCGCGAGAACTTCGGCAGCACTCAGACCTTTCTTGGTCACCTTCGCAGCCAGGTACTCGCCCTTCGCCGTTGTGATCTTCTCCAGCTGCGAGACGTCGATTCCTGCCTTCTTGGCGAACGCATGCGCCGCCGCCGTAGGCTGCCCATCTTTGTAAGCAACACTTGCCGAGGGACCAGTCACCTGCTCGGTGAGATCGGCCTGAGCCGCGGGAATATCTGCCGCGATTACGGCCAGACGCCGTGGCGTTTCAAGAGAAGTGACTCCGCTGGCAACCAGCCGTTCCCGGCTTAGCAGCGCGCCGACACGCTCACGCAACTCCTGCGAAGCCGCGTCAATCATTCGCGCCGGAATCTCTTCGCACCCGATCTCTAGCAGGAAGTCTGGCATGCCCCTCAAACCTTTAAGTTTCTCAAACCTCGCCCCAAACCAATGTGATGCCTGTCACGTTCCCCTGTGCAAATTCCTCGAACCCAGGTGCCGACCTCACAATTCACGATGCCACCGGCGATAACTTTTCCTTCTTCGCCTTCTTCTCGCGAACAGGTTCTTCCTCATCGGACTTTTCGCCCACCGCGGTAGCTTCGCTCTTCTGCTGATCTACCCAGGCCTTTGCGATGCCCACGGCTAGCGCCCGCACACGCGCAATCACCCCCACCCGCTCCGTCACCGAAATCGCTCCCCGCGCGTCGAGAATGTTGAACAGATGCGAACACTTCAAGCAGAGATCGTAGGCGCTCAACACCGGGAACCGCGATTTCTCGCGCGCAATTCCATCGCCCTCGGCCTTGTCTTTAGTCAGAGCCGCATACCGCTCCAGCAGTCCGTGGCACTCCGCCTCGTATAGTCTGAAGTGCTCCCAAGCCTTCTCCACTTCCGCGGCCTCGAAGTTGTACACCGAGAACTGCAGCTCATCCGCCAGCCGCACGTCGCCATACGTCGTCGCCCGCCCCGTCTCCGGATCGCGCGCCCACACAATGTCGTAGATCGATTCCACATCCTGCAGAAATGCTCCGATGCGCTCCAGTCCGTACGTCAGCTCCACCGAAATCGGAAACAAATCCACGCCGCCGCACTGCTGGAAATAAGTGAACTGCGTGATCTCCAGCCCATCCAGCATCACCTGCCACCCCACGCCCCACGCGCTCAGCGTCGGTGCCTCCCAGTTATCTTCCTCAAACTTAATGTCATGCTGCCGCAAGTCAATCCCAATCGCCCCCAGCGACTCCAAATACAACTCCTGAACATTCTCCGGCGGAGGCTTCAAGATCACCTGCAACTGCATGTGTTTGAACAGCCGGTTCGGATTCTCCCCATACCGCCCATCCGCCGGCCGCCGTGAAGGCTGCACATACGCCACCTTATAAGGCTTCGGCCCCAGCACGCGCAAAAACGTCTCCGGCGCCATCGTTCCCGCGCCCACCTCCACGTCATAAGGCTGCTGCAACACGCACCCGCGCTCCGCCCAAAACGTCTGGAGGCGCAGGATGAGTTCCTGGAACGTAAGCGGATTGGGCTTGGCTGGATTCACTGGCTTGTTCGGGAACCCGAAGGTTAATGATTGATTGTAACGGAAGCTGGGGGAACCGTCAGCTAGCCGGCGCCGGAACAGGCAGGATCAGGGCGAACCCGCATCCGGCGCAAACTTTCCTTTGAGCGACCACGTCCCCTCAAAGGCCGGCAACAGCTTTTCCATCGTTCAGTCGGAACTGCGCCGCGGCTGCCTGCCTTGGCCAGTCTGGGTCACGGCCACTCCAACCACTGCGAACGCAAGCAACTCAATCGCAACCGCTCGAAGACATTTCATCGAAGCGCTCCCTGCCCGTCCTGCGAAAGCCGCTGCGAAGCCTCCAGGGACTTAGAACCCGGCGCCCCCATATGCCGCTGGAAATCCCAAAGGGATGCAACGCAATTCTTCATCCGTGGGCTTCCGCCAGCGGACGAAGTGGGAGCACGCGGATTTGCTTCTCGCGCTTTCGGGTTCGCGCAATGTCGTAGGACGATTGCATCCGCATGAGGGTGTCCATCCTCACTCCAAAGGCTTTTTCTAGGCGCAGCGCCATATCGCCGGAGAGGTCGGCCTTGCGATTCAGCAGGCTGGACAAAGCCGGCCGCGAGACCCGCAGGGCCGCAGCCGCAGCCGTCACCGACAAGCCCGCAGGCTCGATAATCTCAGTCCGGATGAAATCTCCGGGATGAGGAGGATTCTTCATAGCCATAGGAATGCCGCTCCTGTTTCAGTGATAATCTTCCAAGTCCACATCGCAGATTTCACTCTCCACGGCGTCTATGTGAAACGTCAAACGCCGGTTGCGCGTCACGCTGAGGCTCCAGGTGCCCTTGCGGTCACCGGCCAGCGTGTGCGCCTTCCATGCGGGGAGCGAGTGCAATTCCTCCGCGTGCTGCATGTCGTCGAGAAACGCCAGCATCTTGCGCAGCTTATCCACCGCATCGGCGGGAACGCCCCTCACCATGTCTGCCACGTAAAGCTTCTTCACACCCTTATGGGTGAAGCTGCGGATTCTCACTCAGTCGAGTGTAGCCTGTAGCTTAACACTTGTCAACGCTCAGTGGCCGATCCAGGTTGGTGATCGCCCTCCTAAAATCCGCCCTTCTCCAGCATCCCGGCCGTAACCAGCTTCTTCTCAATCTGCCGCTGCAACGCCTGTATCACAAACTTCCGCAGATCCGCTCCCTGCGCCTTCGGCCACGGATCCCCCGCAAAACTCTCCACTGGCGCGCGAAACATCAGCGCCGCCAGCTCCCGCGATTCGCCTGAAATCTCGGAAGACGCCAGCCGCTTATCCTCCGGACACATCAGCCCGTCGGCCAATGCATGAAAGTAAGCGCGGCTCCCGTTCAAGCTGCGGCCGCACACGATGCACTCGGTCAACTCAGGCAGAAAACCCACCAGCCGCGTCAGCCACAGGTCAAAATAAGTGACCGGCATCCATATGTCGGAGCCGGTCAAAGCATGCAGCACCGAAAGCGTCAGCCGGAAGATGGCGTCATTGGCCTCGCGATCAGGCAGCAGTTCGTCGAGCAATTCAGCCACATGCGCCAGCGCTGTCGCCCGCGCATAGCTGACTTCGGTGGCTAGCGGAGACTCCAACACCTCGCATGCATCCAACCGCGCGAGTTCCTGCCGCTCCCGCACGTCATAAAATGCCCGGACGTAGGTCATCGGCTCCAGCGCTCCCCCAAACCGCCGCTTCGACTTTTTCGCCGACCGCGCCACACCACGCACTTTGCCTTCCGCACGGGTAAACAGCGTGACCAGCAAATCGGCCTCGCGCAGCGGATAGGTGCGCAGCACAATCGCTTCCGACTCCATCAGTGCCATGGATGCCCAATTGAATTTCCGATTGTAGCGGACAGATGCGAGGATAGAAAGCCGAGGGATGGCTTGCCTTTAAGGCGCATCCCCACTCCGCATCCGAGCCAATTTGTTCTTATTTCTTCGCTCGGGCAACTCGCAGGAGACTTAGGGGTTCATTCCTACTGGGATTCTCCCTGATCAGGAGGAATTATGCGCAAAGGGGTTGGGATGATCGTCCTTTTAGCGCTGGGGCTGACCGCGGCCGGATGCAGCAGCGGCAGCGGATCGGGCGCCGGCAACATCAACGGAACTTGGGACGCGACCCTGACAAACACAGATGGATCGCCGGCCTACACTTTTTCAACCACATTTACCCAGGGTAGCGGCAGCGCACTCAGCGTCACCAATTTTACTTTTACGTTGCCTGGTCCTTGCTTCGAGTCGTACTCGGCGAACCAATATTCAGAAACTGGTTCGTTCAGTCTAAGTGGGAATTCCAGCGGCAGTGTTATGGGAGTGTTTGGAATGACCATTACCACGACATTCCCCGGCGGCACGAACAACGTCCTTACCCTCACAGGAACGGTGAATGGCAATTCGATTTCCGGCACCTGGAGCGCGACCGGCCTATCGGGATGCAGTGGGAACGGGACCTTCAAGATCGGGCCGCCAATGGCAGGCGGGTAGGTTCCCGAAGCAACGCGGCCCTCGCCCCCATTGACATGAAAGCAACCGGCCAAGCAAAAGGCGCGCATCCATGGATGGACACGCGCCTCGAAATCATCAAGCCAAAAGCCGAAAGCTAACGGCCAAACGCTTTACTACCGCCCGAAGTACGCCGCATTCTTCGCGGTGAATTCGTTCCACTTCTCCGGCAGGTCGTCGAGGGCGAAGATGGCCGAAACCGGACAGACCGGCACGCACGCCCCGCAATCAATGCACTCCACCGGATCAATGTAGAGCAGCTGCTCGGTCGCGTACTTGGGATCGTCCTTCTTGGGATGAATGCAATCCACCGGACACGCATCCACGCACGCGGTGTCTTTGGTGTTGATGCAAGGCTCTGCGATTACGTAAGTCATAACGGTGTCGGTCTCCTAAACTGGATGCGGATATTTTACTACGGCGATGCCTGCGGGACCGCACATTCTAGCAAGAAATGGCAGGCTGGGCAAAGAAGAAACGACAAGAAGAAACGGCCAGCAGCGTGCGCTGCCAGCCGTTCGTTTTTCCCTCCCGGATCAGAGAAACTCCGGATTCAGCCCACGGTTACCGGTGTCCGCCACCACCGTGTCCACCACCGCCGCCATGGAACCCGCCGCCACCACCACCACCGTGGAAGCCGCCCCGTGCCGCGCCGTGGAACCCACCGCCAGCTCCACCGTGGAAGCCGCCAGCCGGACCGCGGGCGAAGCCGCGTCCACCTGCAAACCCACGTCCGCCGACGAACCCACGTCCACCGTAGAAGCCACGACCGCCGTAATAGCCTCTACCGTAGCCCCAGCCGTGTCCATAGCCCCAGCCGCCCCAGCCCCACGGGCGTCCCCAGCCATACCAGGGTCCAGCGCCGATAAATACGCCGCCAGAAAACCAGCTAGGCCCGTAGTAGCCGTAAGGAGCGCAAGCGTAAGGTGCATATCCGTAATAACCGTAGGCGCATACCGGTGGTCCGCCAACTCCCACGCCCACCGCCACCTGCGCCTGAGAAGGCTGCGCATAAGCTAGCGGCAGCATCAGTACGCCAACCAAAGCCAAATATTTTAGGTACCGCATGTGATCCCCCTTGTTTCAGATCCGCCGCTCCAACCACCTAACCACCGGATCTGCAGGTCCTCCAGATCTTAACTTCAATCAGAATCGCCTATCTATTTGAACTCAGCACCGAAGAAAAAGTTGCAGGTCCAGCACTGGCTGATTTCAGCCACCCCGCCTGAATTCAACCACTTGCGAGGATAGGGTACCTTCGTTAGAAGCCTGACTGAAGAAAACTCTGACCGCGAAGTCTACCACCCTTGGTGAGGCGTAGGAAGCGGGGTAGAATAAGTCGTTCGCAAGGAGGATCCCATGGCTTCGACATCGGCTCACCAACCTGAGCATCTGGCCTCTCAGGGCAAAGACCTCATCAGCTTCGACGAGGCCATGGAGAGGCTTTCACGCGAAGAACGCTTTCGTGCAACGGTCTATTCGATGAATACCCTACTGGTGCAGAAGGGGATTTATTCTCCGGAAGAGTTCGAATTCCAATTTCGGCAGTTTGCCCAGAAGAACCTGCGCTAGCGGCCTCGCAGCGGAGGCTTGCTCTTTACGTCCTTCCACTTCGGCATGTGGCATTTGGGAGAATGGCAGCGTTCGTGGGCGCCGATCTCGCAGTTGGCGCGCTCGCACCATGGCTGATCTCGGTCCCTCTCGGGCTTCTTGCCTGACTTCGTCATCGTTATCCGTCTCCTTTTAATTAATTTGACGGCACGACTTCTGGAGGCAACGAAATTCCTTCTGCGACCCTGTACGACTACGCTCCCACCAACTCCCTCTTCTCACTCGGCTCGTACTCCACGATGTACCCTGCCACAGCGCTAGCCGCGACCGTCAGCGGCGATGCCAGATACATCTGCCCCGGCCCACTCCGCCCAGGGAAGTTTCGGTTCTGGGCGCTGATCACCACCTGATCGGGACGCGTCGAAACACCCGGCCCCGCATTGATGCACGCCCCACAACTCGGTTCGATCACAATCGCACCCGCCCTCTGAAACACATCCAGATAGCCTTTCCGTAAGCAGTACTCGCGCGTTTCCTG
>Ga0187871_10003370_pt1 | contig 12432 bp, 11 predicted proteins | sample June2016WEW_16_1_FD_132988 | JGI IMG/M metagenome (GOLD analysis project Ga0187871, IMG submission 132988) | Peatland microbial communities from SPRUCE experiment site at the Marcell Experimental Forest, Minnesota, USA - June2016WEW_16_10 | ecosystem: Environmental > Terrestrial > Soil >... | reverse complement strand
GACGTTTGGACTCTTCGGTGTTTACGAAGTCGTGCATCCTGGATTCCGCGTGTGCTTTTGAGCGCAAAGGCATCGTGACCCCGCACCTAGTCGGCACGTCTACGTTATCCCATCGAAAAAACCACTTTCCGTTAGCCTCGAATATCCTTAGCTTGAACCTTCTCATTGGATCTCCTTTTCCGACAGCCCGTGATTTCAACAAAGGCGTCGAAGTTGCCTGAAAGGTTACAAACAGGTCCGCGGGTACCCCAATTCCTCCCGTCCTATCGGGCCTAGAATGAGAAGTTGACTTTCGCTTCCCGCCGAGTAACCTCAGGGCCGGAGGGAGCTATGAAACTTGCCCAGATGAATACGCTGCTTTTGTTTGTGTTGGTGCTCGCCGCCCCGGTGCTGGCACAGATTGGGCCGAAGTCTTCGTCCTGCAGGACTTCCTTTGGGTTTTCGTATACAGATAAACTTGGCAACAAGTACGAGAGCGTGCAGGGCAAAGAGCTGAAGGAAATCCAGCAGCGGCTCTCCAAAAAACAGCACGGCAGCGTGTGCATCATTGACGAAGGCGCACCTGACTATATCTTCGACGCGCGAGCCTATCCAAAAACTCGAGTGGTTGATGGCACCGAGTATTCGTACACCGAGTACATTCTAGAACTCCACAGAGGCAGCGAACCGTTCGAACTGGTGCACACATTTTCGCGAACCACACTCTTCGGTCGCGCCTCTGAAAGCACATCTCCGATCATCAACCTCGTCGAGGACGCCGCTGCTTACCTCAGTGCGTATCCGAAGGGCTAAGATTCCCCCTCATTTACCGGTCGATCTGGAAGTCGCGTATCGCCTCCCCGCCGCGTATTCCATCGCAGGGTTGTGATTTTTCACGTTCGGGTGGTCCGCAAGCGGTCCCTAACGCGTCTTCACGGCGTGGTCGTCTCCGTCCCGCTTGACGCTCCGAACCCGTACCCCTCCGCCATCGCCTTCCGGAATTTCTCCCGCTCCTCCGGACTCATGTTCCGACAGCGCCCGCGCCATCCGCGCCCACCATGCCCGCCCGGTCCACCGTGCCGCAGGCCGCCGAACAAAATCCGGCAGAGCGCGAGCAATCCCAACGCTTGCCAGAAGCCAAGCGTCCGCCAGCCGAACAGTGGGGGCAGAAGCCAGTTCCACAGATGCATCACCACTTCGCCGCCCACGAAGATAAACAGCGGAATTCCGATAATCGCCAGTGGCACGATCCACCATTTCTTTCTCATGTTCGTCCTCATTTCTTCATTTCTTCGTGAATTCGTCGTACACCTGCTGCAACCGCTCTCGCAGATGCAGCACTGCGTACCGTTTGCGCGACAGCAGCGTATTCACGCTCTCGCCAGTCTCAGCCGAAAGCTCTTTGAAGCTGCGTCCTTCAAATTCGTGCGCAACGAACACAGCGCGCTGTTCTCGCGGCAATTCATCGAGCGCCCGTTCCAGTTCCTCAAGAAGCACGCTGCGCGCGTACCGCGCCTCCGGCCCAGCGTCCGGCGAGGGCAACAGATCTTCGAACGACAGCGACTCGTCTTCCTCCTCCACCGGCTCGATCTCGCTGAAGTTTTCTGGCTCTTTCTTGCGGAACAGATCAGTAATGCGGTTCCGCGCCACGCGAAACAACCAGCCGGTCACGTGCTCGATCGGCATCAGCAGCCGGTTCGCCTCCACCAGTCGGTAGAAGACGTCCTGCAGAATATCCTCCACATCGAGCGGATCACGCACACGCCGGCGAATGAAGTTGCGCAGCCGGGGTTGCTCCCGCTTCACCACGTCCGAGATGCGCTGGTCCTGTTCGATCGCCATGCGCTGCAGGCTCGCCGCGTCGTTCATCTACTCCTGTAGACGAATGAGGGGGTGGGAATATTGTAAGAGGGTGCAAGAATTGCAGGGGCTAAAGCCCGTCCTGATTTCACACGACTAACGCGGCCCTGAAGGGCCGCTCTTCCACGTAACGCGCAGGGCCCGGTAACGCGCAGGGCCCGGTAACGCGCAGGGCCCGGTAACGCGCTGGGCCCGGCAACGCGCTGGGCCACGGCAACGCACCGGACCTTTGTAACGCGCTGGACGTCGTAACGCGGCTAGACCCGGGTGGCGGGGTGCACAGCCCGCGCGATCACTGCCATGCCCATCCCTACGCGAGTATGATGGGCAGTTAACGATCAGGCCCATGATCGCCCATCCCATCGCCGAACCCATACTTGACGCCGAAGAGCGGTTTGAAGGCTTCGAGAACCTGATGCCGTTCCGGGTACAGAACATTCTTCTGGTCTCGAGCCTCTACGATTCGTTCATTCTGCGCGAAGACGGACGGCTGAATGAACTGCTCATCGACGAGTCGCTCGAGCTGAATCTGCGGCAGATTCCCGGCATCACTCACGTTTCCAGTTGCGCCGAGGCGCTAGAGCTGGCGAGTTCGAATCCCCAATTCAATCTGATCGTGACGAATCTCGCGGTCGGCGACATGGATGCCGCGCAACTCGCCCGCGAAGTCCGGCGCAAGGGACTCGACGTTCCAGTAGTCGTGCTCGGCTACGACTATCGCGAGATCAAGAATTTTGTAGCGAATAATCCGGTCACCGATATCGACCGCGTCTTCCTGTGGCAGGGCAACGCACGCATCCTGATCGCGATCGTCAAGTATGTGGAAGACCGGCGCAACGTGCTGCACGATACCCGCGCCATGGGCGTGCCGGTGCTGCTGGTGGTCGAAGACAACATCCGCTATTACTCTTCGTTTCTGCCGGTCATCTATACCGAGCTCATCCAGCAGTCGCGGCGCGTGATTCAGGAGGGCATCAACGTGGCGCACAAACTCGTGCGCATGCAGGCGCGGCCGAAAATTTTGCTGGCTTCGAATTTCGAAGACGCGGCGCAACTGGTGCAAGAATATCGCGACTACATCTTCGGCCTGGTTTCTGACGTGGAGTTCCCGTGGGAAGGTAAGCTCAGTCCAGAAGCTGGTTTCGAACTGGCGCGCATGGTCAAGAGTCTGACGCCCGACGTCCCCGTGGTTTTGCAGACGAGTCGCACCGAGTTTCGCCCGCGCGCGCACGCCGAAGGATATTCGTTCCTGCGCAAGCGCTCGCCCACGCTGCTGAAAGACCTGCGGCGCATTCTGACCGATCAATTCGGCTTCGGTGATTTCGTCTTTATCAATCCTAACTCGCACGCGCCCGACCAGCGCGAAGTGGGACGAGCGAAAGATTTGAACGAACTGGAAGAGACGTTGCAGAAACTTCCCGCCGACAGCCTGATGTACCACGCGCAGCGTAACCATTTTTCGCACTGGCTAATGGCCCGCACGGAGTTTGCCCTGGCCGCGAAACTTCGTCCGCGCAAGGTCTCCGACTTCGATGGCCCCGAGCACCTGCGGCGCGACCTGATCGAGTCGATCAACGAATACCGCCGCGAACAGAACGAAGTCTTGATCGGCGATTTCAAATCGGACACGTTCAAACCCTCCGACTCCAGTTTTCTCAGAATCGGTTCCGGATCGCTGGGTGGCAAGGCCCGCGGCCTCGCCTTCGTCCGTCATCTGCTGCGGACGCGCCGCATCACGCGCCGCTTTCCCGGGGTGCGCATTTCGGTTCCTCCGGCGGTGGTGATCGCAACCGATATGTTCGATCAGTTTCTCGCGGAAAATAATCTGAGCGATTTCGCCCTGCATTGCGACGACGACATTGAGATCCAGCAGAGCTTCCTCGATGCCGTCCTGCCCCTGCCGCTGCAGGAAAACCTGAAGGCGTTCCTGACGGAAGTAAATTATCCGCTGGCCGTCCGCTCCTCGAGCCTGCTCGAAGATTCGCAGTACCAGCCGTTCACCGGAGTATATGAAACGTTCATGCTGGGCAACCGGCAAGCCAGCCTGCAGGCTCGCCTCGACGAACTTTCCGAGGCGATCAAGCGCGTCTATGCTTCCACCTTCAGCCAGCATGCCAAAGCCTACGTGCGGGCCACGCCGTATCGCCTGGAAGAAGAAAAAATGGCGGTCGTCCTGCAGCAGGTGGTGGGCACGACTCACGGTGCGCGTTTCTATCCCGACTTTTCGGGTGTGGTGCGGTCGCACAACTTCTATCCCGTCGAGCCGATGACGTTTTCTGACGGCATCGCGGCCGTTGCACTGGGCCTGGGGCGCACGGTGGTCGATGGCGGCAAGTGCCTGATGTTCTGCCCGCGCTATCCCCGGAATCTGCTGCAGTTTTCTTCGGTCGAAGATATTCTGGCGAACACGCAGACGGAATTCTGCGCGCTCGAACTCGATGGGTCGCACAGCGAAGGCTCCGTCCATTTGCGCGAGGCCCGCTTCGGACTCGATGTGGCCGAGGCCGACGGCACGCTCGACGTTGTGGCCTCGACCTATTCCGCCGACAATCACGCGGTCTACGACGGCCTGAGCCGGCCCGGGGCGCGCATCGTCACCTTCGCTCCGATGCTGAAGCACGGCGTCTTTCCGCTGGCGACGATTTTGGAAGTGCTGGTGCGGGCCGGCGAAGACGCGTTGGGTAATCCGGTGGAAATCGAATTCGCCGTGCGACTTCCGCGCGGCTCGGAAGCCGCCGAGTTCGGCTTCCTGCAAATTCGTCCGCTGACTCTGGCTCGCGATCATCAGGATTTGACCATCGGCGACGTCGATCCGGCACAGTTGATCTGTCAGAGCACAAAAGTTCTGGGCAACGGACGCATCGAAAATCTTCACGATATTGTCGTCGTAGATTCGCAACGCTTCGAGCGCAGCCGCAGCCAGGAAGTCGGCCGGGCCGTCGCGCACTTCAACGCCGTCTTGAGTGCGGAGAATCGGCCTTATCTTCTGATCGGCGTTGGCCGGTGGGGGTCGAACGATCCCTGGCTCGGCATCCCTGTGGAGTGGGACGAAATCTCCGGCGCCCGCGCCATTGTCGAAGCCGGCTTCCACGACTTCCGCGTCACTCCGTCGCAGGGCAGTCATTTCTTCCAGAACCTGACCGCGTTCCAGATCGGCTATTTCACCGTGAACCCAGACGCAGGCGAGGGCTCGGTCGACTGGCAATGGCTGAGCGAGCAGGCTGCGGTGGGCGAACAAGGGTGCGTGCGCCACCTGCGATTTGCCACGCCCATGCGCATTGTGATGAACAGCCGGAGCAGCCAGGGCGTGATCTTCAAGCCGGAAGTAATCTGAGGTAACGTCTGAAGCCGCCGCACACTGAAGTGTGATCCAAATCACAGCCTCCCCATCGCCCTCCGAACACAATAATCATGGCGGTAAATCCGGCATTTCTTCGGTCTGGGGGCCATGTGTTCAAGATTATCGACGCACAATTTCTTGCGCCCGGCATCAAGCGCTTTGTCATCGAAGCGCCGCGCATCGCCCGTAAACAGAAGCCTGGGCAGTTCGTCATTCTTCGCATTTACGAGGAGGGCGAGCGCATTCCGGTCACCATTGAGAACTCTGATCCCGAGCAGGGCACGGTCAACATCGTCGTACAGTCGGCAGGGAAGACTACGCAGCTGCTGAATTCGCTGAACAGCGGCGACACGATTCTCGACGTGGTCGGCCCACTGGGCAAGCCGTCCGAGATTGCGAACTACGGCACGGTCGTCGTCGTGGGCGGCGGAGTGGGCACGGCCATGGCTTATCCCACGGCCTCAGCGCTGAAGCGTGCGGGCAATCGCGTGGTTTCCATCGTGGGCGCGCGCAATAAAGAGTTGGTCATCCTCGAGCCGGAAATGCGTGCGGTGAGCGACTCACTCATGATCACCACCGACGACGGCAGCTACGCCGACAAAGGTTTCGTCACCGACAAGTTGCGGCAGTTGATTCAGAACGGCACCCGCATCGACCTGGTCGTGGCGGTGGGCCCGATCGTGATGATGAGGGCGATTGCCGAGATGACGCGCAAAGAGAACATCCACACCGTCGTCAGCCTCAACCCCATCATGATCGACGGCACCGGAATGTGCGGCGGCTGCCGCGTGTTGATTGACGGCAAAAGTGAATTCGCCTGCGTCGACGGCCCGGAATTTGATGCGCACCGCGTCGATTTCGCGGTGCTAGTGCAGCGCAATTCAATGTACCGCGACGCGGAACAGCGGTCATTGTCGGAGTTCCAGCGCTGCCGAACCGAATCGGCGACGCGAGAACTGGAGCCCGTCGGCGTCGCGATCCAGGCGAGCCGCGAAGGAGAGCAGCGATGAGCCCCAGCTCGAAGAAATCGCTCAACCTTCTGCCCCTGAAAGAACGCATCAAGGTTCCGCGCCAACTCATGCCGGAGCAGTCCGCCGAAGAGCGTGCCCACAATTTCGAAGAGGTGAATCTGGGCTACAGCCCGGAACTCGCGCAGCAGGAGGCGATTCGCTGCCTGGAATGCGCCAAGCCAACCTGCACCGACAACTGCCCAGTCGGCGTGAAAGTGAAAGAATTTGTCGAGCGAATTGTGATTGGCGACTTTCTCGGCGCCGCCGCCAAGATCCGCGAAGACAACGTTCTGCCGGCGGTTACCGGGCGCGTCTGTCCGCAGGAAGACCACTGCGAAGGCAAATGCCTGCTCTCGAAAAAAGTGAAGCCGCTCGGCATTGGATATCTCGAGCGCTTCGTCGCCGACTATGAAAAGCGCATGGGAACACACGTTGTGCCCAGCGTGCCGCCTACAGGAAAAAAGATCGCAGTTGTTGGAAGCGGCCCTTCGGGACTCACCGTCGCAGGTGACCTCATTCAGAAAGGTCACAAAGTCCGCGTGTTTGAAGCGCTGCACGAGTTGGGAGGCGTGCTGGTCTACGGCATTCCGGAATTCCGCCTGCCCAAACAGATTATCCGCGAGCAGCTCGATTACATGCGCGAAATGGGTGTCGAGTTCGAGACCGACGTCGTGGTCGGCCGCACCGTGACCATCGATGAACTCATTGAGGAAGAAGGCTACGACGCGGTTTACATTGGCACCGGCGCCGGGTTGCCGCAGTTCATGAATATTCGCGGCGAGCATTTCAACGGCGTGTATTCCGCGAACGAATTTCTGACCCGCATCAATCTCATGAAGGCTTACAAGTTTCCCACGTATGACGAGCCCATGCTCGATCTGCAGGGAAGAGATGTGGCCGTAATCGGCGGCGGCAATACCGCGCTGGATGCGATCCGCTCCGCGTTGCGCCTGGGCGCGCGGAAGGCCTACGTGATTTACCGCCGCAGCGATGCCGAGATGCCGGCTCGCGCCGAAGAAGTGCATCACGCGCGGCAAGAGGGTATCGACTTCCAGATGCTGACCGCCCCGGTCGAATTTCTCTCCGACGGCAAAGGCTGGCTCACCGCCGCGCGCTGCGTGCGCATGGAACTCGGCGAGCCGGATGCCTCGGGCCGCAGGCGTCCCGTGCCGAAAGAAGGCTCGGAGTTCGATCTGCCCTTGTCGGTCGCCATCATCGCCATCGGCACGAGCGCCAATCCGATTGTGCAGAGCACCACACCTGGGTTGGGCACGAACAAGCGCGGATACATTCAGGCCAGCGAGGAAACGCAACGCACCACCCGCAAAGGTGTGTTTGCCGGCGGGGATATCGTCACGGGCAGTGCCACGGTGATTTTAGCCATGGGAGCCGGCCGCCGCGCCGCGAAGTCGATTCACGAGTACCTGACGACCGGCGAGTGGTGATCGACGTTGTCATTTCCGAGCGCAGCGCGGCACAGCAGGTTCCCAGCTGCGCAGTTCGGAATGACAAATGCCGTATGGTTGGGAATGGCAACGTTACTGTTCTGCATGACGCTCTTTACTGATTGGCTTCGAAACCGATCTCAATAAACGCATCCCGCGAGAAGGGCTGCGTAATCCAAGCCATCCAGTACTTGCGAGTGATCGTCCTGCGCGCGCGTGCAAAATCCTCTTTCGGAAGCAGGCGGGCCGTCGCTGCTAAATCCGGTCCAGTGACTTTCCCGCGCATGGTGCAGGGCGCCACCCGCACCTGAGGATTATTGCGGATCCGCTTGGTCTTGCCCATCTTGCTGAGCGTCATCACGTAGAGCTTGCCGTCTTGTTCGCCAAACCATACCGGAGTCGCGACGCCCGCTCCATTCTTACGAAAGGTGGTGAGCGAAATATATTTCTGACCTTGAATGGGAGCGGGAACTGGGCTGGCCATGGGCTCCATTCTAAAGTGATGAAACAAAAAAAGTCGCAGGATTCCCACCGTTAATCTGCTTCTCCTATCATCTCTGGTACGCGACTGATTGCCCCGGTCTGGTCATCTGTGTTACAAGCCTGAACATGCGTAAATGGATGAAAGATCGATTACAGCGCCGCAAAAAGAAAACTCCGGAGCAGGGAAGTCAGCCGGCGCCTCCGCCTCTGCAGCCCGCATATTTCGACGCGGAGCAAGCTCCCAGTGCGGCGCCCGAGTCCGGACATCTCGATACTCCGCGGTTTGAGTCGGCCCAAGAGTCGACCCAAGAGTCGAGCCACGAGTCGAGGCGCGGGTCGAGCCATCACGAGGCAGAGGTCTCGCCTCCGTCCGAAACGGAATTCGAAGCGCAACCCACTTCTGAAGAACCCGCCAGCCCAACGGCGCAGGCGCGTCCGGCCGGTGGCAGTGGAGACGGCCAGCGTGGTCGGGGACGGCGCCGACGGGGTGGACGTGGCCGCGGAGGCCGTGGTCGCGAGCAAGCCGTTGCCCAGGCTTTCACTCCAGCCGTCGCGAAAGGCATTATTCCCGACGTTCCCACTGGAAGCCAAGAGGCGCAGCCGGAACCAATCGCAGCTGACGCCGCCGAGGCGGAAGTCGTGCCGCAAGCCCCCGCAATTCCTGCCGCCGTGCCCGCAGCTCCGGCGCGGCCGCCCAAAGGCATTGTCGTGCTTGCCATCGGGCTCCCCGGTTCCGGCAAAAGTTCGTGGTTCAAGCGTCACAATGTGGCGCCGCTCTCCAGCGACATGGTGCGGTCGTTGCTGTTTGACGACGTGCGCGAGCAACGCTTTCAGGATCTCGTATTCTCGAACCTGCGTTCGATGCTGAAGGCGCGTCTTATCGCGAAGCGTCCCATGAATTATGTGGACGCGACCAACCTGACTCCGCAAGAGCGCCAGCACTGGATCAAACTCGCCAAGGATTACAACTACGAAGTCCACGCCGTGTTCTTCGACGTCCCGCTCGACGTCTGCCTCGAGCGGCATCAGCGCCGCGATCGCGTCGTCCCGGAAGACGTGATGCGCCGCATGGCTGCGAAGCTGAAGGCGCCCACATTTGAGGAAGGCTTCGCGAAGATCACTGTGGTGCGCGTGAAGAAGAAGGACGAACTCAGCCCTTCAGGTGCGGCAGCAACTCCTTGAACGCGGCCGACGAAGACGAGCGCATCAATTCATAAATCATCATCTCGGTCGACGAGATCACCGCGCCGGCCGCCCGCATGCGCTCCAGCCCGATCTTCCAGTTCCATTCCGTTCGCGAACCGACCGCGTCCGACGCTACGTGGACCAGATATCCTTCGCGCAGCGCCCCCAGCGCGGTCTGCGTCACGCAGACGTGGCTTTCCATACCGCACAGCAGCAGAGTGTTGCGCTGGCCCGGGAGCCGCTTGAGCACCGAGCAGAAAGCATCGCTGCCGAAGCAGGAAAATAAAGTCTTGTCGATCGCTTCCGTTCCGGCCAGCAGGGAAGCAATCTCCGGGACCGTTCCTCCCAGGCCCTTCGCATACTGCGTGCTGACCAGCGCCGGAATGTTCAGGACCGTGGCCGCACGAATCAGCAGCTGCGCGTTCCGTACCAACTGTTCCTTCTGAAAAATCGGCGGCAGCAACTTCTCCTGAATGTCGATCACGACCAGCGCGCACTGCTCGGGCTGCAACGGACGGCGCGCCATCTCGGCGTATTCAGAAGCGGTTGCGGTACCGTCGAAAGCGATGACCATATTCGTTTCCCTCGCGGGCAGACCAGAGCCGTCACAGAATTCTAACGCGCTCCCGGCACCTCGGTGATACTCCCCGCGAATGCTTCCCGGTTGACCACGCACTCCCCGAACCATAAAATAAAGATCAGAAAAAGGTTGTGAGTCTCGGGCTCCAACCAAAACACTGCCCCCTCGTTCAACGGCTAGGACACCTGCCTCTGGAGCAGGTTATCGGGGTTCGAATCCCTGGGGGGCAGCCAAACTCTCTCCTTCGCTTGACGGCGTTCCTCGACATCATAGAAACAGAATCGACCGCTAACGTACAATCAATCCGCACGTTTCGGACGGCATGGGTCTCTACAAGCTGGTCGCGGACGAAACGAATCCTACGAGCTGCTTAGACGTAATCCCTTGGAGATCGGTAATGAATCGAAGGAAGTTCTTAACTGGGGTGTCTTCTGCAGTCGTGCTTTCCAGCGTACTGAACAAGCCGCTGAGTGCAGCGATGCTGCCTCAGGCGCATCCCGCCCCCGCCGACACAGCTCCAGCCGCCGTCAAACATCCGCGGGCGATCACCATGTGGGAGTTTTCCTGGATCGAGCGGCGCTGGCCCGGCGCGGGCTATGAGGACTGGGACCAGGCACTCGATGAGCTCCTGGTGCGCGGCTACGATGCGGTGCGCATCGATGCATTCCCGCACCTGCTCGCCGCCGATCCTCATAAGACATGGACTCTCTCGCCGGCGTGGAACACGCAGATGTGGGGATCGCCCGATGTCAACCGCATCGTGCTCCTGCCCGCGCTCTTCGATTTTCTCGGCAAATGCCGTGATCGCGGCATCATGGTCGGGCTCTCCACCTGGTACCGCCAGGACGATGCAGACACGCGGATGACGATTACCGGGCCCGAAATCATGGCGGCCAATTGGATCAAGACCCTCGACCTCATCTCGGAAGCCGGCTACATCGACTCGATTCTCTACACCGATCTTTGCAACGAGTGGCCCGGCGATGACTGGGCTCCCTTCGTCAAGCCACACCTTACCTATGGCGATTGGGACAAGCCCGCGTCACTCGACTACATGCATAAAGCGATCGCGCCCGTGCGCGCGAAATATCCGCAGATGCCGCTCCTGTTCTCTTGCGCTGAGGACCACCCGGAAAGCTATCTTGCGCAGGATCTGAGCGACTTCGACCTGCTCGATCCCCACATCTGGATGGTGCAGCAGAATGACGGCGAGTTCTACAAGCTCGCGGAATACGGTTACGAACGATTCGATGCGAAGGGATACACCAAGCTGAGCCTCAAGGCTGAAGGTATCTACCGCGGGCGACCGGAATACTGGCAGAACGCGCTGCTGCAGACCATCGACCGCCACGCGGCGGTTTCGCGAAAGATGAAGATGCCGCTCATCACGACCGAGTGCTGGGGTATCGTCGATTACAAGGATTGGCCGCTGTTGAAATGGGATTGGGTGAAGGACCTCTGTGCGCTCGGGGCTCAACACGCTGCCTCGACCGGCCAGTGGCTAGCCATCGCGACCAGCAACTTCTGTGGTCCGCAGTTCGTAGGCATGTGGCGCGACAAGGCCTGGCACCAGCAGTTGACGCATACTATCAAGTCGGCGGAGATCGCCGCTGAGCTTCGCCAGGGCCGGCTGTACGCAAGATTATGAAGCCGCCCGCTCGATCACTATTAAGGCCTGTGGCAACGGTTACTTCCAGCTAGTCCGCTCATTCCGAGAGCCAGCGCCGCGGAGAACCCGTCTCTCTTGGTAGAATAGCTGCCCATCTCATGATGCGCATCTCATGATAACCATCTCAAGGTGTGCGAGGACTGATTGCGGTCCGATGCGCATTTTCGAACGCGGAGGCGACGGTGGCACTTACCATCAATAACCTTTCCAAGACTTATCCCAACGGAGTAAAGGCGCTGAAGAACCTCTCACTCTCGATCGGCAATGGCATGTTCGGCCTGGTTGGTCCGAACGGAGCGGGAAAAAGTTCGCTGATGCGCACGATCGCCACGCTGCAAGATCCTGACTCCGGCACGATCAGCCTCGACGGCATCGACGTGCTGCGGCAAAAAGATGAAGTCCGCCGCATTCTCGGGTATTTGCCGCAGGAGTTCGGAGTCTATCCCAAGATTTCCGCGCTGGACATGCTCCACCACATCGCCGTCATGAAGGGCATGAAGTCATCAGGTGAGCGCAAGGAGACGGTCGACGCTCTGCTCCAGCAGACCAATCTGTGGGATGTTCGAAAGAAGGCTCTCGCGACTTTTTCCGGCGGCATGAAGCAGCGCTTCGGGATCGCCCAGGCACTGCTCGGCAACCCGCGCCTGATTATTGTCGACGAGCCCACTGCGGGCCTTGACCCGGCGGAGCGCAATCGCTTTCTGAACCTGCTCTCTTCGCTGGGAAGCGACCGCACCGTTATTCTTTCCACTCATATTGTGGACGACGTTCGCCAGCTCTGCCCTCGCATGGCCATCATCGCCTCCGGTGAACTCCTGCTGGAGGGCTCTCCCAACGACACTCTGGCAGCTCTGAACGGCAAGATCTGGTCGAAGGTCGTC
>Ga0187871_10003367_pt1 | contig 12435 bp, 10 predicted proteins | sample June2016WEW_16_1_FD_132988 | JGI IMG/M metagenome (GOLD analysis project Ga0187871, IMG submission 132988) | Peatland microbial communities from SPRUCE experiment site at the Marcell Experimental Forest, Minnesota, USA - June2016WEW_16_10 | ecosystem: Environmental > Terrestrial > Soil >... | reverse complement strand
GTGCCGCGCGCGGAGTCTCCAGAAGGCCTTCCCCCGCTACCCGGCGGCGCCGGGTACTCGCGGAATCCGCGCGAACTCTCCGGGGTCGCCTGAGTGCGCTGCCCCGGCACCATCTCGGGGTACTGCGGCGGCGGATACCCACGCCCTGGCTGGTCACCGCGGGCCGCGGAGCCGTGATCGACGGAGCCACGCGCCCGCCGCCCGCGCGGCGGGTGCTGCGGGCCCTGGTCGCTCATATATCCCCTTGCCGTGCCAGTAAAGCGATCTTGCCGGACCGGGAGTCACCCCATCATGAGGCATGCCAGCGGCGCCCGCCACCGGGTCTGGCGCCCTCGTCCCCGCGAGGCCGCCCCCAAGCCGCCGTAGATCGTTAACGGCCTGGTCGCGCCCCCGCAGTTCGTGATCAAACGTCTGGTGTTGCTATCACGACACCAGACGTTTGATCACGAACGGAGGGTTGAGGGGCGGGGAGAAAGGGTCCGACCGCCCTGCCGGGAAACCCAAACGCCCCGCACCTCCCCCTACGCCCCCGACCCGATCAGCGTGGTCCGCCTGCCCTGAGGTGTTCAGCGTGCGGTGGCTGGTGGTACGCCGAACGCGTTCCTTCGGTGTGCTTGCGGGCGATCTCAGCCGCCCGCTCATGGTCCTTCGCCTCGACGGCGTCGATGAGCTGCCGGTGCTCGGCCCATGATTGCTGGCCGCGCAGCGGCGCGACCTCCCGGTAATACCAGCGGACCCGGCGGCTGACGATGCGGGCCAGGTCGGCCAGCACGGCGTTCCCGGCCACCCGCGCGAGCATGGCGTGGAACTCGTTGTTGGCCGCCACGATGCGCTCGGTCTCCCCGGAGGCGACGGCAGTCTGCCCCTCCTCCCAGATCGCCCGCAGCCGGGCTATGCCGGCGGGAGACGCCGAGCGCGCGGCCAGCCGGGCCATCTGCATCTCCAGCAGCTCCCGGACGTCGAGCAACTCATCGACCTCGTGATCGGTGGGGACATGAACGAAGGCGCCCTGGTTGGGCCGCAGGTCCACCCAGCCTTCCGCCTCCAGCCGGTGCAGCGCCTCCCGGACCGGCTGGCGGCTCACCCCCAGCTGCCGGGCCAGCTCGGTCTCGACCAGGTGCTCGCCCGGGCCGAGCCGGCCGCTGACCACCAGTTCCACGAGGGCCTCGTACACGGACTGGCGCAGCGGCACCGGCCGCGCGACCGGGCTGATGAACGCGCGCGGGCCAGCCGGCTGGGCGGCCGCGGTCACGATGCTCTCCCCCACGGCATTTAGCATATCGACGTCTGTATCCAAAATGCGGAGTGCCCCCCGGCGCCCGCGTCGAGGCGCGGCCATAGCGGCGCGGCCGTAGCGAGGCCCAGCCGTAGCGAGGCCCAGCCGTAGCGAGGCCCAGCCGTAGCGAGGCCCAGCCGTAGCGAGGCCCAGCCGTAGCGAGGCCCGGCCGTAGCGAGGCCCGGCCCCTGGAGGCGCGATCCCTCGGCTCTGGCCCCCTCCCGGGCAGGCCTGATAAACACGGCACGTGGTGCTGTATGTGCGCGGAACCGTGCTGCCGGAACGGGAAGAGCGCTCCCTGTGGATCGATGGCGGGGTGCTCCGCGAGGATCGCGTGGTGGGCGCCGACACAGTGGTGGACGGCGGCTGGCTGATGCCCGGGCTGGTCGACGTGCACACCCATCCCGGGGCCGAACGGCCCGGCGATCCCTTCGACGAGGCGGTGCTGCGAGACGACCTCGCGGATCACGCCGCCGCGGGCGTGCTGCTGATCCGCGCCCCCGGGGCCGCCGCCCGCATCCCGGGGTGGGCCCACGACGCGGATGGCCTCCCCCGGGTGCGCTCGGCAGGACCGTGGCTCGCCACCCCGGGCCGTTTCTTCCCGGGCTGGGGACGCCACGTCACCGAGGCAGAACTCGCAGAGGCCGCCGTGCAGGAGGCCACCGCCGCACTGGCGGCCGCCCAAGGTCCAGAAGCCGCCCAAGGTCCAGAAACCGCCCAAGGTCCAGAAACCGCCCAAGGTCCGGGGGGTGGCTCGGGGCCTGGGTCGCGAACCTCGACCAGGCTGGCGGCCCCCGCCGCGCCCCGCCCGGTTCCCGCTGCCGGCTGGTGCAAGATCATCGGCGACTGGGCCTGGGACGAGCCGCCGGTGCCGCTGGCGGTCCTCCGCGAGGTAGCCACCGCGGTGCACGCGATCGGCGGCAAGGTGTCCGTGCACGCCCTGACCGCCGCGGGCTGTGCCAACGCCGTCGAGGCCGGGGTGGACAGCCTGGAGCACGGCATGCACCTCGACCCAGGCCTGCTGGACCAGATGGCCGCCCAGGGCACCGCCCTGGTACCCACCCTCAACGCGTTCGCCGCGTCCGCGTTCGGCGTCCGGGCCGGGGATCCCGGGCCCCGCCGGGACGCATACCTGGCGGGCTGGGCGGCGATGCCGCCGACCGCCCGGGCCGCCTTCGAGGCGGGGGTCACGGTGCTGGCCGGCACCGACACCCACCCGTGCGGGACAGTCGCCGAGGAGGTGGAGCGGCTGATCAGCGCGGGCCTGCCCCGGGCCGCAGCCGTGGGCGCGGCCAGCTGGACCGCCCGGGCCTGGCTCGGCCTGCCCGGCCTGACCGACGGCGCCCAGGCTGACCTGGTCGTATTCGACGAGGACCCGATCGCCCACCCGGATGTGCTGCGCCATCCCCGCCTGATCATCCTGCGCGGACAGATCCTGGCCTGACCGGAGCCGCGAACATCCGTAACATCTCTACCTCAAAACACGTTGATCCCTGCTAAAACACCTTCATCCCCCGCAGCAAACGCTGCGGGGGATGAACGTGGCATTCCTGTCGCGAAGGAGATTAGTAGCTGAACTGATTGGCGGGAGTTACGAAGGAGGTGTGGCCTCAACCGTAGTGCATAGTCGGGCCGGCCCCTGTAGTCACTGCAGACGCGACAGGAGCAGAGTTAACACTGGCGGCGATCGATGGAACGGCTACGGCGGCTCCGGAAAAGAGCGTGGCACCGGCCACTAATAGAGGTAGGGTGGCCTTTATGGTTAGTGCCCGCGCGATACGCATGGCCCCTCCATAAGATAATGCCCAAGGGTGGTTTACCCTAAAGGGCGGTCCTGTGGATAACCCGGCGCATGCGTTCCGGCAACACCAAATTAGCGCGGTCTGACCTGGCTGTCTACCGAAAAGCAGAAATTGAAGAAATATTTTAGGGAATCTATTGATCGCCTTTTGAACCCTAAACTATTCTTTGTTCCCCGGGAAGAAATAATGCAACCTGACTTACGAGCTATAAACAACTAGCTAGTATAGTAGAGTTGCACAGCAAATGACACTGCAAGTGGCACTGCAATTTGCAAACTGCTGACATCACGTGAAAATTGAAATCCGCAGCGTCATGCGCGTGATCCCTTGCTGAGCCAACCAAGATCTTCTTGTACCGTCGTTTACCAGGGCGAAAGCGCTTGTTCCCCCCATATACGGGAGGTACGATCCACCTCGTGCCCGAACCTTCCTTAGCTGATCAACTGATCGGCCGGGATCTTGAACTGTCGCGGCTTATCAGCTGCGCCGCTCAGGCGACCACTGGACACGGCCAGGCCGTGCTCATCGAGGGGGAGCCCGGCATCGGCAAATCCACGCTCGTCCGGGCGGTCTGTGCGGAGGCCGCGGAACTGGGGTGCCAGGTGTTCTGGGGCGCCGGTGACGAACTCGGCCAGGCGCTGCCACTGCTTCCCATCCTGGACGGGCTGCGGGTCCGTGAGCCATCGGACAACCCGCGGCAAGAAACCATCGTTGCGTTGCTGAGGGGCGAGGTCGCTTCCGGGCGGAGCGAGGATGTGCCGACCGCGCTCGCGGAGCAGTTGCTGGCTCTCGTCGACGAATTGTGCGCAGCGGTGCCGACCGTGCTGGTCGTGGACGATCTCCAGTGGGCCGATCATTCCAGCGTCACCCTCTGGGAGCGGCTATCCCGGTCCACCCGGCACCTGCCTCTGCTGCTGGTGGGCATGATGCGGCCGGTGCCACAACGGGAGGACCTGCTGGCACTACGGCATACCGCCGACCTCACCGAGCGCTTCCAGCTAAGCGGGCTTCCCGAGGGGTCCGTGACCGAACTGGTCGGAACCTTGGCCGGTGGCAAGCCCGACGATGACCTCATGCATCTCGCGAATGGTGCCGCGGGTAACCCGCTCTACCTGACCGAACTGGTGGACGCCCTGGCCCGCAGCTCCAGCCTGACCGTCTCCGACGCGGGAACCGCGGAGCTGACCAGCGGACAGGCGCCGGAGTCGCTGTCCGCGGCGATCGCGGACCGGCTCCGCTTCGTGCCGGCCTGGGTGCGTGAGGTGCTCCGCGCGGCCGCCCTGCTCGGCGTGGAGTTCGCCGTCCCGGACCTGGCCACGGTGCTAGGCCGGAGCGTGGTGGACCTGATCCCGGCCGTGGACGAGGCCCGGGCCGCTGGCGTGCTGGCTGAGTCGGGGAGCACCCTCGGGTTCCGGCACCCGCTGATCCGCGCCGCCCTGTACGAGGAGATCCCGGCCCCGGTGCGGGCCGCCTGGCACCGGGAGGCCGGCCGGGCCCTCGCCGAAGCCGGCGCACCAGCCGACCGGGTCGCCCGGCAGTTGCTGCAGGCGGTCCGTGTACCAGCCGATACCGCGGAGCCGATGGACGAGTGGATCCTGCGCTGGCTGGAGCGCACCGCCCCGCTGCTGGTCGGACAGGCCCCCCGGGCGGCCGCGGAACTTCTCGGGTTCGTGGTCGCGAGGGCACCGGTGGACTTGCCCCAGCACGACGGTCTACTCTGCCTGTTCGCCGAGGCGCTGTACCGGGTCGGCGACACGGCCGAGGCGGAAGGGGTGGCCCAGCGGGGTCTCGTCGCCATCACCGATCCCGGCCTCCTGGTCGACCTGCACTGGACCCTGGCCCAGTGCCGGACCATGGTCGGCCGGTTCCCGGAATCCCTGACCGCGCTGAACCAGGCCCTGGTGCTGCCCGGGATCTCGGGTCGGCACCGGGCCCGGCTGCTGGTAGCGATCGCCCGAACGCACCGCGAACTCGGCCAGATCGAGATGGCCGACCAGGTGGCCACCGCGGGCCTGTCCGAGGCCACCAAAGCGGACGACGACTGGGCGATCGGCTGGGCTCTGCACGTACTGGCCAATACGGCTGCCATGCGAGGGCGCACGGCGGACGCGCTGCCCCTCTTCGACGTCGCCCTGGGGGTCACGGAGACCGAACCTGCACTCGCCGACCTGCGGCTCCTGCTCCAGATCAACAAGGCTGTTACCCTCGGCGACCTCGACCAGTACGACGGGGCCCTCACCGCGGCCCGCGAGGCCCAGCAACTCGCCGACCGGGCCGGCATCATGGTCCGCCGGGCCCAGGCGCGGAGCTGTCTCGGCCAGTTGCTGTTCCACAGCGGCTGCTGGGACGATGCCCTGGCCGAGGTGGGCGTCGTCCAGGACGTCACCAAGGACCCCAGCGTAGCCTGCTGCGACCACGGCGTCGCCGCGGTGATCTGCTTCCACCGCGGTGAGATCGCCGCCGCCCGCCGTCACCTGACCGCGGCCGCCCCGCACGCGGAGCGGATTGGGAACCGGGTGGTCAGCACGCTGGCCCTGGCCCGCAGCGAGGCTTTCGAGGACGAGGGCGCGCTTACCGAGGCACTCACCGTGCTGACCGGGTTCGCGGACCACGCCGAAGAGGTCGATGAGATCGAGGACCTGCTGGCGGACGGCGTCCGGCTGGCCACGACGATCGGCGACGCGGCGACCGCGCAGACTCTCGCGGAGCAAGCCGCGGCCATGGCCGATGACACGGAGATCCCGCACCGGCAGGCGACCGCGTTGCACTGCCGGGGCCTGGTCGCCCAGGACGCCAGCCGACTGCTCCGGGCCGCGGACCGCTACCGAGACGCGGGCCGCCCACTGTCGCGCGCGAAGGCCCTGGAGGCTGCGGCCGGGGCGTTCGTGGACCACGACGAGCGGGCCCCCGCCCGGGCCGCGTTCACCCGGGCGGTGGACCTCTACACCTCACTGGGCGCGACCCGGGATGTCGCCCGGCTGCAGGCCAGGTTCCGGGCCCACGGGATCCGCCGCGCCCCGCGGGTGAAGCACCAGCGGGCCCGCCGGGGCTGGGAGAGCCTGACGCCCGCCGAGGCCAGGATCGCCGCGCTTGTGGCCGAAGGGATGACCAACCCGCAGATCGCCGCCAAGCTGTTCCTGTCCCACCGGACGGTGGCCACCCACGTCTCGCACATCCTGGGCAAGCTCGACGTGCGCTCCCGGATCGACATCGCCCGCGAGGCCACCGACCGCCGCGCCATCGCCGGCTGAGCCCCGCACCTGGGCTCAGCCGGCGACGGCGCCTGCGGCTGAGCCCGCCAGCTCAGCCTTCCTGGGGGTCCTCGGGGTCGGCCGCGGCCAGCTGAGCCCGGCCCTTCAGCCCGGCTGCTCCGGCCCGGCTGAAGGGCCGGGCTGCTCGGGCCGGGCTGCCCCGGCCCGGCTGCCCCGGCCGGGTCCTGGATCCGGGCCGGAGGGGACCCGGATCCAGGACGCTGCTCAGGGCGCTAGCGTGAAGTAAACCGCCTTGCCCCTGGCCGTCTCGCGGGAGCCCCAGCTACTGGAAAGGCTCTCCAGCAACATCAGGCCGCGCCCGGCCTCGGCGTAGGGCAGCGCGTGCACCCGGGCCGGGGCGGACCGCGACCCGTCGTGCACCTCCACCCGCAACAGGCCGGCGCCCCAGCTGATCACCAGCTCGATCGACTCGTGCTCATCCGAGGCATGCAGGATGGCGTTGGTGACCAGCTCGCTGGTGAGCAGGGCCGCCGTGTAGTCGTCGACGGGGAGGTCCCAGGCCCGGATAATCGCACCGACGTGGCGGCGGGCTTGCGCCGCCGCGGCCGGGCCTGCGAGTAGTGAGATACGGTACGGGCGCTCCACTATCGTGCGGACTGGCGCCATCATTGTCATCTGTTTCCTTGCCGGGCCTGCTCGGGCCAGTAGCGGAAGCGCAAGTAGCGCCGCCGTGCGTTGCGGACCAGGGTGAGGCCGCGCCGGGCGTCCGCGTCGGGCCCCGGGGCCACCGGCACTGGCGCCAGATCAGGCCGCGATCCCTCGTGCACTTCCACCCGCAACCGGTCATCAACCCAGCTGATCATCAACTGAACCGCCTCGTGCCCATCCGTGTCCTGCCTCATGGCATCCGTGACCAGTTCGCTGGCGAGCAGAGCCGCGCCGTAGGCGTCGATGGGGATGTCCCATGCGTGGATGATCGCCCAGACGTGGCGGCGGGCTTCGGCCGCTGCTTCGGGACCTGCGGGAAGGGAGATGCGATACGGGCGCTGCACCGTCGCGCGGACGGGCGCCAACCTGTTCATCAGTTTCCTTGCCGAGCCTGGTCGGGTCGGGGGGGCGGCATGTAACGCCGTTCTTCAGGACACGATGGCCGGCCCGGGGGTCCGAAACATCGGTCGGCTGACGGATGTCGCAACGCCGGCGGGCCGGTGAGCCGGCCCCGGCCTTCCGCCGCGCATCCCGATTGGGCACGATGGTCGGATGACACACGAAGTGCGGGGCGTCGTCGCCCCAGCTAAGGGCGCCAAAGTCGAAGTCACCACGATCCTGGTGCCAGATCCGGGGCCGGGAGAGGCCCTGGTCCGGGTCCAGGCGTGCGGCGTCTGCCATACCGACCTGCACTACCGGGAAGGCGGCATCGGGGACGACTACCCCTACCTGCTGGGGCACGAGGCCGCGGGCGTGGTCGAGGCGGTGGGTGACGGTGTCACCCACGTCGTGCCGGGCGACTTCGTGATCCTGAACTGGCGCGCGGTCTGCGGCGAGTGCCGCGCCTGCAAGCGCGGCCGGCCCTGGTACTGCTTCAACACCCACAACGCCAAGCAGAAGATGACCCTCGCAGACGGCACGGTCCTGTCCCCGGCATTGGGAATCGGCGCGTTCGCGGAGAAGACGCTGGTCGCCGCGGGCCAGTGCACGAAGGTCAACCCGGCCGCCGGGCCCGAGGTGGCCGGCCTGCTGGGCTGCGGCGTGATGGCCGGCCTGGGCGCGGCCATCAACACCGCCCCCGTCGTCCGGGGCGACTCGGTCGCGGTCATCGGGTGCGGCGGGGTCGGCGACGCCGCCGTGCTCGGTGCGGTGCTGAACGGGGCGCGGACCATCATCGCGGTGGACATCGACCCGCGGAAACTGGAGTGGGCCCGGCAGTTCGGGGCCACCCACTTGATCAACTCACGGGAGGCCGACCCGGTCGAGGGGATCAGGGCGCTGACCGAGGGGAACGGCGCGGACGTGGTGATCGAGGCGATCGGCCGCCCGGAAACCTACCAGCAGGCGTTCTACGCCCGGGACCTGGCCGGGACCGTGGTCCTGGTCGGCGTGCCCACCCCGGACATGCGGATCGGGCTACCTCTGCTGGACGTGTTCGGCCGGGGCGGCGCACTCAAGTCGTCCTGGTACGGCGACTGCCTCCCGGAGCGGGACTTCCCGGTCCTCATCGACCTCTTCCTGCAGGGACGGCTTCCGCTCGACAAATTCGTTTCGGAAAGAATTCTCCTGGACGAGGTCGAGGAGGCCTTCGCGAAGATGGAGCGCGGTGAGGTGCTGCGCAGTGTGGTGACGCTGCCGTGACCGCGCAGGTCGGGAAGGTCGTCACCTCGGGCACGTTCTCGCTGGACGGGCAGGACTTCGCGGTGGACAACAACGTGTGGCTGATCGGTGACGAGCACGAGGTCCTCGTCATCGACGCGGCGCACGACCCGGAGGCGATCCTGGCCGCGGTCGGCGGGCGCAGGCTGTCCGCCATCGTCTGCACGCACGGGCACAACGACCATATCGACGCGGCACCGCAGGTCGCCGAGGCGACGGGGGCACCGATCCTGATGCACCCTGACGATCAGGTGCTGTGGCGGATGATCTACCCCGGCACCGTGCCCGACGGTGACCTGACCGACGAGGAGGTCATCGAGATCGCGGCCACCCCGTTGCGGGTGCTGCACACCCCCGGCCACTCACCGGGCAGCGTGTGCCTGTACGCGCCCGCCCTGCGGGTCGTGTTCTCCGGGGACACCCTGTTCCACGGCGGCCCGGGCGCGACAGGCCGGTCGTACTCGAACCACGACACGATCATCCGGTCCATCCAGGACCGGCTGCTGGACCTGCCGCCGGAGACCGTCGTGCACACCGGGCACGGCGAGGACACCACGATCGGTGCCGAGTCCGGCCAGTTCGCCCACTGACGCCGGCCGGTGAGCCATGGTCAGTGAGCCGGTCCGGATCGCCATGTGGTCCGGGCCGCGCACGGTCTCCACCGCGCTGCTGCGGGCCTGGGAGAACCGCCCGGACACCGTGGTCGCGGACGAGCCGCTGTATGCCTTCTACCTGGACCGCACCGGGCTCGGGCATCCCGGCCGGGAGCAGGTCATCGCCAGCCAGCCGACCAGCTGGGCGACGGTGATCCGCGAGCTGACCACGGGGTCCCTGCCCGCGGGCCGGACCGTGTTCTACGCCAAGCACATGACCCATCACCTGCTGCCGGAGGTGGACCGGGAGGCGCTCGCGCCGCTGCGGCACGCGTTCCTCATCCGGGATCCCCGGGAGCTGCTGGCCTCCTACGCGCGGGTGCGCGCCACACCCACCCTGGATGATCTCGGCCTCTGGCAGCAGGCCGAGATCTTCGACCGGTTTGGCGGCCCGGTCATCGACTCCCGTGACCTGCTGGAACGCCCCGAGGCGATGCTGCGCGCGCTGTGCGCAGCGCTGGACGTCCCATTCACCACGGCCATGCTCTCCTGGCCCGCGGGGCCGCGGGACACCGACGGCGTCTGGGCCCCGCATTGGTACGACTCGGTCTGGCGCTCGACGGGTTTCGGGCCCTACCGCCCGCCGGAGCAGGCCCTGCCGGCCCGGCTGGCCGCGCTGGCCGATCAGTGCCAGCCGTTCTACCAGCGGCTGAGCGCCTTCCGCCTGGCCGGCGGGCCATCCCAGGCCCCGCCCACGCCACCGCACCCCACTGTGGAGCGTCGTAGTGCTGCAGACCTTTGATGAGCGCAACCGTGACCTCATCGTCAACGTTGGCGGCGTGCTGTCGCACCGCGACCAGGCCGCGATCAGCCCGTTCGACTCCGCGGTGCAGGGCGGTGACGCGGTCTGGGAGGGGCTGCGGCTCTACCAGGGCCGGATCTTCCGGCTCGGCGAGCACCTCGCCCGGCTGCGCCGCTCCGCGGCCGCGCTGGCCTTCGCCAGCGTCCCGCCAGACGAGGAGATCACCGAGCAGATCCGCCGCACCCTGCGCGCGAACGCGATGTCCGATGGCGTCCACATCCGGCTCACCCTCACCCGCGGCGTGAAGATCACCAGCGGCATGGATCCCCGGCTCAACCAGTCCGGGCCCACCCTGATCGTGCTCGCCGAGCACAAGGACCCCGTCTACGACCAGTCCGGGATCACCCTGATCACCTCGAGCGTGCGCCGACCGCCGCCGGATGTCCTGGATCCCAGGATCCACCACAACAACCTGCTCTCCTCGATCCTGGCCAAGATCGAGGCGAACGTGGCCGGGGCGGATGATGCGGTCATGCTGGACAGCCGCGGCTTCGTGGCTGAGACCAACGCCACGCACCTGTTCCTGGTCAGCGCCGGCCGGCTGGGCACTCCCACCACGGCCGCCTGCCCGGAGGGCATCACCCGGGCCGCCGTCCTGGAACTCGCCGGGGATGCGGGTATCCCGCACACGGCCGGCGACTACAGCCTGACCCAGTTCTACGCGGCCGACGAGGTGTTCGTCACCGGAACCATGGGCGGCCTCACCCCGGTCACCCAGATGGACGGCCGCCCCATCGGATCGGGCTCCCCCGGGCCGGTGACCAAGCGGCTCGGCGACCTGTTCGCCGGCCTCACCGCCCGGACCGGGACCGTGATCACCTGATTCACGCCGCGTCAGGTCCGCCTCAGCCGGGCAGAATGTTCCCTATGACGAAGGCGCCAGAGATCCCCTCCGCCGTGCTGCCCGGCGGAGTCAGGATGCCGATGCTCGGCTTCGGCACGTGGCGGCTGCGCGGCTCAGCCGGGTACGACGCCATCCTCACCGCCCTGCGGGTGGGCTACCGGCACATCGACACGGCCACCATGTACGGCAACGAAGCGGAGGTGGGCCACGCGCTGCGGGACAGCGGCCTGGAGCGCAGCGAGGTCTTCATCACCACCAAGCTTCCCTCAGGCAAGGCAGGCCAGGAACGCCGGACGCTGAACGCCAGCCTGCGCGCCCTCGGCACCAGCTATGTAGACCTGTGGCTCGTCCACTGGCCACCGCCTCCCCGCGCGCTCGCCCCGGTCTGGCGCGAGTTCCTCGCCCTCCGCGGCCAGGGCCTGACCCGGGCGGTCGGGGTGAGCAACTTCTCGATCGCGCAGATCGACACCCTGATCCAGGCCACCGGGGAGGCGCCTGCCGTCAACCAGATCCCGTGGAGCCCGGCCCAGTATGACGAGGCCGTGCTGGAGGAGAGCCGCGAGCGCGGTGTGACCCTGGAGGGCTACAGCCCGCTCAAGGGCACGGACCTGGGTCACCCGGTACTGACCAGCATCGCCGGGAAGCATGGCGTGACCCCGGCCCAGGTGGTACTGCGCTGGCATATCGAGCACGGCATCGCGGTGATCCCCAAGTCAGCGCGGCCGGACCGGATACGGGCCAACTTCGACGTGCTCAGCTTCTCGCTGACCCCGGTAGAGGTCGCCCAGATCGACCGCCTGTCCCGCCGCTGACTTCTGTCCGGCCGCTCAGCCCCGGACGCTCAGCCCCGGACGCTCAGCCCCGGACGCTCAGCCTGGGACGCTCAGCCTGGGAATTGACTGCGGATCGGCTGAATTGCCAGCTTCCCGGGCCCGGCCTGCCCGGCACGCCTGGCAGGATGGCGAGCGTGCACGCCATATCGCTCGGCCAGCTCTGGCACGAGGCGATCACCGCCGAGCCGCTGCCGCCCCGGCTGCTGGTCCTGGGCACCGCCCTGGCCGCGCTGATCCTGGTCGGGTGGCGCCGCGCCTGGCCGCTGTCCCGCACCGTGGTGACCATCGCCCATGAGGGCGGCCATGCGCTGGTGGCGCTGGCCGTGGGCCGCAGGCTCGCCGGGGTGCGGGTGCACCGCAGCACGGCCGGGCTCACCGTGTCCGCGGGGAACGCCTCAGGCCCCGGCATCGTGGCTACCGCCGCAGCCGGATATCTGGCCCCTCCGCTCCTGGGGCTGGGCGCGGCCGCCCTGCTCGCGACCGGGCACCTGGTGGCCGCGCTGCTGCTCAGCCTGGTCCTGCTGGCCGCCCTGACGCTCATGGTCCGCAACGCCTACGGCATCCTCGCCACGGTCACGGTCGCGGCCGCGGTGGCCCTGGTCACCTGGCGTGGCTCGTCCCTGCTGCAGGCGGCGTTCGGGTACGC
>Ga0187871_10003366_pt1 | contig 12436 bp, 9 predicted proteins | sample June2016WEW_16_1_FD_132988 | JGI IMG/M metagenome (GOLD analysis project Ga0187871, IMG submission 132988) | Peatland microbial communities from SPRUCE experiment site at the Marcell Experimental Forest, Minnesota, USA - June2016WEW_16_10 | ecosystem: Environmental > Terrestrial > Soil >... | reverse complement strand
CATCTCTCCGGAACGCCCACCTTCTACGTGACCAGCGAAGCAAATCACTCGTTCAACAAGATCGCCCACATGACGGGACTGGGACGTCGTGCGCTGCGGACGGTGGCAACTGATGAGCATCTGAGAATGGACGTTGCAGATCTAGCGAGACAGGTTGCCGACGATCGAAAAAATGGCTTCGTGCCTTTTATGGTCGCCCCGACCTGCGGGACAACTGCGGCCGGCGTGATCGATCCGTTGCAGGAACTGGCGCGATTCTCGAAACAAGAGAATCTCTGGTTTCATGTCGACGCCGCATGGGGTGGCGCCGCGATCCTCTCGCCTGTGCTGCGGGAGCATTTGGCCGGAATCGCCGAGGCCGATTCCATCACCTGCGACGCGCACAAGTGGTTTTCCGTACCGATGGGCGCCGGAATGTTTTTTTGTCGGCATCCGGAAGCTGTCGCGGCGTCCTTCCACGCCGAAACCTGCTATATGCCGGCGCAAACACCCGGACCTGTTGTTGACCCCTACACCAGCTCGACACAATGGTCGCGGCGCTTCATCGGCTTGAAGCTTTTCCTGGCCCTCGCTGAGCACGGCGAGTCCGGCTACATCAAAATGATTGAGCATCAAGCTGACATGGGCGACGTGTTGCGCGAATCGCTGACCAGCGCGGGCTGGCGCATCGTGAACTCGACGCCGCTCCCCGTGGTCTGCTTCACTCGGGACGGATTAGACACCACCAGCTTCGTAGCGGCGCTCCATAAGCGGCAGATCGCGTGGATGTCGGAAGTGCGGCTGGCGGGCGCGCCGGTTTTGCGGGCGTGCATCACTAGCTTCCGAACGACCGAATCGGATATTCAGTGGGTGGTGCGCGAGATGGACGGGCTGCTCTGATGCATAGAGAAACCATCGCAATTCACGGCGGCTACTCAGGCGATCCAACAACTCACGCCGTGGCTGTCCCCATCTACCAGACCGTCGCCTATGAATTCGATAGCGCCGATCATGGTGCAGCCTTGTTCAATCTCGAAGTGGAGGGATATCGCTACAGCCGTATTAGCAATCCCACCGTCGACGTACTGGAGCGACGCGTGGCCGCGCTCGAAGGCGGATTGGAAGCTCTCTGCGTGAGCACCGGACAAGCCGCCTTGAATTATGCGGTATTGAACCTGACGGAATTAGGTACCAACATCGTCTCCGTGCCGCAGCTATATGGCACCACCCACACCCTTTTCGCGCACGTTCTGCCGAGCCAGGGTGTCAGCGTCCGCTTCGCTGATTCAGACCATCCTGAAGACATCGAAAAACTGATCGATGATCAAACGCGCGCGGTCTATTGCGAGAGTGTCGGAAATCCTGCTGGAAATATTTGCGACATTGAAGCGCTCGCTCGCTTGGCGCACGCACACGGGATACCGCTGATCGTCGACAACACCGTCGCCACTCCTATCTTGCTGCGGCCCATCGAACACGGCGCGGACATTGTCGTCCATTCGCTCACCAAATTCATGGGTGGCCACGGCACTACGCTCGGCGGAGCCATCGTGGATAGCGGCAAGTTCCCTTGGAAGCAGCATGCCGCGAAGTTTCCGAAGTTCAGCCAGCCGGACGCATCCTATCACGGCCTGATCTATACCGAACATTTTGGCGATGCGGCGTACATCGCCCGCTGCCGCAGCGCCTATCTGCGAACTACCGGCGCAGTGCTTCCGGCCATCAGCGCCTTTTTGCTGCTGCAGGGCATCGAGACACTGGCCCTCCGCGTGGAGCGCCACGTCGAAAACGGCCGAGGGGTAGCCGAATTCCTGCGCAACCATCCCGCAGTGGATTGGGTCAACTATGCGGGCTTTTCGGACAATCCCCATCACGCCCTGGCACAAAAATACTTTCGCGGCACCGCCTGCTCTCTCATGACCTTCGGTGTCAAGGGCGGATTCCAGGGTGCCAAGAATTTTTACGACAGACTCAAACTGATCAAGCGGCTGGTGAATTTGGGCGACGCCAAATCCCTGGCCTGTCACCCGGCTTCCACCACGCATCGGCAGATGTCCGGCGAAGAACAACTCAGAGCGGGAGTCAAGCCGGAAGCAATTCGTCTCAGCATCGGCATCGAGCATGTGGACGATATCATCGCCGACCTCGATCAGGCACTCAGCGGGAGTAACGCATGAACAACTCCGCGAACATCCCTCGGAACATAATAGACATCGGCATCGTCAACAACATGCCGGACCGCGCGCTCAGAGCCACTGAACGCCAATTCGCCGCACTCATCCATGCCGCGGCCAACGGCATGCCGGTTCGTTTGTCGTTCTATGCATTGCCGGATGTCCCCAGAGCAGATGCGGGCCAGCGACACATCGCAAGCCATTATTCGAGCATCGAAAATCTCTGGGATCGCCACCTCGACGGCCTCATCGTGACCGGCACGGAGCCGAGGGCATCCAAGCTCACCGACGAACCATATTGGGAGAGTCTTACCAGGTTAGTCGAGTGGGCGGAGCATAACACTCACTCCACCATTTGGTCCTGCCTGGCCGCGCACGCGGCTGTCTTACACAGAGACGGCATCAATCGGCGCCGGCTCAAAGAGAAGCGCTTCGGCCTGTTCGAGTGCATCCGCGCATCAGATCATCCACTAGCGGCCGGCGTTCCGCAGCACCTCGTGATGCCCCATTCCCGATGGAACGATGTATCGGAAGAAGAACTAACTGCTCACGGCTATTCTGTCCTGACACGTGGAGAAGATGCGGGAGTGGACGCGTTTTTCAAGCAGACCGAAAGCCTGTTCGTTTTTTTTCAGGGACACCCGGAGTATGAAGCCAATACCCTCCTGCTCGAATATGGCAGAGATGTTGGACGTTATCTCCGCGGTGAAAACCCCACCTACCCGCTGCTGCCGCGAAATTATTTCAACAACGATGCCGCAGATCGGTTGGCAGCTCTCCAGGAGCGCGCCCTGAGCGAACGGCGTGAATCGCTGTTCGCGGATTTCCAGACCGTTCTCACCGGCAACCATCTCCCGAACGGCTGGCATTCAACGGCAACACAAATCTACGGCAATTGGCTGAGATATTTGTGCGCGCGAAAAGAGCAGCGATTGAACGAGAGAATCCGCATCGCGGACCGCGTGTACTCGCATTGCCGCTCTGCCGCGGGCGATTGATCTTCACGCCACCTTACTTTGACGGCGTCGCGGGCGCTGGCAGCATATTTCTGATGGCAGAGATTCGCCAGCCGTCCGACACGCGTGTCAACATCAACGTGGTCCACATAGAACGGCTCGCGCTGCCGGCGACCCCGGCGATCTCGTAGCGTCCATCCGCGATGGCGACACCAGGCGCTATCAACCGGACAGACGTCACCGTAATACTCCGCTTGCCAGCTGAACTTTGAGAGCTGGCCATCGTACCGCGCACCACTTCGCTGCGTCCTTTGCGCCATTCCCCGGTAGAGACCAATTGATCGGCGTCGCTGGTAAACAATGCTTCAATCGCATGCGCGTCCATACTCTCTCGCGCGTCCACATACTTCTGAACAACCGCTCGAATCGTCGCTTCGTCGTCTTGCGCGATCAGCAGAGCGGCCGGGATGAACATCAGCGATAATAGCCGCATGCACCGATGCCTTCCCGTCTTACTCCTCGTCACTCTGTGTGTTGTAGCCAATGTCTCCTGCACCTCCCACTCCGTCGCCGGTTCAACCATTCCGAATCGTACCATCACAGTCGCGCAGTCAGGGAGCGCAGGGGGTGCTCCAGATGTTATTGGTTCGGATAGCGCGTCTCTACAAAAGGCAGCGGACATGCTTCATCCCGGCGACACGCTAATCATCGGTCCGGGAACGTATCAAATGGACGCGAGCCTCTTGATCCCGTCCAACGTCACCGTACGCGGCACCGCCGGGAAAACGATTCTGCTGAAGTCCCCGGGTGTCGAAAGCGCGCTCACCGAAGACGCCGACTTCGGCGAGAGTTATCTGTTCGCAGCTAACCCTGACCGATTCCACCCTGGGATGGGAATCGAGATTTCGGACGACACATTAAAGGAGGGTTGGGACGTTTCTATTTCGAAAGTCGTGGCAGTTCGCGATCACATGCTCCAAATCAGCCCGCCCACCGTTCGCGACTACGACCTGGAAAAGAAGCACGCGCGAGTCCGCAACACCTACCCGATCCTATGCGCGATGAACGCGGAAAACATCACGTTCCAAGACCTAACGGTAGATGGAAACAAGACCGCGAATTCCTACCTGGACGGCTGCCGCGGCGGCGCCATCTATCTTTACAACGTGCGCAACATCACGGTGAAGAACTGCGTGGCTCGCAACTACAACGGCGACGGCATCTCATTTCAAATCTCCGACAACGTGCACGTGTTGAATAGCAAATCCTACGGCCAGACAGGTTACGGCGTCCACCCTGGCACCGGCAGCGCGAACTCCGTGGTGGAGCATTGCCACTTGCACAACAACGGCGATATCGGCCTGTTTTTATGCTGGCGAGTGCGTCATGGCCAGTTCCGCGACAACGTCATCGAAGACAACGGCCACTATGGTATTTCCATCGGTCACAAGGACACCGACAATGAATTTACGGACAACACCATCGCGCGCAATGGCGTGAGCGGCGTCTATTTTCGCGAAGAGACCGCGGAGAACAGCGGCAATCGCAATACGTTTCGTAACAATAAAGTGCTGGACAACGGCAACTACGGATTCTACATCGCGAAACGCGTGACCGACACGGTCATCCAAGGCAACGAAATCCGCGATGCGCACGGCCAGGCAGTATATAAAGCCGCAGGCGCCGGCCCAGTCCGCGTCGAAGATAACAGGTAATCCAACGTGGCGCAGGCACTCTTGCCTGCAGCGTCGGCACTCATGCCGACGGACATGCAAAAATAGTAAATGCGGTCATCAACATCATTGCCTGGACGCTTTTGGTGCCTGATCGCCGCTACCTTCCTCGGATTTCTGGGCTTCGGCACCGTCCTGCCGGCTCTCGCTCCGCATGTGCGGCACGACCTCGGTGGTTCCGACCGCACTGTCGGATTCGTCATCGGGACTTTCTCTGTAATCGCCCTGTGCAGCCGCCTCTTCGCCGGACGCCTGGCCGATCACAAAGGACGTAAGCGGGCGTTTCTCACCGGACTCGGAAGTTGTACCCTCGCCGGCATCGCGTACCTGTTGCCCTGGGGCATCGCCGGCATCTACTTTGGACGCTCACTACAAGGTATCGGCGAAGCCTGTCTTTATACGGGCGCTGCAGCCTGGGCGATAGAAGTAGCCGGCGTCCACCGCAGCGCGCGCGCCTTGGGATATTTGAGCAGCGGCATCTGGGGCGGTATCGCCGCTGGCCCTCTCATCGGACAAGTGCTCGGCTCATTCAACAATGCCGCGCGCTTCCAGATCTTCGCCGCTCTCACGGCTGCAACGCTGCTCAGCCAGGTACCCGAGGATTACCGGCCATCGGCTCACACGCGCCGGCCTGGATGGATGCGCCGTTCGCTGATCCTGCCTGGACTCGCGGTGGGATTCGTCAACGTTCACTATCCCGTGATCACCGGTTTTCTCATCCTGTCCCTAGCGCGCCATCCCGGTGCCGGCCCCGCAGCGTTCTCGGCCTACGCGGCGCTGGTTCTGCTCTCGAGATTCTTTCTCGGCGGCTTGCCGGATCGCATTCATCCGCGAATCACGTTCTACACCGGCTTGGTATGCATGGCGCTGGGTCTGGGAATCCTGGCCACTGGACCAATCTTGATTTGGGCGGTAATTGCCGCTGGTCTGTTAGGACTCGGATTCTCATTCCCCTGGTCCTCCGTTGCATCCACCGTGCTGCGTCGAACGCCGCCGGGCGATCATGGAACCACCGTGAGCGTGCTCAGCGCGTTCTACGATCTGTTCGTTGGCATGAGCTCGTTTTCCGCCGGACTGCTCGCCAACCGGTTCGGATATGCGTCGGCATTCGTGTTGGCCATCGCGTCCCTGGGCGCCGCCGCCATCGTGGGCCGATTCGTGTTCCAAAGCGCGGATCATTCCGAGCCCAACTCCACGCCTGCCGCGCTCGAACCCGTGCCAGTCGAAACCGAAGATTAAGCCTCTTGACAACTCCCCAGGTGTAGGGTACATTTAACCACGTGGTTACTTAACCTACTGGTTTAATGCATGGCCGATCAACTCAGCTCCACTTTCGCCGCACTCGCCGACCCCACCCGTCGCGCCATCCTGTCGCGCCTGTCAATGGGCGAAGCTCCGGTCAACGAGCTCGCTCAGCCTTTCCGGATGAGCCTGCCGGCCGTCTCCAAGCACCTCAAAGTATTGGAGCGTGCGGGATTGATCGCGCGCGGACGCGAAGCCCAGTGGAGACCCTGCCGGCTGGAAGCCAGTCCGCTCAAGGATGTCGCGGATTGGGTGGAACACTACCGCGGCTTCTGGGAGCAAAGTTTCGATCGTTTAGACGCCTACCTCCGCGAGGAGCTCAAGAAGGAGAAAAAGCATGCCCGCAAGCAACACAAGCGCTAGCGCTACCTCACCCACCACGGATCGCGAGTTGATTTTCACGCGCGTCTTCGATGCTCCGCGCGACCTCGTCTTCAAGGCTTGGACCGATCCACGGCACATTATGCAGTGGTGGGGACCCAAGGGATTCACCACCTCGATTTACGAGATGGATGTGAGGCCCGGCGGAGTGTGGCGGCTGACCATGCGAGGTCCCGACGGCGTCGACTACAAAAATAGAATCGTTTTTCTAGAAGTAGTGAAACCGGAGCGTCTGGTATTCAAACATGAACCGGACGAAGAATCAGAACCGGTGGGTCACGAAACCACCGTGACGTTTGCCAAAGAAGGTGCTAAGACCAGACTCACCATGCGGCTGCTTTTCCCGTCCGCAGCCGTGCGCGAACACGTCGTCAAGAAATACGGCGCCGTCGAAGGTGCGAGCCAAACTCTCGGTAAGTTGGCGGAGTACCTCCAGATAATGGCTCCCGGTGCGAACACCCGTCTTCCGGAACTTGTCATGACCCGCGTTTTCGACGCGCCGCGCGATCTGGTCTTCAAAGCCTGGACCGATGCGAAACGCCTGAAACACTGGTGGGGGCCCAATGGATTCACCAATGCCCTTTGCGAACTAGACCCGCGCCCTGGCGGGATCGTTCGAATTCACATGCGCGCTCCCGATGGAACCGTGTATCCGAACGAAGGTACTGTTCAGGAGATCGTCCCGCCCGAATTATTGGTTTTGGCCATGGGCGTGAAAGACCAGCAAGGCAATATAATTCTCGAAGGTGTCTCCAGCGTGACCTTCACTGAGCAAGCCGGGAAAACCACCCTCACATTGCGGGCGCGTATCACCAAAGCCACCACTGAGGTCGCAGCAATGCACATTGCCGGCATGGAACAGGGCTGGAGCCAATCGCTGGATCATCTGACTGTAGAGCTGGCTGCGCAGCTGGCCACAGCATCCAAGGAGCATGCATCATGATCGAAGCCATCCGGACCTTCTCGAACGACCTGAAATTCGCGGCGCGCACCCTCGTCCGCTCCAAAGGCCTCACCATCACCGTGATCCTTACGCTCGCGCTCGGCATTGGAGCCAACGCGGCAATATTCAGCCTGGTGCGCGGCGTGCTGCTGCGTCCATTGGTCAACCGCGACGAGGATCGGCTGATCTACATCCGCCAAAGCGCGCGCGGCATCGGCATGGAAAACACCACGTTCTCGGTGCCTGAAATTCAGGATCTGCGCGCCGGCGTGAAGACCATTAGCGCTTTCGGCGATTTTTCCACCATCGGGTTCGCGATGGTCGGCCTGGGTGAGCCACGCGAAGTCCAGGCCGGCGTCGTGGGTGGATCGTATTTCGATGTGATGGGCCTGCACCCGGTGCTCGGGCGCCTTCTCGACATGCGCGACGACGGACCCAAAGCCGCCGGCGCCGTGGTGTTGACTTATCGCTTTTGGAGGACCGGGCTCAAAGGCGACCCCACCGTGATCGGCAAGACCGTCCGGCTCGGTGAGCGCTCGGCCACCATCGTGGGCGTGCTGGAACCATCCATACCGTACCCCGCTGAAACCGAAATCATCGCCAACGTCGTCACCAGCCCGCATCATCTCTCGGCCACCATGGTCACCGGACGCGTCCATCGGATGACGGAATTGTTTGGACGCCTAGCGCCCGGCGTGGATCTCGAGCAGGCGCGCGCTGAACTGCGCGTGGTCCACGCAGCCATGATCAAACAACACCCCGAAGCTTATTCGCCGAAATCGGACGTCCGTATCGACGCCGTGCGTCTGCGCGATCAGATCACTTCGCGCGCCAGAACTGTATTGCTGGTCCTGATGGCGGCATCGGTACTGGTCTTCGTCATCGCGTGCTCGAACATCGCCAATCTGATTCTGGCGCGGACCATTCGGCGCGAAGGCGAGCTGTCTATCCGCGCCGCGCTCGGCGCCAGCACTGGAGCATTACGCCGGACGCTATTGGCTGAAAGCCTTCTACTGTGTGGCGCCGGCGCGACATTGGGCGTGCTCAGCGCGCGGCCCATGGTGGCGATCCTGGCGCGCTACGCTTCCCGCTTCTCGGTCCGCGCGCTTGATCTAACAGTGGATTCGAGCATGCTGTGGGTAGGCGCCGCGCTGGCCGTCGTCGCCGCCGTGTTCCTCGCCTTTGTCCCGCGCTTGCCATCGGCCAACGCTTCCCATGGATTTAGTTTGGCCAACGGCAACCTACGGATCACCGGCAGCGCGAATCGGCGCCTGCGCATCTTCGCCATCACACAAATCGCCGCGTCGTTTGTTTTGCTGGCCGGCGCCAGCATGCTGCTGAAGACACTGCTGGCTCTCCAAGCCGCACCCACGGGTTTCGACACGCACCACGTACTCGCCATCAACGTTCCCGTGATGTCCTACGGAAAGACACCCGATCAAATCACCGGCTTCTACCAGGAAACGATACGTCGCATCACGTCTCTGCCTGGCGTGGACGCCGTCGCCGTCGGCACATCCGTCCCCTGGCGCGATGCGCGTTTTTCTGGTTTCGGATTTTCATTCTCAGCCGATGGCCACGTCCGTGCGCCGGGCGAAGATGATCCACGCGCACGATTCCGTGTGGTCTCAGCCGGGTTCTTCGCAACCCTCGGCGTTCCCTTGATCGCTGGCCGCGATTTCAACGATGGCGATCGCCGCGAGGGTGAGTCCGTCGTCATCGTAAGTCAAAGTGTTGCCCAGCGCATGTTCCCCATTCAGGATGCCGTCAATCGCCACGTGATGTGGACCGATCCAGTGATCAAATTTATCGACCTCAGCGGCGCACCTCGCCGGATCGTGGGTGTCGTGGCCGATGTGGACGACGAAAATGTGATGCCGGGCCCCGCGCTCACCGTATATCAACCTCTGACCCAGCAGCAGGGCTGGGCCGGCCGGCTCTTCATTCACGTTCACTCGAATCCGTATGCATTGGTGTCGCCAGTGACGAAAATGATCCGCGACATTTCCGCAGACCAAGTAGTGGAGCGCGCCGCGACGCTCGAAGATATCCGCGCCGAAGTCCTGACCCCGGATCGCTTGAACACGCTGGTATTCGGCGGCTTCGCCGCAGTGGCGCTAGCGATTGCGGTTGTTGGCGTGGCCGGTGTGCTGGCGTTTTCCGTCAGCGGCCGGACGCGCGAGTTCGGCATCCGGCTAGCCATCGGATCCGCGCCCGCGCGCATCCTGACGGGTGTTATAGCGGAAGGTATCGTGATCGCCGCGGGCGGCATCGTAGCCGGCGCGGTGTGCGGCTATGCTCTGGGAAGCCTGGCGATGAGCAGTTTCCCGGATATGCGAATGCCCGACGCTGTACCGATAGTCGGCTCGGCATTGATCCTGCTGGCCGCCGCGCTAGTAGCCTCAGTGCTCCCGGCAGCCCGAGCCGCGCGCGTGGATGTAATGCAAGCCCTCCGCTCAGACTAATTTGTGGGGCAGCGCCATGCGCTGCCAGAGCCTTACTGCACGCTACTCAACGGCCTCAGCCTCCGCGCATTCGCCGGACCACGCAAATGTTGCAGCGCCTTGCTCTCAATCTGCCTGATCCGTTCGCGCGTCAAGCCGAAATTCTGAGCGATCTCTTCCAGCGTGTGCTCGCGATCGAACCCGATCCCGAACCGCATCCGAACCACCTTCTCTTCACTCGGCGAGAGGGTCTTCAGAACATCGGCCGTCTCCGCGCGAACGTTCTTCTCAAACACAGCGTCCGTCAGCGAACTCATGGTCCGATCCTGCAGCAAATCGCCCAAGGCGGATTCGCCATCCTTGCCGATCGGCAGATCCAGCGATACCGGATCGCGCGAAATGGTCCGCAGCTCCTCGATTTTGTGCGCTGACGTATTCAGCCGCTTGCCGATCTCTTCGTTGGTGGGAGTCCGATTCAGCTCTTTCTCCAGCTCGCGCAGCGTCCACACGAACTTGTTCAGGCTTTCATTCATATGTACCGGAATCCGAATCGTGCGCGATTTATCCGCGATCGCGCGCGTCACCGCCTGCCGGATCCACCACGTTGCATAAGTTGAGAACTTATATCCAAGCTTGTAATTGAACTTCTCCGCCGCGCGCATCAGACCGATATTGCCCTCCTGGATCAAATCCAGCAGATGCAATCCGCGATTCACGTATTTCTTGGCGATCGAAACCACCAGGCGAAGATTCGCTTCCACCAGCGCCTTCCGCGCCGCCCGCGCTTCCATCTCACCCTGCCGCGCAGCAGTGAGCCAGCGCCGCATTTGGCGCAGATCCGCACCCGCCGCAGCCTGCCGATCCCGAATCGTCCGCTTCAAATCACGCAGCTCCGCGACCGATCGATTCCGGCTGGACAATTTCCTTTCCAGTTCGCCGATTTCTTCGGCCGTGCGGTCCAGGGCGACGCGGAATTCTCCCCACTGGTCGGATTGAAAGGGGATTCTCCGCATCTCTTGCGAGCTCTTCACCGCCAGCCGCACTGTCTGTCTTCGCAATTTCGCGCGCAGCTCCCGCTTGCTTTTCGGCGCCGAATCCAATTTCGCTTCCAGCACCGCGAGTTCGCTCTCCGCCTCAACCAGCTTCTTGAAGCGCCGCGTAGCTTCTCCACGCGCCCGCTTTTTCCCGGCTTCATCGGCGCCACCCACGCTCGCCACATCTTCCAGGCGGACCTTCCCCGCCCCGATGTCTTCGAAAAGGATGACCGCCATCTTCCGAACCAGCGCCGAGCGCGAAATCGCCTTCAGCATCCGCTGGTTGCCGCGCTCCATGCGCCGCGCCAGGTCGATCTCGGCCTGCTTAGTCAGCAACCGGACCGATCCCATCTCCCGCAGGTACACGCGTACCGGATCGTCCGTATGCTCGGACCGCTCCTCCGCAAGCTCTTGTGCGGCTGGCTCGGCATCCTCTTGCGGCTCCGCTTCCAGGAAATCGGCATGCATGCCCAGCGTCAAGACATCCGCTGAATCTACCAGAATGTTTTCGTCAAATTGTTGCATTTAATGGTTTTAGGAGTGACTCAGACCCCGCCACTTTCGGGAACGTAGCACGGCCTACATCCGTTTGATGCAACCCAGGGGGATTTAGTTGCAACGGCTGAAAACCGGACCTATTCCTGCCGTAACGCGATGATTGGGTCCACGGACATGGCCCTTCGCGCCGGTACATAACATGCTACCATAGCGACCGCCCCGAGAAGCAATGCCGTCCCACCAAACGTAGCCGCATCGTTGGCCCCGACACCGTAAATCAGCCGCGAAAGCAAACGCGCCAACGGAATCGAAATCGCAAGCCCGATCCCGAGCCCTGTAAACGTCAACGTGAGCCCGTGCCGCGCCAGCATCCGAAGCACGTCCTTCCGCGCCGCCCCCAACGCCAGCCGGATCCCAATCTCGTGCGTCCGCTCGGTAACGGAATACGCCATCAACCCATAAATCCCTACTGCGGAGAACACCATCGCAATCGCGCCCAACACGCTCAGCATCACAGCGACATAGGAGAGCCCAATGATGCTATTCACGATCACTCGATCCAGAGCCTGGATCTCAAACAGCGGCCGATCGATATCCAGCGCCGCCACCACGCGCCGCACCGGTCCCGCCAGCGCCAGCGGATCTCCCTTGGTCCGGATCGCGATGTAGGTGTAGTAAAGCGGCGACTGGCGATACGGTTGATAAACGGCGGGCGCCACTTCCGTGATCCACGGCGTGTAACGCACATCCTTCACCACGCCCACCACAGTGATCCATGGACCCTCAACATTCCCCAGCCGGATATGCTGGCCAATAGGATTTTTGCCCGGCCAATTGCGCCGCACAAAGTTTTCCGTCACCACCGCTACGGGAGGCGCCGCGGCGCCGTCCGAATCCCGAAGCCCGCGCCCCTGCAGCAACGGAATGCCCACAGTATCCAGATAATTCGGGCTGACCGTTTGCACCTCGGCCGATCTCTGCTCGCTTCGATT
>Ga0187871_10003364_pt1 | contig 12442 bp, 13 predicted proteins | sample June2016WEW_16_1_FD_132988 | JGI IMG/M metagenome (GOLD analysis project Ga0187871, IMG submission 132988) | Peatland microbial communities from SPRUCE experiment site at the Marcell Experimental Forest, Minnesota, USA - June2016WEW_16_10 | ecosystem: Environmental > Terrestrial > Soil >... | reverse complement strand
GCCTCCCGGCGCAAAAATCTGGATAACGCGGCGGCGCTGTTGCGCTCGCGAGCGCGAAGATTCATTCTCCGCGCCGATGCGGCAACTTTCGACGCGTCTAAAAAGGGGCGTGAGCTTTTGGTGATTCCCTTCACCGCCGCAGCACGGAAGATGGAAGTAGAACGCGAATGAAGCTCACGCGGCTGCGCCTGATAGGCTTCAAGTCCTTTGTCGAACCCACCGACTTTGAGATCGAACCCGGACTGACCGGTGTGGTCGGTCCGAATGGCTGCGGCAAGTCGAACCTGGTCGAGGCCGTGCGCTGGGTCATGGGCGAAGCCTCCTACAAGGCCATGCGCGCCTCGGAGATGGACGACGTCATCTTCTCCGGCAACACGGAGCGTCCGGCGCGCAACCATGCCGAAGTCGCCGTCATGATCGACAACAGCGACCGCACGGCGCCGGCGGCGTTCAACGATGCCGACGCGCTCGAAGTCTCGCGCCGCATCATGCGCGAGCAGGGCTCGATCTTCCGCGTCAATGGCCGCGAGGTGCGCGCCCGCGACGTCACCGTGCTGTTCGCCGACGCCTCGACCGGCTCGCGATCGCCGGCGCTGGTACATCAGGGCCGCATCGGCGAGATCATCCAGGCGCGGCCCGACCAGCGCCGCCGCGTCCTCGAAGAGGCCGCCGGCATTTCCGGACTGCATGCGCGCCGTCACGAGGCGGAGCTGCGGCTCAACGCCGCCGAGCACAATCTGGCGCGGGTCGAGGACGTCATCGGCCAGCTTGCCGCGCAGGTCGCCTCGCTCAAGACCCAGGCCCGGCAGGCGGTGCGCTACCGCAATATTTCCGGTCAGGTGCGCCGGACCGAAGCGCTGCTGTTCCACTTGCGCTGGATCGGCGCCCAAGCGGAGCTCGGCGACGCGGAGCGGACCAAGGACGCGGCCGTCCGCATCGTTGCCGCGCGCACCGGCGAGCACGCTCAAGCGTCCACGCGCCAGGCCGACGCCGCCTCCGGTCTGCCGGCGCTGCGCGAGGCGGAGGCCAAGGCCGCCGCGGCGCTACAACGTCTGCTCACCGCGCGCGAAGCGCTCGAGCGCGAGGAGGCCCGCGCCAAGGAAAGGATCGGCGAGCTCGACCGCCGGCTCGAGCAATTTGCGGCCGACCTTGCGCGCGAGCATACGCTGGCGGCCGATGCCCAGGCGGCGCTCGACCGCCTCGCCGCCGAGGAGCAAGCGCTCAGGGCCGACGCGCACGCCAACGCCGCCCGGTTGACCGGCGTCAACGACCGCGTCGCCGCGGCAGACGCAGCGCTTGCCGCGTCGGAAAAGTCCTTCGCCGAGCTCACCGGCGCCCTCGCCGATCTGACGGCCCGCCGCAATCAGCTGCAGGCGGCGCTGCGCGATCACGAGCAGCGCGCGGCGCGGCTCGAAGCCGAGTTCGCCAATATCGAAGCCGGCCTCGCCGCAACCGGCAGCGGTCAACCCGACCTGTCGGCACTGGGCGAGCAACTCGCGACCGCGCAGGCCGCGCTCGCCGAAGCCGAAAGCGCCGCGCGTGCGGCCGAAGTCGCACACACCTGCGCGCGCGAGGAAATCGACGCCGCGCGCGCTCCCCTCGCCGCAGCCGAGCGCCGCGTGCAGCGGCTGGAAACTGAAGCGAAGACCATCGGCAAGCTGTTGTCGGTCGAGAACAAGAATCTATGGCCGCCGGTCATGGATGCGCTCACCGTCGCCAAAGGTTACGAGAAGGCGCTGGGCGCCGCGCTTGGCGACGATCTCGATGCGCCGGTCGATCAGTCCGCGCCGATGCGCTGGGCGGGCGCGGCGTTCGATCCGTCCGATCCAGCCTTGCCGAGCGGCGCCGAGCCGCTGGCTCGCTTTGTGACAGCGCCGCCGGAACTTGCCCGCCGTCTCGCCCAAATCGGCGTCGTCGAACGCGGCGACGGGCCGCGCCTTGCGGCGTTGCTCAAGCCCGGCCAGCGGCTGGTATCCCCGGAGGGCGACTTCTGGCGCTGGGACGGCTTCGCCACCGCCGCCCAGGCTCCGACCGGCGCGGCGCGCCGGCTCGCCGAACGGGGCCGGCTGCAGGCCATCGAGAGCGAGCTTGAGACCGCGCGCAGCGAGGTCGAGACCAAGCAGCGTGTCGTCGAGGTGGCCGAAGCCGCGCTAGCCGCTGCAGCGGCCGCGGAAGTCGAGGCGCGCGCGCGCTGGCGCGATGCCCAGCACGTGACCGATGCCGCACGCGAGGCGCATGCCGCGGCCGAGCGCGAGATCAACCGCAACGCGGCGCGCATCTCGGCGCTCAAGGAGGCGAGGCAACGGACCCGCGCCGCTCGCGACGAGGCGATGGCCGCGCGCCATGACACGGAGCGGGCTCTCGCCGCCCTTCCCGCCGCCGCCGATCTCGAAACAAAACTCGCGACGATCAACGACGTGATCGACCGCGACCGTGGCGCGCTTGCCGAGGTGCGCGTCGAAGCCCAGGCAATCGCGCGCGAAGCCGAACTCGCCGACCGCCGGCTGCGGGCGATCGCCGCCGAATCGGTGGGCTGGGAGGAACGCAAAGAGAGCGCCGCGGCTCAGATCGCCACGATCGGCCAGCGCACCGACGAGGCGCGAAGCGAGCAGGCCGAACTCAGTCACGCGCCGGAGAAATTCGCCGCTCAGCGCCAGGCGCTGATCGGCGAGGTCGAAACCGCGACCGCCGCGCGCCGCGTCGCCGCCGACCGGCTGGCGGAGGCCGAGAGCGAACTTGCCGCGGCCGACCGGGCGGCGCGCGCCGCGCTGGAGGCGGTCGGCGAAGCCCGCACCGAGGCCGCGCGTGCCGAAGAACGCCGCGATGGTGCCAAGCGGCGGCTGGCCGACATCGAGCATGAAATCCGCGATCTTCTCGACGTCGAGCCGGCGGCAACGGCGGAGCTCGCCGAGCTCAAGGCCGGCGCCGAGCTGCCGACGATCGGCGAGGTCGAAGGCAGACTCGAGCGCATCCGCCGCGAGCGCGAACGCCTCGGCTCGGTCAATCTGCTCGCCGAACAAGAACTCCGCGAGGTCGAGGCGCAACACGGCAAGCTTTCCGCCGAGCGCGACGATCTAGTCGAGGCCATCAGGCGGCTGCGCCAGGGCATCCACAGCCTCAACAGCGAGGCGCGCGAGCGCTTGCTGGCGTCGTTCGTCACGGTCAACGCCAATTTCCAGAAGCTTTTTGTCGAATTGTTCGGCGGCGGCAATGCCGAGCTGCAGCTGATCGAAAGCGAAGATCCGCTCGAAGCCGGGCTGGAGATCATGGCGAAGCCGCCGGGCAAGAAAGCGGTGACACTGTCGCTTCTCTCCGGCGGCGAGCAGGCGCTCACGGCATTGGCGCTGATCTTCGCCGTGTTCCTCACCAATCCGGCGCCGATCTGCGTGCTCGACGAGGTCGATGCGCCGCTCGACGATTACAACGTCGAGCGCTTCTGCGACCTGCTCGACGAGATGACGCGCTCGACCGATACCCGCTTCGTCATCATCACGCACAACCCGATCACCATGGCGCGCATGAACCGGCTCTACGGCGTCACCATGGCCGAGCGCGGCGTCTCGCAGCTCGTCTCGGTGGATTTGGAAGGCGCCGTGAAGCTGCGCGAGGCGAGCTGATACCGGCCGCCTGCACCGGAGCCGCGCCGGTCTCGGCAACAATCTTGCTCGGTCGCGATCTGCCCTGCCATGCGATACGTCGTGAGCGAGCCTTAACGGCGCCGATGAGCTCTCCTATCTAAAGAGGCAGAGCGGGGATCGGCCGACCGTTCCGAGCCGGGGCCCGCTCGCCGCTGTCTTGTGTCGCGGCTATAGTGCGGCCGCAAAAGCCGTTTCGCGTCAGCCACGCCGAAGGATTCCGCCGATGAGCACTTCGACACTGATCGTCCTTGCCGTCATCGTTGTGGTGATCTTGTGGGTGATCACAATCTACAACGGCCTCGTCGCCATGCTGCAGCGGGTCAACCAGTCGTTTGCCGACGTCGACGTGCAACTGCGGCAGCGGCATGACCTCGTTCCCAACCTGGTCGAGACCGTGAAGGGTTACGCCGCGCACGAGCGCGGCACGCTCGACGAGGTGGTCAAAGCGCGCAATGCGGCGGTGGCCGCCCAGGGCCCGGCGCAGCAGGCGGCGGCCGAGAACATGCTCTCCGGCGCGCTGCGTCAGCTCTTCGCGCTGGCCGAGGCGTATCCCGACCTCAAAGCCAACGCCAGTTTCCAGCAATTGCAGGCCGAGTTGACCGACATCGAGAACAAGATCGCCGCGGCGCGGCGCTTCTTCAACAATGCGGTGCAGGAATACAACACCGGCATCCAGCGCTTCCCCGCCGCCCTGTTCGCAGCCTCGCTTGGCTTTGCGCCGAAGGAATTCTTCGATCTCGGCGACGAGCGCAAGACCGTCGGCGAGGCGCCGCAGGTCAAGTTCTAAAGCGACTGCGCGATGGCCGCATACGGTCTCTATAGCCACATCCAGTCGAACCGCCGCCGCTCGCTGGCGCTGCTCGTCGGCCTGTTTCTTCTCGTCTACGTGCTGGTCTATGCCGGGGCGCTGACCGCGGAAGCGCTGTCGGTCGACGCCGACCTCAACACGCTGATGCAGCGCGCCTGGAACGATCTCATCAGCGCGGCGCCAATCGCGACATTGGGCACGGCGCTCTGGGTGGTCATCGCCTATTTCTTCCACCAGAGCATGATCGACGCGCTCACCGGCGGGCGCGAGGTGACGCGCGCCGAGCAGCCGCAGCTCTATAATCTTCTGGAGAATCTCTGCATTTCGCGCGGCATCACCATGCCCAAGCTCAAGGTGATGGAGAGCGATGCGCTCAATGCATTTGCGACCGGGATGAACGAAAAACAATATTCGATCACCATCACGTCAAACCTGCTCGATCGGCTCAATGATGCCGAGGTCGAGTCAGTGCTCGGCCATGAGCTGACGCACATCCGCAACGGCGACGTGCGCATGATGGTCATCGCCGTTATTATTGCCGGCGTCGTCTCCTTCGTCGCGGAGCTGGTGTTTCGGTTGTGGTTCTACAACGGCTTTTCCTTTCGCGGCTCACGCTCCGACCGGCGCGGCGGCGGCGCCGGCATCGCCATCCTGATCGCCATCGCGCTGTTGGTGCTCGCCTACGTGCTATCGTTCATCATTCGCCTGGCGTTGTCGCGCTCGCGCGAACTCCTTGCCGATGCCGGCTCGGTGGAGCTGACCAAAAACCCCGATGCCATGATCTCGGCGCTGCGCAAGATCGAGGGCCGCGGCGAATTGCCGGGGGCGACGTCGGCGGTCATGGAAATGTGCGTCGATAACCCGCGCGAAGGTTTCGGCGAGCTGTTCGACAGCCATCCGACGGTCGAGAGCCGAGTCGCGGCGCTGGTCAAATTTGCCGGCGGCCACGATCCCGGCCCGATCGCACTGCCGCCGCCGGCGGACGATGCCAGCGAGGAGACCACCGAGGCGCCGGCAACTGCCGGTCCATGGGGTGCCTCGACCGAAGACTCGGGCGCACTGCCGCCATCGCCGCCGCCAATCGGCACCCCGTCCGGTCCCGAGCCCTCCGCGGGACCGTGGGGGCCGCATCGCGGCGGCTAGCCGCGCTCACGCCTTGGCGCTGGGGCGGGCGGAGACCTGCGCATACCATCGGCGCAAATTCCGGCATTCCTCCGGAACCGACATTTTCACCCAGCGGAAGAAATCGACCGCCACGAGCGTCGTGATATCGGCGATGCTGTAGCGCGGGCCGGCGACAAATTCGCTTTGCGCAAGGCGGCCATCCATCTGTTCGAAGAAGCGCGCGATGCGCGCCCGCCCGCGCTCGGCAAGCGCCGGAATCTGCGCATAGTCGTCCGGGCCGGGCAGAGCCCGGTTCTTCAGCCCGGGCGTCGAATTGCGCAGCGCCTCCATGCCCGCGTAAAAGCCGTTCCGCTCGACCGCGCGTTGCCAGGTGGCGACCACCGCCTTCTCCTCGGCGCTCTCGCCCATCAGCGGCGGCTGCGGATGCGTCGCCTCGAAATAGACGCAGATGCCGATCGCGTCGGTGATGCGGGTGCCGTTGTCGAGTTCGAGCACCGGCACCGTGACCTCCGGATTGATAGCGCGGAATGCGGCGCTGAACTGCTCGTTATTACGCAGGTCGACCTGCACGGTCGGTACGCTGATGCCCTTCTCGGCGAGAAAAATACGGACCCGCCGCGGGCTCGGAGCGGTGCTGCAGTCATAGAATTTCATCTCACAATTCCTCGTGATCGGGGTTCAACGACGCTCGTCTCCAGATCGAACATTTTCGCCTTCGGAAAAATCTTCCGCAGCCGCATCGAGGGATAGCACAATCTGTTCGATAAATGCGCGCCGACGAATACGCGTTCTTCGCCCGCCGGCGGACCGGTGAAGCGCGTGCGGCGCCTTTTGTTGCGATCCGGGAATCGACGACATATTGTTTGTTCGTCGCGCGATCACAGCAATGGATCGCTCCGTTCGAACCTTCGCCACGAGGCAAAGCATGGCCAATTTCACTCCGATCTCCGCGGCGATTGGCGGCGCGCTGATCGGCCTCTCCGCGGTCCTGCTGATGCTGCTCAACGGCCGCATTGCCGGCGTGACCGGAATCTTTGCCGGCCTGATCGAGCCGCAAAGCAGCGATCGAACCTGGCGCGCCATTTTTATCGTCGGGCTCATCGCGGCACCGCTTTGCGCCGCGCTGATCGGCTACACAGTGCCAATTCCGCAAATGCCGCCGAGCCTCGCTATCATTGCCGTCGCCGGCCTCCTGGTCGGCTTCGGCACCAGGCTGAGCAACGGCTGCACGTCGGGCCACGGCATCTGCGGCATCGCGCGGTTGTCGCCGCGCTCGATCGCCGCGACCGGCATCTTCATGGCGGCGGCGATGATCGTCGTCGCTCTGACGCGACACGTCGTCGGAGGTTGAGCCATGCGCGCAATCGCAAGTCTCGTCTGCGGCTTCATCTTCGGCTGCGGCCTGTTCATCTCCGGCATGATCCGGCCGGACAAGGTTTTGGGCTTCCTCGACGTGCTCGCGATGCCCAGCGGTAATTGGGACCCGAGTCTTGCCGTGGTGATGGCGGCGGCGCTTGTGGTGACCGGCCTCGGCTATGCGTTGGCCCGGCGACGCGCGCCGCTTTTCGAAGCACAAAACCAATGGCCAACGCAGACGGTGATCGATCGCCCACTGGTCGTTGGCTCGGCGCTGTTCGGCGTCGGCTGGGGCCTGGTCGGACTGTGTCCGGGACCGGCAATCGAAAACCTGGCGACGCTGTCGTGGCCGGTGTTGGTCTTTGTCGTCGCCATGGCGGCCGGCATGATCGCGTATCGTCTCTGGGAGACGCGCGCTGCGGCATCGGTCGAGCGCGCGCTGGCGACCGCGAGCTCCATGGACGGCTAGCGCGCGGGCTGTTGTTGCCCACTCGTAGTCCCGCCTTGGTCAGACCCGCAGCGCCACCAGCTGGCCGCCGTCGGCGAGGATGGTCGCGCCGGTCATGTAGCGCCCGGCATCGGACGCGAGCAGCAGCAGCGGCCCGTCGAGATCGCGCTCCTCGCCGAAGCGGCCCATCGGGATCTGGCGCTTCATCGGCGCGCCGCGTTCGCTCGCAAGATAATCGCGATTGATATCGGTGAGGATCCAGCCGGGCGCGATGGCGTTGACGCGGATGCCCTTGAAGGCGAGTTCCAGCGCCAGCGCCTTGGTGAGCTGGATCACGCCGGCCTTGGCCGTGGCATAGGCGATGACGCCCTTGTCGACACTGAAACCGAGCACCGAGGCGATGTTGACGATGGCGCCGCCTTTGCCGGCGGCGAGCATGCGGCGGGCCGCCTCCTGCGCCCAAAAGAATACGGCGTCGAGATTGGTCGAGAGCACGCGCCGCCAATCCTCCTCGGCAAGCTCGACGGCGCGCCCGGAATGCACCACGCCGGCATTGTTGACCAGGATCGTCACGGTGCCGAAGGCTTTTTCCGTGGCATCGAACGCCGCCCGCATCGACTTGAGATCGCGAACGTCGGCTGCGATCGCCACCGCGCGGCCGCCCGATTTCTCGATCCGCGATTTCACCGCCTGGAGGCGGTCGGCCCGGCGCGCTACCAGGGCCACCGCCGCGCCATTGTCCGCGAGAACCTCGGCGAAGCGCACGCCTAATCCGCTCGAAGCGCCGGTCACCAGCGCCACCTTGCCGGTGAGGTCGAAGATTTGTGCCGCGGTCATGATGTCTCCCTTGCCAACCGTTTCTTAATCCCTGATCCTCGGACGAATATCCCGAATTAGCGCGGTTTCGACGACCGCGGCCGCCCCGTTTGATCGGCGGAAAGACGCTCCCCATATCCGCTTTAGCCTCTTGGAGCAGCCATGTCGAAGCCACTCGTCGTTTCCATTCCGCATCGCCTCGGCAAGCGCGAAGCACTTCGTCGCCTCAAAACCGGCCTTGGCAGCGTTGGGACAGACTTTGGCCATCTGTTCATCGTCGAAGAGACAATCTGGACTAGTGACCGGGTTCAGTTTCGCCTAAGCGCGCTCGGACAGCCCGCCAGCGGCAGCATCGCCGTCGCCGAGGAACACGTGCACCTGGAAGTGTTTTTGCCGGGGTTGTTGGCGATGCTCACCGAATCGCTACAGCCGCTGATTCGACGCGAATGCGCTTTGCTGCTGGAAAAGAAATGAGGAGATTGGGTCGCAAGTAGTTTTCTTACCGCATGGACGGCCTCAACTTTATCGCGAGATGAAACGCGGAATTAACTTGCGGCAAGGAACATTCGGCGCGGCAGCTGGTTCTGTCCTGCAACTGGTGGCCGATAAAACCGAGGGACGACCCATGCAAGGTTCATTCGCCGCCAGAATGTGGCTAGGCGTGGTCTTGTATGCCGCCATCGGCCTGTTCGGCGTCGTCGTCTTGACCCGTGGCGAACCGGGCACCGCGGCGCTGACCGAGGGTTACGGCACAGCTGGCCACGCCGTAGTCCAGCGATAGCCACCGCTACTCGCCCCATCGGTCGAACGAACGTGCCACGTTCTTGTCGGCCAGCATCCCAAAAGTAATCCCCGCAAGCACCGACTTTTCCGCCCTCCCCGCCGGCAAAGGGTGATGATAGGCTGCCGCTCGCGATGACGCGCAGCGTGCGGACCCGCGCCGGAAGGAACCATGACACAAGACCATGATCACGACGACGATCGCGCGCACGGCTCGGAGCTGTCCGAGATGCAGTTGCGCGTCCGCGCGATCGAGACCGTGCTGGCGGAGAAGGGCTACATCGATTCGGCGGCGCTCGACGTGATAATCGAGGCTTACGAGACCAAGATCGGCCCACACAATGGCGCCCGCGTCGTCGCCAGGGCGTGGACCGATCCGGCATTCAAGCAGGCGCTGACCGCGGATGCGACCAGGGCGGTGCAGTCGCTCGGCTTGATCGATCGCGTCGGCGATCACCTGATTGCGGTCGAGAACACACCGAAGCTCCACAACATGATCGTATGCACGCTGTGCTCCTGCTATCCCTGGGAAGTCCTCGGCCTGCCGCCGGTCTGGTACAAATCCGCGCCGTATCGATCGCGCGCGGTCAACGACCCGCGGGGCGTGCTGGCCGATTTCGGTCTCACGCTTCCGGCGGACGCTCAAATCCGGGTCTGGGACTCGACCGCGGAGACGCGCTTCATAGTGCTGCCGATGCGGCCGACCGGGACCGAAGGCTGGAGCGAGGAAAAACTCGCCGCGCTGGTAACCCGCGATTGCATGGTCGGCACCGGCTTGCCGCGAGAGCCGAAGGATATCGCGTGATGGACGGCATTCACGACATGGGCGGCATGCACGGCTTCGGCAAAGTGGAGCCTGAAAGGAACGAGCCGGTTTTCCATGCCGCCTGGGAAGGACGCACGCTGGCGATGCAGCGCGCAATGATGTATGCGGGTGCTTACAACATCGATCAAATGCGGGCCGCCATCGAAGCGTTGCCGCCAGAGCTCTACCTCTCCAGCTCCTATTACAAGCGATGGGCCTTGGAGATCGAGAACCTCGTCACCGGGCTTGGGCTCGCCGACGTCGACGAGATCAAGACCGGACTGGCGCGGCATGCCGGCAAGCCGCTGCGTAACCTCACCGCCGGCGAGGTGCCGAACGCGCTGACGCGCGGCTCGTATTTCCGTCCGCCACCGTCGCCGGCTCGATTCAAGGCCGGCGACCGCGTGCGCGCAAAGAATATCCATCCGCCGACGCATACGCGGCTGCCGCGTTACGCCCGCGGCCATGTCGGCGTGATCGAGGCGATACGCGGCTGTCACGTGTTTCCCGATTCGTCCGCGCTCGGCGCGGGCGAGAACCCGCAATGGCTTTACACGGTGCGGTTCGAGGGCCGCGAATTATGGGGCGAGACTACCGACCCGACGCTCACAGTCTCAATCGAGGCGTTCGAGCCGTATCTGGAGGCGGCGTAACGATGAGCAACGACGGCCCGGTGTTTCGCGAGCCGTGGGAAGCCCAAGCCTTTGCGCTCGCGCGGTCGCTTCGAGAACGCGGCGTTTTTTCCTCGAGTGAATGGGCGGCCGCGCTCGGCGAGGAAATCAAAAAAGCGCAAACCGAAGGCGATCGGGACACTGGTGAGACCTATTACCATCACTGGCTGGCCGCGCTGGAGCGCCTCGTCGCCGCCAAAGGCCTTGCCGACTCGGAAACTCTTGCACGCACCCGCGAGGCGTGGCGCCGCGCCACCGCCCGCACCCCGCACGGCACGCCGATCGAGCTACGGCCGAGCGACTTCCGCGCCTAGCATCTCATCGACCAACGTCTTCACCAGATTGGCGGCCGGCATGGCGCGCGAACGCGCGACCCCCTGCCCGGCCCACAGCGAGATGAAATCGGCGATCCCTCGCTGGCCGGCGGCATTGCGCATCGGCCGGGTGAGGTCGTTCTGCTGGCGGAACGGCAGAATCGAATCCTCTTTGCCGGCCACCATGGCAATGAACGCATTGGTCAGCCCGCGTGCCGGCCGCCCGGAGAAAGCGCGGGTGATGACCGTGGTGTCGGTTTTGGCTTCGAGCAGCGCCCGCTTGTAAGCCGGCGCAGCGCCCGATTCCGGACACGGCAGGAAGGCGGTGCCAAGTTGGACGGCGGCGGCGCCCAGCGCCATCGCTTTGGCAACGTCGCGTCCATCCATGATTCCGCCGGACGCGATGACGGGGAGCGCAGTGCTGGCGCAGATTTCGCACACGAGAACCGCAAGCGGAATAATTGAGTGTTCAAACGGCGCAGCAAAGCTGCCGCGATGGGCGCCGGCTTCCGCGCCCTGGGCGGCGATCGCATCGACCCCCGCTTGTTGCAGTCGGCGCGCCTCCTGCACCGTCGTTGCCGTGCCCGTAACCGCGATGCCGCGGTTCTTGAGTGCGGCGATCTGCGCAGCAGACGGCATGCCGAAGGTGAAGCTGAAGATCGGCGGGCGCTCTTCCAGCACCGCCTCCAATTGCGCATCGAACGGATCGGCCGGCACCGGCGGCAATAGCGGCGGCGGCAATCCGAGCTTGGCGTGCGCCTCGGCCATGATCTCGAGCATCGGCTGCGGGTCGACCTTGCGATCGGTTTCATACCCGCCGGCAAACAGATTGACGCTGAAAGGCCGCTGCGTGAGCTGCCGGATGCGGCGGATCGCGCCGGCGATCTCGTCGGGCTTGGCGTAGGCGCCTCCCCACGCGCCCAAGCCGCCCGCATTCGAGACGGCGGCGGCGAGTTCCGGCGTGCCGCCGGCGCCGGCCATCGGCGCGAGCAGGATCGGATGCTCAATGCCGAGACGCTGCAGAAGTTTGTTCGCTGCCATCGCGATGCTTCCTATTCAGCGCGATTGAAGATAAGCGGCGCTCCTGTAGGAGCAATGGGACATTAGCGCGCCCTACTATGCACTTTGCGAAAGTCGGCTTCGGCGGGCGCGAAAGAAGGCGACGTTAGAGCATCCCCAACAGATGCGGCAGCCACAGCGAGATCGCCGGGATGTAGGTCACCATCACCAGGAAGATCAGCATGGTGGCGAGCCACGGCAGGACAGCCACCGTCAGCTCGGTGATGCCCATGCCGGTGATGCCGGAGGCGACATAGAGGTTCAGCCCGACGGGCGGATGGCAGAGCCCGACTTCCATGTTGACCGCCATCAGGATACCTAAGTGAACCGCGTTGACGCCGAGCGCTGCCGCCATCGGAAACAAGATCGGCGCCATGATGAGGACGATCGCGGCCGGATCCATGAAGTTGCCCGCGGCCAACAGCACGATGTTGGTGACCAACAGGAACCCCACCGTGCCAAACCCCTGCGCGGTCATCCATTCGGCCATGGACTGCGGAATCTGTTCCGACGTCAGCAGCCAGGAGAACACCGCCGCATTGGTGATGATGTAGAGGATCATCGCGCTCATGGCCGCGGCCTTGAGCAGCACCGCCGGCACCTCGGAGAGCTTTAGTCCCTT
>Ga0187871_10003363_pt1 | contig 12443 bp, 11 predicted proteins | sample June2016WEW_16_1_FD_132988 | JGI IMG/M metagenome (GOLD analysis project Ga0187871, IMG submission 132988) | Peatland microbial communities from SPRUCE experiment site at the Marcell Experimental Forest, Minnesota, USA - June2016WEW_16_10 | ecosystem: Environmental > Terrestrial > Soil >... | reverse complement strand
GCAGAACTGCTGATAGTCGATGAGTTTGGTCACCGTGGGATGGTCGCCGCACACCGGGCACTCTGGATTGCGCCGCAGTTTCAGCTCGCGGAAGCGCATCCCCAGCGCGTCGTACAATAACAGCCGTCCCACCAGCGGCTCGCCGATCCCCAGAATCAGCTTCACCGCTTCGGTGGCCTGAATCAGGCCGATGGTCCCCGGCAGAATCCCCAGCACGCCGCCCTCGGCGCAACTGGGCACCAAACCCGGAGGCGGCGGCTCCGGATACAGACAGCGATAGCAGGGCCCGCCCTCATACGCGAACACCGTCGCCTGCCCCTCGAACCGGAAAATCGACCCGTACACATTCGGCTTCTTCAGCAGCACGCAAGCGTCGTTCACCAGATACCGCGTGGGGAAATTATCCGTGCCGTCGATGACCAGGTCGTAGTCCTTCAGAATGTCCAGCGCGTTCTCGCTGGTCAGCGCAACGTCGTACTTATCGATCTGCACGGCGGGGTTGATCTCGCGCATCGAATCGGCCGCTGAGTCCAGCTTCTTGCGTCCCACATCGCTGGTACCGTGGATCACCTGGCGCTGCAGGTTCGTGACGTCCACCACATCGAAGTCGACGATGCCGATTCGCCCCACGCCCGCGGCGGTCAGATACAAACCCAGTGGCGCACCCAGCCCTCCCGCGCCCACCAGCAGCACCTTCGCCTGCTTGAGCTTCAGCTGGCCTTCCACGCCCACTTCGGGAATGATCAGGTGCCGGCTGTAACGCAGGACCTCGTCCTTAGTGAGTTCGGCAGCGGCCACTGGTTCGGCCACGCCTGTGCTTCCGCCGGCAATCGACGGCACGATCGACACCGTATCGCCATCCTTCAGCGGTGTCGCGTCCTTCTCCAGATAGCGGATGTCTTCATCGTTCACGTAGACGTTGACGAAGCTCCGCAGCTTGCCTTCGTCCGTGTACAGATGCTTACGCAAATCGGCATACTTCGAGGTCAGCGTGCCGAGCACTTCGCCGACTGTCCCGCCGGCTATCTCGACTGCGTTCTGTTTATCCGCGAACTGCCGCAGCGGTGTGGGGATCAGAATCCTGGGCATAGATGAGTTCTTCCTTTTCGGCCACGGTCTGGTCCGCGTCGGGCAGAAAGCTCGCGGCATGATGGAACCGCCCTTTTTGCACGGAAAGGACCACGAATGAATACCACGGGCACGAGTTCTTCAAATCGGTTTGCGAAAAATACGCGTCGCAGTCGGGATGCGAATGGAAAATCCCAATGAGGTCGAGTCCCCGCGCGCGCGCGTCACGATCGGCGGCCAGCAAATCTTCCGGATGCAGCTCGTAGCGGTCCTCCTGCGGCCCTTCATACGAATTGCGCATGGGCACGGCCAGCCGGACAAACTTCGTGCCATCGTCGCCGGTCTCGCCCACCATCGCGCCGCAACACTCGTCGGGATACGTTTTTTCGGCGTGCGCAATCATTCCGCGCCACGCTTCGGGATCGATCTTAATCATTCCAAAACGGCTCGCTGAGATACTTGTCGGCATTGTCGCAAAGCATGGTCACGATTACGGCCTCTTCGCCGCGCTCCACCACCCGCTCCGCTACCGTTCGCGCCGCCACCAGATTCGCGCCCGAAGAAATCCCTACAAGAATACCCTCTTCGCGAGCCATGCGCCGCACCATCGCGTAGGCGTCTTCCGTTTCCACCCACACATTATCGTCGGCGAGCGAAGGATCGTAGATGGCCGGCACGATCGCCGTAGGCATGTGCTTCAGGCCTTCCAGCCCGTGGAAGCCCGAGGACGGCTGCGCGGAAATACACCGCACGCCCGCGATGTCTCGTTTGAGCCGCCGCGATACACCCATGAACGTGCCGCTGGTTCCCATCGACGTCACGAAATGGGTGATGCGCCCGCCGGTCTGCTCAATGATCTCAGCGCCGGTGGTGTCGAAGTGAGCTTTCCAGTTGGCGGGGTTGCTGTACTGGTCGGGATAGAAGTAAATGTTGGGGTCGGCTTCGTAGATCTCGCGGACTTTGCGAATCGCGCCGTCGGATCCCTCGGCCGGATCGGTGAGAATCATCTCCGCGCCATAGGCCCGCAGCATCCGCTTGCGCTCTTCCGACGCGTTCCCCGGCAGGCATAGCCTCACCTTGTATCCGCGCGCCGCGCCGATCATTGCGTACGCGATGCCCGTGTTTCCGCTGGTGGAATCGAGAATGATCCGGTCCGGTCGCAGCCGGCCGGTGCGCTCACCATCCAGGATCATAGCCAGAGCGGCCCGGTCCTTCACCGATCCGCCCGGGTTGAAGTATTCGGCCTTTCCGTAGATCTCGACGCGCGGCAAATCCGCCGCAATGCGCTCCAGGCGCAGCAGCGGAGTGCCGCCAATCTGATCGAGCAGAGACGTCGCGGTGGGAGTGATGGGCGACAGCACGGGAGCGAAAGACATAATGACTTCTATATTTTAGACGAAAGCCCCCAATGCCTGTCAACAAAGGGGTAATCGACTGTCCTCCCACTGGTTGGATGCGGCTTCGCCCCGCATGGTCGCGGAAAGCGAGGGGATGCCTGGTCGAGGTTCTTGCCCGGATGGTAGGGGAGTGCGGGGTGGGGGCGCGTATGGTGAACGCGGCCTCTCCACAGGGCGGCGACGGCCCGCTGAGGCAAGTCTAAGCGTATGTGAGCCGCCTTATCGCAGTTTGATCGGAGTCGGGTTGTCGGCGTCAGCGAGCGGCGGATAAGGAGGTTCCCACCGGCTTGAACCCGCCGGGATAAGAGTTCCCGTCCGGCAGCATCGCACCGGAGCTGGCGGGATTTGTAACGACGTAATCCTTGGTCTGTCCGTTGAGTGCGAGCCGAATTACCTGGTAGGTGATATATACGGCGCTGATGCCGTAATCGTTGCCCTGAATTTCGAACTGAAGGTCGTAATTTGTCTTCACTGTTTTCGAATCCTCGAAGACTTTTTTCAGTTCGTCGTGCGAAGTTTGTTTACTGTAGCTGATGAACCAGTAGTTTGCGGACTCGGCCTCCTTGAGGTTATACACCTCGTACAGCGCCTTATAGTCGTATGCGTCCAGGGTGCCTGTGATTCGCCCTTTCGCCCAGGCGCCGGCCCCCTGTACGGAAATGCCGAAGTTGTTGGTGGCTTTGTTTCCCTGATAGCACTCTATCTGGCCGTGCTCCGCCGCTGCCGTGCGTACCTTGGGTGCGGTTACAGGGACTATTAGCGCAAATCGTTCAACGAGAATCATAAATTACTCCTTCTTTGAAAAGGCGCTCCTGTACTCAAGGAGGCCATGTTAATCGGAATCGGTTACGGGATTCTCGCATGGGGAATCCCGTCAAAGTTTTTATACACCCTCCGTGGAATCGATTCAAGACAATTGGCGACATTATTAGAGGAATAAGTAAATATCCGATGGACTATGTATTCTTGCAGATAGTTTGAATTGACAGTCCAGGTAACGGTTACTGCATTGCCCGGTCGCACGCGGCGATGTCGTCCTTCGCCTGCTGCAAGCGCCGGTGCGATTCGTCCGTCTCCGGCCGCCACGTTCGCCATCGGCCGAGGTTCTTCTGGAACATCAGCCTGGCCCATCCGTAGTGCCGGTTCGCCAGCAGCATGCGCCCATAGAGCCGGTCGAGATCCGAGGCCGCCTCGGTCGCGGCGAGGGTCGGATGCACCGGAGAAAGGAGCCGCTCCTCCAGAGCCTGTCCGCGCAGGATTGACGCGGAAGCGGCGTCGGACTTCCCGCTGGCGAGGGAGCGCTCGGCTTCACGATTCAGATCATTGAGTTGCTGGACGGTCTGGCCGTACCAGGCTTCGCGCGTGGGATCTGTACTGGAGGGCGGATGAGCCGGACCGCACCCGGCCAGCAACACGACGGCGACAAGAGCGAGCGGACGCACTGATTCCTGGTGCACTGATCCCTAATGATACGCGGCCCCCGCTGCGCCTGCGCCAAGCGACAGACTCAATGGCAATGGACAGACGCCTCCCGGCGAAGAGGTACGCGGACACTGGTGAGAAGCTGCGCGCCGTCGCCATCGTCACGTGCCTGCTCTTCGGTCTTGCGCATGTGGTGAACCCGTATGCACTCTTCGCGGGCCAGTGGCATCCGGTCTGGTTCGCTGGTCCGCCGATGTTCTGCCTCGCGTTGCCGTTCGCTTTTCTTCGTGAGCGTACAGGCGGCGTCCTTGCGTCGGCGTTACTGCATGCCTGGCCGCAGGCAATCGTCTCAGTTCGGACGCTGTCCTGAACACTCCCTGTTGAAGAATGTCCGACTATCGTATAATAGTCCGTAGAATCGCACGTAGATTCGATCAGAGACTCACATGGATACCACCGCTGGCGATCACGGGCTCTTTGGCGACCAGGTCTTCTCCGCAACGGATCTGAACCGGCGCGCGGGCGAAGTTCTGAACAGGGCGCGGACGCATCCGGTCACGATCTCCCGCAACAACGAGCAGTTCGCTTTAGTGAGACGCGAGTACGCAGCCGGACTGGTCTCGGCGGTATCTCATCTCAGCAACGTGCTGTCGCTGACGCGGAGTGTCCATGCCGTGCTTGCCGACAAGCCCGTTGCCGAGTCGATGTCCTGGATCAAGGCCTTCGATGCCGAAGATCTCTCAGGAATGGTGGACGAGATAACCGCGGCAACCGATACCGCGCTCGATACCGGGGACTGGGAGCCGCTGGATGCGCTCATGCACGAGTGGCGCGAAAGCGCGTTCGCGATTTCCAGTGGTGTTTTGAAGGACGCGATGAATGAGCCTGCCGATCCCACGCCGATTCGCCGGCCTAACGAAGCTGAGACTGCGGCAGGGTGACACCCGATCCGCTGGATCTTACGCGACCGGTGAAATCCGAACCAGGCCGCTGGACGCTCGTCGCACACAACAAACGAGTTCTGAAGGGATGGGATCGCTTGTGTGACAACACTCCCGAACAGGCAACGCGATGCTATGACTGGCTGTCACACGACGCGATGCTGCCAATCCCCGGACGATGCTACGCACTCAAAGGGAAAGCCAACGCTGGTTGCTGGTGTTTTGAGATTGGCGCTGGAAATCGGGTCTACTATAAACCGGACAAGGGTGCCAGAACAGCGACTATTTATTACGCGGGCGAACACCCGAGCGCTGTTCCGCCGCCGCCACGCGATCTTTGAACAGTACCGGCCACCACCTGAAACCCTTCCGCCGCGTATCGATCCAACAAGCGACGCGAACAACACCACTTTCCAAACGAACAGGAGCTGCCGCTGTAATGCCAGAGAAAAAGACCATCGAAAGGGCCCAGGAAGACGAGCGCGAGGGCAAGTCTCCCTCCACCCAGGCCGGAGAATTCGTGCGCGAAGAGATGGACCATATTCGCGAGGGGAAGCACGGTGCCCGTTCCCCGGAGCAGGCCATCGCCATCGGGCTGTCGAAAGCCCGGCGAGCCGGCGTCAAGTTGCCTCCGCCTAAGAAGGGCAAGGTGCCAGAAGCAACCCGGAAGAAGGCCGCTCGAGATGAGGAAAAGGGGGCGGAGGGAGCGGAGCGTGCGCCATCCCGGAAGAGGTCCCGGGCAGTGAGCGCGGCACTAAAGCGCGAAGGCCAGGCTGCGGCATCGAAAGGCGCTCTCTCGCGTCACGCCCGTGCGAGCGCGAAGAAACGCGGACCGGCCAGCCGCAAGCAAGCGGCACAGAAAGCCGCGCGGACCAGGGCCCGGCGCGATAAGTGAATCGCCGCGGAAGGAGTATGATCGTTTCAGTGTCCGCAGCACCACCCGTACGACACGGTCCCACCGTAATCTTCGCCGACGACCATTCTCTTGTAGCAGCCGGGATCTCCAGGCTGCTGGAAGAGGAGGTCGATCTGCTCGGCACCGTCGGAGACGGGCGCGCCGCCGTTGCGCTGGTGGAGACGCACCGGCCGGATATCGTGCTCCTCGACATCTCCATGCCGCTGTTGAATGGTCTGGAGGCCGCGCGGCAGATACGCGCCATATCCCCGGATTCGAAGATCATCTTCCTCACCATGCACTCGGACCGGGCGTATGTTGTCGAGGCCTTTGCTGCCGGCGCCTCCGGCTATCTGCTCAAAGAGTCGGCCGTCTCCGAGTTGCCTGTCGCGATCCGGACCGTCCTCAACAACCAGCTGTATGTGACGCCGCTCATCGGCGATTTTGCGGCCGAGGATTTCACGCCGGAATCTGCGCCGGATGCGGAACTATCCGGGCGGCAGCGGGAAGTTCTTCAACTCCTGGCTGAAGGGCACTCTTCCAAGCAAGTGGCGGCGGCTCTACAGGTCACTACGAAGACGGTGGAGTTCCACAAAGGAAGGATCAAGCAGAAGCTGGGGCTGCGGTCGACGGCGGACCTGGTGCGCTATGCCTACCGGAATCGCATCATCGGGCCGGATGCCTGATGCGGCTAAGCCCTACTCTTGCGTACAGGCGGTTCAGGCCTCTGGCGCCACCTGCGGACGAAACAGCACTACCGCGGTTAACTCTGCGCCTCCGCCCGGCTCCGAGATAATCCTCAGGGAGCCGCCCAGAAGGCGCGCGCGCTCTTCCATGCTGCGGATTCCCAGTCCCCCCTTGGTTCTGGCGGCTGCCGGTATGAAACCCAGGCCGGTATCTTTGATGCTCAACTGCAGAGTGGTGTCGTTGCCGCTGAGGGTCACCTGCACGGTTTGTGCCCCCGAATGCGACGCCACGTTGTGCAGGCTCTCCTGCAAAATCCGGTACAGACCGAGCGACGTGTTGGCGTCGACATGGGCGGGAGCCTTGGTGACCTGGAATTTCACGGCGATGTGCTCGCGGTCGCTGAAGGTATGGCAATACGATTCCAAAGCCGCCACCAGCCCCAGGTTTTCGAGAGAGGACGGATGAAGCTGGTACGCGACCCGGCGGAGATCATGGGAAAGCGAGCCGATCTGTTCGCGGAAGGTGCGCAACTCACTCTGTAACTCGCCCTTCGACGGAGGGGTGCGCTCCATCGTCTCCACGCTCAGCTCCAGCAGGGCGAGGCGCTGGCTGAAGTCGTCATGGAGCTCCAGCGCCAGATTATTGCGTTCCCGCTCCTGAGAGAGCAGAAGCCCGGCCGTGAAGGCGCGCAGTTCTTCGCTTCGCCGTTCGGCGAGCTCGGTGGCCGAAAGTTCGCCGGAGACCAGCGCGTTCGCCTCGATGCGTGCGGGATCGATGTCCACCAGCACCATGACCACACCATCGATCTTGTTGTCTTCGGTGCGGTAGGGGCGGATGCGAAGCGAATAGGAACGGCCACTGAAATCCTTCACTTCCAGATTCTTCGGTGTCAGCGTTTCGATGACCTCCGCGAGAACGCGGTCCAATCGGGCGATTTCCAGGTTCAGGTTGATATTACCGATCGGCCTGCCCACATCGGTGGCGATGAGATTCAATACCCGCTGGCACACCGGAGTGAACCGGCGGATTCGAAGATCGTTCCCCAGCATGACAATAGGGATGTTGACGTTGCCCAGCAGGTTGAGCAGGTCGTTTCCGGTCTGGGCGAGTTGCGCGTTTCTGGACTGCAACTCCTCATTGAGCGTATTCAGCTCTTCATTGGTGGACTGCAGTTCCTCTTTGGCGGTCTCCAGCTCCTCGTTGGTGCTCTGGAGTTCTTCGTTGCTGGACTGAATTTCCTCGTTGGCCGACTGCAGCTCTTCATTCGACGACTCGTGCTCTTCGATGAGCAACTGAAGATACTCTCTGGTGGCGGCCAGCTCCTGACGAAGCTTGGCGTTCTCCCGTCCGGTGGCATTCGCAGTGGGCCGCTTGTCGGGTTTCTTGTCGGCTGGCGCGCTGGTATCCGGCAACGCTTCTTCAAAAAGGACAAGGTAGCGGCGCTCGCGTCCGGCAGCCTTTTTGAAGGGGACCACCTCGAAATTGAGCCCTATAAACGAGGAGCCAAGCCGGGCTCGCAGACCCTCCTGCCTGATTGGGACATTCTCCCGGCGAGCCTTCTGCAGGGCGCCGCCGAGTTCAACCGACAAGCCCTGCCGCGCCATTTTCAGCACATTGAAGCTGGCCATGCCCGGAGAATGCTCCAGATAAGGACTGGTGTGGCCACGGAACTGAACCACGTTGAACTCGTCATCCACCACCACGCCTACGGGAGCATACTTTCCAAGCACGATGCGGTCGGCTTCGCGGAGCAATTCCGTCTCGCTCCAGGATTCGGCAGGCGCGGGCGCTTCCGATTCGGCGGCCTCGGCGGCCCGGGGAGTCAGGTCGACTGGAAGGATGCGCACCGCGGTGTTGCGCCGGAGATAGATCTTCGTCCTCTTGTCCTCCATCGTGAACAGATCGGAGTGACTGCCGATAGTCTCCGAGGAGCCCAGCAGGAGGAAGCCATTCGGCTTCAGACCGTAGTGAAACATGCGCAGGATGCGTTTCTGAAGGACCGGCCCCAGATAAATGAGCACGTTGCGGCAACTGATGAGGTCGAGTTTGGAAAAGGGCGGGTCTCTGGTGAGGTTCTGTTTCGCGAAAATGCACATCTCGCGAATGCGCTTGTTGATCTGATAACTGGAATTCACCTTGGTGAAGAAACGCCGCATGCGGTCGGGCGGCATGTCATGCGCGATGCTGGCCGGGTAAACCCCGGCTCGCGCTTTGTCGAGAGCGGACTCGCTGATGTCGGTTCCGAATATCTGGACGCCGGTGTCGTGGCTGCGCTCCTCCAGAAACTCGATCAGAGCCATGGCGATGGAGTAGACTTCCTCGCCGCTGGAGCAGCCTGGCGCCCAGATCCGGATCGGCCCCGCCCTGTGGCTGGTGTCCATCTTCGGAAAAACCACCTTCTTCAGCCGCTCGAAGACCTCGGGGTCGCGGAAGAATTCGGTGACGTTGATGAGGATGTCGTCGTAGAGCGCGCGAACTTCGGCGGAGTCGGAGCGGAGCTTGTTCACATAGCCATTCAGATTGTCGACACGTTGCAGGGCCATCCGTCGCAGGATGCGGCGCTGGATGGTGGTGGGCTTGTAGTAAGAAAAATCCACGCCAGTCGCGTTTCGCAACAGCGCCAGAATACGGGTGATGGCGTCCTCGCTCGCGGGGTCGGATTTGTTGGGCTCCCGGGAGGCCACCGGCACAACGTAGGGATGGCGGCCAAGCCGCGCGAGCTCGCGGCCAATGTCCCTGGGTGAGAGAACGAAATCTATGCACCCCGCCGCCACGGCGCTGCGCGGCATCCCGTCGTATTTGGCCGTATCGCTGCTTTGCGCGAACGTGATGCCGCCGGACGCCTTAATGGCCATCATGCCCAGCGACCCATCGGAGGCGCTTCCGGAGAGAATCACGCCTATGGCTTTGCTCTTCTGATCGGCGGCAAGTGAGCGGAGAAACGGATCGATGGACATGTGCGGCTGCGGTGAGCTGTGGCGCGGAGAGAGCGACAGGACGCCGCTATTTACGTTCATGTGCGCGTTTCTAGGAATCACGTAGACGTGGTTCGGTTCCACCTTCAGCTGGTCGGATGCCTCCAGAACGGGCATCTGGGTATGGCGTTGCAGCAGGCCGGTGAGAAGGCTGACGTGCCTGGGGTCCAGATGCTGTACGAAGACGTAGGCCATTCCAGTATCCTGAGGCAGGGCCTGAAGAAGCTCCGAGAACGCCTCCAGTCCGCCGGCGGAAGCGCCGATTCCCACGATAGGGAAGAGTCCGTTGCCCGGCTGTTCGGGTTCCTCCTCAAGCGGGGCCGACTCCGCGGGTTCAGGCGCAACCGATTCTCCTCCCTGATGCGAGCGGGGGATCGGCGTTGTCTTGTGAGCGGGCCGGGCGGCCGTGCTGACTTTCGGAGCAGCCTTCTTCTTCGCCATGTACCTCTCCGCGAGAGCGGCTCAATTGTCGTGAACGCGTGCAGCCGTTGCCAACGGGCGTAGCACAACGCGCTCGGGTGAGTAATAATCGCTGGCGTTAAGCATCTTACCACTGACCCGCGTGCCCTCGCCGAGCGGTGCGGGTGCAAACGCGATGCGCCGCTTTGCCGCCGGGAGTGTTCATCGGTTTTTGGCCGGACTCGGCGGAAATGGGATTTCATTGCGCGATTGTGATCGAATGTGCGGTGTTACAGCGTCAAGTAACCGGAGGCTAACACTATGACTGTCAAAGGCGCCTCATTGCTGGCGCTTATAGGAATGCTGCTGCTCACCATCCTGCTGACCTGGAGCTTTATCCGCACCGTAATGGCTATTCTGGACGGCCTGCTTCCGGCGCTGGCGTTTGTGAGATCGCTGATTTACCTTTTCGCGAGTCTGGCGGTGACGGTGTTCTTCTTCGTGTTCCACCGGCGGGCGTGAAGCGGTAAGCCGCTCCCGCTGCTTCGATCGCTGTATGATTCACTCAGGATAAGGAGTGCGGCATGTTATCCCGGGGCCCGGCGAAGAAGGTAACCATTTACCTCAACGAAGACACGCAGCACCATATCGAGGCGCTGCACGAATCCATTCTCACGTTCCTGCTGCACAAGGGCGTGGCCGGGGCTACGGCGTTCCGCGCAACCGCCGGATTTGGCAGTCACCGGCTGATGCATACGCGCAAGGTGGAGGTGCTGGCGGAACACTTGCCCATCATCGTCGAATTCGTGGAGAGCGCCGAAAAGGTGGAGGAGTTGCTGCCCACGCTGTACGAAATGGTGACAGACGGGCTGGTGGAAGTGCAGGACACCAACATCGTGAAGATCGCCAGGAAGGAAAAGAAGGCGGAGCCAAAGCAACCGCACGAACGCCGCAGCGGCCCGGCGAAGCTGATGCGCGTTTTTCTGGGAGAAGCCGACCGCTGGCATGACGAGCCCCTCTACGACGCCATTGTGAAGCGGCTGCGAATGATGGAAGTCTCCGGGGCGACGGTGTACCGCGGCATTCTGGGCTACGGCGCCAAGGGGCACACGCACAAGCAGAACTTCCTGCATCTCTCCCGCGATTTGCCGGTGATGATTTCGGTGGTGGATGCGCCGGAGAAGATCACTGAGGCCGCCGCGGCCATCGAGGGGATGCTCGAAGACGGATTGATAGTCCTCTCCGATGTGGAGATGACTCGTCTGGTGCGCAGCGCGCCGGCGGAGGCGGCAACCAGCGCCGGAACACCGCCAGCCCAGCGAGAGCCTGCGCTGTGAAGAGCTACCGCAAGGAACTCTGGTTCGATATTCCATCCCGGCGGGCGTTCGTGAACATCACGCCGCAGGTGGAAGAATGCCTGCGCGCGAGCGGCGTCAGGGAAGGTCTGGTGCTGGTGAACGCGATGCACATCACCGCTTCGGTGTTCATCAACGACGACGAATCCGGCCTGCACCAGGATTATGATCGCTGGCTGGAGCAACTGGCCCCGCACGAACCGGTCTCGAAATACCTGCACAACCGTACCGGCGAGGACAATGCCGACGCTCACATGAAGCGGCAGATCATGGGCCGCGAGGTGGTGGTGGCGATTTCAGACGGAAAACTCGACTTCGGCCCCTGGGAACAGATCTTCTACGGCGAGTTCGATGGCCGCCGGCGTAAGCGAGCCCTGGTCAAAATTATCGGAGATTAATCAGAAAAAGCCTTAGGGGGCACAACTTCCGGCCCTCCGCAGCCGTTTATATAAGCATGAACCCGCGCACCCTGGCAGCCTCCGTCACGGTTGCGGCCGCCCTCATCGCCGCACCATCGGCGGGCGACAGCGCGTTTCATCGGAAGCTCTCCAGGGACGAACAGATCCTGCACGCGCTGGACCGGCTGACCTATGGTCCACGGCCCGGCGACATCGCGCAGGCGGAACGCATCGACCTGAAGAAGTGGGTGGAACAGCAACTGCATCCGGACAGCATTCGTGAAAACGCCGAACTCGCCGAGAAACTGGCGCCGCTCGAATCGCTCACGATGGACACCTACGAGCTGATGGAGCACTATCCGCCGCAGGCGTTGGTGAAGCGGATTGAAGACGGGAAGGCCGCCATGCCCGACGATCCGCTGGCGCGCGCGGCGGTGCGGAACATGATGGCGCGGTATGAGAAGCAGAAAGCCGGCGCAGCCGATAAGGCCGCAATGTCCGATCAGGACAAGATGGAGCTGGCCGAGCGCGTGAGGGACATACTTGAACCGGCGCAGATCTTCACGCTTCGCAACGGCACAACCGACGAGAAGCTCGCGCTGATTGCGTCGCTGCCGCCGGAGAAGCTGGTGCAACTTTCCGAGGCGCTGCCGCCGAAGATGCGTGGTCCGCTGATCGCAGCAGCACCACCGGGAGTCCGCCGGACCCTGCTCATCATGAACGCGCCGCAGCAGGCCGTTGCCGCCGACCTCACCGCCGCGAAGTTGTATCGCGCCATTTACAGCAATCGCCAGCTTGCCGAGATTCTGGACGATTTCTGGTTCAACCACTTCAACGTCTTCATGGACAAGGGCGTCGACCGCTACGAGCTTACCGATTACGAGCGCAACGCGATTGAGCCGCACG
>Ga0187871_10003362_pt1 | contig 12443 bp, 6 predicted proteins | sample June2016WEW_16_1_FD_132988 | JGI IMG/M metagenome (GOLD analysis project Ga0187871, IMG submission 132988) | Peatland microbial communities from SPRUCE experiment site at the Marcell Experimental Forest, Minnesota, USA - June2016WEW_16_10 | ecosystem: Environmental > Terrestrial > Soil >... | reverse complement strand
GCGTGGGTCCTCCAGGACCCGCTGGCCCTCTGGGCTGGACGTCATGAAAGTCCTCATCATCGGCCGGGGTGTGGTTGGAACCGTCTATGGCTGGGCCTTGTCCCAGGCAGGCATCGATGTCACTCACGTCGTGCGCAAGGAGGGGCTTGCCTCGACCGCCAGCATGGACCTGCTGGACTTGCGGCCCGGTTATGCCAAGCATGCCCGCGTGACCTATGCTCCAAAGACAGTCGGGCAGATCGCCCCTGCGGACGGCTTTGACCTCGTGATTGTCGCGACCAAGCACTACCAGGCTGCCGAGGCCATCCGCCAATACTTGCCCGGTGCGCCGCACGCCACTTTTCTGTTATTCACCGCCAATTGGGATGGAACCCAGGAGATCGACGGCCTTCTGCCGCGATCTTCGATCCTGTGGGGTTATGCCGCCGCCAGTGGGGGCCCCGATGATCGGGGCGTCCTCGTCGTAACCGTGGCCCCCACGGTGCGCTTCGGAATGTTGGAAGGCTCCGATCCCGATAAGTTCAGGGCTGTGACGGAATTGTTCCAACGGGCTGGCTTCACCCTGGACACCAAAGCCAACATCGTCGAATGGCTCTGGGTACACCATGCGATCAATGCGGGCGGAATAGGAATCGCCCTGTGGGCGGGTGGCATCGCCGAAGCAACCCGGAGTTTCAAGACCATGCGGCTGGGGGTATGGGCCATTCGCGAAGCGCTGGATGTGGTAGCGGCCCGCGGCGTCGACTTGAAGTCTTATCCCGACGCCAAAAGTGTCTTGAATATCCCTCCCTGGCTCGCGGGCCTGCCTGTCTTCTTCGCCGTTCGGTTTACGGAAAAGGGCCGGCGCCTTCTCCTGGGGAGTCACTTCGCCCACAGCCCGGACGAGATGAGACGTTATTACTTCGATGTGCTCCACACCGGAGAAAAGCTAGGCGTGGCCATGCCCCACTTACGAGTACTTCGCGAAAGGATCGAATCTCGCTAACCAGAAGATGCGGGGCCAAGAGGTCGATTTGCGCCAAGGGTTCATGGTGGCGGCTTTCCGGTGGAGGGCCTATCTATGAGTGCAGATCAACGCGCGGGTGGCCGGGCGGGTTTGTGCCTACGGGCGACTCGCCGGTGTGCTGACGGTGGGGACTTATCAGGGTCCGAAAGGGGGTGACGATTGCGGTGGAGTGAGGGCAGTGATATTGGCTGCCGACGAACGCGGGCGACGCCTCGAATAAAGTAAAACCAAGCCTAAGTATGAAAGTGGGCCTTAAGGCGTCAATGAGAAAACCGTACCGTGAGTATAACTAGGTGGGCCCTTTGAAGCTGAGCCTCTCGTCGTACCGTAAAGCACTCCACCGGTGCCGATCACGACACCTCCGATGGGGTAGAGGCCCTGTCCGCTGTGGTTCAAATTGAATGAGTGGAGCATCGCTGGGGTCCAGACGCCCGCATCTCCTGGTCTAAGCGAGAACACTATACCGGCGTCATGTCTCCCGCCAGCGGGGGTCGTGCCGTAAAGCACGCCGCCGCGACCTATAACCAGGCTCGACTGGGGCCTATTCTCTTGCTTGAAAGTGCAAATCACGGCTTCCGTCCACACGCCTCCGGCAGCGACAGGCGGGGTCAACGAGAACGCTGTGCCACCCGAGTCGACATCTCCGCCGAAGGCGGTGGTGCCGTAAAGTACTCCGCCACTATCTATAATCAAATCCGACTGGGGCTCACCTCCGTCTCCATTCTGGTTCGTGAAACTGTAAATCACGGACTCTGTCCAAGCGCCGCCCGGAGCCGCCGGTGGGGTCAACGAGAAGACCATGCCGAAGCCTCCCGCCGAAGTTCCGCCCAACTCAGAAGCGCCGTAGAGCACTCCGCCGCTGCCGATCACCACACCCGCTAACGGATAGCCCCCGTCGCCGTTTTCGAGGGTGAAACTGTGAATCGTGGATTCGGTCCATGCGCCGCCCGCAGATGCCGGCGGAGCAAGTTCGAACACCGTTCCGCATCCAAGCGAACAGTTTCCCGCCGGAGTCCCGCCAGCATATGTCATGCCGTAAAGCGCTCCGCTACCATCGATGGCCAGACTGCCCATATATGGCTCGCGCCCGTCGCCGTTTACACCGGTGAAACTGTGGAGCACGGACTCGGTCCACGTGCCGTCCGGAGATACCGGCGGGGTCAGCGAGAACACTGTGCCATCGCCCAAAGGACCGCCCTCGGAAGTGGTGCCGTAGAGCACTCCGCCACCGCCGATCACCACACCTGCCAGGGGGTTGGCACCATCGCTGCCGCCGTTAAAGCTGTAGAGCACAGCTTCGGTCCACGCGCCACCTAGGGATGCCGGCGGGGTCAAGGAGAACACAGTCCCACAGCCTGGACCGTAGGTCGTGGAGGTACATGGACCCGCGCCGCCGTAGGTGGTGGTGCCGTAGAGTACTCCGCCGCTGCCGATTACCACACCTCCGTTGAGGTAGGCTCCGTCGGCAGCCGCGTCGAGAGCGAAGTTGAAGAGCGTTGTCAGTGTTGGCTTCGTCTGAGCTGTGGAATTAGCAGTGAAGGCCACGACCGCCGTCAAACACGTTCCGCACATAATAAAAGCCTGTCGATAATGGCTTGCCATATTCTCTTCAGTCGGGAAAATCTATGAGCGGTTAGAGCATACCATGGGCAGGTTGGCAACTAGTTGGCAACCTGCTGGGCCGATTGTCAATCGGCCTTCCGTTGCGGCAAGCCGCTATGTGGGGCAGGCTGCCAGGGGAGGTTGCCAGGGGTGCCCTCTTCGCATACTTCACCGCATCCCCAGATTCCGCATCAAGCGATATAGATAATTCGGATGCACCCCCAGCAACTTGGCCGCCCCGGCGTGATCGTTCTTGGCTTGTTGCAGCGCGTGCGCGACGGCCTCGCGCTTGGCGCGATCCACGGCGTCCTGCAACCCCGGAGCCCCCGCCACCTCCGCCGGACGCGCAATCTCCCGGATACTCTCCGGCAGGTCTTCCAGTTCAATAATGTCGCTTGAGCCTAGCACCACCGCGCGCTCCAGGGCATTCTCCAACTCGCGAATGTTGCCCGGCCAGTCGTATTGCCTCAGGTACGCCCCGGCCTCCGGCGAGATGCCGCTGATGCGCCGCCCGCACTGCGCGCCGAACTTCCTTGCAAAGTGCGTCGCCAGGAGCGGTATATCCGACTGGCGCTCGCGCAACGCCGGCGTCTTCAACGTCACCACGTTGAGGCGATAATAAAGATCCTGCCGGAACCTTCCCGCGCGTACCTCCTCTTCCAGGTTGCGATTAGTGGCCGCGATCAGCCGGATATCCAGCTTGATCGGCTGCGTGCCGCCCACCCGCTCCATTTGCCGCTCCTGCAGCACGCGCAGCAGCTTAACCTGCAACTGCAGCGGCATCTCGCCGATCTCGTCCAGAAACACGGTCCCGCCGGCGGCCACCTCCAGCCGCCCCTTCTTTTGGACGTGCGCTCCGGTGAAGGAGCCCTTCTCGTGGCCGAACAGTTCGCTCTCCAGCAGGTTCTCGGCCAGCGCCGCGCAATTCACGGCCATGAACGGCTGTCCTGCTCGCGGGCTGTTCTGATGCATGGCGCGCGCCACCAGTTCCTTGCCTGTGCCGGTCTCGCCAACGATCAGGACCGTGGAATTGGCCTGCGCCGCGCGCAGGATGTTGCGCTGCAACTCGCGCAGGCGAGGGCTGTCGCCGATCATGTGATGGTCCGGGTGCAGTTCCGATTCCAGCCGCTCGTTCTCCGTCTCGACCCATTCCAGGTGGAAGGCGTTCTCCAGCGCCATCGAAGCAATGTGCGCGATTGCAACCAGCAGTTGCAGATGCTGCTCCCGAAAAGCCGCACCTTCCAGGTAGACGATCCCGCCCACTTGCTCGCGGATCAGCAGCGGCGCTAACAACAGCGCTGCCGACTTCCTCGGATTGGCGCTGCCAGGCTGCTCCGCCTCCCCACTTTCCACGATGAGCCCGCAACGTTCCTGCATCACGCGCCGTACCAAGGTCCGGTTGATGCCTACCGGCCGATGCGGCGCAGATGCATCGCTCCGCACCGACAGCAGCGAAGGATCGCTGAGGTCCTCTTCGTACAGAAGGATCGCCCCGCGGCTTGCGGGGATCGCCTCGAAGATGAACTCCAGCAAGTGCCGCTCCAGCGTGCTGCGGGCCGGCGATCTGCGTACCTTATACAAAGCGTGAAACGAGTGCAGCATGATGCTGATGCGCAGCAAAGTCTGCATATCTTGCGAATTCTCCAGCGCCGCGGGAAGCTCGGCCTGGCCGGCCGCGATCTGGGTCACGCGGATATCCGCGGTGGTCTCCTCGCAGAGTATCTCCTCATCGGTAAGAAACCGCAGCCGGCTCCTCCCGAGCTGGATGGTATCCCCGTTCGCCAGTGCGCGCTCGGTTACCCGCGCGTCGTTGACCAGCGTGCCGTGAAAGCTGCCCAAATCTCTAATAAGGAAATCATCCCCTTGCCTGAGGATGACGCAGTGCTCGCGCGAAACCGACGAGTCTGTGAGTGAGAGCTGGTTCCACGGATTGCGTCCGATAGCAAACGAATCCATGGCGATCGGATGGCTGACGCCTTGGTCCGGACCGGTGATTACGAGCAGTCGGGGGTTCATCACATCCTCTATTGTTCACCTTTTGGTTACAGGATTCACCTGGAGGTTCACTCCGGCAGCCGGATGCGGGCGGCGTACGCTCGCCGTCGGCTCCGCAATCGCTCGGATTATCAGCGACTTGCGCAAACCCGTGCGACCTTTCCGGGTTTGGCACAGCGCTTGCCTCTCTACGCGACGTGATCCACCAGAAGCCACTGGAGGAGAGCAGAGGAGACAAGAAAATGAAAACGTTAAAGACCATCATGCTGAGCGTCGGCGCGCTTGCGCTGTTGGGAGCCAGCGGGCTCTCCGCACAAACCAGAGCGACTGCCACGATCCCGTTCCAATTCACCGTGCAGAACACCACGCTGCCGGCCGGTGACTACACCCTATCCACGACTTCCGCGACCCACGACGTGATGACCATCCGGAATGCCGAAACCCGCAAGGCCGTCATGGTGCTCGCGGCCAGCGCAGGCAGCGGATATCGGGGCACCCAGGACAAGAACGTCGTCGTGTTCCACAAGATCGCCGACCGTTACTTCCTGGCTGAGGTCAAGACCGACGCGGTGTGCGGCCACCTTTCCCCGTCCAAATTGGAGCGTGAACTCACCTCGGAGGGTGGCGGCCAACCGATGGCTGCCGTCATCGTTCCCGCCCTGAGCGCCCGCTAACCGGCGGTCGCCCTGGCAAAGCTCCACCGCACGATGTTGTGCGGTGGAGCCTTTTTTTTTGTTGTGACTCAATCCTTGCGGTGGTATGCTCTCTCAGATCGGAGGTTCTTTCACATGCTCGAGGGCCAAGAATACGATGCCGTGATAGTAGGATCGGGATTCGGAGGATCCGTCCTGGCCTACAGGCTTGCGCAAGCCGGTCTCCGCGTCTGTCTGCTCGAGCGCGGCAAGGCGTATCCCCCGAATTCATTTCCCCGCTCCCCCGTTGACTTACGAAACAACTTTTGGGATCCCAGCAATGGCCTGTATGGATTGAACAATGTCTGGTCGTTCAAGGGCTCCGCCGGTCTGGTGGCCAGTGGCTTAGGCGGGGGATCGCTGATATACGCCAATGTCCTCATCAGAAAGGATGCGAGATGGTTCGATGCGTCCTGGCCGATTCAGTACTCCCAACTCGTACCGCACTACGAGCGAGTCGAGAAGATGATGAACGTGCAGCGGTATCCGCTGCACCGCGACCCATACGCTCAGACCAACAAAACCATCGAGATCGAACGCGCGGCGAGATGCCTGGGCCACGAACCTGTCCCGCTAAACCTTGCCGTCAGCTTCCGGACAATGCCCGTCGCGGACCCTGCGCACCCCGACGACGCTGTTAACCCGCCCGTCGTTGGCGGACCGATCTGGGAACCCTATCCAAATCTTCACGGAATGCCCCGGTCCACTTGCCGGCTTTGCGGTGAGTGCGACATCGGCTGTAACTACGGCAGCAAGAATACTCTCGATTTCAACTATCTAAGCGAAGCCAGGCGGCACGGCGCCGAGATACGGCCGCTGTCGCAAGTGGAGACGTTTGCGCCGCGGCGCGACGGCAAAGGCTACCATGTCACATTCATCACGCACGATGCGGATAGCCTTACGGGAAAACACCTCGACAAGCGGCAAAAACTGGCTCGCAAAAGGATAACCATATCGTGCGACCGCCTTATCCTTGCGGCCGGCACCATGGGAACCACCTTTTTGTTAATGAGCAACCAATCCAACTTTCCCAACCTGAGCCCCGCGCTGGGAAGCAGATTCAGCACCAATGGAGACGACCTTGCATTTTTCTTGGATGCCAAGAACAAGTTGCGGCCTGAGTTTGGCCCCGTCATCACGACTGCCATTCGCTATCCGGACTCGCTGGACGGAGATGGCGAGGTAGGCCGAGGCTTTTATGTGGAGGACGGAGGCAACCCATACCTCCTGAGTTGGATGGTTGAACTCTCCGGAGTGCTCGGATTAATCCGCAGGGCGTTTCGTTTTCTCTGGTACACGTTGTTAACTAAACTGCGCCTTGCCCGCAAGCCGGATCTGGGGTACCGGTTCGCGAAGTTACTGGGAAGCTGTCGGAGATCCAGTCATGCCATGCCCGTGCTGGTGATGGGCCGGGATGTCCCGAGTGGCAAGTTTAGTCTCAAAGATGGCTTCCTCGATTGCGACTGGACGGTTGTGCCTTCCAGGCGGTATCACCAGAGAGTGGCTCGGGAGCTTGGGAAGATCGCCGAAACCATCGGGGCGAAATACGTGGAGAATCCGCTTTGGCGATTTGACTTCCAAAAAGTATTGACCGCCCACCCGCTCGGTGGCTGCCCCATGGCCCGGAACCCGCAGGACGGGGTCGTTAACGAATGGGGAGAAGTATTTGGCTATCCCGGTTTGTATGTCGCGGATGGATCCGCCATGCCGGGACCCGTGGGACCAAACCCTTCGCTGACAATCGCGGCGTTCGCCGACCGGGTCGCCGACGGAATTATCGCACAGGCACGGCCTTAGACAGGGACCGAAATAGGAGCCAGCATGCCAACGACGGTTGAGTTTGAAGAAGTGATGAAAGGACTCGTAAAGCTCGGCGAATCAGATTGTGAACTTGGTGAGCTGAGCGGCCAGGCGCTGAGGGTCCATCTCAAGATTCACACCGAGGATATCGACTTCTTTCTGACCGACCCGCAACATCGCGGGCCCGTCGAAGGGTATGTGAAATACGATGCCCTGGGGGGCGAGCTTCCAGTCGAAAAAGGCGAGTTCGACTGCCTTGTCGGCACGGCGGGGAACAGCCGCGAAATCCGTTATCGGCTGTTCTTTCGCGATGGGAACGGCGCCCCGTACACCCTCAGTGGGGTGAAAAGGATCGGCCAGGATGGAATCCTCAATGTCTGGCGCGACAGTACGACGCTTTTCACCAGGATTTTCGAATCTCACATCGACGCTGCGCAGGAAAAAACGCAACAACCCAAGGCTGCCGGCATCCTTCACATCCATCCGCTGGACTTCATGGAGGAGCTGACCACATTTCGCGGCGAAGGAGGGTCCTTCACCGAGGAGGTTGAGGCGGTCGCGAAATTCGGCAGGTTCTTCCTGAGTACCTTGTGGGATGTTTACAAACCAATGCGGGGGACGGTTCGCTGCCACGGGAACCAGAGACACATCCCGTTGTTCACGCTGAGCGGCGTTGACAATGCCGCGATTTCGACTCACTATATAACGACCGGGGACCATCTGGGCTTGAGCATCCTCAGGTTCCAGCGGGCTCCCTGCAATGATGTCGTGGTACTCCTGCACGGGCTTACCACATCCACCGATATGTTCATCATGCCGGAACACAACAACATCGTCAACTACTTACTGGATAATGGATTCACCGATGTGTGGTCGTTCGATTGGCGCGGCAGCATGCGTTACAGCTATGACCTCTTCCCCGCGAAGTTTACGATGGACGATATCGCGCTCTATGATATGCCTGCCGCATTCTCGAAAATCCGTCAGATCGTTGGACCCGAGGCGCGTATCCATGTCATCTGTCATTGCGTCGGCTCGCTGACCTTCATGATGAGCCTGTACGCGAAACGCATCGACGGAATCGCCAGCGTGATCTCCAACAGCGTCTCTCTGACGCCACGGGTACCCACATGGTCCAAATGGAAGCTGTGGTTCGCGCCCAAGCTGTTCCCCGGATCGATGAATCTCAGCCCGCGCTGGGCCCATTTTCCACTGCGCTCCTTCGGTAGATGGCTTGCCATGTGGCTCTCACTTTGGCACAGAGAGTGCAACGTTGCCGCGTGTCATATCTTAAGTTTCATGTGGGGTTCCGGCAATCCTGCGCCCTGGGTGCACGAGAACATGGACGAAGTCACTCATCACCGCGCTGGCGACTTGTTCGGCGCCGTGAATATGAATTACTACATCCATATTCGGAAGATGGTGAGGAAGGGGGCGGCGGTAAAGATGTACCCCAACGATTCGCGATACGATCTATTGCCCGACGAATATCTCGAGCACGCGCAGGAAATCGATACGCCCGTACTATTCGTGTCGGGCGACCACAACAGAGAGTTTCTGGACTCGAATGCGGTCACTTTCCAGAGGCTCAATGAACTGAAGCCGGGTAACCGGAACGAATATGAGGACCTTCCCGGCTACGGCCACCAGGATCCCTTTATGGGCAAGAATAGCGACAAGGATGTCTTTCCGAAGTTTCTCAAATTTCTCGAACGCCACTCACACCGCTCCGCCGGCAGCCGCATCCCGGCCCAGGCAGCTCGATGAAAGAGCCCCGGTCCTCTCCATCGACTCGGTAGCGGAATCGTCGAGGCCCATGCCGTGCACCAGCGCGTGGAATCGCGAATGGTTATAGAGCGGCGCCAGCGACGGGCTTATGTGGATGTACCGAATGAGAAAATCGCGGTCCGCATAGGCTTTTTCAAGGCAATCGAGCGCCGCACCTTCATGTCCCGGCAGATTGGCGTGTATCCACGACTCGCAAATCGGAGAGGAGTAGTTTCTACGGCCGGCGTCCTGTACCGCGCGCAGCATTCTTTCGGCCTCCGCTGTATTGCCGGCCGTGGCGTAGCTGTGCCCCAGGGAGCCATATACGAGGGGAAGCCCTCCGCCGATTTCCTCCAGTTTCTTGAGCGCCGCCATAGCTTCCTGCGGTCGCCCGAGTTCACGGCAGGTGGCTCCCAGGCACCACAAACAATCGGGGTGATGGGGGTCCATCTCCAGCGTCTTCGCGCACTGTTCGGCCGCCAGCTCGAATTGCCGCGACAAGTAGTAAATCCATGCCAGGGTGCTGTTGTAAATCAGGGAAAGCGGCTCGCACTCGATGGCGCGGGTGATTTCGGCCAGCGCCTCGTCGAGCCGGCCTTGCGGGGTCAGCAGGCCGATCGCGTACCAGTGGTGGTTTAGCGCCGACTCGGGGTTCAGTTCCAGGCCCTGCCGGAATTCCCGTTCCGCGGCCGCCCAATTAAAATCGTTGACGGCCAGCACCGCCCCCAGGCATCCGTGCGCGTCTGAGTGCGTGGGATCCAACTCAAGCGCGCGATCACTGGCCTCTCTCGCTCTGCGCCATGCCTCGGCCGGGGGCAGCAAAGCCCTCTCGCCCATCACCAGGTAACACTCAGCCAGGCCGCAGAACGGCAAAACGTAGCCCGGGTCCGCGGCGGTTGCCTGCCCCAGAGTTTCCACGGCCTTGAATAAAGCGTCGGGGCTTGCACGATTCCACTGATAGCGGCCTTTGAGGTATAAATTGTAGGCGCGCAGATTCTGCGTGTACCGCTTTACCAGAGGCGGAGTCGCCTTGCCGGTAAGACGGACCTTCAATATGCCGACCACCTGGGCGGCGATCTCCTCCTGGACCGCGAAGATGTCGGTGACATCCCGATCGAAACGCTCCGACCATAGCACGCGCTCTTCGGCAACATTGATCAACTGCACATGAATGCGCATCTTGCTGCCGTACGTTCGGACGCTGCCTTCCAGCACCAGCCCCACCCCCAGCCTCGCGGCAGTTTCCGCCCGCCTTTGCACATCCTTAAGCGCGATGACGGAAGTTGGCGCCGCCACCTGCAAACCATCGAGCCGGGCCAGCGCGCCGGTTAATTCCTCGGTCAGACCATGGCTGAAGTACGCATGCTCCGGGTCGGCGCTCAGACTGCGGAATGGAAGGACGGCAATGGACGGGACGGCCCGCTCGCCCGCAACCAGTTTCGGAGGGCCTTGTAAATCGGTCCCTGGCGGGCAGGATCGCTTCAATTCAGCCAGCGCCTCGTCGATCCGCAAGTAGCGCTCGGCGGGGTCCTTCTGCAGGGCTTTTGAAAGCACTTGCACCAGGCCGGAAGGCACGGCGCTTTCGAGGAACGCAGTCAGTTCGAGTTGCTCGGATAAGATTGCGCGCATTAGCGCGCGCCGTTTTTCGGCCCGAAATGGCGCCCGGCCGATGAGCATCTCGAACAGTACCATTCCCCAGGCCCAAATGTCGGTGCGTTGATCGACGGGTCCCCCTTGTAACTGCTCCGGCGACATGTAAGCGACGGTTCCCACCGTTCCCGTGCGCGTTGAAGTCATGGAAGCGAGCTTCGCAACTCCGAAGTCCAGAATCTTCACCACGCCATCGGTAGTCACGATGATGTTGCCGGGCTTGATATCGCGGTGTATCACGCCGTGCCGGTGCGCCTTGGCCAGACCCAGGGCCACGTCCATCGCAATCCCTGCCGCCTCGGGTAGCGGCAGCGGGCCGCGTCTTAGTTTTTGGGAGAGAGTCTCGCCTTCGTAAAAGGCCATGGCGATGAACACTTGCCCTTCGGGTGTCTGTGAAATCTCGTGAATGGTACAAATGTTCGGGTGATCGAGAATAGAGGCGGTTCTGGCTTCCTGAATGAGCCGCGCGATGGCCTCTCTGTCATCGACCGCTCCTGGGGGAAGCGACTTCAGTGCCACAATGCGATCGAGGGTAAGGTCTTGCGCCTTATAGACGATTCCCATACCTCCGCTGCCGATCTTCTCGATCACTTTGAAGTGGCCGACAGTTTTCCCTTCCATGGTGCTTGTCATACATTCTAGCCTGAATCCGAGTTATGCGATAGCTTTCCTTTCGGGCGGTTCGGCTCGCTAATTGTGGGGCAGGTCAATACCCTGCGGTGCGTTTTCGACCGTGCGGCGGGTCTCCGGACCCTCCCCTCGCCTTGCTGATTTAGAATAGAGCGAATATGGACGGCGGCGAGCTGGGACATTTTTCCCTGGTGGAAAAGATCGGCGAGGGCGGCATGGGCCAGGTCTACAAGGCCCGCGACAAGCGCCTGGACCGTTTCGTCGCCATCAAGGTTCTGCCCGAAGCACGCCACGCCGATTCCAACCGCCGGGCCCGTTTCGTCCAGGAGGCCAAAGCCGCTTCCGCGCTGAACCATCCCAACATCATCACCATCCACGAAATCGGCGAGCAGGACGGGCGGACCTTTATTGTCGTGGAGCTGGTGGATGGCAAGGCGCTGAACGAGCTGATCCCGCGCAAGGGCATGCGGCTCACCGATGCGCTGCGCATCGCCGCGCAAGTGGCCGGCGCGCTCACCGCCGCGCACGCCGCCGGCATCGTACACCGCGATCTGAAGCCCGCCAACATCATGGTGGATGCGCACGGCCGCGTCAAGGTGCTGGACTTCGGCCTGGCGAAGCTCTCGGCGCCCGCCGCCACCACCGCCGGTGCGGACGAAACCACCTGCACCCTGGCTGTGGACCAGCCCGTCAGCGAAGAAGGGGTTGTCTTCGGCAGCGTTCCCTACATGTCGCCGGAGCAGGCCGAAGGCAAGCCGGTGGACGAGCGCAGCGATATCTTCTCATTCGGCGCGGTGCTCTACGAGATGATCACAGGACAGCGCGCGTTCCGCGGCGAGTCGCGAGCGTCCACGCTGGCCGCCATCGTGGAGAAGGACCCACCGCCGGTCACGGAAATCTCCGCCACCACCCCGCCGGAGCTGGAGCGGGTGATCTCGCGGTGCCTGCGCAAGGAAGTGAATAGGCGCAGCCAAAACATGGCCGATGTGAAGCTGGCACTCGAGGAATTGCGCGACGAATCCGAATCGGGGAAGCTGGCCCGGCCCGCCGCAGCCGTTGACGCTGGAGCCCGCCGCTGGCTGTGGCCGGCCGTGGCGACCGCCGGCGTGTTGCTCGCCGCGGCCGCCTTCACCTGGACTTACCTCAACCTCCGCGGAAGTCAGTCGAAAGGCCCGGAACTGGTGCGAGTGTCGCCCGATGACGGGCACATTTACAACCAACCGGCTATCTCGCCCGATGGCGAATTCGTCGCCTACGTTTCGGACCGCTCCGGCAAGAGAGAGTTGTGGCTGCAACAGGTG
>Ga0187871_10003361_pt1 | contig 12444 bp, 12 predicted proteins | sample June2016WEW_16_1_FD_132988 | JGI IMG/M metagenome (GOLD analysis project Ga0187871, IMG submission 132988) | Peatland microbial communities from SPRUCE experiment site at the Marcell Experimental Forest, Minnesota, USA - June2016WEW_16_10 | ecosystem: Environmental > Terrestrial > Soil >... | reverse complement strand
CCGTCAAGGTGGCTCAGGTTGTGCTCCGTCTGGCGGCGAGTGACAGCCTTCCGGCGCACCTGTTGATCGGCAGCGACGCGGTTCGCTTCGCCGGCGAAGCCGAGAAGACGCGGGAAGCTGAGGCCGCACAGTGGCGGCAGATTAGTTTGTCGACAGATGTCGACCCTTCCACGGTTTTGCCGGACATGCGATTTTGACGTTACGGCCTGGGCGCGCATGGTAGAGGTGAGCACAAGAGAGTGAGAAAGGCATATACTTCCTCACGCCGTGAGGCAAGAATGGATATCCTGGCACAGTAGGAGTTCATCCTTATGAAGCTGAAAGCTCTATGGATATTATTGGCCTTTGTCCCGGTGATGAGCGCGGACGTAATCACGTGTAACGCGGGCGCGACTTCCGTCCCTGTCTTCGCAACGTCCAGCGTCTCCGGGGCAGTTGGCGATTACACCCTGGATTGTACCGGCGGGACCCCGGTGTTGCCGCCCAATCCCATCCCTGAGATAAACGTCACCGCCTTTATGAACGTGTCGATACTCAACACAGGCGGTTGGGTTTTGTCGGACGGCGTGAACATGACTCCGGGCATACTCGGACCCAGCAACGTGATCGAGTTCATCGGCGTGCCGTTTAATCCACCGGGAACCGGGAGTGTTGTTTTCACGGTCGAGAATATCTCTGTCAATCCGAGCGCAGAAGGACCTGGTTTCCAATTCATGGAACTGGCGGAGGTATCCAATACCATGTCGTTCGGCATCACGAACTCTGAGCAACTGGTCGGGGTGAACGCCGTCCCTGAGCCGGTCACACTGGTGTTCGTTGGTTTGGGCATGAGCGCGATGTGGTTAGCGCGGAAGCACCGCTAGTTAGCAAAAGTCCGGCCCGTCCACCGGGGAAGCCAATAACAAGCCGATGCAGATTTAGCTGCGAATCGTATCCCATGGATGCCCGCGAGCTTCCGTCATCTGGCCGTGAAGCAATGTGCAGGACTGCGCTGGTCCGCTGACAGCGCTTCCTCTACTGAACGTTAAGATAATCCCATGCAGTCGATCGAAATCGACCCCGAGCTGAATCGCATTGCTCTCGCCGAGGCCGCCAAACTATACCCCGAGTTCGCCGACCATGCCTCGCACGTCATCGCACGACCGCTCGCGCAAGGATTCGCGTGGCAACTCGTGTGGAAGGGTGCGCCGCCCGCCGGGCAGCAAGCGTGGGAATTTCAAAACGCAGCGATCCGGGCGTACAAGAGATTGGCGGGCGTCGGGGAGTAGGGCTAGACCACGAATCTGTACATATTTTTCGACCCAATGTGAGGCTCCAGACGGCCCCGCTCAAATCTGAAATTTCCCTCCGCCGAGAGGCCGCGCGGATGAGCCGTCGGCGATGACCAGAACAATCACTTCGGTGGTTTGGTGACTTTCCGTCCAAGTGGCTCCACTAGCTTCCGGTAACACCGTTTTTCAACGGCCCCCGTCTCGCTACCCGGCGGGGCTACTCCTTCGCCAGTTTCACCTTGCCAGGTGCATAAGCGCGGAGGATGTTCCTGAATGCCGCAACATCTGCTTGAGAGAGCTGACTCTTGGGTATGACTTCGAATCCAGCCGGTTTAAAGTAAATTAGAATGGCGTGACTTATCTCTGAGACGCCTTTGACCATCGGCCAGCGAATCGTCGCGTTCGAATATTCCCCAGTGAACTCAATCCCCTGCTCGGACACGGCAAGCGTCATCGGACTACCGAAGTTCGGTGTCTTCATGACGGCACGCGTCTGAATTAAAGGGAGCCCCAAAAATAGAAAGAGGCCGAAAAGGAAGAGGCCGAACCCAGCGTTCAAGTTGACTGGCGTTTCCGCTGGGTCGAGGATCGCCCACACTATTGAGACCGCACCGATAATTGGCAGCAGGAGCGCAGACCACATCTGTCGAATTGTGTGGCGAGCTAAGGCCGAGAACACGTCGGAACGGGTCAGCCGGAACTTGACGGTAACTTCATCGGACTCGTCGGCCATGTGCTGGACGTACTATGCTACCGCATGTTGGGACGGGTGCGATAAATGGCGTTGTGGGAAACTGGGCTCACTAGACACTTGGCTGCATAACGCGCGTCGCTGATATGTGGCATGTCAAATGGACGGACCGCCTGACGCCGCAGAGTTTATGGACTGAGGCAACATGACAGTCATCCTGACCGCTCGGATTCTGGCGCTGATCGAAGACTCAGGGGCTAGTCAAGTGGAAATTTTCAGCGCTCTAGGAGCCGTGAGGGAACTCTTCCAAGCAATGCCGATATCTCTAGCCACATCGGAGGAAGAAGTTTCTCCTTCTCCTCGCGCCTAGCATCCCGCGTTTCCATCTTCATCAGGATAGTCAGGATATTCTCCAGTGAGTGGGCCAAACGTTGTAAAGCGTTAACAACCTGTCCCGCCATTTGATCAGTCATTGATTGCCGCCTCCTAAGCGGTTTGGACAGCATATCGACGGTCTTCCCGATAAATTTTCCAGAAGATTGGGTTAAAGGTTGGAGATTTTTTGCCGTACTGCTTTATCATGCGCTGCTGTGAGCGCCATCGGCCCGCTGCCGCGCCGTGGGCCTAGCGCCGAAGCTTTTACAAGCTTCGGCTCTCGATAACCGATTTTATGCCGAGAAGATTCCGGACCGTGTACACTTACTAAATCGACTTGCAGCCATGGGTCAATGCGAACAACCCCTCCGAGCGGCTCTGGTCGCGATTGCCGCCCGTCTGCTCCTTACCAGGGGATGGGTGGCAATCGTCTTTTAGCCTTTTGATGCTTTCTTCTTCGTCTTTTTCTTCCCAGTTGGATTCGCCCCTGGCCCGGGCATGTCCGCGGTGGGCTTGTCGGCGGACGACGTGCGGGACCGGTTGGCGAACGCGCAGGCGGTCCTTGACCGGCTCGACAACGTGCTCGCAAGAGGCAGCGACCTCCAGCACGCCGCGAACGCCGTCCTGATCGCGGCGAGGAAATCGACAACCAACTACGCCAAGCGCGGACGGACGCGACCCAGTATGAGGCGACCACGAACAGCCTGCTGGCGCGGCTCCCGGAACTGATCCAAGACAGAGGCTACTTCCTCTTGGGGTCCGCTCACATTTTCAGACATGGAGAACTTGCGTTTCACACTTTGCCTTCTGTTTCTAAAGTTACCGCGCTGGCGCGAATCAAGCCAAGATCTTTTGGGACGCGCCCGCGCGCTCGGCGCGCGATCGCCGGCAAATTGGTACGTGCTGCGATGGGGCTCTTCAAAGATGTCCGGGACCCCAACATGGACAGACCTGTCAACAAACGCGACCTGTCAACAAGAGAGAACGGAGAAAACGGGCCTGAATGCGCTCAACCGGAAGCGTTCAACAAGGCGTGCGCAGGTTTCTCTGTTGAAACTGGAAAGACACGCCGGTGCTAAGAATCTGCGAAGTCTTGGGGATACAAGCGTACGGACCGGCGGTTCGATGCTGTCAACAAAACAGAGAGGTCATTTCGAACGACAGAGTTATGGCTCCCCGGCACGGATTCGAACCGCGTCGAAGGCATCAAGGAGCTTTGCGAAAAATGAACAAGACTGCGCCGCTTGAGATTCGGTTCCAGCTTCGAGCGAAGCCATGCGTCACGATTGATGAGCCGGCCGAACGCCCGGGAAGGGGCCGGTTGCCACAAATCACCCGGGTCCTTGCCCTCGCGATTCACCTTGAGCAATTGATCCGTCGGGGCGAGGCCAAGGACTATGCGGACATCGGGCGGCTCAGTTGCCTCTGCCGTGAGCGTGTCAGTCAAATCATGCGGCTGAACTACCTGGCACCCGACATCCAGGTCGAATTGCTTTACCTGCCTCCCACCCCCACGGGCCGCTACCCCATCAGCGAGACCGCGGTCCGGAAGATCGCGAACATCCTCTCGTGGGCCGACCAGCGCCGCGAGTGGGCCGCGCTCAAGAACCGGCACCACGTCGGCTAGCCAAGAGCTCTGGCGGATTTCATTGAATCCAGACTCGCTCACATGTGCCCGGTGAAGGCAATCGGGTACGTTCGTATTTCTACCGACAACCAAGCCGACCGAGGGGTGTCGCTCGATGGCGCAGACCGAGAAGATTCGCGAGATGGTCGTTGCCCGGCGCTGAGGGAGATCCACCAACTGCGACGAGGCGGTCTGCGGACCCGCCGTGGTTCCGCGTGGCGGCTGGAGCATGTAGCGAGAATCCTCAAGCAAAGCAAAGCAGCCCGCTAGCCACTCGTCCCTGGCGCAATTTGGTTCGCCGGTGTCACTTACTCCCCCAGCGCCAGGCCAAAAAACTTTGCGGAATATTGGCATTGGCCATTCACGTTTCGGGCGGTCACTTGGCGCTGTATGGTACTATCGCTGCGAGTCTCACCCTACACACCGAACCGGCGAACAATTTTGTTGGCCGGGCACCCTCTGCGCGCTGAGTTAACAACCAAACAAAGGAGTCAGGGTAATGTCAGAACATAATAACAAAGCTATCGTGCGCCGGATCGTTGAAGACCACTGGAACACGAAGAACCCGGCGCTGGTGGGCGAGTTGTTTGCTGTGAATTGTTCACTTCATACTCCGGACGGAGACCTCCAGGGGGTGAAAGGGGCAGCCGAGACTGACAGGGTGGCGATGCGCTACAGCTTTGCAGGTACGCACAAAGGAGCATTGGGCGCGATCCCTGCATCGGGCACCGAGTCACCGTGTCTGGAATCGTGATATTCCGTTTGGCGGGCGGCAAGGGTCCAACCCCGGTAGAGGGACGAATGACAGGGATTAGCGCTTATCGTAACGCTGAACCAAAAGCACGATAATCGCGTGGTAGACGTTCATCCCGATGTGATGGATCAGTTCAAACGGTACACTTGGCCTGGAAACGTTCGCGAGTTGCGGAATGTGGTCCTAAGTCACAGATTTAGGACACTGCCTGAGTACGTAGGGCAAACACTCGCGTTTGTGTAGGGGAAATACTGACAAGGCAGTAAATAAAGGGTGGATCATTTTAACAGTCGCCATGTTATTATGGATCGGCTTTTCCTTGCGTGGTTCCGTTCGGACACTCGGGGCTTGGAATTATCCCTTCGCGTGGAGGTCTGGAACTCTGCCAGCCGTGTGCGCTCCCCACCGGTGTGGTCATAAAATGTAGCGTCCTTTCAACGAACACTTTGCGATTCCGGTCAAGAGAAGAGAACCGCAGCGATGCTTATTGCTCACGCTCGCGCTCTGGGGGCTGCGAATGCCTTCTGAAGCCGCCCTGCCTGGCTTCTACGATTACCGCCTTGTCGCTTTGTCAGTACTTCTGGCGATGGTGGCCTCTTATGCCGCGCTCGATCTCGCCGGACGAATCACCTCTGCGCGAGGGCCTGTAAGATCCATTTGGCTAACGGGCGGCGCGGCGACCATGGGGCTCGGCATCTGGTCGATGCACTACGTTGGGATGCTGGCTTACAGCCTTCCCGTCGTAGTCCTCTATGATTGGCCAACTGTGTTGGTTTCTTTACTGTCGGCGGTGCTCGCATCGGCCATCGCGCTGTGGGTGGTGAGCCAGAAAGAAATGGGCCCGCTTCGTACTATCGTTGGGGGCGTCCTAATGGGGATCGGAATAGCAGCCATGCACTACATAGGCATGGAGGCTATGCGGCTTCCGGCGATGTGCCGTTATTCTGTCGCAATCGTGTCTTTATCGGTTGTTCTTGCCATCGGCATTTCGTGGATAGCGCTTTGGCTGACATTCCATCTGCGCGATGAGACCGTCGCCAGGGGCTGGCGTAAGCTGCTGGGCGCCATTGTGATGGGGGCAGCAATTCCCGTCATGCATTACACCGGCATGGCTGCGGCGACGTTTATACCGATGGCGACGATGGGATGGCTGACCCACTCAGTGAAGATTACCTCGCTCGACTCGGTGGTGATTAGCACCTTCACGATGACAATACTGGGCTTGACAATCCTGGCGTCGCGAGTGGACCGGAGATTTACAGCACAGGCCTTCGAACTCCGGCACCTGACAGAGGATGCCGAGGTGGCGCGAGAAAACCTCTCGCACACGCAGGAACGCTTAGCTCTTACGCTCCGTTCGGCTGGGATCGCCGTTTGGAGTTGGCGGATCGCGGCGAATATCGTCGAGGCGGATGAGAATTGCTCAGTCCAATTCGGCCTTCCGATCGGCCAGTTCCCGAAAACCGTAGAGGAATTTGCAGCGTGCGTGCATCCGGAGGATCGCGAGCGCGTCCAGCAAGAGGTGGCCGCTTCCATCGAGCACGGCGCAGAATACTCAACGGAATTCCGCATAGTGTGGCCGGAAGGCGCCGTGAGGACTCTGTCTACCCGCGGAAAAGTCTATTACGGCCAAGGCGGACAGCCTGAGCGGCTCACCGGCGTCACCTGGGACGTGACGGAACGCAGGGAAGCGGAGGAGAACCTGCGCGCCACCTCCCAGAGACTGGTGGCGGAGGGGAAGTTCCGTGAATTGCTGGAAGCGGCGCCAGACGCGGTGGTGGTTGTGAATCGCGAAGGAAAGATCGTCCTGGTGAATACGCAGGTGGAGAAGCTGTTCGGGTACAGGCGAGAGGAGCTGTTGGGACAGACCATTGAGATGTTGTTGCCGGAACGCTTTCGGGGCAAACATCCGGAGCACCGCGCGGCGTTTTTCGCCGACCCTCGGGTGCGGCCCATGGGGGCTGGGATGGAACTACACGCGCTGCGCAAGGACGGCGTGGAATTCCCCGTGGAGATCAGTCTGAGTCCACTGGAAACCGAGGAGGGTTCGCTGGCTTCCAGCACCATTCGAGACATTACGGAACGAAAGCGCGTGGAACGGGGCCGGGAGCAACTCGCCTCCATCGTGGACTACTCGGATGACGCCATCATAGGCAAATCGCTGGAGGGAATAATTCTCAATTGGAACAAAGGAGCCGAGCGGCTCTACGGCTACTCGGCCGAGGAGGTAATAGGCAAACCGATCTCGATCCTGCTTCCGCCAGACCGCCCGGACGAGTTACTCGAGATCGTATCGAAACTCCAGAAGGGCGAAATTACTAATGAGGAAGCGGTGCGGCGGCGAAAGGATGGCACGCTGATTGACATCGCGCTCACGGTTTCTCCGATCAAGAATTCCCGTGGCGAAGTGACGGCGGCATCAGCTATTGCGCGCGACATCAGCGAGCGAAAGCGGGCGGAATCTAAGTTCCGGGGGTTGCTCGAAGCGGCGCCGGATGCCGTAGTGGTGGTGAATCCAGAGGGGGACATCGTCCTGGTCAATACGCAGATGGAGAAGCTGTTTGGATACGCGCGAGAAGAACTGGTGGGGCAAACCATTGAGATGCTGGTGCCGGAACGCTTCCGGGACAAACATCCCGGGCATCGCGACGTTTTTTTCGCCGACCCGCGGGTGCGAAGCATGGGCGCTGGCGTGGAATTATACGGGCTGCGCAAGGATGGAACCGAGTTTCCGACTGAGATCAGTCTCAGCCCGCTGGCGACCGACGAAGGCATGTTGGTTTCCGCCGCCATTCGCGACATCACCGAGCGGCGGGCAGTTGAGGATGAGCTGCGAAATAGCCGCGCCGTGCTGCAGGGACTTTTTGAGTCGTTACCCGCCCTGTTCCTCATTCTTACGCCGGACCTGAAGATCATCTCAGTGAGCGACGCGTATCTTAAGGCAACGATGACTAAGCGCGAGGACCTGGTCGGCCGCGGCGTCTTCGAGGTTTTCCCCGACAATCCCGAGGACCTGACCGCTACGGGGGTCTCTAAATTGCGCGCGTCCTTCGACCGGGTGTTCCAGACCGTCGCTCCAGACACCATGGCCATCCAGAAATACGATATCCGGCGGCCCGACGGCGTCTTCGAGGAACGGCACTGGAGTCCGATCAACTCCCCCGTGCTGGGGCCGGACGGCCGGATCATGTATTTGATCCATCGCGTTGAGGACGTGACGGAGTTCGTTCGGCAAAAGTCGCAACCCAAGAGCGTCGAACCGCTCACGCTTATGGAGCAGATGGAAGCCGAGATTTTCCGCAACTCGCAGCAGTTGCAGGCCGCCAACGCGCAATTGCTGCAAGCCAAGGCGGACGCGGAGGCGGCCAACCGGGCCAAGAGTACGTTTCTTTCAACCATGTCTCACGAGATCCGTACCCCGATGAACGCCATTCTCGGCTATGCCCAGTTGATGTTGCGGGATCGTGACCTGGGGGCTGACGCGAAGGCGAATCTTAAGATTATTGGCCGAAGCGGGGAGCATTTGCTAGCCCTCATAAACGATGTTCTGGATATGTCCAAGATCGAGGCTGGGCGCACCGAACTCACTCCGGTTACCTTCAACCTCTTGCGGACGTTCGACGATCTCGCCGCGATGTTTCGGTTGCGTGCCGAGGCAAAGGCGCTCCGATTCGAAATGCTGGTGGATGGGCAATCCGTGGCTTACGTTGTCGCCGACGAAGGCAAGATTCGCCAGGTGCTGATCAATCTGCTCGGAAACGCAATCAAGTTTACGCAGGTTGGTCATGTCAAGTTGAAGGTCACTTTGGAGGAAAGGAAGAGCGGTCAACTGTGGCTGTTGGCGAGGGTTGAGGATACCGGATTGGGGATCGCGGAGGAGGACCAAAAGAAGTTATTCGCGTCCTTCAGCCAAATCAGGAGCGGTCTTGACAGCCTTAAGGGAACCGGTTTGGGGCTGGCCATCAGCCGCCAATACGCGCGCCTGATGGGAGGCGATATCGCGGTTACCAGCAGCCTTGGTAACGGCTCAGTGTTCCGGTTCGAGATGCCGATCGGGCGCGGCGAGGCGGGGGTGGCGCTGAAGACAAGTCCGGCACGCCGCGTGGTTGCCTTACGAGCGGGACAAGAAGCTCCCAAGATCCTAGTGGTCGACGATCACCCCGACAACCGCGATTGGCTGATGAAACTACTGCGTTCCATTGGCTTCTCCGTGCAAGGCGCGGATAACGGGGAGTCAGCCATCCAAAGCTGGGGGGAATGGAGCCCACGGTTGATTCTGATGGATGTGCATATGCCGGTAATGGACGGGATTGAAGCGACTCGAAGAATAAAGTCAGAATCTCGCGGGAAGCAGACGGTTATCGTTGCCTTGACGGCTAGCGCCATGGATGAAGACCGTCGAATCGTGTCTGAAAGCGGGGCCGACGATTTCCTGTCGAAACCTTGCCATGAAGACGAACTCATGGAGAAGATGCGGACGCTTCTAAACATCGCGTTTGATTACGAGGAAGTGAGTGGGGCCGAGGACGAATCTCATCCCGGGGTAGCGGCCCTCAGCGCGGATAGGCTCGGGCACCTGCCACGGGAGCTAATCAAAGAAATCCGTCGTGCGACTTTGAGTGGTAACAAGAAACTTCTGAATGAGCTGATCCTGAAGGTGCCCGAGCGTGATTCCGCGCAAGCTCTCCAGGAGCTTGCCGACAAGTACGAATACGATGCCATCACGCGATTGATGGAGGAAGTGTGGCGCCCTTGACAGAGCAGGCACTGCCTCAAGGCAACATCATGGTGGTGGATGATAATCCCGCGAACCTGAAGCTATTGGAGGACATGCTTCGTCAGCGCGGGCACGAGGTACGGTCGTTTCCGCTGGGTAGGCTGGCGCTTCGAGCGGCGGAACAGGAGCCGCCTGACCTGATTTTGCTGGACATCAATATGCCGGAAATGAATGGCTACGAAGTGTGCCAACAGCTGAAATCGAGCGCGCTCCTCTCTGAGATCCCCGTGATTTTTCTCAGCGCTCTGAACGCGACCGAAGACAAGGTAACGGGGTTTCGATCGGGCGGAGCCGATTACGTCTCCAAGCCATTCGAGTTCCAAGAAGTGCAGGCCCGCGTAGAGACGCACCTCAAGTTGCGCCGCGCCCAACAGGCAGAGCGCGATCTGCTGGAGAGGACGCTCGGAGGCGCCGTCGGGACTTTTTTGGAGTTAGTCCAGATTACATCGCCAGTGCTGGTCTTGCGGTCACATTCTATTCGGGATATCGTTCTCTGCATCACCAAGCGAATGGGGCTTAGGGATGCATGGCAATACGAGCTTGCCGCGATGTTGTGTTTGGTGGGCTGTATCGTGCTGCCCACCGAGCTTTTCGAAAAGGCGTACGGGGGCCAGGAGCTCTCGCCCGACGAGGAGCAGATGTTTCGCGCCCACCCGGAGGTCGCCGCCAGCCTTCTTTCCAACATTCCGCGGCTGGAAGTAATAGCCGAGATGATTCGGAAGCAACACAAACCTGATGCAGAACTGTCCTCCACGGAGCCATCCAGACAAGGCGCTCTCATGCTCCATCTAGCATTGGAACTGGACCGAAGAATCTATCAAAACGTCGATTCTCGCTCCGCAATCGCTCAGCTCAGGGTATCGGGCCGATTCAACGGCCGCATGCTGGACGCGCTAGACGACTATTCTCCAACGAAGGGAGAGTTCGAAGTGCGGCAACTACTGATTCGAGAGCTTCGCTCCGGGATGGTCCTGGATGAGGATATTTTTACCGCCCAAGCGAATCTCCTGGTTTTCAAGGAAGGAATGGTTCTCAAGCCCCTTTGGATTGAGCGCCTCGAGAATTTTGCAAGAACCACCGGCGTCCAGGAGCGGGTGCGCGTTCGGATTCCAAAGCTCGCTGGTATGGTCCGATTATCGAAGCTCGCTTATGGCCTTTCCGGAAACGAACCAAAGAAAGGATAAATGTTTTCACTAAACATAGGGTGGAGACAAGTTTGGACGACGGGCATCCGAATCGGTTGTCGAGAGAATGTTCGAAAGCCTAAGGCTGAGAAATCTTCAGGCTCGTGCAACAGGAGGCCTACCCTTACATGCGAGACCATTCCTTGGACGTAGCGAACATCCTAATCGTGGATGACGATGCAGCCAACCTAAAGCTTTTGGAAGACATGCTCCGGCAGCAAGGGTATGAAGTGTATTCGTTTCCAAGGGGCAGGCTGGCGCTTGCAGCGGCGGAACAGAAACCGCCTGACTTGATTTTGCTGGACATCAACATGCCGGAAATGAATGGCTACGAATTGTGCGAACGACTCAAGTCCACCGCGGCGCTTTCAGACGTCCCAGTCATTTTCCTCAGCGCTCTTAGCGAAATAGAAGACAAGGTGAAGGCCTTCCAGTATGGTGCGGTGGACTACCTATCCAAGCCTTTCCGATTCGAAGAAGTTAATGCCCGAGTGCAAACGCATCTCAAACTGCACGAGCTCCAGCGGGCCCTTAAGCTGCAGAACGAACGCCTGGAGGAGGCTGTGGCCACGCGCACACAGGAACTTGCCGAAGCTAGCCGGCGGTTAACAATCCTGGACCGTTCGAAGAGCGATTTCCTGAAACTCATCTCGCACGAATTTCGCACTCCCCTGAACGGTATTCTTGGGGTCGGCGAGCTTATTTTAGACGCAATGCCTGCTACCGAGGAGAACAACGAGCTCCAAGAGATGTTTAAACGGTCTCGCCGAAGAATTCTCTCGATACTAGAGGATGCTTTGCTCCTGACACAAATCGATGTCCATAGCGACCAGTTCAGATCTGCCCCGGTTTCCTTATCTACCGCGTTGAGGCGGGCAACTGAAGGCACGACCGAGTTCGCCGAATCCAAGGAGGTGATAGTGACCACGCCATCGGCCGACATGGGTCTGATACTCGCGGACGAGAACTTGCTGGTAAGAGCCTTGCAGGCGCTGATCGAGACCGCTGTTAAATTCTCCGAAAAGGGCGGGGTCGTCGGGCTGTCAAGTGAGGTTGCGGCCGGTTCACGAAGAATCATCATCGAGAGTCAGGGAAGGACGGTCCGCGATGCTGCCCTCGGGAAATTCTTCGAACTTTTCTCGATTGGCGAGGCACTCACACCCGGCGGGGACTTGGGGGTTGGCCCTCCCTTGGCATACCGCATTCTCTCGTTGTTTGGCGGTTCGGTCAGCATTGCGAACCGGGATACGGCTGGAATACGATTGACCATAACGCTAAGGAATGCTACACCGAACGACGATCCCCTTCAAAAGGGAGGGAAAGCTTCTGAAAACGATCCGTGAGCAGACGCAGATCCTGTGTTCGAAGCCTGTTTACTGCAAGGTGGGCCTGTTCATTCGGGCCCCCGGGCCCGGGATGAATCGGCAGGTTGGACTCGCTAGTTAAGGCAATAACTACGTTGACAAATCCAGTGGCCTAGGTTGCTATTTTGTGGCGTGACAGGTCAAGCTTTTACTAGAAGTGAATGAGGTCTGGGCCTCGACCACGCTTGGCGAGTCCCTCTTCCAGCAGGATCGGGCCGACGTACGAAGCCAGTGCGGTCTTCGAGACGCGGGCCTTTAGCCATTCTCCAACACTACCAATCCTAGTTGCGAGGGCCACGATCCGGTTCGGCGACATACGTTCTCAAGCCAAGTTCCCCGACGACAAAAAGTTGAATGTCGTGTCGAGCGAAATATCGTAGCGAATACATCGTGCCAGTGGT
>Ga0187871_10003358_pt1 | contig 12451 bp, 10 predicted proteins | sample June2016WEW_16_1_FD_132988 | JGI IMG/M metagenome (GOLD analysis project Ga0187871, IMG submission 132988) | Peatland microbial communities from SPRUCE experiment site at the Marcell Experimental Forest, Minnesota, USA - June2016WEW_16_10 | ecosystem: Environmental > Terrestrial > Soil >... | reverse complement strand
GAATCGATTGGGAAACAGGGCGGTCACTTGAATACCATTCCCCCTCGCGAAGTTCATGGCCGCCTTGTAATCCGTTACCGTTCGACCAAACTTTCCTGTGAACTGTTCCGGAGTCAGATACTGACGGTACTGGGGGCTCGATGGGTCGTAGATCTGCCCAAGCAGCGTAGCCAGCTCAGGTTGGTTGCGCAGGGGCAAACCAATGGCCAGATGCAAGCGGTTAGTGGCGGCCAAACGGCCGACGGGTTGCAAGTTCAGGTCTTTCACAACCTGAGGAACATGACCGCTCAATGTCTGCCGTTGGGCAAACGCAGGAGAGAGGCTCGCTGTGATGAGAAAGACAGGCAGAGCGCAACCCAATAGGCGCGCATGCGGCGCGACGGCTAAAGCATTTTGTCTCAACTCAGGCCCCCCTTACCCTAGCCCACCGGGAATGCAAAGGCAACCTGAGGGCGGGGCAGCATTGCCAGGGGAATGCCCGGTCCTAATCCACTTCCGTGTCACTTCGCCATGTAGCGGATGAGGTCGACGCAACGATTGGAGTAGCCCCACTCGTTATCGTACCAGCCGACAAGCTTGAAGAATCTGTTGTTCAGTTCGATGCCGCTGCCGGCATCGAAGATACTGGAATGGGCGTCGTGAATGAAGTCGGTGGAAACCACCTCGTCGTCAGTGTAGGCGAGGATGCCTTTGAGATAGGTCTCGCTGGCCTTCTTCATCGCCGCGCAGATTTCCTGGTAGCTGGTTGGTTTGACCGTCCTCACGGTGAGATCGACGACGCTTACGGTCGGGGTCGGCACACGAAACGCCATGCCAGTGAGCTTGCCCTTGACTTCGGGGATGGCGAGGCCAACGGCCTTCGCGGCGCCGGTGGTGGACGGGATGATGTTTTGCGCTGCGGTGCGACCGCCTTTCCAGTCTTTGCGGGACGGTCCGTCGACGGTCTTCTGCGTGGCGGTGTAACTGTGGATCGTGGTCATCAAGCCTTCCTCGACGCCGAATCCTTCCTTCAGAAGAACGTGGACCATGGGGGCAAGGCAGTTGGTCGTGCAACTGGCATTGGAAACGATATGATGCTTGGACGGATCGTATTTGGTGTGGTTGACCCCCGGCACGATGGTGATGTCCTCGCCCTTGGCGGGGGCAGTGATGAGCACCTTCTTGGCGCCCGCGTCGAGGTGGCCTTTCGCTTTCGTGGCGTCGGTGAACAAACCTGTGGCCTCGACCACCAGTTCCACACCGAGCGCTTTCCACGGAAGCGCGGCCGGGCCTTCCCTGACGGCGAGACATTTGATCTTATGTCCGTTGACGACCAGCGTGTCGTCTTCCGCGACGGTCGAAGTGGATTTCTCGCTGGAGACCGAGCCATGGAACCGGCCCTGGGTCGAGTCATACTTCAGCAGGTACGCCAGGTTGTCAGCGGGAACGATGTCGTTGACTGCCACAACCTCAATTTCCTTGCCCAACAAACCCTGGTCACAAATCGCGCGGAAGACCAACCGTCCGATTCGGCCGAAGCCATTAATGCCTACTTTGATTGCCATATATAATTCTCCTCGTTATTAATCAGCGTGACTACGGGGCAAAACCGCAAGAGAAAGCTCGTATCGCGATAGCTCGTAACGCCACCCGAATCGTAAGCCATCCCACGACATGCGTCAAACGGAAAACCGGCCGGCAAAAAACCGGCCGGCAAAAACCGGACGGGCGTGTTTGAATTGGGCTAGGAGCAGGCAACCGAGTACCTGAGTGCCCAAGTCGCCGCACTCCAAAACGGCACGGAACGGATACGGTCAGTTAGCCAGAAGATCGATCGCGGACTCGAGTTTGGCACGGAAGCCGGACAATCGGTCTGGATCGGTGATTTTTTTGCCGAGTTGGTCCTGCACGTAAAACGTGTCGATGGCCGCGCCTTTTTCAGTGGAGACTTTAGCGAAGCTGATGTCGAGGCCGAGTTCGCTGAGCGTGTGGGTGATCGTGTAGAGCAGACCGAGCCGGTCTTCGGTCTGGATCTCGAGGATGGTCCGTCCCTTGCTGATATCGTTGTCAAAACTGATCAGTGTCGGAATGCGCACCTCGCGAATTTTCGGGGCCACGCCGCGAATCGCCCGGAGACGATGCAGGAGATCGGCAAACTCAAGCTTCTCGCGGTCGCTGAGCATACGCTCGAGCATTCCTTCCGCCGTTTGGATGGCCCGCTGGTCGGTGACCGCGGCAAGGTTCCTGTCGCAGACGTCGAACACGTCCAGGACCACGTGGTCACCGCGCGTATAGACGTTGGCGCGCAGGATGTTCAACTCCGCCGACGCGAGCGAGCCGCAAATCTTCGAGAACAAGCCCAATCGGTCCCAGGTGCAGATGGAGACCTGGGAATAGCTTTGCGCGGGGAAGGATTGCCAGTCGACGACGGGCACCAAGGCTTGTTCGGCTTCCTCGACTTCGAGTTGGCGCGTGAGGAACCGGTGAATGACCATCAGATTGCGCGTGATTTCTTCCGCGCTGGTGTTGATGTAGTAGCTCGCCGGCATAAGCTCGAAATGCGAATAAATCTCTTCCAGCGGCAATCTATCTTTGAGCCCGGCGCTGACCTCGGCGTAGAGTTGTTCGATGCGGCGGGAGAGAATGTCTCGGGCGCGTTCGGCTCCGGACAGGGTTTGTTTCGTTCGCCGAAACAACTCCCACAGCAAGGCTTCCTTCCACTCGGTCCATGTTTTGAGACTGGTGCCGGCCGCGTCGGCGAACGTCAGCAGCATCAAGGCGTTGAGGCTGACCTCGTCCTTCACGACATGGGCTGCGGCGTCGATGGTTGCCTGGTCGTCGATGTCCCTGCGCTGGGAGAGCATCGAGAGTTTCAGGTGGTCGCGCACCAGAAACAGCAACTGCGCGGTGTCATCGGCGTCGAGGTGGAATCGTTGGGCGACCCGGCGCGCCATTTCCAGGCTGGCTTCGGCATGGTGTTCGACATTGGCTGCCTTGCCCACGTCGTGCAACAGCAGGCCGAGGTACAACACGTGCGGGCGTTGGAGGTGTTGAAAAATCTTCTTGTAGCTGGCGTGCGGCGGTTCGGTGGCGTCGATGATGCGGTCGAGGTTCTCGATGACCTGTATCGTGTGTTCGTCGGCGGTGTAGCGATGAAAGAATTCATGCTGGACCAGACAGGTCAGGCGGCCAAATTCGGGAACGTATTTGCCGAGAAACCCGACCTCGTGCATCCGGCGCAGGATGCGGGCGACCTGTCCCTTGTGCTGGAGGATTTCCAAAAACACGTCGCGGGCCTGCGGCGAAAAGCGGAACGAGCGATTGATCAGTTTCAAATTCTGGCGAATTTGCGATCGCAACTCGGGGCTCAATTCCACGTCGCGTTGCTGCAGGCAATGAAACACGCGGATCAGGCACAACGGGTCCTGCTTGAAAATCGCCGGGGCGCTGGCGGAGATCAGCCCGTCGTGCAGGAGGAACCCGTCGATTTCTTCCGGTTTGGGCGAGCGCCGCAACAGGGAGCCGAGCCGCGACGGTTTCGGCGGCTTCAGCGCCATGCGATCGGCGAGGGCGTTGGTAAGCAGGAATATGTTGCGCGAGTGCATGTAGTAATCGCGCATGAACGCCTCGGTGCGTCGCAGCAGGTCGTGATGTCGATAGCCGAATTCGGTGGCAATTTGCGGCTGGAGCCCGAGGCCGATGACGTCGCAACTGCGATTGGTCATGTAGTGCATGGCATTGCGGACTCGCAGGATGAAATCGTAGGCGGCGTCGAGTTGGCGTTGTTCGGTGGCTTCGACGAAGCCGAGTTGTCGCAAGTCCGAAAGTTTTCGGCAGCCATGCTTGAAGAACGCCATCCAGATCAGGTTCTGGAAGTCGCGCAACCCGCCGCAGCCGGCTTTTACATTGGGTTCCTGCAGGTACACCGTGTCGCCGTGCTTCTCGTGGCGGGCGCGCTGGTCTTCCATGCGCGCGGCGATGTATTCGTCCTCGTGGCCCCTGACGCAGCCCTTGATCAGCGCATGTTCAAATGACCCGTAAATCCTGTCGTCGCCGACGAGCAGACGGGATTCGATCATCGATGTTTTCGAATGCATGTCCTTGTTGGCCTGGGTGACGGCATCGCTTATCGAGCGGGTCGAATGGCCGACCTTGAGACCGACGTCCCACAACATGTACAGAATCCGCCCGACCATCTCCTTGAGATAGGGATGATCCGTCGTGGCCTGCGCCGGGGAGTTGTGGAGAAACATGATATCGATATCGGAATACGGGCTGAGTTCGCCCCGTCCGTAGCCGCCGATGGCGACCAGTGAGACGTCGACTGAGGCGTCCGGGTGCGTCTGGCGATAGTTTTCATCGGCGGCGCGGAACACGTGGCGCAGCGCCACGTCCATCACGCGTGCCCGGCCCTGGGCGATTTCTCGTCCGCCCGCCCCTGCATGGTGCAACAGGCGCAGCCGGTGCTCTTCGACCTTCAGGAATTTTCTGTACACGTTTAGTATCTCAGCCGGGCGGGCCCCTGGCTTCAGAACGAGGCGTTCCTCGGCATGGCGGAGGACTTTTTCGAGGTGGCCCAGTTCAGACATGGAGCAAACATACGGGACAACCCGGATACGGGCAAGTTGAAACAGCCGCTGCTGCAAGTGCTTTGACATCAATTCAATGAGTTGCTGCCAAAATGTCACAAGGCATCGGTTGACAAGACAACTTCTTGAGCTATGGTATGGGACGTCTTTCACCCTTCGAGGAGGAGGGTATTCAATGACATTACGACGCAGAAAACGCGACCATCTTGCGGATGTTTTTCGATCCCAGCAAGAGGAAATCAAAAAGTACAAGTGGATCGAAAGCGAAAAAGTTGGTCGGGACATCGGCTGGGAACGCGCCGTGCGGGAGTGGATGCAAAATCACTTTCCCAACTGGAAGCGAGACCGTTGGAATCGTTTCGTGGAAGAAGCGATTCGCAGCCAGGACAGTCTGAACTAAGCTCACCCGACAGACAGATTGGCTCCCCGATCTCGCGCCCGAAACGAATTCGGGGCAGGGAATCGGGACTAGCCGACCCTTCACTTGATAAGGCGACACCGCTGGTGAATCAGGCCGTGTGGGCTGACAACTCGGTCATGGGCTGCGGGTGACGGCGACGGGTTTCGCCCGTGGCCTGATTACGGAGGAACGGAATGTCCTCGATGACTCTGCAGGCACGCTCGTCCGACGCAGTACGGAACACGAGGTAATGCTGGCGTGGCTGTTTCTGTGAGGAATAGCTGTACTGTACCTCGATGCCAACGGCCACAAGTTGGCTGCCAATCGGGGCCGCCAGGCCCGGTCGGGCCAGCGGGCCAACCAATACCACCGGATTGGTCTTGCATCGGAGTCCCGAGGCTTGGAGGGCGCGCAGGGTTTTCGGCACGTCGCTGCTAATCAGAAGGGTCACGTCCCCCTCACGATCGCCGTACGAGCGCATCGCCAGAATGTCCACGTCAAGATACCGCGTGATCAATGCCACCGCGCTCTTTTCTGCGGGGTTGGTGGTTCGAACGGTGATCTCGGTTTTCTGGCGCGTGATGGGCATGTTGTCCTCCTTTGGCTACGCTGACTGGTAGCACGATCCTCAGCGCCCTCGCAATCGGAAGGGGCACGATTTTCGGCTAGGAAAAAGTCCGAAAGGTTTGGGGACCGACTGAAGACTGAGGACGGAAGACAAATTCATCACAGAGACACTGAGAATCCTCCGTCGCCAAATCATCGGGCGAGACGCCCGCGCCACTACAGGCATCAAATCAACTTCCCGCTTTCAGCCCGATATTGGCGATTTGATGAGCGACGAGCTGTCCATCGTCGTCGGTGTATTTGACCTGGACCTTGTCACCGAGAATCAGTTCGCGAAGTTCACCCCGAGGTTTGTCTTTCAGGATAATCTCGGTATCCGTAGGGACCACGAATCTCCGGCTCATGGAGGCGCTTTCCTCGACGAGAATGGTGCGGGCCTCCAAATCTATCGAGCGAATTATTCCGCTGGAGACGTATAGTGTCCTGGCTGGGGCCGGATCGTCGACGCGCGCCATCGGCGCGAATGCCACCACCACAGAGCCCATCATTAACAACGCGAGCGCAAGAGCGGTCTTCATGTTACATGCTCCGTTCTTTACACGAATCACTGTTGCCGTGTCGCCAGCCGGGGTCAATCGGAAGAATTCCCAATCACGGGGCGGAGTTTGTCCTATCCCGCACCTGCGAACCGGGCTGGCCTTTGATTTTCGTGCCGAACCGATGCATTGTGTTGGCAGGCTGGCAGCCCATGGAGACACAACCGGAAAAGTCGCTTGGGCGAGTGGCGGTCATCGGCGATTATCTGCCGCGCCGTTGCGGCATCGCCACGTTCACCGCAGACTTATGCGAGGCATTGTCCGGGGAATATGGGCAGACGTCGTTTTTTGCCGTGCCGGTCAACGACACGGAAGAAGGCTATGCCTATCCCCCGCGCGTGCGCTTTGAGATGGCCGAGCGGGACCTGGCATCGTATCGGCGCGCGGCTGATTTTTTGAACATCACCAACATCGATCTGGCGAGCCTCCAGCACGAATTTGGACTTTACGGCGGCGCGGCCGGCAGCCACATCCTGGCGTTGTTGCGCGAATTGCGCATGCCGGTGGTCACCACGCTGCACACGGTCCTGCAGGAGCCGGACCCGCAGCAACGCAGGGTGATGAAGGAGCTGGCGGAGTTGTCGGACCGTCTGGTGGTCATGAGCGAACGGGGCCGGTCGTTTCTGCGGGAAACCTACGCGGTGCCGGGGGAAAAGATCGACATGATCCCTCACGGCATCCCGGACGTGCCGTTTGTTGACCCGAACTTTTACAAGGATCGCTTTGGGGTGGAGGGCAAACTGGTGCTGCTGACATTCGGTTTGTTGTCGCCGAACAAGGGAATCGAGTACGTGATTGAGGCGCTGCCGGAAATCGTGGCGCGTCATCCCGAGGTGATGTACATGGTGCTCGGGGCGACCCACCCGCACGTGCTGCGCACGGAAGGCGAGGCGTACCGGCTGATGCTGCAACAGTTGGTCCGTGAGCATGGCGTCGAGCAGCATGTGCTGTTCCGCAACCGGTTCGTTTCGGCGGAGGAATTGCTGGAATTCATCGGTGCCGCGGACATTTATCTCACCCCTTACCTTGCTCGCGACCAGATCACCTCCGGCACGCTGGCCTATGCACTGGGTGCGGGCAAAGCGATCGTTTCCACACCGTATTGGCATGCGGAGGAATTGCTCGCCGATGGTCGCGGGGTCTTGGTTGGGTTTCGTGACGCCAAGGCCATTGCGCGGGCGGTTCTGGATCTGCTGGACAACGAGGCGGAACGCCATGCCATCCGCAAGCGGGCCTATCTCTACGGCCGCGAGATGATCTGGCCGAACGTGGCGCGGTTGTATTGGGAGAGTTATCGGCGCGCACGCCAGGAGCGAACGCGCCTGCCGCGTCCCACGCACGCCGCGCGCGCGCTGGCGATGCCGCCCGCCGAACTGCCTTCGCTTCACTTCGGTCACCTGCGTCAACTGACCGACGGCACGGGCATCCTGCAACATGCGGTGTTCAGCGTTCCGAAGTTTTCGGACGGGTATTGCACTGATGACAATGCACGGGCGCTCATCGTTACGGTACTGCTGGAGGAAATCGAAGGCGCCGGGCTGGCTGCGACCACGGGCCTGGCGCCGACGTACCTGGCGTTTCTCTGGTTTGCCTTCGACAGCGAGCGATCACGGTTCCGCAATTTCCTTTCTTTTCAGCGCCAATGGCTGGAGGAAGTCGGCTCCGACGACAGCCACGGGCGCGCTTTGTGGGCGCTGGGAACGGTGTTGGGGCGTTCGACCCGGCGGGGATTGTGCGGGACAGCCAGCCGCCTGTTTGAAATGGCACTGCCGAAGATCCTCGAGACGACCAGTCCCCGCGCCTGGGCATTCGCCTTGTTGGGGATCCATGAGTACCTGAGGCGGTTCACGGGCGATCGCGTGGCACAGGGTGTGCGAGACGAACTGGTGGAGCGGATGCTGGGGTTGTATCGAACGCATGGGTCGGCGGATTGGCCGTGGTTCGAGAACTCGCTGACCTACTGTAATGCCACGCTCCCTCAGGCAATGTTGACCGCCGGCCAGACTATGTCGCGAAAGGACATCCTCGACGTGGGCCTGATGACACTGCGATGGCTTGCGAGCATTGAGCGGGCGGAATCGGGCCACTTCGCACCGATAGGTTGCCATGGTTATTATCCGCGCGGTGGCGAGCGGGCGCGCTTCGACCAACAGCCCGTGGACGTTCATTCGACCATTGCCGCCTGCCTGGAGGCGTATCAAATCACCCATGACCAATTCTGGTTGAAGGAGGCCCAACGGGCATTCGACTGGTTTCTTGGCCGCAACGACCTGCACCTGGCACTGTATGACCCGTTGACCGGCGGGTGCCGGGACGGGCTGCACCCGGATCGCGTCAATCAGAACCAGGGTGCGGAAGCGACCCTGTCGTTCCTGATGTCGGTGATCGAAATGCGATTGTCCGAGCAGACGCTGGATGCTTCGAACGGAGGGCAGAGAACGTGATGGAACTGCATGAAAAGCTGTTGGAACGGCATCGCGGAAACCCGTTGCTGACGGCCGCGGATTGGTTGTATCCGATCAACACGGTCTTCAACGCCGGGGCCGCGCTTCTGGCGGACGGCGTGACATTGCTATTGTGCCGGGTGGAGGATCGTCGCGGGCATTCGCATCTTTGTGCCGCCCGCTCCAGCAACGGGATCGACGGGTGGAAAATCGACCCGCAGCCAACCTTCGCCCCGGCGCCCGAGGGCCATCAGGACGAAATCTGGGGCGTGGAGGATCCGCGGATCACCTTCATTCCCGAATTGAAGCAATACGCGGTCTGCTACACCTCGTATTCGCGCGGCGGGCCGGGGGTTTCCCTGGCGTTGACGAAAGACTTCAAGACGTTCGAGCGATTCGGCTCGATTATGCCGCCGGAGGACAAGGATGCCGCGTTGTTGCCGCATCGAATCGGCGGCAATTGGGTGCTCATCCACCGACCGATGACCGCCTACGGAGCGCACATCTGGATTTCCTATTCGCCGGACCTGCGCCACTGGGGCAGCCACAGAATGATTCTCCAGGCCCGCCGCGGGGCGTGGTGGGACGCCAACAAGATCGGGCTGGGCGCGCCACCCATCGAGACGCCGCGGGGGTGGCTGATGATTTATCACGGCGTGCGTCAGACATCGTCTGGCGCGCTGTATCGACTCGGGCTTGCCCTGTTCGACCTGACAACTCCTGAAAAGTGCCTCCTTCGAGGGGACAACTGGATCTTTGGGCCTGAGGAGCTTTACGGACGTGAGGGCGACGTCGGCAATGTGGTTTTCCCATGCGGCTTGACCGTCGCGCCTGACGGGGACACCTTGAACCTGTACTATGGGGCGGCCGACACCTGCGTGGCGCTGGCGACCGGCAGGATCCGGCGCATGCTCGCCTGGCTCGATGCCAGCGGCAAACCGAGCACAATCAATCTGGGCTGAAACGATATCCACGACGTTTCCTGGAGGCGATGAGTTGTTGAACGGAGCCTCCCTTAGATACGACAAATGGTGCTTTGCCTATTCCACAGAAAGATATTATAGGCTATTATTGTAGGCTGTTTTATGAGGAGATTGTGTAGGCTTGGCTGCGTCCGGCGAGGCGTGTTCAGGTGAACCGAACCGAACCCGCCGATGCAGCAAAGGCGCTATGAAAAAACAGTCACGAGTGCCGCCCAGGGCTCAGAAGACGAAGGTGCTGCTGATTGACGATCATCCGATCATGCGAGCGGGGCTGGCCGAGCGCATCAATCACGAAGCCGACATGGAAGTCTGTGGCGAGGCCGGCAGCGCTTTCGAAGCCATGCAAGCGATTGGGAGCAAGACGCCGGACGTGGCGATTGTCGATATTTCCCTGGGCGATTCACATGGACTGGGGTTGATCAAGGACATCAGGATCCGGTATCCGAAACTGGCGATGCTGGTGTTCTCAATGCACGACGAGGCCCTCTACGCCGAGCGCGCCTTGCACGCTGGCGCTCGCGGCTACGTGATGAAGCAGGAAGCCCCCCAGAACTTGTTGAATGCCATCCGCCGCGTGTTGCTGGGCGACATCTACCTCAGTGAGGAAATGACCCGGAAGCTGTTGGGCGGCATTGCCGGTGGCCGAGAGGTTAAACGGGCCGCCACGGCCGCCGATCAACTCAGCGACCGCGAGTACGAGGTTTTTGAGTTGATCGGCCGGGGGTTTGGCACAACGGAAATCGCCCGGATGTTGCACCTCAGTGCCAAGACCGTGTCCGCCCATCGCCAACACATCAAACAGAAACTCGGCCTTGCGGACGGTGGGGCCCTGTTGCGACACGCCATCCGGTGCATCTCCGACGCCGATAGCGGACGGTCGGCATTGGGGCCGAAGTAGCGCGATCGCCTGCGGCCTGAACGATGCAGTTAAGACAGCGTGGAGGGCGAGGTTTACCCCGAATCCTTTTCGGGGATCCCGCCGAGCCGCCTCGATTGTCTCATCCCATCAATGCTTGGCTTTGCTGAGCGGCAATTGAATCGTTCCGGGTTAGGTTACCAGCAAGGGTAGGGGATACCTGTCAGTGACAGGCAATCATGAGACGTCCGGTTGAAAATGTAGGTGATTTCACCGTCAAAAAGGAGGGTCTGCCAAAAAAGAGTCAAACGATGCTGGCATCGCCCCTGCTTTTCAAGGCCGACGTAGTCACAAAAGGTAAGAAATCTTACGACATGCATACACTCCGCAACGATCGCTTGGGATTCACGCTGGTCGAAATAATGATCGTAGTCGCCATCATCGGGCTGCTGGCAGCTCTGGCAATTCCCGGCTTCATGAAAGCCCGCATGCAATCGCAAGGACGGCGTATCATGAACGACTGCCGCCAACAGGATGCCGCCATTGATCAATGGGCAATGGAAACCTTTCAGGCGAACGGTGCAACCGTCAACACTACAGGCGCGGCGACATATTTGAAGACGGCCTGGAAGACGCAGGACCTGCTCGGAAAGTCCTTCACGCTTAATGGCGTGGGAACTGGGCAAATCCTCGTCTCCACTGCAACCAAAAGTGCCTTGACCGGTGTGGGCATCGATTGGGGGCCGTATTGATCAGGACAGCAGGACCCGTTCTGGCCTGCGTCAAGTTCGATTCAGTTCCCGCCAAAAGTGCACGGTTGCATTCCCCCCCACTCGGACCGGCTCAAGCGGCAATCCCGGCAGCGGCATCGCGAATGGTGCCGACACCGAAATGACAGGTGGGCGTAGACCGTCCACCGCATGCTTGACCGCTGGGCGGACGGATGCTAATTGTGCGCCATCTGGGAGGCTTCCATGTTCGAAAAAATCTCCAACACGTGGGGTTTGATGGGCGAATCTTGGGAGGTGCTGAAGAAGGACAAACGGCTGCTGATGTTCCCGTTGCTGTCGGGCGTTTGCTGCCTGTTGGTCGTCGCTTCCTTCGTGGTGCCGATGGCTGTCACCGGCAGTTGGCAACCTCCGCGAGCGAACGCGAACCGGGCACAAGAGGTTTCCTACTACGGCATGCTGTTTCTATTCTACCTCTGTAATTATTTCGTGACCATCTTCTTTAACACTGCCATCATCGCCTGCGCGGTTCGGCGGATGCAGGGAGGGGAGGCGACCGTGAGTGATGGGCTGGGGGATGCGGTGGCGCGGCTGCCCCTGATCGCGGGTTGGGCGTTGGTGTCGGCGACGGTCGGGTTGATACTGCGGATCGTCGAGGACCGATCAGAGAGGGTCGGCCGGATTGTGGCCGGATTGTTGGGCATGGCATGGACCGTGGCAAGTTACCTGGTCGTGCCGATCCTCGTTGTTGAGCGCAAGGGGCCGTTTGCCGCGTTGAAGGACTCGACAGTGATGTTGCGGAGAACCTGGGGCCAGCAGGTCGTGGGGAGTTTCAGTTTCGGGCTCATGTTCTTCGTGCTGGCCCTGCCAGCCTTCGGGCTTGTGGTGCTGGGGATTGTCTCGGGCAGCATGGCCGGTTTGTTCCTCTGTATCGGTATCGCCGTGGTCTACCTCGTCTTGCTGTCGCTGATCCAATCGGCGCTCCAGAGTATCTTTCAGGCGGCGGTCTACCTGTACGCCCGCGACGGCCACGCGCCGGGTTTTTCGAACGAACTACTGTCGGGTTCGCTGCAGCCGAGGTAAAGGTTCGCGCACCCGGATCGGCTACACATCCGCCAGAGTGAGTAGACGCGGCTGACGACCGGATCCTCGGTGTGGTCGCATGCAATGGCCGTGATGTCCGAACCGAGTTCTGCGTGTGTGACACTTCGACCGGTTGCGAAGACCTTCACACCGGCATGGGCCAGGCCGAGCGCAACTCCGCGCCCGACCCCACGGCTCGCGCCCGTGACCAAGGCAACTTGTCCAT
>Ga0187871_10003357_pt1 | contig 12451 bp, 6 predicted proteins | sample June2016WEW_16_1_FD_132988 | JGI IMG/M metagenome (GOLD analysis project Ga0187871, IMG submission 132988) | Peatland microbial communities from SPRUCE experiment site at the Marcell Experimental Forest, Minnesota, USA - June2016WEW_16_10 | ecosystem: Environmental > Terrestrial > Soil >... | reverse complement strand
ACGAATGGCTAGCGCAGCTTCTCTTATATGTTGTGTGGCGAATTGGCGGCTATCAGGCGCTGCAATTCTTCCTGTGTGCGGTTTCGAGCGCCATCGTGGCCATGGTGTACGCGCTGTGCCGCCGTTATTGCGGGAGCGCGGAAGTCGCCATGCTGGGCGGTTTTCTGGCGTTCTTCTTCGGGACCATGGGGTTCTCGCTGCGCCCACAGTTGATCGGGTACGCGTTGTTGGCCGTGTTGCTCCTGATCATGGAGCGGGCGTGGTCGGGACGGCCGCGCACATTGTGGTGGTTGCCGCCGCTGTTCGCGCTTTGGGTGAACTGCCATGGGTCGTGGGTGCTTGGTCTCGGGATACTGTCGGCGGCATCGCTTTGCGCTTGGATTGCTCACCGCCGATTCAGGTTCACCGGTGGCCCGGACATCCGTCTGCTCGCCGGCGTGCTGGGTTTCTCAATGGCCGCGCTACTGGTCAATCCCGTGGGGATCCGGCTGCTCACATATCCGATGGACGTCTTCGTGCATCAGCGAACCAATCTCAACTTTGTAGCCGAGTGGTTTCCGCTCACCATGCAGGACCCGCGCGGTGTCGGCCTGTTTGTCTTGCTTGCGGCGCTTCTCGTCGCAGGCCTGACCGGACGTGCGCGAGCAAGCGCATTCGAACTGATGGTCCTTCTTCCGGTCTCAGCCTTGGCCGTGCAGCACATGCGAATGGTCTTTGTATTCGGAATCGTCTGTGCGCCGATCGTCTGCCGGATTGTGGCGCAGATGAAGCGGCCTGGAAAGCCCCGGCGCGACTTCCTTCCCGCCAATGCGGTCCTCGTGCTGCTGTGCGCGCTGTGCTGCTGTGCGGCATTCCCGAGCATGCCAACGATACAGGCGAACATCGCATCGCACAATCCCGTGGAAGCGGTCCGGTTCATCAAGCGATCCGCACTGCCGGGACCAATGCTGAACGATTACATGTGGGGTGGTTATCTCATCTGGGCGCTGCCTGAACAAAAGGTCTTCATCGATGGCCGCGGCGATATCTACGACTGGTCCGGCGTGCTGGCTCGTTATCGCGACTGGGTTTCACTTTATGCCGATCCGGAGCGGCTTCTGAACGACTACCGTATTCATCTCTGCCTGCTTCCGGCGAACTCCGCGCAGGCCCGAGTCATGTCCCATCTCACGGGCTGGACGCTGGCGTACAACGATAATATTGCGGTCGTGTTCGCTCGAAGCCACTGACGCGACGACGGGGCCGCTCCGCGTGTTCGTGTTACCCTGAAACTTAAGCCGTCATGAATGCCTCTGCGAACCAGCGAAGCCATAGTTTTGCGCTGCTGGCCGTTACGGGAAGCGGATCTCATCGTCAGCTTCTTCACGCGCGATCAGGGCAAACTGCGCGGCGTGGCGCGGCGGGCACGCCGGCCCAAAAATAATTTCGGCGCGGGTTTGGAGCGCCTCTCGTGGGTTTCCGTCTCGTGGTATCAGAAGGAGACGCGGGAACTGGTCAGCCTGGACTCCTGCGAGCTATTGCAGTCGTGGTTCATGCTGGCGTCCAGTTACGAAACGAGCGTGGCTCTCGATTTCTTCGCGGAAGTTTCCGACCAGATGCTTCCCCCAAACGAAGTCAATGAGCGGCAGTTCCGGCTGTTGCTCGCGGTGCTCGAGTTCCTGCGAGCTGGCGGCAGCATATGGCCGGCGATTGTCTACTTTACTTTGTGGATGGTCCGGCTGGCGGGTGTTCTGCCCGAGTTGAGCGCCGATGCCGAATCGCTGGGAATCGCCCGTGAGATGCTGGTGACGCCAATATCGAGACTGACCCCGCGTGAATGGTCGAAAGAGACCGCCGCCGACCTGCGCCGCTTTCTCATTCGCTCCATGGAGGAACACGTCGAGCGGAGATTTCTGTCGGCCCCGTTGCTGGAATCGCTATGAGCACGTCATCATCTTTGGGGAAGGGAAAACCCTATTTCCAGGACACTGTCGCGCGATTGAAATCGTATTGGGCCGAGCGCGGCTGCATCATTCAGGAGCCGTACGATCTGGAAGTGGGCGCGGGCACCATGGCGCCAGAGACGTTCCTGCGAGTGCTCGGGCCGAAGGAATATCGCGTCGCTTATGTGCAGCCGAGCCGCCGTCCCGCCGACGGCCGTTACGGCGAGAATCCCAACCGTTTATATAAGCATCAGCAGTTGCAGGTGATCCTTAAGCCGTCGCCCGCCGACGTGATCGATCAGTATCTGGGAAGTCTGAAAGCCATCGGCATCGACCTCGCGAAGCACGATATCAAGTTCGAAGAGGACAACTGGGAATCGCCGACACTGGGCGCGTGGGGCATTGGCTGGCAGGTGATGCTGGATGGGATGGAGATCACCCAGTTCACGTATTTCCAGCAGTGCGGCGGGATCGATCTGGATCTGGTACCGGCCGAGCTGACCTACGGGCTGGAGCGGCTGGTTAAGTTTCTGCAGAACGTCGAAAGCGTGTACGACATCGAATGGGCACCAGGGTTCACGTATCGGCAGGTGCGCTTCGCCGACGAATTGCAGTTCTCGGTGTACAACTTCGAGATGGCCGACGTGCCCACGCTGTGGAAGCTCTTCGAGTTGCATGAGGCCGAGGGGCATCGGCTGCTGAAGCTCGGAAGCCTGCCTCTTCCCGCGTATGACGAAACGCTGAAGTGTTCGCATCTTTTCAATTTGCTCGATTCACGAGGGGCCATCAGCGTGACCGAGCGCGTGGGCGTGATCGGGCGCGTGCGCAAGCTGGCGGTAGGCGTGGCGCAGATCTGGAACGAGCGCGAACAAGCGGAGGCTGTGACAGCATGAGCGGGCTCCCGTTCTACCTCGAGATCGGCTCGGAAGAAATCCCCGATTGGATGATCGTTCCCGCTCTGAATCATCTTCAGGATTCGTTTCAGAGCTGTCTCGACGGCAGCCAGGTGGGCGGGAGAGTGACGCGAGTGGGCGCAACGCCGAGGCGCCTGGTATTGCAGGCGGAGGGCTTGCGCGAGAGCCAGGAAGATTCGACCGAAGTGGTGATGGGCCCGCCTAAATCGGCGGGAGAGGGCGCGCTGCGCGGGTTTGCGAAGAAAACCGGTGCGACGGTTGATCAGCTGCAAACCGAAACGACCGCGAAAGGTGAATACTGGAAATTCACGCGGGCCGTACCGGGACGCAATACTGCCGATCTGCTGAGCGAGGCGCTGCCCGGCTTGATTCTCGGCATCCCATGGCCGAAGACCATGTACTGGACCGGCAAGAACGGACCGCGCTGGATTCGACCGATTCGCTGGCTGGTCGCGCTGCTCGGAGATGACGTGGTCCCTTTCGAGATTGCCGGCGTGCGGAGCGGCCGCGAGAGCCAGGGGCATCGGATGCTGGGCGTGAAAGGCGTGATCGTCTCCGCCGATGAACGCCGGGCGAAAATCGAGCGCGAGATAGACGGGTTGATCGCCGGCAAAGATTTGCGCGTGAAGCCGGACCCGGACCTGCTGCACACGCTCGTCTATATCACCGAATTCCCGACGCCGATTCTCGGCTCGTTCGAAGAACAATATCTGAAGCTGCCGCGCGAAGTGCTAACCACCGTCATGCGGCATCACCAGAAGTACTTCTCCGTGGAGAATGCCGCCACGGGCGAACTTGCCCCGCACTTCATCGCGGTGATGAACACCGATGCCGATCCCGACGGTCTGGTTCGGCAAGGGAACGAAGGCGTGCTGCGTGGGCGCTTCAACGACGCTCGGTTCTTCTGGGAAGTCGATCAAAAAAAGACGCTGGCCGATCGGTTGCCGGATCTTGCCCATGTCACCTTTCAGGCAAAGGTCGGGTCGTATCTTGAGAAGACCCATCGCGTTGTTGCGCTGGTGAAAGAGCTTGGCGGCAACGAGCATGCCCAGCGTGCGGCTCTGCTCGCGAAGTGCGATCTCACCACGGATATGGTGAAGGAATTCACCGATCTGCAGGGCATCGTCGGCGGGCTCTACGCAAAGGAACAGGGCGAGCCGAAGCCGGTTTCGCGCGCGATCTATGAGCACTACAAGCCGCTCAGCATGGAAGATTCGATTCCTTCCACGCCCGAGGGACGCATTCTGGCGCTGGCCGACAAGCTGGACACACTGCGCGAGTGCTTCCGCGTGGGTCTGATGCCGAGCGGGTCGAGGGATCCATTCGCGCTGCGGCGCGCCGCACAGGGAGTTATTCGGATCCTCGTCGAAGGCAACATCGAGCTTCCCTTCGCCGAAACCGGCGAACTCCGCGAGTTTCTGATCGACCGCATCCGGTATTATTTCCGCGAAGTGCGCGGCTTCCGATACGACGAAGTGAATGCGGTACTTGCGTCCGGCATTCGCGACTTGCCCGATGTTGCCGCGCGACTCGAAGCACTCCATCAGGTTCGTCCCACGGCGGATTTTGAGCCGCTGGCCGCATCCTTCAAACGCATTGCCAATATTTTGAAGCAGGCGAATTTCAGCAACGGCGGCCCGGTGGATGCGAGTCTGCTCGAACCGGGCCCCGAGCACGATCTTTTTAAGGATTTTGACCGCGTCCGTCAAAACGCAAAGACCAGCGACTATCTGCCGGCGCTCGAGGCCATCGCCACATTGCGCCCGGCCGTGGATCGCTTCTTCGATAAAGTGCTGGTAAACGCTCCGGATGACCGCATCCGGCGCAACCGGCTAACGCTGTTAAGCAACCTCCTTACGGAGTTTTCGGCCATCGCCGATTTTTCGGAGATTGTGCCGTCGAGTACTTAAATTAATCAGACAGGAATCGCGACATTATGCCTAAATACGTTTATTCATTTGGTGGTGGAACGGCCGACGGGAATGGCACGATGAAAGACACCCTCGGCGGTAAGGGATCTGGACTTGCGGAAATGAGCCGCGCCGGGGTGCCCGTGCCTCCCGGCTTCACCATTGTTACCGAGGTCTGCAATTTGTTTTTCGACAACAACCAGACTGTGCCCGGCGAAGTCGACCAACAGATCTGGGTAGCCCTGGAGAAGGTCGAGAAACTCACCGGAAAGAGACTTGGCAATGCCGCGGATCCTCTGCTGCTGAGCGTCCGTTCCGGAGCGAAGTTCTCCATGCCGGGGATGATGAACACCATTCTCAATCTGGGTCTCAACGACGCCACTACCGAGGGCCTGCTGCGGAAGACCGGCAACGCTCGTTTCGCCTACGATTGCTATCGCCGGTTTATCCAGATGTTCGGCGAGGTGGCGCTGGGCATCGGCATGGAATTGTTCGACGAAGCCTTCGATGCGCGCAAGCACAAAGTGAAAGCCAAGCTCGATACCGATCTGAATGCCGACGATCTGAAGGCCATCATCGGCGAGTACAAAAAGATCGTCCAGAAAACCATTAAGCGCGAGTTCCCACAGGACGCGCGCGAACAGCTTCTGTTGTCCCGCAACGCCGTCTTTAATTCCTGGTGGGCTCCGAAAGCGTCGTACTACCGCAAAATGGAAAAGATTGACGACCGGCTCGGCACGGCCTGCAACATCCAGGCGATGGTGTTCGGCAACATGGGCGACGATTGCTGCACGGGCGTTGGTTTCACGCGCGACCCCGGCTCGGGCGAAAAAGTTTTCTACGGCGAGTTTCTGGTGAACGCACAGGGCGAAGACGTTGTGGCCGGTATTCGCACGCCGTCACCCATCAGCGAGCTGAAGGACTGGAACGCCGACGTGTACAACCAGCTTCGCGAAATCACCGCCATGCTGGAAAAGCACTACAAGGACATGCAGGATTTCGAGTTCACCGTGCAGGCAGGCAAGCTTTACATGCTACAGACCCGCAACGGCAAACGCACCGGTCCGGCGGCCGTCAAGGTGGCGGTCAACATGGTGGAGGAAGGGCTGATCGACGAGAAAACCGCCGTCATGCGCGTGGCCCCGTCGCAGCTCGATCAGTTGCTGCACCCGGTGTTCGATGCGGCCAGCCTGAAGACGCTGACGAAACTCGCAACGGGAATCGATGCGTCGCCGGGTGCTGCCGTCGGCAGGCTCGCGTTTACTTCCGATGCCGCGGTGGAGATGTCCGCTGGCGGTCCGGTGATCCTGATTCGCAAGGAAACCACGCCCGACGATATTCACGGCATGGACGCGGCCAAGGGAATTGTTACCGCGGTTGGCGGCAAGAGCTCACATGCGGCAGTGGTTGCTCGCGGCATGGGCCGGCCCTGCGTGGTAGGTTGCGGCGCGATTTCGATTAACGAGCGCGCCGGGTCGGCGACGGTGAAGGCAGGCGACAAGACCGTCACCGTAAAGCAGGGCGACTGGGTCTCCATGAACGGAGCCACCGGCGAAGTCTGGCTCGGCCAGGCGCAGACCAAGGAACCCGATCCCAACTCGCCGGTGTTTGCGAAATTCATGAAAATGGCCAAGGTATTTCGTGGGAAATTCGGCGTGCGCGCCAATGCCGACATCCCGCGCGATGCCAAAGCCGCGATCGCGTTCGGCGCGGAAGGCATCGGCCTGTGCCGCACCGAACACATGTTCTTCGCCGAAGATCGCCTGCCACACATGCAGGCCATGATTCTTTCCGATACCGAGAAGGACCGCCGCAAGGCATTGGCGAAACTTCTGCCCATGCAGCGCAAGGATTTCCAGGGGCTTTTCGAAACCATGGACGGTCTGCCGGTGGTGATCCGCACTATCGATCCTCCGCTGCATGAATTCGTGCCCAAGCGCGAAGAGCTGATGGTGGATCTCGCGAAGCTGCCCAACGCCGACATCAGGACGAAGAAGGAAATGGTGGAGCGGTACAAGAACTTCGGCGTCGAGGTGAAAACACTGAAGACCGTGCTGACCAATCTGCTGAAGCGCGTCGAAGACCTGCATGAGATGAACCCCATGCTCGGACTGCGCGGCTGCCGTCTGGGCATTCTCTATCCGGAGATCACCGAGATGCAGGCGCGGGCCATCTTCGAGGCCGTGGTGGCCGTGGTGAAGAAGGGTAAGAGTGTCATCCCCGAAGTCATGATTCCGCTGATCGGCGGCGTACAGGAACTGGCGAACCAGAAAGCCATCGTGAAGCGCATCGCCGACGAGGTACTGGCGAAAGCGGGCATGAAGGACCAGAAATACCTCGTTGGCACCATGATCGAGATTCCGCGCGCGGCGCTGCTGGCCGATCAGGTGGCCCGCGAGGCCGAGTTCTTCAGCTTCGGCACCAACGATCTGACGCAGACCACCATGGGTCTCTCCCGCGACGACTACACGAAGTTCTCCAAACAGTATGAAGATCTGAAGATCTTCAAGGCCGATCCGTTCGGCGTGCTCGACCAGGAGGGCGTGGGCCTGCTGGTGAAGTGGGCCGTGGAGAAGGGCCGCCAGACCAGACCCGATCTTGAAATCGGCATCTGCGGCGAGCACGGCGGCGAACCCAGTTCCGTCGAGTTCTGCTACCGGGTGGGCATGAACTACGTGTCCTGCTCGCCCTATCGCGTGCCCATCGCATTGCTGGCAGCCGCCCAGGCGGCCATCACGAAGGGCGATAAGAGCGAGGCCCACCGCACGGCGTAAGCCGCGCCAGACCGTCGTTTTACAGGCCCCGGATCGCAAGGTCCGGGGCCTGTTGTTATTGGGCGGGCGGATTTACAGCACCGGCATATCGATCGGGTTCCAGGACAACGCCGCTGCTCGCTATTGAATAGCCGCATCTGCCTGATTCTTAATGTGCTAGACCATACCTAACTTCCGTCGATGACCCCCATTCATGAATTGTTCGTTAAAAGCTTTCGGACGGGACTGCGCCGCGTTTATAATCGTCTATCGCCGCCTGACGGGGGTCGAGGTATTCGCACATTTTGTCGTTCGCAAGGTCCAGGAGCATCCCCAACCTGGGGTGCGCCGGCTGCGCGCGACCACGTAGTCCAACACAATCTTTTCACTGGGAGGAAGCTTTGAGATCGCTAAAGCTACAAGCTGGATGGGTCGTTTGTTGTCTGCTGTTCCTGGGCATTGCTAACTGGGCATCGCTCTCGGCGCAAGAGACCCTTGGCGCCATCACTGGTACGGTGACCGACTCTTCCGGAGCCGCCGTGCCCGATGCAACCGTGAAGGCGCTGAACAAAGCGACCAACCTGGAAGTGACTGCTCACACGCAGTCGAACGGTTCCTACTCGGTTTCCGAGCTGCCCGCCGGAATATATCAACTGACATTCACGAAGGAGGGCTTTGAGACGGAAACGCACACCGAAGTTCTGGTAAATGGGAACCGCACGAGCACCGTCGATGCCAGCCTGAAAGTCGGATCGGTGAGTACCACAGTGGAAGTTACGGCAACGCCGCTGATGAACCAGACCGATACCACGAACGGCTACGTGGTAGATCAGCTCACCATTCAGGACACGCCGCTTGGCACCGGCAGCTTCACCCAGTTGGCCATTCTGAGTCCGGGCATACACGCCGACTTTCTGAGCGGCGCGGGCACCAACGCCGGTCTCGGCAACCAGGCGATCTTCGCCAATGGGAACCGCGACACCAGCAACAGTTTCGCCCTGAACGGTGTTGGCACGAACAATCTGTTTAACGGGAACTCCACCAGTTCGGTGGGTGAGAATCGCTTCGTCCTGAACACCGGTGAGAACTTCGCCGGCGCCGGCACCATTCAGACCAGCACGTCGGTGTACGGCGCCATCGGTCAGGCGCTTCCCACGCCTCCGGCGGACGCCATTCAGGAAATCGCCGTGAACGCAGCCATGTATGACGCCTCGCAAGGCAATAACAGCGGCGCGCATATCAGCGTCATCACGAAATCGGGCACCAACCAGGTCCATGGGTCGGCCTGGGAATTGTTCCAGAACAGCGACATGCAAGCCGCGCCATTCTTCTATAACGCGTCGCCCGCGATCACCGACAAAGTCCCGTTCACGAACCGCAATCAGTTCGGCGTGACATTTGGCGGCCCCATTACGAAGGACAAGCTTTTCTACTTCCTGTCCTACCAGGGAATTCGCGCTGCCGACGCTACCGATGCCACTCAGGACATCACCGTGCCGCTGGGCCTGACGGACGACCGCAGCCCGCAGGGGATCGTCAACATGTTGGCGGCAACAAACGGCAAGACCATCACCACCGCCCAGATCAGTCCGGTGTCACTGGCGCTGTTTCAGGCCAAGCTTCCCAACGGGCAATATCTGATCCCCAGCGCGCAAATCACTAATCCAACCCTCGCTGTACAGCTTGGCTACGATGCAGTGGTGCAGGGGCCGAATGCCCAGGAGAGCGTGGATCAAGGCATCGGCGATTTCGACTACAACATGAGCGACAAGGACAGGCTGACCGCCAAGGTTTACATACAACGCGATCCCACCAGCGATCCGTTTGGAGCGGTTGGCTCTCTCTCCGGTTTTCCGCAGAAGCTTCTGGCGGGAAGCGACGTGGGTTCTCTGTCCAACACCATGATCCTCTCGCCGACTTTGACATGGGAACAGCACGCAGGCATAACCCGGATGCAGGCTTATTCGCACACCAGCCAGGCGTTCTCGCCATCCAGCATCGGTATGAATCTGCTCGGTTCGAACACCTTCCCGCAGATTGAGATAGACGGTTTCGATCCAACCCTGGACAACGAACTTGAGTTCGGGCAAAGCGCCAGCTTCGCCAACGCCGGGATGTTTCAGAACCAGTGGGAATATGGATCGACGCTGAACTGGGTCAAGGGAAGGCACACCATCTCTGCCGGGGGCCTGTGGCAGCACACGCAGCTCAACGTCATCAACAACAACACCGATGGCAGTGTCGTCAACTTCCGCAACCTGACGGGTTTTGTGGAGGGCAGTGTTTACGCCGGTGATGCGTTCACCGGGGCGGCGAGCCGCTACTATCGCGCCGATACGGCCGGAATCTTTGTAAACGACAATTACAAGCTCCGCAGCAACCTCACCGTAACGCTGGGTCTTCGCTGGGATTACGACGGCCCGTTCACCGAGAAATACGGGCGTCTGACGGCGTTCGATCCGGGCTTGTACGCGTACAATGCCTCTACCGATACCATTACCAACTCCGGGCTTGAGATCGCCGGCAGCAGCTCGAATTCTCTGATGCAGCAGAATCAGTCGGGTTTCGCGCCGCGTATAGGCATCGCCTGGAGTCCATTTCCTAAGGTGACTCTGCGTGCCGGGTACGGCATTTTCTACGATCGCGGCGAGCTGTTCAGCTACTTCTCCGCGGGCGCCGGATCGGGCTTTAACGGACCCTTTGGCGTGACTCTGGCGCCACCCTACGTGGAACCGATTGCCGCGAAGAGAGGCGCCAGTTTCGCCACACCCTTCGGCACAACAGTACCCGCGCCGCCGTCCGGCACCGCTGCCGGACTTCTCTCGATTCTGCCCAATCTCTCGCAGACCACCTCTGGCGACTGGCCGGCGGGCGACCTCTCCGGGCCCTTCCTGTTCGCAGGCTACAATCAGAACAACAAGCTGCCCTACACTCAGAACTGGAGTTTCGACGTCCAGTATCAGCCGGGAAATAACTGGCTCATCGATATCGGATATGTCGGCAATCACGGTACACATGAGGTTCTGCCGGTGCCCTTCAATCAGGCGCTGATTGCAACGCCGCAGAGTCCCGTGAATGGCCAGATCTATTCGTACGGAGGTGTGAGCAACCTCGCCGGCTGTAACGACGGAGTGCTCGATCTTGAGCCCATTTGTCCTCCGCCGTATTACGCGGGAAACGCGGCGATCCGCGTGCCGTATCTCGGGTATGACTTCAATTCCCTGCAGTACGACGCGGAGGGTATTTCCAACTACGACGCTCTGCAGGTTCAGGTGCGCAGGCGCTTCTCGAGCGGGCTCCAGTTCACCGCATCTTACACCTGGTCCCACGCGCTCGACGAGCAGAGCGGTCTGGGTCTCTTCGTTACCGGCAACAATCCGCAGGATCCAAAATCGAACTACGGCAACGCGGATTTCGACCAGACGCATGTTTTCCTGATCAACTACAGCTACACGGTTCCGGCTTTCAAGGAGAACAGATCGCTGAATGCCTTGGTTAGTAACTGGGTGATCGGCGGCCAGACTGTTGCACAGAGCGGACAACCCTACAGCGTGTACGACTATTCGGGCGCCGCGGCCAGTCTTCTGTACGGCACGTTCGATGAAGTGGGGAACCCGATCATTCCACTTGCGCCGGGCGTGTCGAATTCACAAGCGAAACTGCAGGGCACTCTCGGCGTCAATCCGTCCAACCCCGTATTGAATGCAGCCGACTTTGTGCCGCAGTACCTGGCTCCTGGCCAGGATGGCGTGCCGCCATGCGATGCCACTGGCTGCGACATTTGGAACACCCTTTTCGGGACCACCGGCCGGAACACCTTCCGCGGACCTTTTCAGGTCCGTTTCGACGTGACGCTGGCCCGCCAGTTCGCGATCGGAGAGCGTTTCAAGCTGCGCTTCGAAGCCGACGCTTTCAATCTGTTCAACCACCCGGACTTCGATACGCCAAACAACGACATAACCACGTTCCCCAACTTCGAGTCCCCGCCCTCGGTTCCGCCGGTGGGCAGCCTCGGCTACATCCAGCACACCATTGGTAGCCCGCGTTTCCTGCAGTTGGGCTTGCATCTGTACTTCTAAGCACGTGAGGGGCGGGCACGGGACCTGCCCCTCAACCTTTCGCGCTCGCCTCGAATAGAACCTGCACAACATCACGGACGTACTGCTCACCGCTGAGCCCGTCGAGCGCTTCGGCCGGAAACTCGACCTTGCTTTGAAAATGACGGGCGAGGCCGTCGAAGAGTTCGAGCCTCGGCTGAGCGTCGAGTTCGTCACGCCGCAGGATGGCGTCCAGCGCGGTGCCGGCTTCCTCGGGCGTGCATCGCTGGCGCAGACGCGCACACAGGTGAGGCCACTGCCGCAGCGAGTTGTAGCGCAAGCGTAATGTCTCGCTCAGTTCCGGTGTCGCGGCCTGCTGGTGACGGATGACCACCGTATTGGCCGCGAGGTCGCCGAGGCGCTGCGTGTGGCGGGTGACCGCGGAGGCGATGCCGCCCACGGCATAGAACGCCGGCATGCTGTCCACTGCGCGCAACAGATTTCGCAAAACGATCTGACCCGGCGTAAGACGCAGTCCTTCGCCGTCGATGACGCGAATGCCGAGGACGCGCTTGCCGATGGTCTGGCCGCGCCAGAGCCATTCGAAGGCGATGCCATAGCCGATCTGTAGCGCGAAATAGAGGATGACGGCGATGCCCGTGGCCCAATCGGCGCTGACCACCTGAAAAATCGAAATCACGCGCTGGATCAGCAAAACCGCGGTAAAGATGCAGGCCATGTCGATGAGCAGCGCGAGCATGCGCGAAACCGGTCCGGCGAGCGGCCACGAGAAGACGATGCCCTCGGGCGTGCGCATGATGAGGCGGCGGCTGGTCACTGCGCCTCATCCCTGCGGCCGCTATAGGCGAGAAACGCGGTGAGCAGAACCAACTCGACACAACCGAACGCGATCTT
>Ga0187871_10003355_pt1 | contig 12452 bp, 3 predicted proteins | sample June2016WEW_16_1_FD_132988 | JGI IMG/M metagenome (GOLD analysis project Ga0187871, IMG submission 132988) | Peatland microbial communities from SPRUCE experiment site at the Marcell Experimental Forest, Minnesota, USA - June2016WEW_16_10 | ecosystem: Environmental > Terrestrial > Soil >... | reverse complement strand
GCCAGCGGGGTCCACTGGCGCGTATCGAGATGCAGCAGCAGGATCTGGGTTGCGGCCTGGTTTGTGGCGGCGATCGAGCGCCCATCAGGCGACCAGGCGGGCTGGGCGAGAATCTCCGATCCTTGCAGGAACGCGGCCCGCTTCGTCTGCCGGTCCATCAGATAGAGGCCGGGCTGGCCGGATACGCCGGGGGGCAGGCGGCGGGCAAACACGAGAGAGTTGCCGTCCGCGGACCAACTCGCGCCCGCGTCGATCGGCGGCGCATCGGTGACGGGTTCGGGGGCACCCCCGGCGGAGGCCACTACATATATGCGGCTGGCGTGGCCGATGGGTCCGCCGCTGAAGGCGATGTGGGCGCCATCCGGAGACCAGCGGGGCCGGAACGCGCGCATGGGAGGGGACGTCAGTTGCAAGCGCTGGCTGCCATCCGGGCGGCTGCGCCAGAGGATATCGTCTGGCGCCGTCACGTAGACTATCCATTGACCGTCTTTCGAGAAACTCACCCAGCGTCCCTGCACCGCGGAAAGGAATTGCGCAAATTGCCCATGGCGGGCATCGTAGCGCAGCAACTCCAGGCGCTGCTGCCCGGCGGCGAAGAAGACTCGCTTGCCGTCGGGGTGCGGCGCTACTGAGCTGAACTCCAGCGGCGTGGAGTAGATCAGCACCGGGGACCCTTCGAAGGCCCGTGGGAAGCGGCGAAACGCGCGCATGGCGTAGACGCTGGACACGCGGCCGCGCAGCGCGCGGAAGAGGTAGTACTTTCCATTGGCGGCCCAATTGCCGTTGTCGTCACCGTCCGGCTCGGCGGCGCCGGAGGTCCAGTCGGGCGGAAAGGGATGCAAGCCCGTGCCGTTGGTGGAGACTTCCCACAAGGCGCGCGGTCCCAGGCCGGGACCGAGCATCGAAAAGCGGAGCACGTCCGCCCGGGACGGCGGCGCCCAGCGGATGGAGTACGGTGTGCCGGGCGTGTCGAGAAGCTTGCGGAAATCCGTGCCGTCGCTCGCGACTGTATATAACGCGGAGCCGCGGGCGAAGACGACGCGGCTTCCGTCGCGCGACCAGGCGCCTGCGTGGCCGGCCCCATCGCCCACGCGCCGCGGCGATCCGCCCACCGTGGGCACGACCCAGAACGGCCGCTCCACTTCGGCTTCGGAGCCGCTGGAAACCAGCAGATTGGAGCGGTCCGGCGATATGTCGAGTATGTCCGGATTGGACAAGGGCTGCTCGAGCGGCAGGGGCAGAGGCAGGGGAGTGCCGCTTTCCACGGAAACCTGGGCCAGGGACCAGCGCCCAGCATCGCGCTGGGTGAAATACACACGCGTACCATCGGTGGCCACGCCGTGATCGAGCTCGATCTGGCCGGTTTGGGTAAGCTGCACAACCTGCACGAGGCGGGCCGGACGCACCTGGGTAGACAACCAGTAGATGCGGACGGCGAAGAACACGACGACGCCTAACGCGACGAGGCGGTAGATGCCGCGGCGGCGAGGCGGAGCCGGCGCTGGCGTTGCGATGGTTAGGACGGGCTGCGGAGGGGGTTGGCTGGTGGGCGGGGCTTGGGCGGCCGGCATGTTCCGCGGTTGGACCGGCGCGATGAAGCGGTATCCGCGCCTCGGCAGGGTCTCAACGTAGCGCGGTGTAGAGGCATCGTCATCCAGCGCCTCGCGTATTTTCTTGGCGGCGATGTTGAGACCGTTATCGAAATCGACGAGCGTGTCGCTCCAAAGCCGGCGGACGAGTTCGTCGCGAGTGACGACCTGGCCGGGGCGCTCCAACAACGCCGCGAGAAGCTGAAACGGGCGCTCCTGCAGTTTTATTTTTCGGCCGTGCTTACGCAGTTCGCCTTGTGCGAGGTCAACCTCGAAAACACCGAATTGGAGGATTTGGGGGGCGCGGTCGTTCGGGTCCACGGATCATTTCACCTGGATCGGGCCATATGCGAGTTTAACATTCGGGCGGCCTGAGAGGCCGTTGCAAGACCGAGGACCTGCCCCACTCGCCGGACACAGGCTGAAGCCTGTGCTACCTCACGTATTTAGGCGGTTGGCCGGTGGCCCACGGATCGTACTCGGAGGCGAAGCGGACGCGCTCGCTGATGGAGGGGTGATCGTAGAGCCAGAACTCGATGAAGGGGCTGGGATTGGGATCGTCGAGCGACACTTCGCCGAGAATCTGAAAGGCGCCGGCCGCTTCTTCCGATGAGTTAGGCACGATCCCGTGGATCACTTCGAGCCCGTAGATATCGGCATTGTGCTCCAGCACGCGGCTAAAGGAACTCGATAGCGGTTCGGACAGAAAGCCGAATACGGCCAACGCCAGCAGCAGCACGGGCAGGGAGGCCCAGTCGCTCACGTCGCGGATCTCCCACCGGGGGCCATAGCGCGCCAGCGCCCAGCGCATGGCGTGAAAGGCCAGGAACAGGAAGATCAGGATGCCCACCACGGCCGCGCCGATGCCGATCCATACATGGCCCAGAACGTAGTGGCCCATCTCGTGGCCGAATACGAACAGGGTCTGGCCGGTGTTCATTTTTTCGATGGTGTTGTCCCAGACCACCACGCGCTTGGATGCGCCGATGCCGGTGACATAGGCGTTTAGCGATTTCAGTTTCTCGCTGGCCTTCATTTCGAACATGCGATCGGGCGGTATTTCGAGGCCGCCGCGCGCCGTCACCTTCTCAATCGCGGCCACCAGCGCGGGCTGCCGCGCGGCCAGCGGCTCGAACTTGAAGAACAGCGGCTCGATGGCGAATGGCTCGATGAACATCAGGAACACGACCATGGGCACAGCCGCCAGCCAGAAGTAGAACCACCAGCGGCGCGGGCTGCGGCGCATCGCGCCATAGAGCACCCAGAGGGCGATACCGGCCAGGGCGAAGGCAAGCAGTTCGCCCTTGGTCCAGTCCCAGAACCAGGAGCCCCAGCCTTGGATGGATTGCTCAAACTTGAGCGAGAGGTAGTGGCCGTAGAGGCTGATGGGCAACTCCAGCGCGTCGATCGTCAGCAGCAGCAGCGGCGCGAAGATGTAGGCCTGCAGGATGCGGCGGCGCGAGGCGGATTCGGCGATGCTGCGCAGGCGCGGGGCGACACGCCACGCCAGCAGGGCGACGAGCACCAGGATGCCGTAGGCGACGGCGATGAAATGCAGACGGTTGCGGGCGGCGGCGTACTCGATGGCTTTAGCGAGTTTGTCCGGCGGGAGCGTGTAGGTCTTGGCGGCTAAGAGCAAAGCTGGAAACATATTTCTCCTTTTCCCCAGACGGTCTGGCGGCCGACGCCGGTCCACTGGCCGGCGCGCAGATAGGGCAGAAACCCGCCCAGACCGCCATCATACTCCGCTTGATATTCGGCTTGGCCGGTGAATCCGCCGAGGGGATGGGTTTGGCCGGTGCGGCTGGAGCGGCGCTGGGTCGCGTGCCAGGTGAGGTCGCAGCGGGCGAGGGTTACTTGGGTGGCGCGTTCGCCCATGGCGCGGAAATCGATATCGAGGGGGCCGGGTCCGTAGAGGGCGCGGAGGGTGGAGATGCGGTCGCGGAGACGGGCGAAGAGGATGGGGAATTCGGGACGGGTGACGAGTTGCTGGCCGGATTTCAGCTCGGTGGGGGTAAGGAATTCGACGCGCATGCGGGTGGCGGATTCCGCGGGGCCGTCGAGGGGAATGGCGATGTGCTCCTTGCCGACGGAGACCAGCGTGGCGCGCCCGCGTCCGGGGCCGAGTCCGGCTTTTGCGAGCTGCGCATAGGCCTGCTGCAACGCCTCGCTGGCGGGGTGTTTGGTGTCGAACAGGTGCATGTCGAAATGGAAGCCGGAGCCGGCGGGGATGGTCTGGCCGTCGAGGTGCGCGGCGCGGAAGACGAAGGGGCGGGGACGGTCGGCGAGCCCGCTGGGGCCTGCGGGCACTCCGCTATCCGCTTTCGGCTCGAAGATGCGCGCGTAGTCAGGTGCGTTGGTGGTTTCGCGCAGCATCATGCCGAACGCGCCACGCAGCACATTGGCGGCTTTGCCCGGCGGAAAGACGAGCGATTCTTCGGCGTGGAAGTGGAAGCGCAACCGCCAGAGTTCGAACGTCATAGTGTCGCTTTGCGGATTACCTAGCGTAGAACACTTGCGCGCCGACGCGGTTTCTCGTCTGCCTACTGCGGGACGGCGGGGATCGAAGTAAATGCCGACGCCGGATTGAAGCTGAGCCCTAGAACGCTTACCTGCCCATCGGCCGGCTCGCTGAACTCCACCGTGCCGCGGCGGTTCGCGGTCATCGGATAGGTCGCCGCCAGAGTGAAGGCTGTATGTCCCTGCGCCGGCAGTTGGATCGTCTGCGTCGTAATCTGCGTGCCGGTGTCGTCCCGTATGACTAAGGTCATGGTGGCCGGTTCGATGGATGCGTTGGCCAGCGCCACGCCGGTCGAAAACCCTTTGGTATTGTCGAACCACAACTCGTAGGCGCTGGAGTTGAGGCTCTGCAAAGGCACTACCGCCTGCTGCTGTTGCTGCGCGGTCACATTATCGGTGAACACCGCGAAGCCACTGACGTCGCCGTCGCTCAGCAGTTCAGCCCAGCCGGTCGCGAGCGGGTCGTTCAGCCCCGCCGTCTGGATCACCAACCCCGAGCCCGCGCTCAACATACCGCTAAACGTCGCGGTGGTCTGGCTGGGCGATCCCTGCGGGAACGTGAGCGGCAACGGCAGTTGGTTGCCATTGTCGTCGAGGAAAATGAGACCAACATCCGCTGTTGCCGTACCAGTGTTTATTAGGGTGAAGGTGGTGGTCCATTGGCCCCCGCCGGAGGCGAAGTGAGGCATCGATCCGGCGAGACGCATGCCGTTGCTGGCGTCGAAGTTGAAGGCTAGCGTGCCGCTCCAATCCTGGATGGGAAGGTCCTGGCTGCCGAATGGAGTAAAGGTGAATCCCGGTATGTGCGGCGTGACGGTGAATCCCGCGCCGGCCGGAGGCGTACCGGTAAGAGAAGGGCCAAACTGATAGCTCAGGTTGACGGCGATGGCATTCGCATCGGCCGGCGGAGAACTCTTGCTCCCTTGCGGAGCCATCGAATGCGGCGTCAGATCGTCGGTCGCGCCGGTGAAGGTCACGTCCGCGGGACTGGCGTACTCGCCACTGAGCAATGGCGTAAGCGGAATCGAAGTAAAGGCTGACGCGGGGTTGAAGCTGAGTCCCAAAACGCTGACCTGTCCAATGGGCGGCACGTCAAACTCCACGGTGCCGCGCCGGTTCGCGGTCATCGGATAATTGGTTGCCAGCACGAAGGCGGTGTGGCCCCGCGGCGGAAGCGGGATCGCCTGCGTGGTAATCGCCGCGTCGGTGTCGTCCCGGATGACTGCCGTCAGGATCGTGGGCACTGTGGATTCGTTCGCCAGCGCCACACCCGTCGCAAACCCGTTGGTGTTGTCAAACCACAGCAGGTATGCGGGGAGATTGAGGCTCTGCAACGGCACTATCGCCTGCTGCTGCTGGCTGGCGGTGACGTTATCGGTGAACACCGCGAAGCCGCTGACGTCGCCGTCGCTCAGCAGTTGAGCCCAGCCCGTCGCCAGCGGCTGGTTCAGTCCCGCGGTCTCGATCACCAGCGCCGCGCCGGCAGCTAACACGCCGGTGAAGGCTGCAGTGGTCTGGCTGGGAGATCCCTGGGGGAATGTGAGCGGGAGCGGCAATGGGTCGCCGTTGCTGTCGAAAAAGTTGAGAGCGGCGTTCGCGGACGCGGCGCCGTTATTCAATAACGTGAACGTGGTGGTCCATTGGCCGCCGCCGGAAGCCAAATGGGGCATCGATCCGGCGATATTCATACCGCTGTAGGCAGTCGCATAGAAAGTGGCGGCGAGCATCCCGTTCCAGGTCTGGAAGGGAAAGTCCTGGCTGCCGAATGGGGCGACTGCGTATCCGGGGATGTGCGGCGTGACGGTGAATCCGGAACCGGCAGGGGGCGTACCGGAAAAAGCGGGGCCAAACTGATAGGTTAGGCTCGTTGTGAGGCTGCTCGCGGGCGACGCTGGAAACGCGGCGAAGTTCTGAACCTGATTGGCGCTCAGGTCGCTGAAGGTCTGGCTGGGGGGATCGAAAGCGTAACCGGGGAGCGAAGGTGTGACGGTATAGTTGCCGCCCGATTGCGCAAGGAAGCTGTAGTTCCCCGAACTGTCTGTCGTAACGGATCCGCTCTGCGACCCGCTTAGCGTCACAGTGACCCCTACCTCGGGCTTGCCTGAGAGGGTCACCTGGCCGGAAATCGTATAGCTATCGAGCGACAGGCTGAAGAGCGTGCCACAGCCCCCATACTCGGTGCAGAACCGGGCGGTGCCGTTCCCGCCATCAGACGTAGTTCCGTAGAAGACGCCACTGGCGCTTTGGACCAGCGCCGCGAGGGGCTGCTGGCCGTCCGGGCACCCGCTCTGGAAGCAGAAACTGTGCAGCGTCGTCAGCTTGCCGCTCGGAGTCATTCTGAAGACCGTGCCGGCGCCTAAGCCAGGAGTACCGACGTCCGAAATACCAGGGTTGGCCCCACCAGAGTATGTTGTACCGTAGAAGTTCCCATCGCTGCCCAGGATTAGCCCGGAGGGATCATCGCCGTCCGTGCAGTGGATGCCGCCTTGGGAGCAGAACTGGTAAAGCGTGGTCAGCGTGCCACTCGGGGTGATTTCGAAGGCCACCCCGGAAGTCCCGTAGAGATTCCCATTTGCGCCCTGGACCAGCGCCGCGGATGGGTACCGGCCGTCCGCGCAACCTTCGCTCCCCGCGGTTGGAGCGCAAAAACTGTGTATCGTCGTCAGCGCTCCGCCGAGAGTGATTTTGAAGACCGTCCCGAATTGGTATGCCCCGCCATAGAACGTTGTCCCATAGAGGTTGCCATCGGGGGCTTGCACCAACGCTGCAACAGGGTCATTGCCGTCCGTACAACTGGCGCCACCTTGAGCGCAGAAGCTGTACAACGTCGTGAGCGAGCCGCTAGGAGTGATTTTGAAAACCGTCCCACAACCTGGGGCTTGGACGCAGTTTGTCCCGCCGCCTGAGGTGGTTCCGTAGAGGTTGCCATCGGTGGCTTGGACCAGCCCCGCATACGGGTACGCGCCGTCCGGGCACTGGTTTTGGGAGCAAAAACGGTAAAGCGTCGTTAGTCCGCCGTCCGGCGTGATTTTGAAGATCGTGCCACAGCCAGAGACTCCGTACGCGCACGAATGGTTGACCCCGCCGTACGCGGTTGTCCCGTAGAAGTCCCCGTCGGCGCCTTGGACCAACGCGTACCCGCCTTGGAAGAAAGCCGCCGCGGGGCCATCGCCGTCCGCGCAGTTGGCTTGGGAACAGAAATTGTATAGCGTCGTCAGCGTGCCGCCGGGGGTGATTTTGAAGACCGTTCCGCAGCCCCCGGCAGCCGGACAATTGGCCCCGCCCTGTACCGTAGTCCCGTAGAGGTTGCCGTCGGCGCCTTGGATCAACGCCCCCGCGGGGTAATCGCCGTCCGCGTAATCGAAGGTGTGCAGCGTAGTGAACGTCTGCGCGGATAGGGCAAGCGCCATCGTTGCGCGCAGCGCGAGTACGGCGAACGCTCTCCTCCCAAAGCTCAGCCTGCCCAATGCGTTCGCGATGCTTTTCATCGATGCGCTCCTTTAGTTGCAACTCCACACAGCTTCTTTAGCGATTCGGCGCATGTTTCCTCTGGACCTCCGCCTATTGCGGGACTGCGGGAATCGAAGTAAAAGCGGAGGCCGGATTGAAGCTGAGCCCCAGCACGCTGACCTGCCCATCGGCCGGCTCACTGAACTCCACGGTGCCGCGCCGGTTCGCGGTCATCGGATAGTTGGTTGCCAGAGCGAATGCGGTGTGGCCCTGCGCCGGCAGTTGGATCGTCTGCGTGGCGATCTGTGCGCCGGTGTCGTCCCGTATGACTAACGTCATGGTGGCGGGCGCGGTGGATTCATTGGCCAGTGCGACGCCGGTCGCAAACCCGTTGGTGTTGTCGAACCACAGCTCGTAAGCGCTGGAGTGGAGGCTTTGCAAGGGCACTACGGCCTGCTGCTGTTGCCGCGCGGTCACATTATCGGTAAACACCGCGAAGCCGCTGACGTCGCCGTCGCTCAGCAGTTGGGCCCAGCCCGTCGCGAGTGGATTGTTCAGCCCCGCCGTCTGAATGACGAGGCCCGCACCGGACTTCACCGAACCGGTGAAAGTCGCGGTGGTCTGGTTGGGAGATCCCTGCGGGAATATAAGCGGCAATTGCAATGGAACGCCGCTGTCGTCAAAGAAGTTGAGAGCGATACTCGCCGTTGACGAGCCGGCATTCAATATGGTGAAGGTTGTGGTCCACTGGCCCCCGGCGGACGCCAGGTGAGGCATCGAGCCGGCGAAGTTCATGCCCGCATAGGCGATGGCGTCGAAGTTGAAGGCCAGCGTGCCTTTCCAGTTCTGGATGGCAAGATCCTGGCTGCCGAATGGGGTTATGGTGAATCCCGGTATATGGGGCGTGACGGTGAACCCTGCGCCGGCCGGGGGTGTGCCGCTCAACGATGGGCCAAACTGATAACTCAGGTTGACCGCGAAGCTATTGGCGTCGTCCCGCGGCGAGCTTTGGCGCCCCGACGCTCGCGGAGCCGTGGAATGCGGGGTCCGATCGGCGATCGGATTGGTGAAGGTCGCGCCGGCGGGGCTGGCGCTTTCGCCACTCAATAATGGCGCAACCGGAATCGAAGTAAATGCCGATGCGGGATTGAAGCTGAGCCCCAGAACGCTCACCTGTCCATTGGCCGGCTCGTCAAACTCCACGCTGCCGCGGCGATTCGCTGTAGCGGGGTAATTGGTTGCGAGAACGAAAGCCGTATGGCCATTGGGCGGTAACTGGATCGTCTGCGTGGTAATCGCCGCGCCGGTGTCGTCGCGTATGACTGCCGTCATGCTGGCAGTCGCGGCGGATTCGTTGGCCAGCGCCACACCGGTCGCAAACCCGTTGGTGTTGTCGAACCACAGCACGTAAGCGGGGAGATTGAGGCTCTGCAAGGGTACTACTGCCTGCTGCTGCTGACTGGCGGTCACGTTGTCGGTGAAAACCGCGAAACCGCTGACGTCGCCGTCGCTCAGCAGTTGCGCCCAGCCCGTCGCGAGCGGGTCGTTGAGACCCGCCGTCTCGATCACCAGCCCCGCCCCGGCCGCCAGCACTCCGGTGAACGCCGCGGTGGTCTGGCCGGGAGATCCCTGCGGGAATGTGAGTGGCAGCGGCAATGGATTGCCATGGTCGTCAAAGAAGTAGAGGGCGACGTTGGCGGGTGCGGCGCCGTTATTCAATAACGTAAATGTGGTGGTCCATTGTCCCCCGCCGGAGGCAAGATGAGGCATCGATCCAGCGAGATTCATGCCGCCATAGGCATTGCCGGCGAAGTTGGCGGTCAGCGAACCGTTCCAGGACTGAAAGAGAAGATCCTGGCTGCCGAATGGGTCAAAGGTGAATCCGGGTATGTGAGGTGTAACGGTGAATCCGGCGCCAGCCGGTGGTGTACCGGAAAAGGCAGAGCCAAACTGATAGGCAAGGCTCACCGTGAGAGTGTTGCCCGCCGACACTTCGACGGCAACGAAATCCTGTGTCTGATTGGCGCTCAGGTTGGTGAAGGTCTGACTGGCCGGAGTGAAGCTGTCGCCACTAAGCGACGGGGTCAGCGTATAGCTGCCGCCCGCCGCGACAGAGAAAGTGTAGTTTCCGGAGGCGTCGGTCGTGGCAGTGGCGGGACCGCTCGGTGAGCCGGTCAGCGTCATGGTGACGCCGCTCAGACCGCTGCCTGCGAGGGTGACCTGTCCGGAGATCGTAACCGTGGGCGGTGGTTGAATCTGTCCTATTATGAAGGCGACATTGCTGAGCAGCGTCCCGCTGGGGGTGGTTACCTGCACTTGGCCGGTGCTTGCGCCGGAGGGTACGGTGGTGGTGATCAGGGTACTCGACTCCACGGTGAAGGCAGCCGCGGTACCGTTGAAGGTGACGCTGGTCGACCCGGTTAGATTCGTTCCCAGGATTTGGACGGTGGTGCCGACGGCGCCAGAAGTGGGCAGAGTTTCCACAAATGGGGCGAGGCCTACCGACAGGCTAAAGATCATACCGCAGCCTTGTGAACTACAGTTGGCGTTGCCCAGGCCAGAGGTTGCCGCGTAGAGGTTGCCGTCGCTGCCCTGAGTCAGTGCCCCTACACCGGGGTACGCGCATCCCCGTACCGTGCAGAAGTCAACCAGCGTCGTAAACGTGCCGTCCGGGGTGATCTTGAAGACAGTGACGGCGGTTGTCCCGTAGAGATTCCCGTCGCTGCCTCGGATCATCGGCGCCGCAGGATCAAAGCCGTCCGTGCAGACGCCGCCGTTTTCAGTTTGCGTACAGAAGTTGTGCAACGTCGTTAGCGCGCCAGCCGGTGTAATCTTAAAGACCGTTCCCGTTCCGCTGACCGCTGTTCCATAAAAGTCACCGTCGGCGCCTTGGACCAGCGCTGCTTGGGGGTTGGTTGCCACACAAGCCCCTTCAGGGCAGAAGCTGTATAGTGTTGTCAGCATGCCAGTTGGGGTGATCTTGAAGACCGTTCCCGCCTCGTTGGCGCCGCCGCCTCCGGTTGTCCCGTAGAAGTTCCCGTCGGTGGCCTGAATTAGCGCGTTCGGGCTGCCACCGTCTGCACACCCGCTTTGGGAGCAGAAGCTGTACAGCGTGGTCAGCGTGCCGGTTGGGGCGATCTTGAAAACCGTTCCAGCCTTGTTGGCGCCGCCGCCTCCGGTTGTTCCGTAGAAGTTCCCGTCGCTGGCCTGGATTAACCCTTTCGGTCCACCGCCGTCCGGGCATCCGCTTTGGGAGCAGAAGCCGTAGAGGGTCGTCAGCGTGCCGCTTGGGGTGATTTTGAAGACGGTGCCACAGTCGCCTGTTGGGCATCCAGGCACGAAGCTCCCCTGTGTTGCTCCGTAGATATTCCCGTCGGTGGCCAGGACCAGAACCACGGGGCCGCTGCCGTCCGTGCACGTGGCGCCGCCCTGTGAGCAGAAGTTGTACAACGTGGTCAACGTGCCACTCGGAGTCAATCTGAAGACCGTGCCTGCACTGTTGGCCCCGCCCAGTAGGGTTGTCCCATAGAAGTTCCCGTCGGTGCCCTGGACCAGCGCCGCCCCTGGGCTCGCGCCGTCCGGGCACACGCCATTGACGGGTTGCTCGCAGAAGTTATACAGCGTGGCGAGAGACGGCATCGTAGTGAAATTCTGGGTCTCACTGGCGCTCAGGTTGGTGAATGTCTGGCTGGACGGAACAAAGCTGTCGTTGCCGAGCGATGGGGTCACCGTGTAGGCGCCGCCACTGGCAACGGAGAAACTGTAGTCGCCAGAGGCGTCGGTGGTGGTGGTGGAAGGGCCGCTCGGCGATCCTGTCAGTGTGATGGTGGCTCCACTCAGACCATTGCCGTAGAGAGTCACCTGTCCGGAGATTGCGACTGTGGACGGAGGCGATGCCTGTACTACAAAGGCGACATTGCCGAGGAGTGTCCCGCCGGGGGTCATTACCTGAACCGAGCCGGTGCTTGCGCCGGCCGGTACGGTGGCCGTGATTAAGGTACTCGATACCACGGTGAACACGGCTGCGATGCCGTTGAAGGTGACGCTCGTCGCCGCGGTCAGATTCGCCCCAAGGATCTGGACAGCCGTTCCCACGGCGCCGGAAACAGGTAGAGTTTCCACGAACGGGGCCAGGCCGACGGACAGGCTGAAGACGTTGCCGCAGTTACAGCTTGCCCCGCCGTCCATCGTGGTCCCATAGAAGTTGCCGTCGGTGCCCTGGGTCAGCGCCGCCGCCGGTTCGTCGCCGTCCGAGCAGACGCCGTTAACCGATTGGGAGCAGAAGGTGTATAGCGTCGTGAGCGTACCGCCCGGGGTCATCTTGAAGACGCTTAAGAATGTGGTTCCATAAAAATTGCCGTCGGTGCCCTGGATCAGCGCCTCTGCGCCCAGGCTGTCCTGCAAGGTGTAAAGCGTCGTGAGCGTGCCCCCCGGGGTGATCTTGAAGATGGCCAGGCCGGTTGTCCCGTACAAGTTGCCGTCGGCGCCCTGGACCAGCGCCGGCAGCGACCCGCCTACACATTCGTAGCAGAAGGTGTACAACGTCGTGAGCGTGCCCCCCGGGGTGATTTTGAAGATAGTGAGGGCTGTTGTCCCGTAGAAATTGCCGTCGGCGCCCTGAACCAGCGCCGCCGCAGGGCTTCCGCCGTCAGTGCAAAAGCCGTAGGTACCGCAGAAATCGTACAGCGTCGTCAGCGTGCCGCCCGGGGTGATTTTGAACACCGTGCCACTGCCGGACGCGCCGCCGCTGGCGGTTGTGCCATAGAAGTTGCCGTCGGCGCCCAGGACCGGCGCCGCCTGTGGAAATGCGCCGTCCGTGCAGTAGCCGCCCACGGGGACAGGTTGGGCGCAGAAGGCGTAGCGCGTGGTGAGGGCCCCACTGGGGGTGATCTC
>Ga0187871_10003354_pt1 | contig 12454 bp, 9 predicted proteins | sample June2016WEW_16_1_FD_132988 | JGI IMG/M metagenome (GOLD analysis project Ga0187871, IMG submission 132988) | Peatland microbial communities from SPRUCE experiment site at the Marcell Experimental Forest, Minnesota, USA - June2016WEW_16_10 | ecosystem: Environmental > Terrestrial > Soil >... | reverse complement strand
CGGTCCCCCAGATCAAAGATCTCCCTGACTTTGCCGCTCTTGACTTTCGTCAGCCCCGGCAACTCCAATTTCATTAACGGTTCATTGGACATAAAGGAGGTTACAAGCACAGGGCGAAAACCGCAAATCGCAAAATTCCGAAATTTTCGTGGTGTCCGGCTACGCTGTAGAGTCGAGCCTCCGGCTCGACAAGTTCGGCCGGAGGCCGAACACTACACTTCAGCATGTAGAGTCGAGCCTCCAGCTCGAAACCGGCCCACCGCGCCGACAAGCCGGAAAGCGGCGCTGGCGCACGCGCACTCCAAAGCGGCCTTCCCGCCGCGTGCCCCGAGCGCGAAGCGCCGTGGAGTGCGGCGCGACAGCGCCGCTTTGGCCGTCAAACAGGCGCATCCGGCCTTTTTGGAAAATCTTGTCTTCTAAGAGTAAGAGCAAAAGCCGCATTGGGGCAGTTCCGGGCCCCAAGGCGGTTTGACATTTGGATTCTGAATCTCATCATGGAGGTGGTTGATTTGATGTTCCCTGCGGAATGACTGATCCTGAAAAAATGTTGTGTGAATTGATCGCGCTGCCCAGCGTGAACCCGGCGTTTTTGCCCGTCGGCGATCCGCGCGCCGGCGAAGGCCGGGTGGCCGATTTCCTCGCCGCCACCGCCGCCCGGGCCGGCTTGGAGGTCCATTTCCAGCAAATCCCGCCTGACCCTTTAGCTGGGAGGAATGGGATGGATGGGACAAATGGCGGGAAATCCGCAATCCGCAATCCGCAGTCGGCCATGCGCAATTGCGGAAATCCGGCGGATCGGACGGATAGGCCGGATCGGTCGGATCGGGAAATCCGCAATCCGCAATCCGCAATCCGCAATCCGCAATCGAATCCCCGCTCCAACCTGCTCGCCACTTTCCGGCCTCCGGGCAAAGTCCGTCTCCGCCTCCTTCTCGCGCCGCACATGGACACCGTGCCCGCGGCGACCGATGAACAGTACCAGCCGCGCTTCGCCGGCCCGCGTATTTACGGCCGGGGCGCGTGCGACACCAAAGGCTCCGTCGCAGCCATGCTCGCCGCCCTGTGCCAACTGGCAAAAAACGGCCCGCTCCCGGCGGAAACGGAAATTGTCTTCGCCGGTTTGGTGGACGAAGAACATCTCCAAAGCGGCTCTCGCGCTCTGGCTGCCAGCGGATTCAAAGCGGATTTGGCCATCGTGGGCGAGCCGACCCGGCTGCGAATCGTCACCGCCCACAAAGGCAGTCTGTGGCTCAGCCTGGCCACGCGCGGCAAATCCGCCCACGGCTCCCGACCCGACCTCGGTCGCAACGCCGTCCATGAAATGGCGCGGGTGGTTTGCCTGCTGGAAACCGAATATGCGCGCCGCCTGCGCCGCCGGCGGCATCCGTTACTGGGCCACGCCACGGTCAACGTCGGAGTCATCGCCGGCGGCACGCAGCCCAACATTGTCCCCGCGGCGTGCCAAATCGGAGTGGACCGCCGCACCCTGCCGGGGGAAACGGAAGCATCCGTGCGAGCGGAATTGAGGGCGTTGTTTCAGAGCCGAAAATTGCGCGTCCACATTGACAGCCAAAAGCAGGCCGCCTGTTGGCCCTTGGAAACAGATTTTCGCCTGCCGCTGGTGCGTCAATTCCTGCGCGTCGCGGGCCAGAAGAAACCGGCGGGGGTGGATTATTTCTGCGACGCCTCGGTGCTGGCGCGGGCGGGGATTGCCAGCGTGGTGTTCGGGCCGGGAGATATCGCACAGGCCCACACGGCGGATGAGTGGCTCGCCCGAAGGAGCCTGGAAACCGCGACGGCGCTGCTGCTAAGACTCCTGCGCTCGCTGCCTTAATCATCATGGACTCCACCGGCAAATCCTCCTTCTTCCGCCAAAGCGGCTGGATGGTGATCTCGACTTTCGTCGGCGGCATTTTCATGGTCGGCGTCCAGATCGCCGCGCAGGACAACCGGCTGATGGCGCCTTCCGATTCCACCATCTTCGTTGCGCTGCTTGGCCTGCTGATCATCTTTGGCGGGGTGCCCTCCGCGGCCTTGCAAACCATTTTTGCGCAGCAGGCCGCCGCCGCCGTTACAGATCAAAAGAAACGGGAACTGACGGCGACTTTGCGCGCCCTTCTCCGGGCCACTTTCTTCTTCTGGCTCGTCCTGGCCGGCGTGGCGGTTCTTTTTGCCGGACCGGTTTCTGCGGCCCTGGATGTCAATAATCCGGCGGCGCTGCGCATTGCCACGCTGGCCGTCCTGGCGGTTGTCTGGCTGCCGACTTTCAAAGGGGTGTTGCAGGGCCAGCACCGCTTCGCTCCGCTGGGCTGGCTTCAGATCATGGAAGGCGCCTTGCGCCTGGGCATCTTCTTTCTGCTGGTCCTGGGTCCCAAGCTCGGAGCCGCCGGCGGGCTTTGGGCGGCCTGCGCCGGCTCTTTTTTCACCCTGGCTTGCGCCTTGTGGCTGACCCGGGATGTCTGGTGCGCCAAAGTCACCGCCGCCTTTTCCTGGAAAGAGTGGTTGAGCCGGGGCGCGCCCCTGACCCTTTCCATAGGCGCATACGTGTGCATGTCCAGCTTGGATCGTGTGTTCACCAAGAGCCTCCATCTCGATCCGGTCCCCGTCAAACTATATAATAACGCCATGTTGGTCGGATTCGCCATCGTCCAGTTCATTGCCCCAATCACCTCGGTGATGTTTCCGACGATTGTCAGGAACCTGGCGTTGTCGAAAAAGACCGACGCCTTGCTCCTCACGCTGGTGGTGACCGGCATTTTTGCATGCCTGGCGGCGGTGGGTTGCACCTTGTTTCCGCGGCTGCCCCTGGCCGTGCTTCATTTCGACAGCAAGGCCGCTCCGCTGGTCCCGTGGTTTGCCTGGGCGCTCCTCCCGCTCACGCTGGCCAATGTCCTCATCCAGAACCTGATGGCCCGGAGCCGCTTTGTCGCGGCGAAATGGCTCATTTTGGTTCCGGTCCTTTATGGACTGACCCTCATGGCCATCCGGCCGGCGCTCCTGCGGATGCCCGAAGTTTTCAGCGCCTTTAAAGCGATCATCCAAACCCTCGGCTGTTTCAACCTGCTGTTGTTCGCCGTGGCGGCGTGGTTCACCTGGCGCAAAACCGCCAGCCCGGCAGAAACGGTGAATTCCGGTTCACTTTAGGTTGTTTGGATTGAGCGGTTGCAGTTCGCAGGGCTGGAACAGGCCGTCTTTGCGGATGAGCCGGCCGTCGAACCAGACTTCACCGCCGCCCCATTCAGGACGCTGTATCAGCACCATGTCCCAATGCACCGCCGAGTGGTTCCCGTTGTCCGCGTCCTCGTAAGCCTGGCCGGGGGTGAAATGGAGCGAGCCGGCGATTTTTTCGTCGAACAAAATGTCGCACATCGGATTAAGGATGTAGGGATTGAAGCCGAGGGAAAATTCGCCGATGTAACGCGCGCCCGGGTCGGTGTCCAGAATTTCGTTCAGGCGCTGGTTGTTGTTGGACGTGGCCTTGATGATCTTGCCGTCCTTGATTTCCAGGCGGACGTTCTCAAATTTCGTGCCGGAATAAAGGGTGGGGGTGTTGTACTGAATGCAGCCCTGCACGGAGTTTTTGACCGGACAACTGAAAACTTCGCCGTCGGGAATGTTGCGTTTGCCATCGGCTAGAATGGCGCCGATGCCTTTGATGCTGAATTGGAGATCGGTGCCGGGGGATTTGATATGCACACGGTCGGTTTTCTTCATCAGTTTTTGCAGGGGGATCATGGCGCGGGCCATTTTGGGATAATCCATGGTGCAGACCTGGAAATAGAAATCCTCGAAGGCCTCGGTGCTCATGTTGGCGGCCTGGGCCATGCTGGGCGAGGGCCAGCGCAGGACGCACCAGCGCGTGTGTTTGACACGGTATTCCTGCACGGGCCGCGTGGTCTTGGTGTACAGTTTCATCAGGGGGTTGGGGACATCGGAGCTTTCGCTCGTGTTGTCGGCCCCGCGGACGGCGATGTAGGCTTGCATCCGTTTCATCCGGGACAACTCGACGTCGCGCACAAGCCGGGCATGGGGCGCGTTGGTTTGCAGCACCATCTCGCGGCTGACGCGGGTGCGGCGCACCTCGATCAGCGGGAGGGCGCCGCGGCGCCGGGCGGCGCGGATCAACTCGATGGAAAACTCGTCGGGCACATCGCTCATCTCCAGCAGGATGCGGTCGCCCGCGGCCAGGGCGGTGGAATAGGTTGCCAGGAGGTCGGCCAGCTTTTTGTACCGGGGATCAGTCATAGATTTGTCAGACAACTAAACACCAACGGGGCGCGAACGCAATAAAAACCGGATTGAGATTAGGATTACGATTAAGATTAAGAGCAAGATTCAAGGGGGGAGGAGGGAAAAGCCATCCGTGGGCGGCGCGCCCAAAACGCGGGGGTCCCCTTCAAAAAGAACCAGGTTCTTCCTGACTGTAAATTTGGTTTTCCCCGCCAGCGCCGTCGCCTCCAGCGCCTCCCAGCCGTTGAGATCGAACGCGGCGAAACTGTTGCGGAAGAAATGATTTGAGGTGGACGACTTTGGCCCCGGAACCATCGTGGTGTTCAGGTAGAAGCTCAACAGATGCTCCATGTAGTCCCAATCCTGGTCATTATAGAGCGCCGTTTTGGCGAAGTTGTGCCGCTTGATCGCGTCGGCGGCCTTCTGGTCTTCCACCACCCCGATCGGTTCCAGAGGATCTTCCGCCGTGTGCAACAGGAGAAAAGGCGGGCGCACCGAGGCGCGGATGTAAGTCTGATTGGTCAGGGCCGCCACCGCGTCCAGCAACGTGGGGGCGCTGTTGGTCAGGGTGGCGCGCGCACGGCGGAAGAAATAAAATTCATCCGTGGCGCCCGGCATGAAAATCAGGCCCTTGACCGCCCGATTGCGCCTGAAGGAGCCGAGCAACACCTTGACGCAATTGGAGCGATTGAGTTCCGGCGGGCGGCTGGTGAGCGGCATTTTGGCAAACGCCTCCTGCCAGTTCGTTTGGGCGTGGAGCGCAATCCCGGCGCCCAACAGACCCAGGAAAAGCACCCCCGCCACGCGAAGCCGCATTGCGGGCCTGCTATACAGATGGTTGTTCATGCAATTCAAGGCTGGGTTTGGGCAGAACTTCCTACATTAAGTCCACTTGTTTCTCCGGCTTCCCTTCGCGGTGCGCTTTGGCGAAGGGATTCATTTGCGGCGGCGCTTCGACGCGCTCATTGCCGCTTAACAAACCTTCAACCGTGAGAATCTGGATTTTGGGATAGTCCTTGTCATGCCAGAGCCTGGATTCGTACCGGCCCGCATCGGCCGCTTCTTCGCGCATCGACTTGGTTGGCTTTTCCAGAATGATGAGAATGCCCGCGGCAAACTTTTGATTATTCACGTCGCCAAGCAACGCGGCCACGTCGTTGCGCCTCACGGCGCCGCCTTTGACTTGAACGAGGATTTTCTCCCGCTTGTCTCTGTTCTCGTAAAAATGAAGCAGGCCGTCCACGCCTCGATCCGCGCCCTTGCCGGTGCCTTGTATGCGCGGGCGCGCGTCAATTACGGATAGCGCCCATTGCTGGAATTGCCACTTGTCCAGCTCGGCCAGCGCCTTCGCGCTCTCGAAATCTGTGGGCTGGCCGCGTTCCTCAAATGGAACCTCATCGCCGAAAGCGTCTTTCAGGCGGCGCTTGATAAGATTTATGGCGAGGTAAGTGACATCAATGCCGATCCACTGCCGGCCGAGCTTTTGCGCCGCGTGAATGGTGGTGCCGCAACCGCAAAACGGGTCCAGCACCAGGTCGCCCTTGTTGGTGCTGACTTCGATAATCCGTTCCAGCAATTTTTGGGGCTTCTGTGTGGGATAACCGAGCGATTCGCTGCCGCCCGCCTGCTCTATGTCATCCCAGTTGTTGGTAATCGTCCTGCCTTTTGATTCGTCCAGATAAAGTTTGTATTGCGGAACTGCGCCGGGCTTCAATTGCACCACCAAACCATCTTCGTAAGCTTTTTCCATCCGCGCCCTGGTCCAGCGCCAAACCCGAGTGACCCCCAAAAATTCGTAGGTTAAATTAGGACGGTTGTCATTTGGATTTAGCAACGGCAGCAATCTATATTGCCCTTTCTTGTCGGCATGCCGGTAAGCCTTGTCAACATATTCCGGATCATGCTCGCCGAAAACCTTGTTAAAGACGCAAACGTTGCCTTTGGAATACCGGAGAATGATGTCACGGCAGTTCGGGAAGTTGATTTTGCCGAGGCTCTTGGGATTGGAACGAACCCAGGAAATTTCATTGCGAAAATGTTCCGCTCCAAAAATCCCATCCAAGATGATCTTCAGATAATGGCTCGCGGTCGGGTCGCAATGCAGATAAAGGCTGCCGGTTGGCTTGAGGACGCGATGCAGTTCCACCAACCGGGGAGCCATCATGGCCAGATAAGCCATCATCGGGGAATTTCGGAGGAAATCATGCAAGGCATCCATCATCTCCACGACGGCGGAGTTCGGGCAGCCGTCCACAAATTCGGCATAAGTCTGCGCGGCGTCGGCCCAATTCCAGGTGTCGCTGAAGGCGTGGAACTGCGCCTCGCTGGCCGCGCCGGATGTTTCGCGAAAGAGCACGTTGTAATCCGCATTGGAATTAAACGGCGGATCCAAATAAACGAGGTCAACGCTCGCGTCGGAAAAAATCCTCGGGTCGCGCAGCCACTTGAGATTGTCGCCAAACAACAAACGGTTCATCGGCGGGCTTTGTACCAGAAGGGTCTCCCTCCTGCGAGCAAGAAAAGGAACGGTGTGGCACCGTAGCCGCTTTCTTCGGTCGCTGCTCCGGCGCTGTGCGCCGATGTCGAGGCACAGGCTCGACGCTACGCCGATTAAGGTGCCAGCAAAAAACAGGCTTCCATCCGGCGGCTTTTGGCGTATGGTATTCGCATGAGCATTGATCAAATTGCTTCCGAGGCTTTGCGGCTGCCGGCGAGGGACCGGGCGCTTTTGGCCGCCTCGCTTTGGGAGAGCTTGGACGACCGGTTCCCGGCCCCATCACAGATGGAGGATGCCGAGGCGGCGGCCCTCGCATTGGAGCGGGACCGGCAGATTGAGCAAGGCGAAGTCCAGGCCGTGCCTCACGAGGAATTGATGGCAAGGCTGCGATGACTGTCGAATATCACCCGGCCGTCGAAGGCGAACTCAAAGCGATTCGGGATTATTACGACGCGCGGGTGCCGGGTCTTGGACGAGAGTTCATTGACGAGTTTGAGCGTCTGGTTTTGCGGATCGCCGCAGGGCCGGAACGGTGGATGGTTCTTTCCGGTGACCTTCGCCGGGCCTTGCTGGCCCGATTTCCTTATGTCGTCTATTTCCGCCAGCCTCATGCCGACCGGCTTCGAATCACAGTTGTAAAGCATCAACGGAGGCATCCCAATCATGGCCGTGATCGCCGCTGATCGCCGACAGGTGCTTACGCCTCCTCTTTTTCCACCGTCAAGTCGCGGCCGATGATCCGCTCCACACGACGGCGTGGGGGTAAGGTGGGAGAGCGAGAAAAAAGCACCGCTAAAAACTGCCTTGGATAAGGCCGAGGCCATTAATTACATCGATCGCTGACTGCAAATGCTCACTGACCTTCTTAACTTCGGCCACGCGCCAGAAGGCGAGACACCGACGAAATTCCTCTGGGAGTCCTTCGGCCTCGTTCTTGATCTGCTCCAATTGCCGTTCGTCAGATACGGCTATGACCTTTTGAACGGTGGGGCTGCTCTTAGCCTTTTGGAGGTTCATCAGAAGGCTGTCGATTGCACCAGACTTATGCACCTCGAAAACGTAGGTCACCATACCTAGGTTGCCGATTTTTGCGCGCCACACATCGTCGACTCTTGCCCCGTGCGCGACTTTGACCTCCGTATCAGCATTGAAACCCAACATGCCGCCAATGCTTTCGATTAGGTCCCTGACTTCATCGTGATCAAAAGTCTCCGCCGATTGAACCGGAGGCTTTTCATCAATTGTATCTCCGCTGACTTCGTAGAGGAAGAAATCGACAAACAGCAAGTCTACATCTTTGAAGCCGGCGGAGCGAAGTTCAACTGCGACCGCGCGGAGAACGTTGTTGAAGGTCTCGTATTCCTCACCAGACAGCCGATACTTCTCCGGATTTACGAATTCTTGCAAACCGAGCACATTCATCGCCTGGCGAGCCTTCCCATTCCAAATGCCGCAGTCCTGTGGCTGAATGTAACAGAGCATCTCTGTCAACGACGCTGGCCCGCCAAGCCGCATCACTTCCCTGGCGAAGGCGTCATACCTCATGGCGACAGGCTTCGCCGTATCCAGTAACTCCCTAAACGCCCTTTGGAGCTTCTCCATGCCGTTGTCCGAGATTACCTGTTGAACCAGATATTGCTTGTTCCCCCACATCCGACTGGCCCAAAGTTTCACGACCAATTCATCAATGTCAGCCTCGGAAAGCTCCTTTAGCTTCGGTGGGAGTTCCCGTTGGAAATAATTCACGCGTGAAAGGCGTTCGGTTTGGTCGGCCCGAAAATTGTCACTCATCACGTATTTCCTGAATGTGTGAATTGCATTTTTGATTTTGTTCTTTTGCTCGGCGGTCAGAGTGATTTGGTTCATTTTTTTGATCCAGTCAAGCTCAGTCAGGAACAGCGGCATCCATTTCACCGGCAATGAGCCGGTTGAGAATGGCGCGCGCGGCTGACTCGGTTTCAATTATATCGGCCTTTCGATATGGCGTCAATTGTCTCCATAGCGAAAAGTTCACAACTGAGACAATTGTGCGGCGAGTCAGGCCGGATGCAAGCGAATATTTACGAGTGCTTTTTCAAACAAACGCACGAGGCGTTTGCTCCTTTCGAGCCATTTGAAGCAGTTCCTCGGGGGACCAGATTTTGATCGCGCCGGATTTGAGGTCTATCGTTTCGAGGCGGTCGGTGCAGGAGAAACAGGGATCTATGCTGCCCAGGGTGATGGTCATGTCGGCCAGTTGCTGGTCTTTGATCATCGCGGGGACGCCTTGTAAATTCTGGTAGGTGGGGGCGCGGACACGCCAGCGGCGCGGATGGTTGCCTTCGCCGGTAATTACGAAATGATGGGCCTCGCCGCGCGGGGCTTCGACGCTGGACAATCCCATGCGGCCGGCCGGCAGTTCGTCCTTCAAGTCCAACTGGATCGGGCCGCTTTCCATTTTGTCGAGGCATTGGCGGATGATTTTGATGGACTCGAAGACTTCGCGCGCCCGCACCACGAGCCGCGACCAGACATCGCCGTCAGGGGCGGTGATGACGTCGAAGGCCACGCGGTCGTAAGCCGCATAAGGATGATCGCGGCGGCAATCCATGTCCACGCCCGCCGCGCGAGCGACCGGCCCGATGAGCGCGGCCTCCTTCACCAAATTGCGGTCGGCGACGCCGACGCCGCGCGTGCGCGCCTGGATGTTGCGGTCCTGGAGCACCGCGCCGGTCACTGTCAGCCATTCCGATTCGAGACGGGCGAGGACTTGTTGCAGTTCGGCTTTCAACGCATCCGTCAAGTCGCGCCGGACGCCGCCGATGACGCAGAGGCCGTAGGTTTTGCGGTTGCCGGTGATCTTTTCTGCGATCCACATGACCGGTTCGCGAATGCGGAAGCTTTGCATGAACAGCGTGTCAAATCCAACGATGTGGCAGGCCAGCCCGACCCAGAGGAGATGGCTGTGCAGGCGCTCCAGTTCCAGCAGGATGGTGCGGAGATACTCCGCGCGCGGCGGGGCCTGCAAGGCGGCGGCGCTTTCCACCGACTGCGCGTAGGCGACGTTATGCACACAGCCGCAGATGCCGCAGATGCGCTCGGCCATTATCGGGATGTCATTGTAGCTAAGGACCGTCTCGGCCAGCTTTTCGATGCCGCGATGGACCATGAAACCGCGGTATTCGCAGCCGCGCACCCGCTCGCCGTCCACGTAGAGCCGGAAATGGGCGGGTTCATCGAGGGTGGGATGGAACGGGCCGAAAGGCACGACCGTGCAGCCTTCGGGCGGGTCGTCAAATTTAAATTCGCGCGTATCATCATAATCGGCGGGCGCAAAATTCCAGGGGATGTCCTTGCGCAGCGGGTGAACGCCATCGGGCCAACCGTCCGGCAGGACGAGGCGCTTGGGATAGGGATGGCCGGCCAGCTCAATGCCCACCAAGTCCCGCAATTCCCGCTCGGCCCAGTTCGCCGCGGGCACGACCCCCGAAATGCTGTCCACTGTGGGTTGGCCGGCGGGAATCTCAGCTAGGATGCCGCACATCAGATGATCGCGGTCAAACGCAAAGTTGTGCGCCACCATAAACGAGCCGGAGCAAGGCCGGTCATCTGCGCCAATGCTGGTGACATAGCGCGCATCCAGATCGCGGAAAACGTAGCGGCACACCGCCTTCAGCGCCGACGCTTCCACGAAGACGAACAGGCAGCGGTCGGAGGGAAGGTCCGCCCGCACAATGGCCGGTCCGAACTTGGCCTTTAACTGATCCAGTTTTTCGCGCGCGATCATTTTAGCGTTCCTTCAGAATGATGTCGGGCCGGAGGCTCGACGCGGCGATGGTCCGCGGCTTTCTCCGGCTGCGACACGGGCGCGCCGCCAAGCCAGCGGAAATAGCGTTTGATCTCGCCGTAAAAGCCGTGCGCCACATAGCGGTTGCATTCCGCTTCGCGCGCGTAACCGCAAAGCCAGGGAACCGCCGCCCGGCGTTGCCCGCCGCCCAGGCTCGAAATAAACCGGGCCAGAAGAAACATCAGCGCCAGGACGGCCAACACGGCGAGCGGAACGAAGACGGCACCCGACCCGGCGCCGGAGATGCCGGCCCAGAGGTTGGCGGGCGCGGGCGCGGCCCCGGCAAGCGCCGTGCCAAAACCGTGAGGGCTGGACGCGAGGACGTTATGGATCAGGCCATAAGCAATGGCCGGCAGAAGCCCCAGCAGCAGGCACAGGAACGCCAGCAACAACTGGGGGATTTGCATGATCATCCCCGCTTCGAGCCGCCCGGCGGCGGCCTTCTCCTTGACCAGCGCGCTGGTCCGGGACAGGAAACTGGCGCCAAAGAACTTGACGAACGAAGCCAGCGTTAGCGCGCTGGTGAGGATGGCAATGGCGGCGCAGACGGCCAGCCAGCCGGCCCAGTGGCTTCCCTGCACGGCCGCCACGTAAATCGTCCATTTGCTCGCGAAGCCGTTGAACAGCGGGACACCGGAAATGGAGAGCGAGGCGACCAGCGCCGTGGCGGCGGTCAGAGGCATGTACTTGAGCAAGCCGCCCAGTTTGTTCAGGTTCTGGGTGTCGGTGGCGTGGAGCATGGAGCCGGCGTTGAGGAAGAGCAGCGCCTTGAAAATGCCGTGGTTGAGCGTGTGAAAAAGCGCGCCCACCATGCCCAGGGCCGCCAGCGCGGCAACCTCCGGCCCCGCCGCCGGCAGCAGGGTCATGCAGACCCCGAAACCGAGGAGGATGTAACCCACCTGGCCGATGCTGTGGAACGCCAGCAGGCGCTTGGTCTGCTCCTGCTTGAGAGCCTGCATCGTCCCGGTGAAAAGCGTGATCGTTCCCAGCCCCGCCACCACCACGCCCCAGCCCGCCAGCGGAAAGTCCGCCTGCGCCTCCGCCGGCACAAGCCAGAGGAAATAGCGCATCACGCCATAAACGCCGGTTTTGATCATCACGCCGGAAAGCATCGCGCTCACCGGCGAAGGGGCCGCCGGGTGGGCGTCCGGGAGCCAGAACTGTCCAAAGGGCCACATGCCCATCTTGATGCCAAAACCAATCAGGAACAGCCCGAACGCCGCCGCCGCAAGAACGGGGTGCGCTCCCAACAACGCCGGCAGATTCTTGCTCACGTTCTCGAAGTCATACTTCCCCCCGCTGGCCGCATTGGCGGACGCGCCCCCGCCGGCCAGAATCTCCGCGCCGATGATGGTCGCCGCGCAGGCAATTTGCATCATCCACAAAAACCGGTTCGCCGCGCGGACGTTGCCCGGATTCTTATGCTCGAAACGGATGAGCGCGTAGCCGGGCAGCGTCATCATCTGCCAGAAAATGACGAAGAACCACATCATGTCCGTGGTGCTTAAAAGGCCGTACATGGCGGCCAAAAACAGGAGGAAGTAAGGATAATACCGGGCGACGCCATAATCCCGGTAATGCTCCATGTAGCTAATGGAATAAAACGAAGCGGGCACCGCAATCAGCGCCGCCAGCAGCAGGAACATCGCCGTCAACCCGTCCACATGGAATCGCAGGACCAAGCCCAGGCCCGGAAGAATCGGGAATGATTCGGAGTCGGCGGAACCGCTGCCGGCCAGCACCGTCGCCACCGCGGAAAAGATCAACGCCGCAGTCGAGGCGACCGCCAAAAAGGCGAGCCAGCCCGCCAGCTTCCGGTTCCGCGCGGTCAGCAACGTCAGCACCGCTCCGGCAATGCAGATGAGGATGGAGACAGCAACGGCCTTTTCGGGAGTCATCAT
>Ga0187871_10003353_pt1 | contig 12456 bp, 7 predicted proteins | sample June2016WEW_16_1_FD_132988 | JGI IMG/M metagenome (GOLD analysis project Ga0187871, IMG submission 132988) | Peatland microbial communities from SPRUCE experiment site at the Marcell Experimental Forest, Minnesota, USA - June2016WEW_16_10 | ecosystem: Environmental > Terrestrial > Soil >... | reverse complement strand
CCGTCCCGCCCTATGCGTCGAACCGCGCGATGGCAAGCTGTTCGTCTTCATGCCGCCGGTCGAGCACCTCGCGGACTATCTCGATCTCGCCGCCGCCATCGAAGATACCGCCGCCTATCTCAAAATGCCTGTGATGTTGGAAGGCTACGCGCCTCCCTCGGATCCCCGCATCGCCGTACTGAGAGTGACGCCCGATCCCGGCGTCATCGAAGTCAACATCCATCCCGCGGCATCCTGGGACGAGCTTTCCGCAAACACCACCGCGCTCTACGAACTCGCCCGCCAGAGCCGTTTGGGCACGGAGAAGTTCATGTTGGATGGACAACACTCCGGCACCGGCGGCGGCAACCACGTGGTGATCGGCGGCCCCACTCCCGAGGACAGTCCCTTCCTGCGCCGGCCCGATCTGTTGCGCAGCCTGATCGGTTACTGGCACAATCACCCCTCACTGTCGTATCTGCTCTCGGGATTGTTTATCGGCCCCACCAGCCAGCATCCCCGTGTGGATGAGGCGCGCACCGATTCTATCTACGAACTGGAGATCGCCTTCGACCAGATCCCGGACAAGGACACTCCCGCGGGCCCGCTGTGGCTGGCCGATCGCGTCTTCCGCCACCTGCTCACCGATCTGGCCGGCAACACGCATCGCGCCGAGTTTTGCATCGACAAGCTCTACTCGCCCGACGCCGCCGGATCGCGTCTCGGGCTGGTCGAGTTGCGCGCCTTCGAAATGCCTCCGCACGCGCAAATGAGTCTCACCCAGCAATTGCTGGTGCGCGCGCTGACCGCGGATTTCTGGGAGAACCCGTACCGCCGCAAACTGGTGTGGTGGGGAACCATGCTGCACGACCGCTTCATGCTGCCTCACTTTGTGCAACTCGACTGGGAGGATGTCATGGCGCACCTGCGCGCAGCCGGGTACGACTTCGATACGCAATGGTTTGCCCCGCACTTCGAGTTTCGATTTCCGCAAATCGGTTCGGTAACCGCCAGTGGCGTGACGCTGGAGCTGCGGCACGCGCTGGAACCGTGGCACGTGCTGGGCGAAGAAGCCTCCGGCAGCGGCACCGTCCGCAACGTGGACTCATCCCTCGAGCGGCTGCAAGTGAAAGTGACCGGCATGACCGGCGAGCGCTTCGTGGTCGCCTGCAACGGCCGCCGCGTGCCGCTGCAGCCCACGGGTGAAAGCGCCGAATTCGTGGCGGGCGTGCGCTATCGCGCGTGGCAGCCGCCATCGTGCCTGCACCCCAACATCCCCGTGCACACGCCCCTGGTGTTCGACATCGTGGACACCTGGTCCGGCCGAGCCGTTGGTGGCTGCACCTATCATGTGACACATCCCGGCGGCCGCGCCAATGAGCAGTTCCCCGTCAACGCCAACGAGGCCGAGAGCCGCCGTCTGGCCCGCTTTCAGGATACCGGCCACACCGCAGGTACCATGCTTGCGCCGCCGGAAGAAAGCAATCCCGAGTTCCCGCTAACGCTGGACCTGCGCCGCACCCTGGAGGGCGGGCTTTAGCCCGCGCGGGGCTTGAGCCCCGCTCTTGGGCTTGATGAATTTATGGTATTATGCATCTGAATCTCCTCTAAAGGCGACCCCGCCGTCGCCCGGCATCGCATCATGCAAATCCGCGATCCCGTTGGCGATTCCCCCGCGACTTCTCACCCATCTTAAAGGTAAACAGATGCGATTGTTATCATTATGCGCCTGTTTTCTGACTCTGGCCCTGTCCTCGCTGTTTGGACAGGATGCCACGGGCAGGATTGTCGGCACCGTATCCGATTCCAGTGGCGGCATTGTCACCGGCGCCACTGTAACTGTCACCAACACCGGTACCGGCGTTGTCCGGCAGACCTCGACTGACAAACAAGGCTACTTCCAGGTGCTGGAATTGCCCATCGGCCCGTACGCCGTCGCTGCCGAAGCCGCCGGATTCTCGCGGAAGTTAGTGGCCGCCCGGAACACGCTCGAAATCAACCAGACGCTGCGCATCGACGTAACCCTGGAGGTTGGCGCCGTCAGTAATGTGATCACCGTGGAAGGCGGGGAAAGCGCGGTCGAAACCGAGAACTCCACGGTCGGCGCCACGGTCAGCGGTAACGCCATTTCGGAATTGCCACTGAACGGGCGCAATACCCTCGATCTGCTCTCCACGCAGCCCGGCGTGACGCCCAAGAACAACGATGCGCCCCGCGACGCCGGAGGATATAGCATCGGCGGGGGCCGGTCTGATTCGGTGACCTATCTGCTCGATGGCGGCTTGAACAACCACCTGATCGACAATGGCATCGTCATCAATCCCAATCCCGATGCGGTGGGTGAATTCCGCGTGCTACAAAGCAACTACGCCGCGGAGTACGGCCGCAGCGGCGGCGGCATCGTCAGCGTGGTCATCAAGAGCGGGACCAACTCGCTGCATGGCACCGCATTCGATTATCTGCGCAACGAGGACCTGGATGCCAATACCTTCTTCAATAACGAACAGGGTATCGGACGCCAGATTTTGAAACGCAACCAGTACGGCGTTACCCTAGGCGGGCCGGTGTGGGTGCCGCATCTGGTGGATGGACGCAATAAGCTGTTCTTCTTCTTCTCCTATGAGGGCCAGCGCCAGAACGCCAACGCGCAATCCGGCAAGATCACCACCTTTACGCCGCTGGAGGCGCAGGGCAACTTTTCGCAAGCCGTGAACGGTGGCCCCGACCCGGCTGTGGCCAGCTTCCTCCTGGCCAACCCCTGGTTTCAGAGCGATCCAACGCTTGCCTCACAAGCCATCATCGATCCGAACCGTATCAGCCCGGTCTCTCTCAATTACTTCAAGGACGGGCTCATCGCTACGTCGCCCACCGGTTATCTATTCCCCCAGGCCGCCGCGATCACCAACCATTCCGAGTACCTGGGCAAGGTCGATTACACCATCGGCTCGCGCGCCACGCTGAGTGCCACCCTGGCGACCCAGGATAGCCCGAGTACCGTTCCGTTCTCCGGCTCCTCGGGCGCCACCACCGTGAATGGCTTCCCGGTTTCCGACGATGTCGGGGCATATTTTGGCAATGTGGCCTACACCTACAGTTTTTCTCCCGCCATCATCGACGTGGCCCGTCTCACCGCGCAACGCAACAACACCAAACAAAACTATCCCATCGGCACACTGCCCGGTCCGTCGAACCTGGGAATTGGAATCACGCCCGACCTGGTCGACGGCCCCACCATCATCAATCTCGAAGGCAGCGGCCTGTTTGCGGGCTACAATCCCTTCGGCCCGGCGAACATCGTCGATAACACCATCACCTTCACCAACGATTTCTCCTGGACGCGCGGCGCCCACTCCATGAAAGCGGGCTTCCTGTTCTCCTCATACCGCGACGCCATGATTTACGGCTATTACCTCAACGGCGAGTTCGACTTCTATGGTCCGGGCACCGGAATCGGGTCCGGCAACGACCGCGCCGACTTCCTGATGGGCTTGCCCGACGACTTGCAGCAGTATCCCAACGCCCCCACCAACATCCGCTCGCATTCGTTTGCCGGATATGTGCAGGACTCCTGGAAAGTCAGCCGCCGGTTCACCTTGAATTATGGCTTACGCTACGAATACAACCAACCCAAATACGACACCCAGGGCCGCTCGTTCTCTTTCGTTCCCGGAGTGCAATCCACCGTGTTTCCGGACGCGCCCCTGGGGCTGCTTTTCCCCGGCGACAAGGACGCTCCGCGCGGTTCGAACTGGCCCGACCGCACTAACTTCGCGCCTCGCCTGGGTTTCGCCTGGGACGTCTTTGGCAACGCCAAGACCAGCTTGCGCGGCGGCTTCGGCGTCTTCTATGATGTGCTGAAAGCCGAGGACAACCTTCAGTTCAACGGCCAGGCTCCGTTCTTCGCCTCGGGGTACTTGTCGTTCACCTCGCCCGCCGGCGGATTCACTTCCGATCCCGGCATCATGACCGATCCCTACGGCGCAGCCGGCCAACCCAATCCGTTCCCCTCGAAACCGGTGAATCACAATGTGAATTTTGCCGATGCCGGCTTCTTGCCCATCGGTGGCGGCAATCCTTTCTTTGTGGATCCCAATCTCAAGACGCCCCGCATTTACCAGTTCAACCTTTCGCTCCAGCAGCAACTCGCCAACAATCTTACGTTCGAGGCTGGGTACGTCGGCTACACCGCGAACGGACTTACCGGGTTGACGGACATTAACCCCTTCCAGCCGGGATCGAGCACCCGCATTCTGGACCTGACACCGGGTCTGAATGGCGATTACAACTATATGAATGAATTCCAGAACGTGGGTCGCGCCGAATATAACGGGTTGCAGACCAACCTGACCAAGCGTATTTCCGATTCGCGGTTTGGCAATACGTTCTTCACCCTGGCGTACACTTGGTCGCACGAAATCGACAACGAGTCCGGTTACCGGCAGCGCAACCCGTTTGTGCCTTACTATAACCACAACCAGTTTCGTGCCTCGGGAGATACCGATATCCGGCAGTTCCTTTCGCTATCGGGCGGCTGGGAGTTACCCTTCCGTAAGTTGACAGACCGCGCGGGCTGGCTCACCAAGGGCTGGACGTTGTATCCCATTGTCAGTTACCGGTCGGGCTTTCCTCTGGATGTGCTGGCATTCAGCGCCGGCACGGCGTCCTCGATCGACAGTCCCGGTCCGTCCGGTGCCGGCGATATTCAAGTGGTTCGCGCCGATCTGGTCGCACCGGTTCAGTATTACGGCGCCGGCACCTACCGCACCGTAAACAGCAATCTCGCCGGAGCGCAAAGCGGTAACTATTGGTTCAATCCGAACAGCTTTTCCAATGCGCGCGAAGTGGCGCTCAATCAGGAGGCTTCGGTGAACCCGGCCGCTTTGCTGAATCAGTTCACCTACGGCACCTTCGGGCGCAATGCCTTGCGCGGACCCGGTGCATTCAATACCAACCTTTCGCTTTCCAAGATATTCCGGGTACGTGAAAGGATGGATGTGGAATTACGCGCCGATGCCTTCAACGTGTTTAACAACGTGGAATTCGGCAATCCGGATACCAACATAGGCGACCCGAATTTCGGCCAAGTCTCCAGCACCGCCGACCCGCGCATCATGCAACTGGCGCTGCACCTGAAGTTCTAAGGCCGCGTGTACTACTGTCCATCTGCTTGTGGCTCTGTCAATGTGGGGCGGGCGTCCACGCCCGGGGGGCCCCTTGGGCCGGGGTCTCCAGACCCGCTCACGCTCGGTTTGCGGCTTGCCGCAATGCTGGGCAGGCCCTCGGCCTGCGGCGGCCTCCCAGGCCGCCCTTCCGCCGTCCGTTCACCGCTTGTAGATGCGGAGCGGAAATCTCCACGCGGATCTCAGAGGTTCTCCCATTTCTTGCTGAAGGCGTTGGTGAGCCGCGTCATTCGGCGCATCCCCATGCGGATTGAAAGATTCTGGTGCTCCTCTAGGCGAACGTCCTCACCGAATGGCTTCTCGTGCGGTTCGGTGTACCGTTTTCCGCACCGTTGGCACTTGTATCGTTGGAGTTCGTACCGGCCTTTACCGGCCTTCACCATGTCCGTTTTGCAGTTGTGGCGCGTCACTGTGAAATCTCCTATTGAGTTTCACAGCCGAAAGCTGCATACTGAGGTTGAGGGACCTGTACGGCCTTGGCTGTGCGGTCTTTGCCCCAGTGGAGGTTAGCGCCTCTGTCGGGGTGTTATCGCTGATCTGGCAGCGGGTACGGGATTTGAACCCCTGAACGGTGGGACTAGCACCGTCTGCCGGTTGTAAGCCGGTTGCGTTCAACCACTCTGCCAACCCGCCACAGAGAACACAAATGGCCAGCAGTTCCAGTTTGGCGACTAGGGGCTGTTGGCCTTTTGTTTTGTTCATCTTGTTTAGATGATACAATATTGCATACAGACCGTCAAGCGCAAAATACAATATTGCATTTTCTGCTGAAAGGGTGTACGATGGCTTTGTGGCGGTTTAGACTACTGCTCCGAGGCTGGAAATAACATGATTCAGGAGTGGTATAAACATCGCGATCCAAGCGTTCGGGCAGACTTCGACACGACCCTCAACAACCTTTCTATCGCGCCCGCTCCAGACTGGCGGAATATGAAAGAGTTCAAGCACCTTGGGCGGGAGGGCCTCTGCGAAATTCGTTTCGCAACGGCGAACGTTCAGTATCGTGTTCTTGGATTCTTTGGCCCCGGAAAAAACACTTTTTCTCTTTACGTTGGCGCTACCCACAAACAGAGAATTTACAACCCTCCTGACGCCTTCGATCTTGCAATCAAGCATCGCAATAGTGTGAAAAACGGAAAGGGGAGTTTACGTGAACGTCCTCTCTAGAATCTGGGAGAAGTTACGCGAGAAAGCATACAGGGACGCCTTTGTCGCCTCTCAACTGAAGCGCGGCCTGCCTACGCAGATCCGAGTCATGCTGAAGGATAGAGGATGGAACCAATCAGATCTTGCCGAGCGAGCCGGATTGAAGCAGGGTGTCATTTCAAGAGCCGCTGATCCTGACTATGGCAACCTTACAATAAACACTATCCTTAAAATCGCGTCTGGGTTTGATGTGGCCTATGTCGGACGCTTCGTTCCTTTCAGCGATCTAGCCCGCTGGTATACAAATCTATCTGAAAGGGCATTGAGCGTTAGTGATTTTGAGAAAGACGCGGGATTTGTTGACAAGAAAGAAGTGCGCTCTGAATCCGCCACAATTTCAGGCACCTTCGACAAGCTGCCAACCGGCGCATCTGCTGCGACATTCACTATTGGTCAAAACATCGCACGGGGCAGTGTACTCATGATGCTTAACGCGGGAAGCAACCCAATCGGAGGCCAAACTGTGGACATGGATTCAAAGACGGGGGGGAAGGTCATTGCAATGCAAACCGGCGGGATACCGCAGATTAACCCTGAGTTGAGAGTTGCGGGTTAGAGAGAATTTTGGAGCACATTCATTATTATGGAACAGCATCCGAACGCAACCGTGCCGGAACAGCCTTTAAACTTTAGGCGTACCAGCGATTTTAGAAGGGCATACGCAAATAATATTCAGTTTGAGTCGAGTATATGGGATCTGGTTATGGTTTTCGGGCAGGTGATCCAAAATCCGCCTGACGCGCCGGGGAAAATGATAGTGGATCAGCATACTGCCATAACGATATCGTGGCCGGAAGTCAAACTGCTGAAACATTATCTTGAGGTCGCCATCTTAGGGCATGAGGCCGAAGACGGTAGGATTCCATTATCTCCGAGAGCACTACCAGAAGCGTTACCTACCGACGAACAACGCCCCGATATGCTTGCGATGCACACGACAATCAATCGGATGCGACTCGACCTGCTAAATAAGTCAGTTCCAGAGTTCGTGGCTCCGCCAGCAGTACCCGAAGATTAGCTGCGGGGTTTTTGCAAATTGCAATATCCCCGCAAAAACTACACTACCAATCCCCCCCCACCGGCCGAAATCAGCCCTGGTACAATGAATTGGAGGGAACCGCCCATGACGCTGACGATAGACCCTCCGGAAGCAGAGGTAACGGCGCTTGCCGCCAAGGCCCGCGCACGAGGCGTGTCCGCCGAACAGTACGTCCGGCAAGTGCTGGAACGCGACCTCGCGCCGGACTGGCTGCGACGATCACGGAAAGCGCGGCGCGAAAGCCATCTGAATCCAAGTTCATGATCCGAGTTGTCCTCGACATGGGGAACAATCAAGAACGATCTTCCGCCGCTCAAGACGGCTGTCCTTCGTGCGCTGACGCCGCCCCCGGCAAGCCGGAAAGGGCCGCCCGCGAGCTGACGCTGCGTATGAAAAAGAATAACTTCTCCTGCCGTCCCCATCCCGCTTGAGATTGGCCGGTTTTGGGTCACAGCCCAAGCCAAACAGGTTTTACCCAATCTTTCAACCACTTAAAGGAATCAGGTCCGTATTTCCCAAATCCTCCCCTGTAACATATAGGCGAGGTCGGGCCAAACGCGCCCGCAACAACAGTATGAAACAAACAAATAATACGAAACAAACGGATCAGCCCCGCACCGCGACGGAAGCCCAAATCAAAGCGAACCGCCAAAATGCAAAAAAATCTACCGGGCCCACGAGCGCCCAAGGCAAAGCCGCTTCCAGCCGCAACGGTCTCACTCACGGCCTCTCCGCCAACAAACACATCCTGCTCGACGAGCATCCCGAAGAGTTCCTCCTACTCCTCAAAGACCTCTATGACCGCTTCCGCCCCGTCGGCCTCGGCGAAGAAAAACTGGTACAGCGTATCGCCAACGACCAATGGCGCCTCGACCGCGCCATCCCCATGGAAGCTGGCATCTACCGCCAGCGCCTCGAGGCGGTCGCCGCCGACGACTATTTCCGCAAACGGGAACGGGTCAACCATAGAAGGAACCACCAATTGAGGCCCGAGTTTGTGCCGCCCCCGCCGGCTCCGCCCGACGCAGGCGACCGCCTGACCCGCGCCTTCATCTCAGACTGCAGCGGCTCCAACCTCCTGGCCAAACTCACCCGCCACGAAGCCGCCCTCCAGCGTTCCCTCGACCGCGGCCTGCGTCAGTTGAAAGCCTTTCAGGCGGCGCGCGAAATCCCGGTAGCCAGCCCACAACCCCACTCCAGCCCTGTAGCCAAAGCTCCCGATCCTCCTGAAACCAAACCGCAAACCACCCCGGAACCCGCCCCCGCGCCCCCCCCACAAATGGATTACAAAGCGAACCCAAAAAATGGGGGTATCGTGCCGCCTGCGGCTCTCCCCAAAGCGCCCACCCCCAACGGACAGGTCAACCCACAGGGGGAACTCTGCTAAAATTACAGCCAGTCGACGCCACGAACCGCGTACCTCATCCGACGAACTCTGAGTTTCCCCGATGAGCATGTCCGGAAACACTCTCGATGCGCCCCTGCTATGCGCCGGTTATCGCCCGGCCAGCGGCGTTTATGATGAAATGTCCGCCGCCCCAGGCGTTCTGCGTCCGCACTGGGACACCTTCATCGGCTCCATGTCCGCGCTCGGCGCCGAAGAACTGGCCCGCCGCTGGAAGATTGCCCGCCAGCGCATCCGCGAAAACGGCGTCACCTACAATGTCTACGGCGACCCACTCGGAATGGACCGCCCGTGGAATCTGGATTCCATCCCGCTCCTCATTCCGCCGGCGGAGTGGAATGTGCTCGAAGCCGGCCTGATCCAGCGCGCGCGCCTGCTGAACTATATCCTGGCAGACCTTTACGGCCCCCAACAACTGCTTCGCGGCGGCCATCTCCCGCCGGCGCTGGTATTCGCCAATCCCGGCTTCTGGCGGTCGTGTCACGGCATGCCCACGCCGGTTCATCCATACCTGCATTTGCTCGCCGTCGATCTCGCCCGCTCGCCCGATGGACAATGGTGGGTACTCGCCGACCGTACCCAGGCTCCGTCGGGCGCGGGATATGCCCTGGAGAATCGCACCGTTCTGGCGGAAACCTTTCCCGACCTGTTCCGCGAATTCCACGTCGAGCGCCTTGCATCGTTTTTCCACTCCTTTCGCGACACTCTGCTGCGCCTGTCGCCCTCGCGCCGCGACAACCCGCGGGTGGTGCTACTCACGCCGGGACCCTTCAACGAGACCTACTTCGAGCACTCTTACCTGGCCCGCTACCTCGGTTTCACGCTGGTGCAAGGGGGCGACCTCACCGTGCGCGAAAGCCGCGTGTTCCTGCAAACCCTCGACGGCCTCAAGCCGGTCGATGTAATCCTGCGGCGCGTGGACGACGGCTTCTGCGACCCCATCGAGTTGCGCCCCGACTCATTCCTGGGCGTGGCGGGCCTGGTCGAGGCCGTGCGTGCGGGCAACGTAGTGGTCGCCAATGCGCTGGGCAGCGGTCTGGTCGAATCCGCAGCCTTCGTGCCCTTTCTCCCGCGGCTCAGCCAGCGGTTGTTCGGAGAGCGGCTGAAGCTCCCCTCCGTCGCAACGTGGTGGTGCGGCCAGCCCCAGCCCCTCCAATATGTGCTCGATAACCTGGATTTCCTGGTGATCAAGCCGGCCTTTCCCACGCACGGCCCCACACCGGGAATGGAGCCGGTTTTTGGCGGCAAGCTCACCGGCGACGAACGGGCACGGCTGATTGCGCGCCTGCGGGAACGCCCCCACGAATTCGCGGGGCAGGAATTAGTGGACCTCTCCACCGTCCCGGTCTGGTCTCAAGACAGCCTCACCCCCCGCCGGGTCGTGCTGCGCGTCTTCGTGGCGGCCGCGGGAGACTCCTGGATGGTCATGCCCGGCGGGCTCACCCGCGTATCTCCCGCGCTCGACACGCAGGTGGTTTCCATGCAGCGCGGCGGCGGCAGCAAGGACACCTGGGTGTTTTCGACGCAGCCGGTCGACTTGTTCACCCTGCAACATCCCCGCGACCAGCCGTTGGAACTGAATCGCGGCGGCGGCACCGACCTGCCCAGCCGCGCGGCCGACCACCTCTTCTGGCTCGGCCGCTACGCCGAACGCTCCGAACACCTGGCCCGCGTCCTGCGCTGCATTCTCATCCGCCTCACCGGCGAGTTCGGGGCGTCCGGCTCCGCCGAGTGGGATTCCCTGATGAAGGTGTACGATTGTCTGGCATCGCCTCACTCCCGGCTGTCGGAGGAGGACCCCCAAGGGCATCTGGACCAATGGCGCGATCTGGAACAGGAAATCCTATCTCTGATTTTCGAAGAACAGCGCAGCGATAGCCTCAACGCGGTTCTGAGCCGCGCCGCGCGGGCTGCCGCGCAGGTCCGGGACAGCCTTTCGAGCGACACGCTGCGCATCGTGAGCCAGTTCGGCGCTGCACACACTTCAGCCTGGGGCTACGCCTCGGCGGGCGAAGCGCTGGCCGTGCTCGATCGTTGCATTGGGACACTCGCCGCGCTTCGCGGAATCGAAATGGGGAACATTACCCGCGGCCCCGGATGGCATTTTCTGGGCGCCGGAAGACGCATCGAACGCGCCATCCAACTGGTGAGTCTTTTCCGCGCCATTATCGTGCCGCTTAGCCCGCGCACCTGGCCCACGCTGGAAATGTTGTTGGAGGTCGGCGACAGTTCCATGACCTATCGCTCCCGCTACTTCACCGTACAGCAGCCCGCGCCGGTGCTCGATCTGTTGATGAACGACGAGGCCAATCCGCGCTCGCTTGCCTTCCAAATCCGCGATCTATGGAAGCATTGCCGGTACCTGTCCAGCAGGCCCTCGGGAGCTGCCTGGCCGCTTTCCAAACAGAGCCGTTTGGAAGAAGCGGCGGCGAATCTGTTTCGCGCGGACGTGGGCATGCTCTGCCAGCCAGGCGCCGGCGAAATCCGCGAGCCGTTGGACCAACTGCTCGCCGCCACCGGCGCGGCGCTGCCCGCTCTGTCGGATGCCATCACCAACGTCTATTTCAGTCATGCGGAAATGGAGCGGGCCACTTGATCTATCGCGTCCAGCACAGGACCACTTACCATTACGAGGACCCGGTCTCGGTCTCGCATCACGTGCTGCGTCTGACTCCGCGCAGTCTGCCAAAACAAACGTGCTGGGAGAGCTACGTGGCCATCCTGCCGACGCCGTCGGTCACCTCCGCCCATTTCGACTACTTCGGCAACACCCTGACCTTCTTCACGCTGCACGAGCCTCACGAGTGCCTCGTCGTGGAGGCCAACACCAGACTGGAAGTGAATCCCATCGCATCTCCGGACTTTTCCGCGTCTCCTTCCTGGGAGACCGTCCGCGAAGCGTTGGCTGGCGATCCCAGCGACGAGGTCCTGAACGCGTGGCAGTTCGTCTTCGATACCCAACGCGTGCGAGCCAGTCCGCAACTGGCCGCCTATGCGCGCGAGTCGTTTCCCGCGGGACGTCCGCTGCTCGCGGCGGTGCTCGATCTCACCCGGAGGATTCACCAGGATTTCCGTTTCGACAAGCAGGCCACCGAAGTCGCCACGCCCGTCCAGACTTTTTTCGAAAAACGCCGCGGGGTGTGCCAGGATTTCGCTCATCTCCAGATCGGGTGCATGCGATCTCTCGGCCTCCCGGCGCGGTATGTCAGCGGCTATCTGAGAACCATGCCGCCGCCGGGCCGCCCGCGTTTGGTAGGCGCCGACGCCTCGCACGCGTGGTGCTCGGCTTGGTGCCCCGGCATCGGATGGGTGGATTTCGATCCCACCAACAATTGCGTGCCTTCCGACGGCCACATCACCGTGGCATGGGGTCGCGATTACAGCGACGTCAGTCCCATCTGGGGTGTGCTCCTAGGCGGAGCCAGACACAAGCTGAAAGTAGAGGTTGACGTAATGCCGGAGTAGGGCGGACCTCCAGGTCTGCGCGGGTCCTCCAGGACCCGCTCTTCATTCTCTCCGGCCTCGTCCCGCAAGTCTTGAAAATGCGCTCTCCACCCACTCCGAAGGCAGTTCATTCACCGCGCGCCGCATGCGCTCCTGCCACCAGTCTGAAATCTGAGCGAGGTCCTTGCGCTCGAAGCGATGCT
>Ga0187871_10003352_pt1 | contig 12466 bp, 11 predicted proteins | sample June2016WEW_16_1_FD_132988 | JGI IMG/M metagenome (GOLD analysis project Ga0187871, IMG submission 132988) | Peatland microbial communities from SPRUCE experiment site at the Marcell Experimental Forest, Minnesota, USA - June2016WEW_16_10 | ecosystem: Environmental > Terrestrial > Soil >... | reverse complement strand
GGATCATCGTCGTTATCGCCGTCATCGTCTTCGTCGTCCTCAATCTTGTCCTGGTGTTTCCGCACTTCAAGGATTACGGGAATTACGACAGCGATTTGAAAAGGACAAAGGTGGCCATTGCGAACGACAAAGCGGTCATCGAATTGGACAACAAACCGGGCGGCTTGAAAGACCGGTTGAACGAACTCCAAAATGGCAAGGGCGGCGCAATCTCGACCAAGGCCATTGAGTTGCAAAAGACCATCACCGACCAGGCCAGCGGCGTTTTTATCCAAACCAGCGGCGGCGTCACCCCCACCCACATCGGGCCGGAAAGCCTCGCCGACAAGTTCTTTGAATCCGAGTCCATCAGAATGGTCGTCCAGGCGCCGGAAGATCCCCTGGTGAAATTCCTCTACAATGTGGGCAATGACCCCGCCATGATCCGCGTTCGGGAACTGGAACTCCACCCATTGGACAACAACCGCTACAAACTCAACGCCGCCATCACCTTTACCGCCGATTACGAAAGGACTGTTACGCCCAAAAAAGCGGCCCCGATCCTGACGGAAGCCGCTGTCAAGGCGGCCGCCAAAGCTCCAACGAACAAGCCTCCGACAAATGCAGCCCGCGGCGCTTCCACCAATGCCGCTCCGGCCCCGGCGCCCGGCCGCGCCGCCACTCCGCCCGCCCCGGCTCCTTCTCCTCCGGGCCGCGTCGTTACTCCGCCCGCGCCCGGCCGCGCCGGGACTCCGCCAGTGCAGGGCGTTCCTCCTTCGCGCCGCGGCGTTGCTCCGCCCGTGCCGGGCCAGACCAACCTGCCGCCCGTGCCACCCCGGCCTCCCAGAAACCAGGCATAGAAACCGTTGCGCATGAAACCTTTACCCCAATCCCCTCGCAATTCGGAAGCGACGATTGAAAATGTGGCATTGAGAATTTGTTATTTGCAATTGAGTCGCGATTCCCGGAGCGCTCAATTGCAAATAACAAATTTTCAATCGCCAATTCCCAATTGCATTTTCCTCTTGTCCTTGCAAATCAACCTATGAAAACACTATGAAACTCAAGAACGTTTTCTCATTGTCCTTGCTCTTGGCCCTACCGCTGATGGCCGCCGCGCAAACCAATTCCACCCCGCAAGGTCCGCCACAGGGCGCAACACCCATCGCGCCCACCCCCTTCACCAGAACGCCGCCCGCTGCCGGGCCTGCCGGCAGTCTCGCGCCGGCCGCGGGCAATCCGGCGCCGGCCGCTCCCGTTGCTCCCGCCCCGGTGGCCCCCGTCAATGCCGCGGGAACTGGAGCGCGGACTCCGCAGCCGGTGGCCGCTTCGACCAATCGCGCCCCGGCTGCGGGAACCAACGCCGCCGCCCCCGCCGCCGCCGTCCCCGCCGCGCCCGCCGAAGAGGCGAACATCAAGTACAATTGGTCCATGCCCGTCGAAGAGATGCTGGACGAAATCTACGCGCCGCTGGTGGGCCGCACCCCGCTCCGCGCGCCGACCGTTCCCAAGGACACATTGATCACGCTTAAGACGGTGCATGACCTGACCAAGACGGAGGCCATCATGGCGCTGGAAGCCGAAATGGGCATGAACGGCATCACCGTCGTGCCCATGGGCGACAAGTTTTTCAAGGTGGTTCTCGAGGCCAACGCGCCCCCGGCGGGCGGCACGATTATCTCCAACGCATCCGCCTCGTTGCCTGATCTCGGCAAGTTCATCACCGAGGTTGTGCAATTGAAATACGCCGACCCCGACCAGGTGGTCAAGGCCCTCGGTTTGTTTGCCAAGTCCGCCAGCAGCGTCATTTACATCCCCAGCACCGAGAGCCTCATCCTGCGCGACTACACCGAAAACGTGAAGCGCATGCTCGAAATGGTCGAGAAACTGGATGTCGAATCCGCGCTGACCGTCAAATCCGAAGTCATTCCCATCCGCTACGCACTGGCCGGGGACATTTCCGCAGCCCTCAGCCAGTTGGGTGCTGGAGGTGGCGGTTCGATTGGCCACGATAGCGGCGCGGCCGGTTTCAAACAAACCACCGGCTCCTCCACAACCGGCATGAGCACCGGCATGGGCGGCTTGATGGGCAGCGGGGGGGTCCCCGGCCAGTCAACGCAGACCGGCCTGAGTACCGCCGCCAGCGGGAACAGAAGCACTTTTGGGCAGCGTTTGGGCAGCATCGTCAACGGCGCGGCCGGCGGCGCGGGCAATATCTCTCTTTTCGGCCAAACCAAGATCATCGCCGATGAGCGCACCAATTCCCTCCTCGTCTTCGCCAACGATGAGGACATGAAAACGATCAAGAAGATCATTAAGCAACTGGACGTTGTTCTGGCCCAGGTCCTCATCGAAGCCATCATCTTGGAAGTCAACCTGACCGACGGCAAGAACTTCAACTTCAGTTTCAGCCAGAACCCTTCGACTCGCGGCGACTTCACCGGCGCGGGCGGCAGCCAGTTTTTAGGGCCGGCCTCCAGTTTCATAGGCGGCACATCCGGCAGCACCAATGGAAACTCCGGCGGTTCGGTCATCGGCAATTCCTCTTTGGGGAGCCTGCCCAACGAATTCAGTTACTTCGGCAGATACGGCAACGACTTCGATGCCGTTCTGGAAGCGGTCGCCTCCGACAGCCGCATCAGCGTCCTCTCACGCCCGCAGATTCAGACTTCCCACGCGGTCGAAGCCGAACTGTTCATCGGCAACACCGTTCCTTATGTGACCGGCACGCAGAATTACGGCTATTCCACCGGCCCCAGCTCCACCTACACGCAAATGGAGGTCGGCATCCGCATGCGGGTTCTGCCCCTCATCAACCCCGACGGGATGGTGACGATGGATATTGACCAGGAAATCGAGCAATTGGGGCCGAGCGTGGCCATCCCCGGCGCGGGCAACGTCCCCACCACCACCAAACGCGATGCGGGCGCCAAGGTTGAGGTCATGAGCGGCCAATCCATCATCCTGGGCGGTTTCATCAGCGCCAGCCGCTCCGCCAACCACACCGGCGTTCCGTGGCTGATGGACATCCCCGTCCTCGGCAACCTGTTCAAGAGCACCGCCAACCAAAATGAACGCACCGAACTGATTGTTCTCATGCGCCCCACCGTGCTCAAGACTCCCGAAATCGCCGCCAAGGTTGCCACCGAACAGCGCGATCAAATGGCCGCCGTCAAACAAGCCGAACTGGCCATCCGCAAGGATGAAGACGCCCGCAACGACAAAGCCAACAAGGAACTGCTCCAGGACGAGGCTAAGAAAGCCAAACAAGCCGGCTGGCAGGCAACCAACCCGCCTGTTGATATCCATTTATACGACACCAACAGCACGGACATCTTCCTCGGCGACACCAATACCGTGGACCTCCATCTCAGCGATACCAACTCCGCATCCGTTATCGAAAAAGAGAATCCGTAGCAATGGCGCCGCTCCTTTCGTCCTTTGCGTCACTTTCGTCCCTTCAAGACGCCTGTGGCGGCGGTCCATGACCGCCGCCAATTTTCCCAGTGCCATTTCGAACTGCAATTGGTATGTTCTGGCCTGATTAAGCCTCCTATGAATGCCAACGACTTCGTATTTGTCGGCCTTAAAAACTGCGTCACCGCCATCGGCAAAAGCGACGGCCAGATTCTCTGGTCAACCAATCTCCCCGGCGGGTTGGGAACATCGAGCTTCGTCACCGTCAGTTGCGATGACCGCCGCGTCTTCGCCTGTGCCAACGGTCAAATCCACTGCCTGGACCTGTTCTCAGGCCAGGTGCTCTGGACCAACGGACTCGCAGGCATGGGCTACGGCATTGCCTCCCTCTGCGTGCCCGGCGGCCCGCGCGACACCACCGCCGCCGCCAGCGCCCACATTTCCGCCCAAGAGTCGGCCTCAAGCGCCGCCTGCGCGTGAAGCCGCCTGTAGCGGCGCTCTATGAGCGCCGCCGACATGCCCGCAAGTTCCTAATGCCCACGGCATTTCAAGCCTCCGCATTTTGTTCATTTTTCCCGTTGACAACTCAGACGTTAAGTCCTAAACTTGAATACGTATGGTAAGACATGCATGGTGCGATGGCGGCGGGTCGAAGATGGGGCATTCCCGGCAATTGCCGATTACGGATTTAACGCAAAGGCGCGAAGACGCAAAGGCGCAAAGAGTTCTTCCCTTCTTTGTCCTCCCGGGGGTTATTTGCGGCTTTCTTCCGAAAGCCGCTGCGATACAGCCAAATCCAACCCAAAAACGACGGCCAATGAGGCCCAAATAAAGGTCAATAAAGGTTAATAAAGGTTAATAAAGATTAAAAAGAAGAGAATATTTCAAAGGATTTTTCCATCTTGCCAGTCTAACGGATTGAAGGAAAGATACATGAGCCGTCCGGACAAAATATGAGAGCCGCCGCCGCGCCAGCCTGGGTGAACGGGGATCTCACCGCGGATCCCGGCCCGCCCCGCAATAAAATTCAAAGGATCTTCCCCGCCCGCTGGTCTGATCCGGTAACAGAAAGCCGCATGGGGGACCCGAACGACGAGATTTTGGTGTTGCGCACCCGGCAGGGTGATCCGGCGGCCTATGAGGCGCTGATCCGCCAGCATCAACGTATGATTTACTCGCTGACTTATCGCATGACCGGCTCGGCCGCGGACGCCGAGGACCTGACGCAGGAGACGTTCCTGCGCGCCTGGCGGCAAATCGGCTCCTACCGGGCCGCCTGCAAATTCTCCACATGGCTTTATCGCATTGCCATCAACGCCTGTTTGAACTGGCGCGCGCGCGAAACTCTCCGCGTGGAAGTTCAGGCCGGCTGGGCCGAAACCAACGGCGCGCCCGAGTTGGCCGGCGAATCGGCCCTGGCCCGCGGCGAAACGGGCCGCAACGTCCATGCCGCCCTGCTCAAACTCCCGCCCAAACAGCGCGCGGCCATCATGCTGACCCTTTACGACGGCCTCAGCCATGCCGAGGCGGCGGAAGTCCTGGGCTGTTCGGAAACCACCGTTTCCTGGCGCCTGTTCGCCGCCCGGAGAAAATTGCAACGCTGGCTTGCTGCCGCAGGAGAAGGAAGATCAAAATGAAACTCCCTGATTTGGAATCGCAAATAAAATCCGTTCGCGTGCCCGAACGCGACGCCGAATTCTGGCAAACCCTGCCGCACCGTGTGCTGGCAAAGGCCCAAGCCGCGCCGAAAGCAACTCCCCGGGCCTCCGCTATGCCTTTTGCCTTTTGCCTTTTGCCTTATTCTAAATTCGTCCTTGCCATCCTGGTCCTCGGCTTTTGCCTCTGGCAAACCCGGATGCCGCAGGCCGTTTCCAACGCGGTGTTGAAAGACGGGCGGCAGATGCGCCTGGCCCTCGCGCGGGTTCACGACGGCCTCGACACCCTTATGCGCGACGAACACGGCTTGCACAACCTCATCCAGGACCCGCCATGAACTCTTTCCAGCCAGCCATCCGGGTGGAAAAGGAGCCAGGCCCGGCGGCGGAAAACGCCGATATTTCCGCCCCGAAGATCGTCGAAGACCTGGTCCACCAGGCCGAGCGCGTTTCCGCCAGCGACATTCATCTGCAAAGGGACCCCGACGGCGCCGCTGTTTCCTTCCGTCTCGACGGCCTGATGACTCCGGCGGCCCGTCTTTCCGCCGACATCGCGGAGCGGGTGTTTGGCCGCGTCAAGTTCCTCGCGCGCTTGAAAACTTATCAGGAGTCCATGCCGCAGGACGGTCGTATTGACAAAGCCGACGTTCACGGCCAATGCGACATCCGCGTGGCCACCTATCCGACGGTCACGGGGGAAAAAATCGTCCTCCGCCTTTTCAATCCCGCCGCCGCCAAGGGGATTGCCGAGCTGGATTTCCCCGGCGACGCAGCCGGGGAACTGGCTCATTTCCTGCGCCAGCCTTCCGGCATGCTGCTCCTGACCGGCCCGGCCGGCAGCGGCAAGACCACCACCATTTACGCCTGCCTCCGCGCCCTGGCCGAACCGGGCGGACGCCACATCATCACCATCGAAGACCCGGTGGAACAGATCATTCCCGGCGTCATGCAGACCGAGGTTCACGAAGCGCGCGGGCTGGATTTCGCCAAGGCGGCGCGGCATTTGTTGCGGCAGGACCCGCAGGTCCTGGTCATCGGCGAAATCCGCGATGAGGAAACCGCCAACATCGCCGTCCGCGCCGCGCTCACCGGGCATCTGGTCATCTCCACCCTGCACGCCGGTTCCTGCCGGGGCGTGCTGGAAAGATTGCTGGTATTATGCGCCGACCGTTCCGCCATCGCGGCGGCGGTGGAATTGATTTTGAACCAGCGCCTCATGCGCCGGCTTTGCCGCGAGTGCGGCGGGACGGGCTGCGCGGCCTGCCTGCAAACCGGCTACCAGGGCCGCGTCCCGCTGGTGGAATGGCTGCAAATCAACGACGCCTTGCGCGCCCAAATCCGCGCCGGCCAGTTGCTGGCGGTCGCGCCACAGCGCGCGCTGGAGGAATCCGCGCGCCTGCTGTTGCAACAAGGCGTCACCACCCCGCCCGAGATGCGGCGAATTTTCGGCTTATGAAAAACGACGAGTTTTGCTTCTTCAACCTCCAACTGGCCGCCATGGTCCGCGACGGCATCCCGCTCGAAAGCGCCTTGCGCCGCTTGTGCGCCGACATGCGCCAGGGCCAACTGCGCTCCGAGTTGGAATTGCTCGAAGCCGACTTGGCCAAGGGCGTCCCCTTGCGCGAGGCCGCCGCCGCCCGGCAACTGCCGGACCTCTATCGCCAGATGCTCGAAGTCGGCGCGCAAAGCAACAACCTGCCCGCCGTCCTGACTCTGCTGGCCGACCATTTCCAGCGCCGACACGTTGTTTGGACCCGGCTCAAAGGGCTGATGGTTTATCCGATGATTGTGTTCGTCGGCGCGTTTTTGTTGTCGTGCTTTTTGGCTTTCCTTTTGAGCCGGATGATGCACGAGGTGGTGATTCCGGATTTCACGGGGTACTATGGGGGACGAAATTTGCCCACGGCTGCCGGGACGCCCTTGTGGCTGGTGCCGCTCTTTATCGGATTGATTGCGGCGGTGATTTGTTTTGCTGTCACCTTGCCCGCTGTCAGAAGCGCGTTGCGCTGGCGGCTTCCGGCCTTCAAGGAAGCCAGCCTGGCCCAAGTCGCCTCCGCCCTGGCGCTCATGCTCAAAAGTGGCGTGCCGCTGGACAGCGCGTTCGGCCTGATGGAACAACTGGAAGCCGGCTCGCCCGCCGGAAATGAAATCCGCCTCTGGCGCGAGCGGCTCGCCGCCGGTCAGGGGCAGTTCACCGAGATGGCGTTGGGCGGGCGCGTTTTCCCGCCGCTGTTTGTCTGGACGGTGGCGCAATCTTACGAGGATTTGCCCGCCGGTTTTCAGCGCGCGGCGGAGATTTACCAGGCCCGCGCCGCCTACCGCACGGAGATGTTTCTCTATTCGGCACTGCCGTGCTCCGTGCTCATGCTGGGGATGTTGATTTTGGCTCAGGTTCAGCCCGTGATTATCACGTTTGTCTCGTTTATGAAGTCCATGACGGCACTTGGAAATTGAGCAACATGACAAAACGATTTGCGCCGTGAATATAAGTGCCGACATAGCTCTCAGTTCGCTGCTCGCACAAGTTGGCGGGCTGTCCGCCGGCTCTGATTCGGGGAGTGACCCTTACTTCATAGTAAAGCTGGTTGTGGGCGTCATCCTGTTCGGCATTTCGTTGGCTTTCTGGTGCGGCGTTCTTTATCTCGTCCATTTCATCTTGACGCTGCCGATGCGGCGGGCGGAGCGGGCGCGGCTGTTTCTCGACTTGACAGAATCGGCGCTCGCGCAGGGCCGGCCGCTTGAGGAAACCTTGATCTCCGCCTCCTACTGCGGCGACACTTCCCTGGGCGCGCGTTTCCATTTGGTCGCCGCCTGGCTGGAACGCGGCCTGAGCCTGGGCGACGCGCTGGACAAAGTGCCCCGCTATTTGCCGCCGCAAGTCACCGCCATGCTGATGGCCGGCCAGAAAATCGGCGACCTTGGAAAAGTGCTGCCGGCGTGCCGTCAACTGTTGAAAGACGCCGTTTCCCAAACTCGCAGCGCGATCAACTACCTGATCGTCCTGACGCTGGTTATCACGCCGCTGGGCACTTTTGTCTTCCGCGTTATCCAGGTGGTGGTCGTCCCAAAGTTCAAGGAAATCAGCGTGGATACGGCCGGCGACGCCGCGCTTCTTGTATATCTTTCCGATCACGCCAATGCGCTGTTCCTGCTCCAACTCGGTGTGCTGCTGGTGCTTTGGCTGGCCGCTTTTATTTACATTGGCGGTCCGCGCCTCGCCGCCTGGTTTCCTGTTTTGGACCGGGTTTTTTTCCACCTGCCGTGGCGCAGAAAACGGATGCAGCGCGATTTCTCAACCCTGCTCGCCATCCTGCTCGATTCCGGCGTGCCGGAACCGGTGGCCGTCTCCCTTGCCGCCGATGGGACGGCCAACTCCGTTTTTCGCCGGCGCGCCGCGCGGGCCGTGGAGAATTTGCAGCAGGGCATGAACCTGGCCCAGGCCGTCCAGTCCCTGGATGACTCCGGCGAATTTGCCTGGCGTCTGGCCAACGCGGCGCATGGGCAAACCGGCTTTCTGCAAGCCTTGGCCGGTTGGCACGAATCGCTGGACGCCAGGGCCTTCCAGCAGGAACAAGCCGCCGCCCACGGCATCACCAGCGCCCTGGTTTTGTGGAGCGGCCTTTTTGTCGGCGCCGTCGCCATATCCGCTTTCATGTTTCTGACTTCGTTCATCAATTCCGCCGTCCTATGGTAACCCGCACAGACAAACAAATGGCTCGCCGGGAGGCTCGCCCTACCGGCTTGGTAGGGCGACGCTCCAGCGGAGCCGCCTCCCCGCGCGGCATGGTGCTCATCGAGTTGGTCGCTGCCATCACCATTCTCGCCCTCGTTCTGCTGCCCCTGGCTTACGCCGCCAGTTCCAGCGCCAAACGGTTCCGCGCCAATTATGACCGCGCCGTCGCCATGGAAATTGTGGACGGCGAAATGGAAATCCTTGCCGCCGGAGAATGGCGCTCCTTTCCCGAGGGCGCGCAACCCTACCCCGTTCACGCCAAAGCCGCCGCCAATTTGCCGCCGGGAAAATTTCTGTTCACCCGCGCCGGGAACCATCTCCGCCTGGAATGGTCCTCGACCGAAAAGCGCGACATCGGCGTCGTCGTCCGGGAGGTGACGGTTCCATGAAAACCCGGTTCCAAAAGGCTAAAGGCATAAGGCTAAAGGCCAAAAGGCAAAGCCGGAGAATTTTAGCCTTTAGCCTTTTTCCTTCAGCCTTTCCTCCCCGCCGCGGCTGGCTGCTCATTGAATGCCTGGTGTACATCGCGGTGCTCGCAGTGGTCCTTATGGTCGCCATGAGTGGATTTTATCATTGCTGGGACAATTGCAAGGCCCTTCGCCGCAATGCTGATGACATCATCCGCGCCCTGCATGTTGGCGAGCAATGGCGGGCCGACCTTCGCGCTGCCGGGGGAGCGGTGCAATTGACCCGCACCAATGGCGTGGATCAGCTCCTTATCCCTTCCGCAGCCGGGCGTATTATTTACACCTACAGCAAGGGGGAACTCCGCCGTCAAACCACCGCCCCCCCCGCCACCTACGTCGTGCTCTCCAACATCGAATCGTCGCAAATGCTGTCCGAGTCGCGCCAGCGCGTCAAGGCGTGGACCTGGGAACTGGAACTCAAACCGACGCGAAAGGACGCGAAGGTCCGCCCGCTCTTCACCTTTGAAACAGTGGCCGGCCCCGCGAACACCCGATGAAAACCCATTTTTCCAATTCCAGGCCCCGGCGCCGCGGCTTTTCCGCCCTCCTGGTCCTGCTGGTCCTGCTGTCGGTCATTCTCGTCCTCCTCGCCGTCAACACCGAGGCGTTGAACCGGCTCGAACGCGAAGTCAAGGGCCTTGAGAAACAGCAAATCCAGCGCCTCGCCCCATCCGCAAAACCCGAACGTCCCTCCCCAAGCGCCACCAATCGCCCATCCGCGACCAACCTCCCCTCGTCAAGATAGCGGAGCGCCGTAGGCGCGAAATCTTTGTGGTAACCCAAAACCAAGAGCCTCAAGCCCCGTAGGGGCGTCATCTTTGTAAAATGAATATTACGCTCCTGACGGAGCTTGCAATTCTTATTCGGTTCGGTTCTACAAAGATGTCGCGCCTACGGCGCTTCCCTGACTCAGTAGCGATAATGATCCGCCTTGTAAGGACCGTCCGGGGAAACGCCCAGGTACTCGGCTTGTTTTTTGGTGAGCCGGGTGAGCTTGACGCCGATCTTCTCCAGGTGCAGGCGCGCCACTTCCTCGTCCAGCTTCTTGGGCAGACGATAGACGCCGGGCTTGTAGGTGTCCTTGTTCTTCCAAAGATCCAATTGGGCCAGGACCTGGTTGGAAAAGGAATTGGACATGACGAAGCTGGGATGGCCGGTGGCGCAGCCGAGGTTGACCAGCCGCCCCTCGGCCAGCAGATAAAGGCTGTTGCCGCCGGGGAATGTATATTTGTCAACCTGCGGCTTGATGTTAATCTTCCTGACTCCCGGATGCCGGTTCAGCAAATCCACCTGTATCTCGTTGTCGAAATGGCCGATGTTGCAGACGATGGCCTGGTCCTTCATCTTCTCCATGTGCGCCAGGGTGATGATCTCGCAATTGCCGGTGCATGTCACGTATATGTCCGCCCGCCCCAAAGTGTCCTCGATGGTGGTGACTTCGAAGCCTTCCATCGCCGCCTGCAAGGCGTTGATCGGGTCAATTTCCGTCACGATCACTCGCGCGCCAAAACCACGCAGGGAATGCGCCGAGCCTTTCCCGACGTCGCCGTAACCGCAGACGCACGCCACCTTGCCGGCCACCATCACGTCGGTCGCGCGCTTGATGCCGTCGGCCAACGATTCGCGGCAGCCGTAGAGATTGTCGAACTTGGACTTGGTGACAGAGTCGTTGACATTGATGGCGGGCACGAGCAGTTTGCCCGCCTCCTTCATCTGGTAAAGACGATGCACGCCGGTGGTGGTTTCTTCGCTCACGCCCTTCCAATCCTTGGCAATGCGATGCCACAGGCCGGGGCGTTCCTTGAGCACGCGCTGCAAAAGGCCCTTGATGACTTCCTCCTCGTGCGAAGCGCTGGCGGTTTTCACCCAACTGCTGCCCTCCTCCAATTCGTAGCCTTTGTGAATGAGCAGCGTCGCGTCCCCGCCGTCGTCCACGATCAATTGCGGACCCAATCCGCCCGGATGAACAATCGCCTGCAAGGTGCAATCCCAATACTCCTCCAGCGTCTCGCCCTTCCAGGCAAAAACCGGCACGCCGCTCCGGGCAATCGCCGCCGCCGCATGATCCTGGGTGGAGAATATATTGCAGCTCGCCCAGCGCACCGAAGCGCCCAGCGCCGTCAGACTTTCTATCAGCACCGCCGTTTCCACAGTCATGTGCAGCGAGCCGGTGATGCGGACGCCCGCCAGCGGACGGCCGGGCGCGTATTTGCGCCGGATGGACATCAGGCCGGGCATCTCGTGCTCGGCGATGTCAATTGCCTTGCGGCCGTATTCGGCCAGGCTCAAGTCCCTGACCTTGAAGTCCTGTTTTCCGTTGCCGTTTTTGACGGCGGATGCCGGGGCGCGTTTGGATCGGCGGGGGGGCGACAATTTGATGGCAGACATAATTTGGTTTGGGTTCGGTTGGGTCCGTTGGCAGACTGTTTATTTGACGGCCTTTTTCAACGCCGCCGTTTTGTCCGTTTTCTCCCAGGTGATGGAATCCAGGTCGTCAATCTTGCCGAAGTGTCCGTAGTTGGTTGTCTTGGAGTAGATCGGGCGCAAAAGGTTGAGCTGCTTGATGATGGCGGCCGGCTTGAAGTTGAACACCGCGCGGACGGCTTCCTCGATTTTTTCGTCGCTCACAACCCCGGTGCCAAAAGTATCCACACAAACGGAAACCGGGTCGGGATAGCCGATGGCGTAGGCGAATTGAATTTCCGCCCGCGTCGCCAGGCCCGCCGCCACAATGTTCTTGGCCACGTAACGGCCCATGTAGGCCGCGCTCCGGTCCACCTTGGACGGGTCCTTGCCGCTGAACGCGCCGCCGCCGTGCCGGCCCATGCCGCCGTAGCTGTCCACGATGATCTTCCGCCCCGTCAGCCCCGTGTCCCCCTGCGGGCCGCCCACCACGAAGCGGCCGGTCGGGTTGATGAGAAACTGGGTGTCCTTGTCGAGCAGTTCCGCCGGCAGGACTTTGCGGACGATCTCGCGGACGATGAAATCCTTGATTTCCTTGTGTTTGACATCCGCCGCGTGCTGGGTGGAGACGACGACGTTGACGATCCGCGCCGGACGGCCATCTTCATACTTGACGGACACCTGGGTCTTGGAGTCCGGCCGCAGCCAGGCCGCTTTGCCGGCCTTGCGCACGCGGTTCAGCTCCCGGCCAAGCCGGTGCGCGAACATAATCGGCGCCGGCATCAACTCCGGCGTCTCGTCGCACGCGTAGC
>Ga0187871_10003351_pt1 | contig 12468 bp, 8 predicted proteins | sample June2016WEW_16_1_FD_132988 | JGI IMG/M metagenome (GOLD analysis project Ga0187871, IMG submission 132988) | Peatland microbial communities from SPRUCE experiment site at the Marcell Experimental Forest, Minnesota, USA - June2016WEW_16_10 | ecosystem: Environmental > Terrestrial > Soil >... | reverse complement strand
TGCCCCACAGCAAATGGCCAAAGTCCAGGCCGGCCTACGGCCGCGCGTCTTCTTTGCCTTTGGTGGCCCGCAGGGCCATGGGGCACTCCCTTACGGTCGCGGCTCGGTAACACGGTCGCGGCTCGGTAGCAGTTTCGCGGGATAATGGGAGCTTGCAGCCTTTCGTGCCCCTCTTCAAGAACCCGCACGTTCAGACCATCGCCGGGCACTTCTGGCCCCGGCCATCCGGCACGCGCCAGTGTCCCGTCGAAAAGAAGCTCTATCACACGGAGCCCGAGGTCCAGGTACTCGTCGAAACCGAACGGCCGGCGGGTGCGCCGCGAGGCGAGATCGTGCTGGTGCATGGCCTGGAGGGATCGGCCGACGCGGGCTACATGCACAGCATGGCCGCCTGCGCGGTGGCGGCCGGATACACGGTCCACCGCTCAAACCTGCGAAGTTGCGGCGGCACCGAGCGGCTTGCCCGAACGGTCTACCACGGCGGACTCACCAGCGATCTGCTCGCGGTGGTGCGCGCCCTTGCCGCCGAGGGCCGCGCGCCGGTGTGGTTGGTGGGTTTTTCGTTAGGCGGCAACCTGGTGGCGAAGCTGGCCGGCGAGTTGGGCGAAGACGCCCGGCCGCTGCTGGCGGGGGTGGTGGCCGCCGCGGCAGCCATTGACCTGGAAGCCTGCGCCAGGCGCATCGGCCAGCCGGATAACCGCCTCTACGAATACGGCTTCTTAATGTTGATGCGCGCGCGGGCCCGCGCGGTGTGGCGCTCCACTGCCGCCGATTTGCGGGGCATCCGCTCGGTCTTCGAAATGGACGATCGCATTACCGCGCCGAACTTCGGATTCAGCGGAGCCGAACACTATTACCGAACGCAATCCGCCAACCTGTTTCTGGAGCGCATCCGCGTGCCCACCTTGTTCATCACCGCGCAGGACGACCCCTTTGTTCCGTTCCGGATCTACGATCACCCGGCGTTCCGCCAAAACCCCTGCCTGCAACTGCTCAAGACCGAGTATGGCGGGCATCTGGGCTTCCTCGCCAAGGGGCGCCCCCACCTGTGGCTGGATCACGCCATAATGGAATGGATAACGGATCGCGGAACAAAGCACCCCCTTATCTCGTCTGGATGTTGAATGAGAACCAACGCTTCTTTTGGCGAGGCGGTCACCGGCGCGGCGCTCTCCCTGCGCGGCAGCAAGCTGCGCAGCTTCCTCACGCTGTTGGGGATTATCCTGGCCACCACCACCCTCATCGCCGTCATGTCGGTGATCGACGGCATGAACGTGTATGTTGCGCAGAATGTGTCCAGCATGGGCGCCGACGGCTTCAAGGTGCGGCGCATCGTCATGATGGGCATGTGGGATCCCAAGAAATATCTGGAAATGGATCGGCGCAACCCGCAGCTTTCCAAGGAGGAATTCGACTTTCTGCGCGCCAACAGCAAGCTGGTCGAGGAAATTGGCATGTCGGTGAGCCGCATGGTCTCCATCCATTACGGCAAAGAGCACCGCGACAACGTGCAACTGACAGGCGCCACCGCCAACCAGGGTGTGCTCTCCGACATTGATCCTTCCGAGGGCCGCTTCATCAGCGATCTCGAAGACCAGCAGCGCGCCATGGTGGCGGTGATCGGCAACGATTTGAAAGAGCAATTCTTCGCCAACGCCAACCCCATCGGCAAGTCCATCACCGTGGAAGGGCGCCCGTTCGAAGTCATCGGCGTGGCAAAAACCAAGGGATCGGTTTTTGGGAACTCCCGCGACAACTTCCTGATGATCCCAGCCGAGAGCTACTTCAAGATTTATGGCCCGCGCAATGGCATCGGGTACGATTTGAAAGCGGCGGACCAGACCGTCCTGCAGCAAGCTCAGGACGAAGTCCGCGTGCTATTGCGGTCCTACCGGCACTTGCACCCGAAGGACGACGATACTTTCGGCATGGTCAGTTCGGACTCGCTGGTGAACGTGTGGAATCAGTTGACGGGCGCGATTGCGGCCACCGCGGTCGGGGTGGTCTCCGTTTTCATGGTGGTGGGCGGGGTGGTGATCATGAATATCATGCTGGCGGTGGTTACCGAGCGCACGCGCGAAATCGGCGTCCGCAAGTCGGTGGGCGCGCGGCGCGTCGACATACTCAACCAGTTTCTGGTGGAATCGTCGATGCTCTCGGCGACCGGCGGGGTAATTGGGATTCTCATTGCGTGGGGGATTTCGATTCTGGTAAAAGCGCTCACGCCGGTGCCCATGCACATCCCCATCAGCGCGGTGATCGTGGGGGTGACGCTTTCGGCGGCGGTGGGACTTTTCTTCGGGATCTATCCGGCGCGGCGCGCGGCCGGGTTGGACCCTATCGAAGCTTTGAGGATGGAACGATGACAATCGGTTCGGTAGGTTCGGGAGTGGCCCTGGCGTTGACCACGGTGCGGGAGCACAAGATGCGCTCGTTCCTGACGGTGCTGGGAGTCATCATCGGCACTGGCGCAGTGATCGGCGTGGGATCCATCATCGCAGGGCTTGACGGCGCGATCACCAATATCCTGAAAAGCTTCGGGCCCAACACCATCGTGGTCTTGCGTGGAAGCGCCATGGGTGGCTGGACGCTGGAGGAGCAGAAGCGCAAGATGTTGACGCGCGAGGACGCTCTGGCCATCGAGGAGCGCTGCCCTTCGGTGGAACACGTCAGTCCCTACCTGTTTTCCAACTTTGACGCGCTCCACAAAGCGCGCTACAAGGGCAACGACAACTACAACCTGGACATCGGCGGGACCGAGGAAGGCTACGCCGCGGGCGGCACGGTCATGCTGCAAGGCCGTTTCTTCACCGATACCGAAAGCCGGCACCACATGCCCGTGGCGGTGCTAGGCGAAGACTTGGGTAAGTCGTTTTTCCAGGGTCAGGACGCGGTGGGTAAGTGGATCGAGGTGGATGGACACGCGGTGGAAGTAATCGGCGTCATGGAGCGCCCCGCGGCATCCTTCCCCGGGCAGGACGACAACCGCATCCTGTTTCCGTACTTCACGATGCGCAAGCTGTATCCCAGCGCCAACGAGAACATGCTGATCGTGATCGCCTATGAAGGCATGCTGTCGAAGGCCGAAGACGAGGTGCGCACCGTCCTACGCATCCAGCGCAAAGTGCCTAACGACAAGCCCGACAACTTCTCGCTTTCCACCGCGCAGCAGATGATCGAAGATTTCCACCGCATCACCGGCACCGTGGCGCTGGTGATGGTGATCCTCAGCTCCATCGGGCTGCTGGTGGGCGGCATCGGGGTGATGAACATCATGCTGGTGTCGGTAACCGAGCGCACGCGGGAAATCGGGATTCGCAAGGCGGTGGGCGCGCGCAAGGCCGACATCATCGTGCAGTTCCTGACCGAGGCGGTGGTGCTGACCGGTATCGGCGGCGTGATCGGGCTGTTCCTGGGTTGGTGCGTCTCAATGCTCGTAGGGCTGGTCTTCAAGAACCTGCCGACGGCGGTGCCTCTGTGGGCGGCCGTTTCGGGCATTATGGTGTCGGTCGGCGTGGGCCTTTTCTTCGGAATCTGGCCGGCGGGCCGGGCGGCGAATTTGGACCCGGTTGTCGCGCTGCGGTACGAGTAGGCAAGAGGCGCACGCGGCAGCGCGAGAGGCCGCTGTTTTCAGGCATACTGTACCATCTCAAGCGCCCGCTCCTGGCGCTCGAGCGCGCTGCGGCGGCCGGCTATGGCGCTCTGTCCTGGCCGCGAACTTAACAACGACCCCACTAACTGGTGCGTTGACTCCCGGCTTTCCCGCTGAGGAGATCTACCCAGGCTGGGCCACGCTGCATGCGTGGATGTGAACAAGAGCGCGGCGCCGGGCGTTCGACGTGCAGCGTATCAGCCGCCCCTCGGTCCGCCCAACGGCCCCGCGAAACGATGTAAACTGGAGGCCTGTGTCCTCAATCGCAGCGCCTGGCATGCATCCTGTGACGTTCAGCCAGACCCAGGGGCCGGCACTGCCCCTGCTCGAAAAGACCACCACCGAGGTTCTTCGGGAGACGGCCCAGCGGTTCCCCAACCGCGAAGCCCTCGTCGTCCGCCAGGAAGGGGTGCGGCTGACGTGGGCCGCGCTGGCCGCAGAAGTGGAGCGTACCGCGCGCGGACTGGCGGGCCTCGGCCTGCAGCCGGGCGACCGCGTCGGGGTCTGGGCCAGCAACTGCGTGGAGTGGATCCTGCTGCACCTGGCGTGCGCGCACGCCGGCCTCGTGCTGGTCAACGTCAATCCGGCTTACCGCTCGCACGAGTTGCGCTTCGTCTTGGCGAAGTCGCGCATCCGGGCAATTTTCCTGCGGGAACGGGACGCGCGCACCGATTACCGGGCCATCCTGGAGGAGTCGCGCAGCGGCAGCACACTCGCACTGGAACACGTCGTTTGGATCGGCGGCGCCTCCTGGGAAGACATGCTGGCGCGGGGCGTGGATGTGGCTCCCCATGCGAGCCTGCCGGACGACGTTGCCAATATCCAATACACCTCCGGCACTACCGGTCTGCCCAAGGGCGTGATGCTGACGCACCGTAACCTGGTGAACAACGGGCATGTCATGAGCCTGTCCCTGCGCATGACCTCTGACGACCGCATCTGCGCTCCCGTGCCGCTCTACCATTGCTTTGGGTCCGTGATCGGGACCATGGTCTCCCTGGTCTCGGGAGCCACGCTGATCCTGCCCGCGCCGCAGTTCGATACGCGCGCCACTCTGGAGGCGGTACATGCCGAGCGCGCCACAGCCATCTATGGCGTGCCCACCATGTTCATCGCCGAGTTGGAGCACCCGGACTTCCGCACGTTCGACTTGACTTGCCTCTCCAAAGGCGTCATGGCCGGCTCGCCCTGCCCCATCGAAGTCATGCGGCGGGTGGTCCACGAGATGCACTGCCGCGAGATGACGATTATTTACGGTCAGACCGAGAGCTCGCCGGCCATCACCATGTCGCGGGTGGACGACCCGCTGGAGTTGCGCGTCACTACCGTCGGCTGCGCGCTGCCCAATACCGAGGTCAAGATCGTCTCGACGGACACCGGAGAAACCCTGCCCGTGGGCCAGACCGGAGAGCTGTGTACGCGCGGTTACCTGGTGATGAAAGGCTACGACGAAGACCCGGAAGCCACCGCGGCCGCGGTGGATGGCGACGGCTGGCTGCATACGGGAGACTTGGCCCTGATGCACGAAAACGGCTATTTCAGCTTCCGCGGGCGCGCCAAGGACACCATCATCCGCGGCGGGGAGAATATCTATCCACGCGAAGTGGAAGAGTTCCTGCATACGCACCCGCAGGTGGCGGATGTGTACGTGGTGGGGTTGCCGGATGCGCACCTGGGCGAAACCGTGCTGGCTTGGGTCCAACTGAAGCCCGGCGAGACGGCCAGCGTGGAAGAGATCCGCGATTTTTGCCGCGGCAAGATCGCCTACTTCAAAATTCCGCAGTATATCCGCTTCGTGGATTCGTTCCCCATGACGGTGACCAGGAAGGTCCAGAAGTTCCTGATACGCGAACAGGAAATCCGGGAGCGCGGGCTGGGTGGGGTAGCCAGCATAGAGACGGCATAGGCCGATTAACAATCGGCCTGCAGGTTGCCAACCCGCCCCACGAAGGCCCTGGCGGTGACGAACAACGAACTGGCCAGCAACGCGCCATCGCGCAGCAGAGTGACCCAGGAAAGGCGGTCGCCTGGTCCGAAGCAACCACAATCGATTTCCATGCCCTTGGCCATGGCCCTGACCATCAGGCCGAAGAATACCGCCAGCAGCAGCGATGCGACACTCGCGGAAACATGCCGCCACAAGCCTGCGACGAGCAGAACGCCCAGCAGCAGCTCAAACCACGGCAGAGCGCGCGCCACCAACTCCACCGCCCACGCAGGCAGGACCTGGTAAGAGTCGATCGCCATAGCGAACAACGCCCAGGGGTCGCGCAGCTTCATCCAGGCGGCAATCACGAATATGGCGCCGAGTGCAACCCGCAGAATCAATGCGAGGACACCGGCGGGAGTCTTGCTATTTAAGAAGGTCATCGAGCGTCGCCTTGATCCACCGGTAATTGAACAGACCTTCCCCAACAAGCGGAAATCGTCTCGATTTGTAAGTCACCATCACGGTGGGTGTGCCCTTCACCCCAAGCGCGGCGCCCTCGGCCATATCGCCGTCGATGGGCTTCTGCACGCTTGGACTTTTGATCAGCGCCGCAATCTTCTGGCGCTCGGCAGGCGTGAGGACGGGGGCGACGGTTTCGTCGAGCTTACCGTCCAGCGACCAGGCGCTCTGCCTGGCGAACAAGATGTCGGCGGCCGGCTCGTACTTGCCTAACTGCGCGCAGGCGCACACCAGTTCGGCGGCCTTGCGCCCGTAGGCGTGCATCGCCAGCGGGAAATACCGGTACACCAGATACGCTTTGCCGGGAGTGACGTAATCCTTAACGATCAGCGGCAGATCTTCGTCGTGAAACCGCTTGCAGCCGGGACATTGGAAATCGCTGAAGACCTCGATCAGGATGGGGGCCTTCGGATCGCCAAATGCGTTGCCGTGAATGGTATCGGGAGCGGCCGCCGACACGGGCAGCAATATCGCGAGTGCTGCGATTAAGAGCTTCATAGGCGCATTGTACCGAAGATCCGAGTGGCGGGGCTAAAGCCCCGCGAACACAGGCTAAAGCCTGTGCCACCGGCCAAACTCCAGCCCCGCGAACACAGGCTAAAGCCTGTGCCACCGGCCAAACTCCAGCCCCGCGAACACAGGCTAAAGCCTGTGCCACCGAGCCTATTCCACGTCGAAATCGGCCATGCGCGTCTTGGAGTTGCTGAGCTCGTCGACGGCATTCACCTCGACGCGATAAGCGCCCGGAGGGAGCTTATCGAGGGGTAGTTTGAGTCCGACCGGAATCACCGGATTACCGGCGCGAATCTCTTTACTCACGCCCATCAGTCCGGAATCCTCCTTGGCCTCCTGGGTCTTGCGGTCGAACACGCGAAGCCGAACCGCCACGATGGGCGGAGTCTTATCCACCGCATGAGGTTCGTAGATCTCCGCGTAGAGGGCCGCGTGATCCGTAGTCTTGAAGCGATACGCAGCAGCGGGCGTGAACTGATACCCTTGCGCGATCATTGGCGTGCGCCCTTCCAGCAAAACCGCGTCGAGGTCCGAGCCGGTGTCGGCGGTCCTGCGCAGCTCTTTACTGAGCGCCAGGCCGCTCAGACCGAATTGCTTGCTGTCGTAGGGGTCGACAGTCAGCGGCATCTCCACTTTGCCGAAGCTGGGGCCCCCGGAACTGAAGGCTGCTTTCAGAGTGTACTGGCCCGAAGCGATGTCGAACTGGCCATCGTAATAATAGGTCCGCTCGTTAAAGGCCTGCAGCTCCTTTTTGTTCTCGACCTCGATCTTCTTGTTGTCGCTGAACTTCGCCGCCACACTGCCGTCGGGGCGGTAGGCGATGGCCAGGATATTCAATTCCGCATGAAATTTTCCATGGGCCTTCTCGAACTTGATGCTCTCGGTAGGAATGCCGAGCGCCACATCGACGCGGGCCGTATTGTTCGACGAGTAGAAGAACGGCGCTTCCATGGTGGCGCCGGACACTCCGGGGGCCGAGCCGGCCACGCGGTTCTCCAGATCCTTTTCGACCGGATTCCCCTGCAACACGTCCGCGGGCTTCACGTTGCAATAACCGTTGCGAAAGCGAATCGAGGTTCCGGGACGGTCCAGTTTCACCTTCAGGAAATGGCAACTTCCCTCCTGCGATTCGGGCGGCGTGTAGCCCAGCAGATAGAACTGGTCTTGCTCTTTGCTGATCTTTTCCAAGCCTCCCACCAGGTCGTTGGTGTTGACGATCACGAAACCACCGGTGCCATCGGCCAGCGCGAAAAGGACCTGCTGATTGGTTGTGGCGCTGGGCGGGAGCGTCGGGATCAGCATACGGGACTGGTTGAAAGGATTCATCGTGTTGGGGTTGAGGACGGTGTTGTTGTTGGTGGTGCCGGTATTGCCACCACCACCCCCACCCTTGCCGCCGGTGCCGCCGGTGCCGCCGGTACCGCCGGAGCCTCCTTTTCCGCCGGTGCCGCCCGTGCCGCCCGTGCCGCCAGTGCCGCCGGTGCCACCGCTTCCACCTCTACCGCCGCCGGCGCCACCTGTGCTGCCACCTGTGCCACCGCCCGCTCCGCCTCCGCCGCCACCATGCTGGAAGAACGCCATGCCTAGCGAATTCGACGGGCTGTAAGAAGCGGGAACAAGCTGCACCAGTTGGGGACTCGACGGGGAATACAGACTGGCGCCGGTGGGGCCGGCCGTGATGCCGGTCACCAAGCCGCGCACGTCAATCGGGTAGATCGCCACATTCGCTCGATTGCACTCGGCAATCACGGCGGTCAGCTCCGACATAATCTCGGCGCGCATCGGAAAACCGGAAGTCAGCAAGACTACCATCTTGCGGCCGGGTATGGGAGCCAACAGCTTGGCCATGCTGCGCAGGGCAAGTAACTCGTCCCAAACACCGAAGGCCGCCGCGGCGTTGCCCAGATTGGGCACGCCCGTGGACGCCACTTCGACCGGCGCATTCGGCGAAACCGGCGAGAACTTGACGCCACTGACCACTTTTTTCAGCCGGTCGGCGTCCGCCGTGAAGTTCTGCGCCACACTAATACTGCCGGCGTAATTGATAATGGCCATCAAGCGGTTCGGACCGGCGTTGGCGTCGATGAACTGCGCCGCGGCCTGGCGCGCCCGCATCTGCTCGCCGAAATCCATCGTGGAGTTATCGAAGAGCAGCACCATATAGTGTTTCTGATTGTTATTGGGCGAGTTAGGGTCGGCTTCGAAGGAAAAACTGGTGATGGTCTGTTCCTTGTTGTCTTCCCAGACCTTAAAGTTTTTCTGTTCGAGATCGCGAACGTATTGTCCCTTCTTATCGGTGACGACTGCGTCCACCAAAACCAGGCGCGTCTCCGCCTTGATTACCGGCAGGGAGCCGGGAGCCTGCGCATTGGCGTCCTGCGCCCGCGCCACCGCGCCGGCGGCAGCGATCACGGCTGCCAGGAGTAACATATTGCGAAGCTGCATTTTTGTACCTCAATTCATCGGAATATCGACAGTGCCATTGGCGGCTGCCATGAGTTGTCCTTCGGAATCCCGAATCACGAGCCGGATCATGTAACTGCCCGGCTTTACGTCAAAACTGCTTTTCACGGTAATCCCCGAGTCTATCCTGCTTTCCAGGGTCTGGTCCTTCAGGCGCATCTCAACGGTCTTGGAGTTTCCCGTAACCAGGTTCCCGTTGCGGTCGAACAGACCTGAGACGACGGTCAGGTCGTCCCGGTTGCGTCCGTTCTCCTTACGAAAACGCAGGTGTTTCACATCCACGCGGGCCAGCACCGCCAGGCGCGCGTCTGCCACGCTCGATTTAAAAAACTGGGTGCGCAGCACCACTGGGATGTCGCGCAGTTCCTCGCGCGAGAACAGCGCGTCCTGGATCTCCTGCTTGGCGGTCTCTTCCGGATCGGCCAGGTGCTGCGGAGCATAGTAGCCCTTGCGCGCCTGCAGATCCAGCTTCTTGGCGGTCCTGAGGGTAACCTTCAACATGTGCAACCGGCCGTCGAGCTTCAGGTTTTGGGGCGAGAAGCCCAGCACATAAACGAACTCCGGACGCGCGGCCACGCGCTTGAATCCCTCGACCAGGTCGTTGTTGTTGTGAAAGAACGTACCGCCCGTCCCATAGGCTAATTCGGCGAGCACATCCTCCTCCGCTCGGGCGCTATCCAGTTGATATTGGGACCGCGCGATGGCTCCGGTGGCACTCTGGGGATTAGGCTGGCTGGCATCGCCACCGGGAACGATGGTGTAGAGGCCGCGCGCATTCAGCGAACTGATGATGACATTGGCGCGGATGGCGCGGTCGATGAGCGTGGCTTTGTCCTGGAATAGATCGGTGAGCGTGAGGAATCCCGGAGAAATGAGGATGATGCTGCGCTGTCCCGGCATGGCGGAAATCCGGCGGACCACACTCAAGAGCGATTGGAGCGAGACGCGGCTTTCCGTATCGCCCATGGTGAACACCTGCGAAGCCGTCGCCTGTGCCGTCGATTGCGCAATTTGCAGGGCCGATGGGTCGCTGGGGTCCAGAGCCATACAAGCCATCGCGTCCGCCGTAGCGGCCTGCAAGGCCATTGGATCATGCTGGTTGAAGATCAAGTCCGCCTGGTAGTAGCTGATATCCGGGCACAATTGAGTCGAGGCACGGGCGATGGGCTGCGGCATCAGGCGGAGGAGGGTGGCATGCAGCTTGGCACGGTCGTCGGTGAAATCGAGCGTGGTCCGGGTGGAGGTGGTGTAGATGGCGGCCCGGTCGGTGGGCACCAGCGCTTCGTTCATGTGGCGCTCGGCGGCGTTGCGGACTTGCATCAGATCGCTCAGCGCCAGATGCACGTCGTCGAAAAAGTAGACCACGAAGCGTTTCGGAATGTCGGCCGGGTTGGTTGCCGCGGGCGATTCCTCGCCGATCGGCGCGGGCGGCGTTTCGGTCTTGACCGGCTCGACGGTCTGGCTGGCGAGCGTCTCGACGGAAAAGGAGGAGATGGTCTGGGGCTTGCCGTTATCGAAGAGCTGGAAATCTTCCTTGCGCAGATCGCCTATTACGCGTCCTTGATGGTCGCGGATGACCACCGGCACCAGCACCAGATTGACCTTGCTACGGAAGGTCGCAGGGGTATCGCGGGTGCTTACCTCGTCGTCGCGGCTCGCGGGCGGTTGCGGAGTTTGGCCTGCCGCGCCCCCCCAGATAGCCAGGAGGACCCCGAGGTGGAGACACGGCCGGATAGCGGATCGCAGCATGGAATCAATTCTACTCCTTTATGCCGCGCTCGGCGCGGCGGGTAATGCCCTAAAATCGCGTGAAGGGAAATTTGGCCCCGGCCGTGCTGTTTGGGTCCCTTTTGCCTGCCTGCGGTTCATGCCGGTACACCCGCAGCGGGCCGCGGGATGAAGGGCGCGCGGAGCGGATGCACCGTTGAACATGCAGTGGCAGACCGTCCAGGATGCGAGGGCCAAGAACCGGGCGGAGTGGGGCTGTAGTGGGTGAGGGACGCGGGCTTGAGCGGAAAGGGAGGGTCCTCGGAGCGGTAGGCCGTCCGGATCCTGGGGTGTTTTCGTTGTGCGAGATTATGCAAAACAGGGCGTTTTTGTGCACGTAGTGGCGGCCACGCGAAATGTGCCACCCGAAACCAATCGTTAAAATCGGAGATCTTAATTATCTGTTTTTGTTACAGTTGCCAGGATTAGCTGAAGTTTTGCCTGACATTGCGTGGTTGGGGGATTTGGGTTCGCTTCGTAATGTGCGATGGTGGGGCTACGGCGGCTAAGCGCTGCCGCGCCGTGGCCGTTTTTGTGATTTGTGTTGGGCTTCGTTGCGTTCTTGCGACGTGGTTCAAGCCGCGTTGGCCTGCCAGGCCTCGCTCCCGGCCACGTTGTTACACGGTGGGGTTTTTCGATTTCGTGTTGCATCCGGTTGCATTTGTTGCGTTGGAGGCGACTGGCTGGCCGGAATCGCCGCCGACTGCGATTGAGATTGTCAAAGAACGAGGGGGTTCCCGGCAGAACACCTTGCGGCGAGTGCGGAGAGCCTTTTCGGAGGGGTGGGTGTTCCTTGTCTGACATCAGAGTAGCACGGGAGTTTCTTGAGGTGCTGGGGGCTGGCTGTGTCTCGCTTTTGTTTTCAGCGGGTTAGGGCGAGACGGGCGTGAGTGACCGACGTGGGTCCCGGTGAGGCGCTATTTGTCCGCGTTGCCTTGCCGTTGGTAAGCAGAAACCACCTGGCGGGGTTGGATGTTTCATGGTGCCGATTTAGAGCTAGGCAATATCTGGAGCGTTGCTCTACACTTCCGCGCGGCGCGGTTTTGTCGCTGAGGGCTCTTTCCGAGTCGCGTAATTCGCCGGAGTAATTTATCGCGCTGCTTGGAGCCGCCGACAAGCGACCGCCAGCAAGGGCAGATCTCCCTTCCCAATTCCGTGCGGCCTCCGCGTGGTATCCTACTGTAGTAGGATACTTTGTATGCCACGCGGCAACCCATCACCGAAGCTTGCCATCACTATAGACCCTGACATTCACGAAAACATCCTTGCGGCGGCCGCCCGCGACGGGGTGAGCGTCTCTGCCTGGATGACCGCTGCGGCGCGCCAAGCACTGCAGCGGCGAGCTGGTTTAGCGGCGGTCGCGCTGTGGGAAAAGCAGCACGGACGTTTCACAACAGAAGAGATGAATGAAGCTCGCCGCAGCGTGCGCGCTCAGCTCCGAACATCGCGAACGGTCCGGCGTTCGGCATGAGCACTGTCCTCTATGACGCCGCCGTTCTCGTGGCCGCCGATAGTAACGAGCGGCGAGCATGGGCTGAACACAAGGCCCGTTTGGAACTTGGCGTTGTTCCATTGGTTCCCGCGCCGGTGGTCGCCCAGGTCAGCCGGTCCCCACAACAAGCCC
>Ga0187871_10003349_pt1 | contig 12471 bp, 12 predicted proteins | sample June2016WEW_16_1_FD_132988 | JGI IMG/M metagenome (GOLD analysis project Ga0187871, IMG submission 132988) | Peatland microbial communities from SPRUCE experiment site at the Marcell Experimental Forest, Minnesota, USA - June2016WEW_16_10 | ecosystem: Environmental > Terrestrial > Soil >... | reverse complement strand
TGGCGGCCAGATAGGCTTCGAGCGGCGTCTTGGCATCCACCACGATATGCTTGCCGCCCGGCAGGTTAACCAGCAGGTCGGGCCGCAAGCGGCCATCCTCAGCGTCGGTCACTGGCTGGGAGTAGAAATCGCAGCGCTCCAGCATGCCGGCCATCTCGACCACGCGTTTGAGCTGAATTTCGCCCCAACGGCCGCGTACACCGGGCGAGCGGAAAGCGGTGGCGAGACGGCTGGTCTCGGAGCGAAGCTGGACCTGGGTTTCGAGCAACCCGCGCACCTGTTCGGACAGTCCCGCATAGGCTCCGGAGCGAGCGGTCTCCAAGTCCTGGATCCTGCTCTGGACTTGATCGAGCGATTCGCGGACGGGCCGAACCAGGGCGGCGATGGCCTGTTGACGCAATTCCAGATCGCCGCGGGCGGTTTCCTGGGTACGGTCTATAACGGTCTTGGCCAGATCGAGGAACGCCTGATTGTTGGACTGCAAGGCCTCGGCCGAAAGGGCTTTAAAGGTATCGGTGAGCTTCTGCCGGGCGTCGTCCAGAGCGGTCTGCAATTCCTTGTATTGCTGCTCCTTGGTTTGCAGGCGCTCGTTAAGCACAGCGCGCTCCGGCTCCCACTCCGCCTTGGCGCGCTCGTGGGCCAAGCGCGCGGCCGGGCGAAGCAATGTCCAGGCCACGAGCAATCCCAAAGCCAGCCCGAATAGGAAACATGTCGCTAGCAGTATGTTTTGCATGCTGCTGGAATTATCGCACGGCTTGACGGCAGCGGCGCACCGATAATTAGCAAACGAAACTGGCGATAGTGGAGGAGCGATAACTTTGGTCAGCGAGGCGCGGTTGACCTTCGATGACTCCGGTGAGCCTGGCGACAATTCCCTCCAAGGATTCCGACTGCCGGCGCAGATCGGTGGCGAAGGTTTCATTTTCCTGGGGCTTTCTGGGCGGCAAACTACACCACCTGCGCCATCTGTTGCACTGCCGCGGAGATCTGCTCGATGCCGCGGGCCTGTTCTTCGGTCCCGCTGCCGACCTGCAATAGCTCCAATGGTGGCCAGCACGCCTCCAGCGCTGGCACCCAGGGTAATCCTTTTGCGAGGTTCAAGAGCGTCTATAGCGGGCGGATTTGCGTAATGCTTCTAAAGGCTCTATAGGCAGGATAATCGGAAACCTTAGCACGACGTTACGGATCAGTCTTCGTGCTCGTCGTGCGTGGCTGCGGCGCCAGCCCCGGCGATAGCCAACGCGGCCATCTCTTCGCGCGTATAGTTACGAGTCTTAGGTTCACTTTTGTCTTTCACGGCGTCCGCGGGTTCCACCACAAACGCCTGTGCGCGAACCAGTTCCTCTTCCAGATTGAAGGCAGGCACCGTACGCAGAGCGGGCACCTGGGCGATGCCGTGCTCGTTGACGATGCACTCCATCCCGTTCGAGAGAGGAAAACGGATGCGAAGATGCTTTTTGACCGTGACCTTCCGCAAGTCGGAGAGGTTCATCGGTCGGCTTCCTGGAATTCTTCCTCATGTCCCGGCACGGCGCCGGCGGCGATGCGTTCCTGGCAGGAAACGCAGAACTTGGCCCAAGGCACCGCGTCGAGCCGCTTGGCGGAGATGGGCTCATCGCACTCGTAACAGACGCCGTAGGCGCCCTGATCGATGCGCCGCAGGGCATCCTGAACTTCGCGCAGGAGCTTGATATCCAAGGTGTTCCGATTCAGGAAAATCCACTCCTCGTGGCTTTGCTGGCTGAGATCGCCCTCGTCGTGCGGGTGCTCTTCGCGAGCCAGCACCTGAGCGGCTTTCTGGGCGGACATGCTGCTTTGCACCTCTTCCGCCTTTTTCTCTAGTATCTTTCTATAAGTCTCGTATTTGCTTTTCACGCTACTTCTCATTCCGCGAGCCATATGGCCGAAGAGATATGACGCCCAGAGCACCCGAAAAGTTGCAGAACGGCGCAAATCGGGGTGGCGTTCAGCCCGTTTCCGGGTAGTGCCCTAAGGCCGGGAAAAACCTGCTATGATGCTGATAACGGGACCGGCGAGCGGTTCGCCGATCCCGCCACGGCGTTACCGCTGGCCCTTACGGGTCCAAACGATCAACGCCGAGATTCGACCAACAAACGTCAGCCGAATTATCAGCATAAGGATCATAAAGTATCCTCCTTTCCGCTTCCAGCGAAGGCCCGGGCGTTCACCGGGCTTTCCTGTTTGAAGCTCCGGTGCTTCGCGCAGGAACCCGCTTCTTCGCTTTCCACGGAAAGCTAATGGATGAGTGGCGCGGCGCTTGAGAATTCTCGCCTTAAAATCCGCCGGTGTCGCGCACGCCTTTACCTTCGACGCACTCATAGGCGCGCCCGGCACGCAGGTTCTTGAACTCCTCGACGCGTCCGCTGGGCCAGTGGAGCACGGCACGCTCGACGGTATCCCGCTTGCCCAGCCCGAAGGTGACCGGCATCTCGGATTGCGACAAATAGCTGGAGCCGCTCTTGACCATGCGCGATCCGGTTTCGCCCCCGCTGGTCACGCGCACGATGGCGCCGATGCCGTCGCGGTTCGACTTGGTTCCCACCAGCCGGAAGCGTATGGCGCGATTTCCGTTCAACTGATCGTTGCGGTACAGGTGGACTGGCCCCTGGTTGGTAGTGATCAGCACATCCAGATCGCCATCCCGGTCGAAGTCGCCAAAGGCGGCGCCGCGTCCCACTTTGGGGTCGGCGAACCCGCCTCCCAATTCGGCGGCCACGTCCTGGAATCCGGCGCTTCCTTTGTTCAAGAACAAATGGGGCGGCTGCGCGTATCCGGTTTCGGGGCGCGCTTCCCGGATGCCGGGGTCGATGTGGCCGTTGACGACTAGGAGGTCGAGCAGGCCGTCGAGGTCGGCGTCGAAGAAGAAACAGCCGAAACCGAGGCTGCGGCGAGAGAGCCGGCCCACGTCGGAGCGCGCCGCCTGATCCACGTACAGGCCGCCGCGGGTGCCGCGGTAGAAGCCGATCATCTCGTTATCGAAATTCGTAATCGCCAGGCCGGCGATGCCCGAATTATCGTAATCGGCGACATCCACGCCCATGCCCGCGCGGGCTTTGCCGTCTTCGCTGAAGGCCACGCCGGCTTTCACGGCGATGTCCAAAAACGTACCGTCGCGCTGGTTGCGATAGAGCTTGTTGGGCTGCGTGTCGTTGGCCACCATCAGGTCGATCCAGCCATCCTGATCGTAGTCCAGCATGGCGACGCCCAGCGATTTCGAGCTGCTCTCGAAGATCCCGCTGGTGGCGGTGACATCCTCGAATGTGCCATTACCGCGATTGCGGAAGAGCCAGCAGGTGGCGCCGCGGTACGCTTCCGGGGTGCAGTAGGATTTGTGCTTGGCATCCATACTGCAGAACACATCCTGCGCGGGCGACCACTTCACGTAGTTGCACACAAACAGATCGAGCAGCCCGTCGCGGTCGTAATCGAACCACAGGGCGGAGCTGCTGAAGCCCAGGCGGGGACCCAGTCCGCTGCGCGCCGTAATATCCACGAAGCGTCCTTTGCCGGTGTTTTGAAACAGGCGGCTCTGACCTACGCAGGTGACGTAGATATCTGGGAAGCCATCGTTGTTGAAGTCGCCGACCGCCACGCCCATGCCGTACATTTCCACATCCAGGCCGGCGGCGGCGGTCACATCCGTAAAGGTGCTGTTACGGTTGTTGCGGTAGAGCCGCATGGTGCTGTGCTGCTTCTCATGACCCGGCCAGTCCATGCCGTTGATCAGCAGGATGTCCTGCCAGCCGTCGTTGTCGTAATCCAGAAAGGCGCAACCCGGGCCTAGCGTCTCGGGAAGATACTTGTCTCCAAACGCGCCGCTGTTGTGGCGGAAATGGATGCCGGCCGGGGAAGTTACGTCGGTGAAGCGGAAGCCGATGTCCGCTCCCTGGCGGTTCGGTGAAGCAGCAGCGGGGCTTGCCGCAGCGCTGGCGAGGGCGCCCCACAAAAACTCCCGGCGGTTCACGGCAGTTGCACCAGCCCCTTTTTGACGGCCCACACCACCAGTTCCGTGGTGCGATGGATGCCGAGCGCGGACATCAGATTGGCACGGTGCACGGAAACCGTGTTCACGCTGAGACTGAGAATCGTGGCGATTTCCTTATTCGAATTTCCCTTGGCGATCAACTCCAGAATCTGCTTTTCGCGCGGTGTGAGGCGCTCGTAGTCCGGATCGGGCACGCGGTGGGGGGTCAGCACACCGGGACCGATGACCGTCCTTCCGGCGGCGAGTTCCTTGACGGCGCCGGCCAGGTCCACGTCCAGAGCTTCCTTGAGCACGTATCCGCGCGCGCCGGCGTCCAGGGCGTTGCGCACGTAGTTCTCCTCGGAATACATGCTGAGAATGAGGATGGCGGTGTCCGGCGCATGTTTCAGGATTTCGCGGGTAGCTTGCACGCCGTCCAATCCGGGCATGGCCATGTCCATGACGATGACGCGGGGATGCAACTCCTGCGCCAGTTTGATGGCTTCCTGGCCGTTGGTGCCTTCGCCGACCACGCGAATTTCGGGGTCGTCCTCCAGCATGCGCCGGAAGCCCTTGCGCACCAGGCCATGGTCGTCCACCAGCAATACCGTTATTTCATTGCTCATAGGAATCCGTTAACGGAACATCCAGCCTTACCAGCGTGCCGCCTTCGCCGGGGCGAAGCACTTCAAAAGAGCCTTCCAGCAACTCGGCGCGCTCGCGCATGGCGGTCATGCCGATACCCTTGCTCCCGCCGCCGTTGCGCGACTCGGGCATGCCGGCGCCGCGGTCCTCTACTTCCAGGTTCAGCCTTCCCGGCGGGAAAGCCAGCCGCACCACAGCCTGCGTCGAGCCCGAATGGCGCGCCAGATTGTTCAGCGCTTCCTGCAGCACACGGTACACATGAATGGCCACGCGGTCGGTGACCGGAGGGCCTTCCCCCTTTTTCTCGTATCGTACCTTAATTCCAGTCTGCTTCTCGAATACCGGCAGATACCAGTCGATGGCTTTTTCCAGTCCGCCATCGTCGAGAATGCTGGGATGCATCAACTGCGACAGGTTGCGGGTTTTTTCGAGCGTAACCTGGGCTACTTCGCGGACCTCGCGCAGCTCCGCGCAGAATGGCGAATCGGCCGGGAGACGCTTTTCCGCGCGGCGGAGCATGGCGCCGATGGCGGTCAGCACCTGGCCGAATTCATCGTGCAGTTCGCGCGAGAGCGAGTGGAGGGTCTCCTCCTGCACGGCGATCAGCTTGCGCGCCAGATCGCTGCGGTGCTCGGACACGGTAGCCAGATGCTGGAACAAGCGGCGGTTGGAAGAAATCAGATAGAGCGTGGTGCCGAAGATGGCCAGCAGCACGGCGACCAGGAAGAGATAGATGTTGCGCGCTACGCCCAGATAGATACCCTGGATGCGGACCGCGGCGTCCTGCTCGGCCTCGTTATTCTGCACCAGCAGACGCGCCACGGTGCTGGCGACGGCGCCCTGCTGTGCTTCGAGGGAGGAGCGGATCATATCGCGCGCGGCGCGGTCGCTGCCGGCCGGGCCGTGCGCGGCAATCTCGAACATGCGGCCGGCGGAAGTCCGGAACTGCGCCAGCGACTCGGCCAGATAGCGTTGCCGCAAGGCCTCCCGCGCGCCGGGGGCGAGCTGCGCTTCCAGACGCAGGGCGTCGTCCAGATCGTCCAGCTTGCTGTCGAACTGCTTTTTCCAGGCCGCCAACGGGTAAGGCTCGTCGCCGTAGAGCATGTCGCGCATGAAAATGCCCAGTTGGTTCAGGTCGTTTTGAATGCGCAGAAGCTGCAGCGAGTCTTTGCGGTTGCGGTCCACCGTGGCGGTCTGGAGATCCTCCAGGCCGCGGATCTGGCGCAGCGCGTAAAACGAAAACACACCCACGGCCACCAGGGTTACGGCGAGGCCCGCCAGCAGCCGGCCGGTGGGCGAATCGATGGACTTGGTCATGGCGCCAAGTCAAGGATAGCAGGACTAATATGTGGTCAGAGCGATGTGGTTGTTCTTCTCCGGCAAGGGTTGGCCGTTATACGTGCCACTGACAATCGTTTGATTAAACGATGTGTACAAGTGGCTCTGCCCCTTGGTACCAGTGCCGCGGGCAATGGCTCCTATGTGAAAGTCGTCCATGTCCGTGCCCAGGCCACCGGGCGCGACGTCCATGGGAGCCAGAACCTTGGTGAGTGGTTGCGCCGGGCCCAACGTAGTGCTTCCCGGCGATACCTGGTTCAGGAACACGCGCACCCGATGGTGGAAAGAGTTGCCCTCCGTGGTGTAATAGACCACACTTACGGTTCCCGTGGACTTGTCCGCTGCGATCGACGGGTAGAAGTGGTGGCCGCTGGCAGTGTCGACGGAGACCGGCGTGGACCAGGTTTGGCCGTTGCTAGTGGAAAATGTCATGCCGACCTCCGCGTTGAGACACAACGTCGATTGCGGATGCGGCGGTGGCGGTGGTGTGTACGGGTTCCTGCAAGCGTCGTAAACCAGGAACGTAGTGAAGCTGCCATTGGACTCAAGCCGATTGGCATGCTTGGGGTAAGTGCTGGTGGTAAAGATATCGATACCCTTGATGGGCGTGGTGAGAACGCCCTGTGCGGGCGTGGGCAGGGGGTGCTGGATGGTGGTCACCGTCGTAGGCGCCGCGCATACGGGTGGGTTGGGCGCGCCCGCCGGAGTGCAGGTTACAAAAGCGATCGGCTCCGCCGTGGAGGTTTCTTCCATGGCGGCCAGGTAGGAAATGGTGATCAGGCCATCCTGCCTCACTTGCACATAGGGCAGCGAGCCCGCCGTGGAGAGTGTCACCATCGGGCTGCAACTTAGCGTGGCATTGGCGCATGCCATGACCACCACGGCGTACGCGCTCATGCTGGTGATATAAGTATTGGCGGCCAGGTACACATCGCCCGCGCCTGTTCCGGAAGCCCGCTCGTCCACCGCCAGATTGAACTCCGAGTTGAAGTACGGCTGCGCCACGGGATTCACCAGCACCGGCGGAGTCTGGGTCCAGCAGGAGGCGGCCTGCGTTTCGAGGTGCGTCCCACCCGGGCAGTTGGCAGGGTTCAGCAGATTGGCGGCGGAAGCGCGAAACAAGCCGATCCCGGCGGCGGAGCCGAAGCGCATATCCGCCATGAAGAATGCACGGCGGGTGGGGTCGGCCGCCACTGCTGCATCGCCCACTCCCAGCGTCGTGCCCCCCTGGTAGGCGATAGCCGGCAATCCACCTTCGAACTGCACGCTGCAATCGGCGGCCGCGGCGCGATGCACGTAGTAGCCGCTGAGGCTGTTATCCCAGGTGCTGCTGGCAAACGCTCCGCGCCAGTCGTTGGCGGTTTGCACGATCAAATCTTCGCCTTGGCCCACGCCGTTGAGGATGAAGTCCGCGGCGGCGTTCTGTTGCGGCACCGCGCCATTGCGCGGCTCGAGATTGAATCGCGCGCCGGAATCACCCGTGCATGGCGTCGTGGTAGCGGGCGTGGCTTCGGCATGCGCAGCGCCGGTCTGCGCGTGCCAATGGGACCGGGCTGCGGCAAGCGCCTCCACCGAAGGTTCGCCAAACGCCTGGTTCATATATCGCGACAAAGGATGCCCCGTGACTTCGAGAAGACTGCGCCCCTCCTCCGACGCGAGAAACCGTGCGGTGGCCGAGCGTGATTCGACCCAAGGAGGCTGAGCGCCAGGAGCGGCCGCCAATAGGCATGCCGATAAGGCCGCGATAATACCGATCCTATGTGTGCGCATTGGTTGTCTCTAATACTGGAAGCTGGTCAGAATGTTGTTCGTTACGAAAAACGATACGCCGTTGTAGCTACCCGGCGTGACGCTCCCGCTGAAATGGATGTATACGCGGCTCTGGCCGGCCTGTCCGGTCCCGGCGGCGGCTACACCGAGATAACTGCCGGACAGTTCCTCATTGCCGTTGAACCCACCCAGCGGACCGTCGTAGAGGGCCGACGTAATCTGTTGCGGCGTACCGGGAGACGTTTCGCCCGGCGCGACCTGCGCCAGGAAGATTTGCATACTGGTTTTCAAGGGGTCGTTTTCCGTCGAATAGTACGCGATATTCACTGTGCCGGTGGATACGTCCAGAGCCACATTGCCAAAGAACTGCTGGCCGGCGGCGCTAGACACCTGCTGCAGGGGGGACCATGTGGAGCCGCCATTCGTTGAACTGAGGATCGCCACGTCTGTCTTGGGACACAACGGAGAGAAGATCTCATCTCCGGTGATGCCGGGTGTGCCGCAGCGGTCGTACACCAGAAAAGTAGTTATGGTTGTGCCGTCGCTCTCCAGGCGATCGACGTGCTTGGGATAGGTGGGGTCGACTGCATTCAGACTGATCGGGTTGACATATTGCGGAGACAACTGTACTTCGCCGGGAATGCCCGCGGGCTGCGTCTCCCGGATGACGGGCAGCGGCGCCGTACACGTGGGGGCCTTCGGAGATCCGGCAGGCTGGCAATTCACGAACCGGATGTCCATCGCGGAGGTGGGGGTGTCGGACTCGCGTTCGACGTAGGAAACGGTGATGCCGCCATCGGGCCGGACCTGCACCCAGGGGTTGCCGGCGCGCGTATCCGAGCCGCTGATCTTGACCGCATCACTGCAATTCGCCAGAGTATTCGCGCAGGCGGATATGAAGATGGCGTTGGCCGCGGTATTTTCATTATCGTTCACCACCGCTATGTAGACGTCGCCCGCGCCTGTCCCGGCCGTCCTCTGGTCGACCGCGAGAGACGGCGAAAACAAGTCGGTGGCGGCGGAAACGATGTTCGCCAGTTGCGCGACGGAGACGAAGCAATTCGCGGGGCCCGTTTCGGTGCCATTTGGACATGCGGTGGTATTCAGCAGGGTGGCCGGCGTGGCCTTCATCAGCCCGACGGCAAACTCACCGGAATACCGCAGGTCGGCGACGAAGAATGCGCCATGCGCCGGATCGGCCACGACGATGGGATTGCCGAAAATAGCATAAACGTCGCCGGTATTCGATAGGATTACCGGCAGTTCTCCTTCCAGATCCGCTGCGCAGGTTGAGTTGCTTCGTTGCACGTAGAAAGCATCCGCATCCTGTCCCGGCAAAAAGCCCAGGGGTGGTAGAGAGCGCGCATCCAGAGCCGTCCCGAACACCAGATCGCCGCCGCTGCCGCCGGCGTTGAGCAGCACGGCCACGGCCTCGTTGAACTGTCCGACGGCATTGGCGGCAGACTGCAGGTTGAAAGTGTTGCCGTTTGGCGCACAGCCTAGGACAGAGGGTTGGGCCGCCTGGCCGGCAAGGCCTGCCAGGTGCAGCGTTAACAGGGTCGCGGCCGGAAAAATGGCATGGGGGAATCGCATCTTATGGGCCACCATAAACCACGGCAACCAGCGGAATGTGATTCTGTTGTAAAAGCCGTGTAAAATTAACATCTGCTATCGCGGGGGCAAAACATGGCACGACAATGGCTTTTCGGTCTGGCGCTTTTAGGTCCGCTCGCGCTGGCGCAAACCAAAAACACAGCCGAGCGACTCGGATATCCGGCGGATGCCAAGCTGCTGATTGTGCATGCGGACGACCTGGCGGTGAGCCACTCGCAGGACCGCGCCAGTTTCGCGGCCCTCGACCGGCATGCGGCCAGCGCCGCCAGCATCATGGTGCCCTGTCCGTGGCTGACGGAGGTGGCAGAGTATGCCAAGGCGCATCCGGACGCGGATCTGGGCCTGCACCTGACGCTGACCAGCGAGTGGCAGGATTATCGCTGGGGGCCGGTGGCCTCCCGCGACGAAGTGCCCGGCCTGCTGGGTCCCGACGGGAATCTTTGGCCGGATGTTCCATTTGTAACGAAGCACGCCACCGCCGCCGAGGTGGAGAAGGAAATCCGCGCGCAGATCGAGCGGGCCTTGAAAGTTGGCATCCGCCCGACGCATCTGGATAGCCACATGGGCACGTTGTTCACGCCAGCCTACTTTCCGGCCTACGTGAAGGTGGCGCACGAGTACGGCTTGCCATTCCTGGCCATGCGCACGCCGGGTGCGCCCGCGGCGATGCTGGCGTTATTGAAGGATACCGATCTGATGCCGGACGCGATCGTGATGGCTTCGAACGCGAAGCCGGAAGAATGGGCGTCCTATTATATGGGAGTCGTCCGGTCGCTTAAGCCGGGGCTGACGGAGTTGATCGTACACCTGGCCTACGACGATGCGGAGATGCAGGCTATCACCGCAGGGCATCCGGATTACGGCAGCGCCTGGCGGCAGCGCGACTTCGACGTGATCACCAGCGCGGAGTTCCGGAAAGCGCTGGAAGACAATCATGTGAAGCTGACGGGTTGGAAGGCGATCCGGGCGAGAGGCCAGCGGTAGCCGGTGTAGGCAGAGTGTTGACACGGCACGCCGAGTGCGTTCGACACGTCAACCGATGGCCCGCCCCACAAAACGGCATGCTGCGTTATGCTAGATGCGAGCGCTCCGTTGCGCCAGAACCAGGCTGCTCCGGAGACTGCGCAATTTCCGTTTCGGGAGAGGAAAAGTAAATGACACGCACGTTAATTTTGTTTCTGACGGTCCTTTTGTTGGGGTCGCTGGCCGCCTGGGCGGCCGACAACGCGGTGGTAGTAGGGACCTGGGACGTCGTCAGTACCGACGAGGCCGGACAACCCACCAATTGGACGATGGTCGTCAAGGACGATGGCGGCAAGCTTAGCGGGACGCTGAGCGGCGATATGGGCGAACTGCCTATCGTGGACGCCAAGCTGGACGGCAACACGTTCACATTCAAGATAGTGGTGAACGAGGCGACCTACATCACCGAAGGCACCATCGACGGCAAGAAATTCGACGGTAAGTTCAAGGGTCCGGAGGCCGAAGGCACCGTCAAGGCCACCAAGCGCGCGTAAGGCCAGGGCGGGGACGCCGCCGCCGCGCGTCCGTCCCCGTCCGACTACTTCCGCTTGATTTCCACGCGCGCCGTGCCGCCGTTAGCGTCCGTGAATTCGTAAACCTCGGGCTTCGCGGAAACCTGCTTGATGGCGGACTGTTTCCAGGGCAGCTTGCGGTCGGCGGCGCCTTCCCGATACCACCCGCTCAGGACGTAATCCTGGGCGTCCGGCGATCCCCACGTGGAGCAGGCGTCAATCCAATACCGGGCAGGGCCGGGCGTGCCTTGGCTATCCTGCGCCCATTCGTTTCTCCAGTGGTCGTGGCCATGCATCACGCAGAAGAAATAGAAGTCCAGGCGCTTGCAATATTGGCTCTCGAAGACATCCAGATGAAACGATCGCTGCCAGCCTCCCGGCGAGAATGTGGTTTCCAATTTCAATTCTTCCTTGGGGTTGGTGGCGCCGTCGCAAGGCATGCGGCTGGCGATACGCACGCCTTGCACGCGATCGACGAGATCTTCGGCGCGGTGGGAGCGGGCGTAGACGCTGGCCGCAAGTCCCAGAGCGGTCAGCAATACAAGGGCAATGGAAGGTCGAAGCATGGTGTTTTTATTTTAGCGCCAGGCGTCCCGAAGAGTCGGGACGCGGCACGCAGGAGTGCGTGCGCCACGTTACAATAGCGCGGCGAGGTACAAAATGTGGAAATACGGATTTGGATTGTGGTTGGCGGCCGCGGCCGTGCTGCTGGGGCAGAACAAGTTTGAAGTGGTCACCGGCAAGGCTTTCGATTCGGCATTGCCCAAGGATTTCTATCTGGAAGGCAACGCCATCCCCACCGAGAAGCGCAACGCCGTCCTGGTGAAAACGCCCGCGGGGGCGCGCGCGGTGTTCGCGCTGATCGACACCGCCGGATACTCCGCGAACATCGTCACCAAGTACGTTGGGATGATTATCACTGAAGGGGACCTTACGTTGTGCGGGCACAAGGTGGGCGTGGGAAGCTACGGTTTTGGGTGGGTGCTTCCCGGTACGGGCGTGGAAGCGCCGGGTAAATTCGCGCTTTATGACCAAGCGGGCGCACCCGTGACCGAATGCGTGGCGGAGCGTCACGGGGATCTGAAGCGACCGCTCCCGTTGCAGGTGATCGTGGCGGCGGACGGGTCCGCGCGGCTGTATCACGGCAAGCACTACATTGGGCTGCAGTAAGGCGCCATGGCCATCATTGCGGTAGCGGGACGGAAGGGCGGCGTCGGAAAATCCACGATCGCCGGAAATCTGGCGGCGGAGTTTGCGGCGATGAAGCGGAGCGTGCGCGTGCTGGACGCCGATCCGCAGCACAGCCTGGTGGCGTGGGCCGAGCAGGGGGACGGCATGCTGGCGCGCGCCGTGGAGAAAGTGGAAGGGGGCGCAGCCGCGCTGCGGGCGCGGGCGCGGCAGGCTGAAAAGGACGCCGACATCGTGCTGATCGACACACCGCCGGGCGCGCCCGAGATCGCCTACGAAGCGGCCATGGCGGCCGATCTGATGCTGCTGCCGTGCGGTCCGTCGCCGCTGTATCTGTTTGCGCTGAAGGAAGCCTTGTCGCTGTCGCTGAAGGCGCGCGCGGAGCGGCGATCGAAG
>Ga0187871_10003348_pt1 | contig 12479 bp, 8 predicted proteins | sample June2016WEW_16_1_FD_132988 | JGI IMG/M metagenome (GOLD analysis project Ga0187871, IMG submission 132988) | Peatland microbial communities from SPRUCE experiment site at the Marcell Experimental Forest, Minnesota, USA - June2016WEW_16_10 | ecosystem: Environmental > Terrestrial > Soil >... | reverse complement strand
TTCGACTTTGCCTCAGGGCCTGAAGGCCATGTTTTCATGGGCTGCGTTGCGGCACGGCTGAAGCCGTGCCCTGATACAAAGCCACCGTTTATCAACGACTCTAGTTGCTAGTTGCTAACTGCTAATTGCTCCCGCTATTGCCGGTTTGTGTCCGAGCTGACCGCGCCCGCGTTCGCCGTCTCCGGCGACGCAGCGCCCTCCTGCAACAGCAACAGTCCGTTATAGGCGGAAGCGGCCAACACCCGTCCCTGATAACTCATGGCTGCCCGGATGGATACTCCCGCATCCGGCGAACGCTGCCAGGTCTTGCCGCCATCGTTGCTCTCGAAGACGCCGTGAGTATGTTGCGCCGTGGCCAAAAGGCGCTGCCCCCCTGCCGAGCGCACCGCGAAGACGTAACGGGGAGGCAATCCACCGAGAACATGCTCCCACGTCTTGCCGCCGTCGGTGGAGTGCAGTGCCCCCTCGCGCGTGGCCAGCCATAGCGATCCGTCGCTGACTTCTGTCAGGTGGTACAAGGCAGTGACATATTGGGGATAGGTGATCACCGTCCACGACTTGCCTTGATCGTGCGAGAGGAACACGCTCTTGGGCGATAGCAGGCTAACCGTACCATCGGCGAAGGTCTCGATGGCCACGAAATCGGTGGCCCCGTCGACCATGCCTCTGTACCACTTGCGGCCATGGTCTGCGCTGACGAACAAACCTTCATTCGTAGCCGCGTACCACGTATCGCCCGCGAGATCGAAAGCCTGAATGCGCGGGGTATTCTCCAAGGGAATCTCGTGCTCCGCCGGGGCAGCCTTGTGGGTAACTTTCGCGTGCTGTGCGGAAGCCTTGGCGTGCGACCCGGCCGCTTTGTAAGTCGGCTCCGATGACGCCTTCTCCGCTTGCGGCATAGGTTCGTTGATCATCGCCGCGGGCCGCCATTCCCCATTTAACGCGGTCAGATAGAAGACGCCGTGATTGGTGCCGGCATAGATTACGCCGTCATCGGCCTGCTGCAGGCTGAGGATGTCGCGGTCATCGAGCCCGCGATTCGATTGCCGCCACGTGGCACCGCTGTCGTCGGAAATAAAGAAGCCGCCCAGGTCTTTGTCGTTGACCACGCCAACGTAAATTCGATTCGGGTCTTTGTTGTCGATCACCACGCCGCCCACGACGCGGTGCGCGAATCCACGGTTGGAAGTCTGGTAGCGGGCAAAACCGTCACGGCTGGCCAGCACGCCGCCCCGGTCGGTGGCCACCAGGACGTGGTCGGGATTCATCGGATCGATCAGCACGTCATTCACGATCACGGAATTGTCCGTCACCAGCTTCCAATGGTCACCCCCATCCAGGGTCTTCCACAGCCCGCCGGTTGTCCCGGCATACACGATCGAGGAGCGCTGCGGGTCCTGCTTCAGCACCCGGGTGCGGTGCGCCCACTGCGGCAACGACAGCGAGAGGCGATGGAAGTATTCGGCCTTGTTCACGCTCTTATACATGCCCGAGCAGGCGCTGGCATACACCGTCTGGGGATTGCGCGGATCGACGATGATGCTGAACATGTCGGAGTCGTAGGCGATGCCTTTGCTGATGCTATGCCAGGTCGCGCCACCGTCCTCCGTCTTCCATGGCAAATGCCAGGTGCCGGCGTAAATGATGTCCGGGTTCTGCGGATCGACGGCCAGCGACTCGATGTTCCTGATCTCGGCCTGGTTTTCGGGCGAGATGCGCTCCCAGGTCTGGCCGCCGTCGCGGCTGCGGAAGACGCCATCGAGCGCTCCGATGAACAGTGTCTTGGGATCAGTTGGCGCCATGGCCAGCGCGCGCACCGACTTGCCATGCACGCCGGGTAGCGCGTTCCAGGTGTGGCCGCCATCGTCAGAGCGAAAGACGTCGCCTTCATCGGCGTTGAACAGGCTCCAGGCCGCCACGTAGATCGTCGACGAATGCGTTGGATCGAAGACGATGTGGTCCAGAACGTAATCGTCGCCCGGCCCAAGATGCGCGAACAACGACCACGACGCGCCTGCATCCTCCGAGATGAACATCTGTCCCGCACTGGTGCCGAGCAGTATCCGGTTTGGGTTGGCGGGATCGTACGATAGGCTGCGCACATCTCCGCCCTCCGGGCCGATCAGCCGCCAATCAGAAGCCGCCGCAGACAAGGCGAGCATCGCTAAACAGAAAAGAACGCTGACGAGAAGACAAAAATTCTTGCGCATATTCCTCTGGAGACCCTAAAGCGAAATGGGCTATCCACCTATCATAATCCCGAGTTGCCGGCCGGCGCATGCCGAATTGGGCGAGTACCACTACCGTAACGTGCCACTCGCCCACAAATGCAATGCCGTACCGCGCGGATCGCAAAACCAGCCTTGAAATCGCCCGCATTGCCGCGCCCGGCTTTGTGCTTGCCGCAACTTTAAGCAAAGATGCCCGACTCCCGTGTGGGCGTTGCAAGAGGGTGTGGGCGTTGCCACAGGGCGGCGAGACCCACGGGAAGCAATCTGATAAATGCTTTGTATCAGGGCACGGGCCGCTGAAAAAATCACTGCGTCGTGCCGTTCGAGTAGCGCTGGCCTTCAGGCCAGCGTCCAAGCCCGTCATTTTTCTCATCCCGAGCGGCCTTCAGTTCCGCGAAGGATCTGCTTTCTCGACTTTTTCAGCGACCTGCTTGGCCGTGCCGTATGCGCTCGTGATCCACTTGGGCTTTAGAGACCGTGTTGCAACCTGGATGAAGCTTGCGTGGTGGAGTAGGCAGTCGGATTTGCGACCGAAACCAGCCGCAGAGCGGCGGGATGATGCTAGCCGCGGGCGTGAGCCCGCGGAGCAAGTGGGACAAAGGACGAGTCGCGGCAGCGGCGACACGGGTTGCGACACAGTCTCTTTAGCCCCCGGAACTCTGACTTCACAGGGGCTAAACAGACTGTGTCGCAAGTGGTATCGCCGCTGACGCGGCTCAATTCTTTTGCCACTCCCACCCGGCGCTTACGCGCCGGTCTAACACCATCTCGCCGCTGCGCGGCTGTTTCTGCTGCAATTCCGAATGTTCTTCCCACCGCGCAAGCTGATTTCGGGTTGCGACACAGGCACGAAGGCCCGAGCCTCGGTGGGCGCGTGTCGGTACGACTAAAGAGCCTGCCCTGAGCTTGCCGAAGGGTCGGGCCCTGATACACACCCGAGGATGATTGTGGGGTGAGCTCAAGTAATCGTGGTTGCTAATTGCTAATTGCCGCTTTCCGGCTTCAAAATCACGCCCCGGCTTTCCTTGCCGTTCATCAGCACCGTAATCGGCGACTCCAATCGCAGGTGACGCACGCAGCCATGCTCTTCCTCAGCGGGTTGTGCGGCCAGCCATGCCCAATCGAGAAGGCCCTCGCCCGCGTCGGGATTCACCGTGAAGTAGCCGATTTGAAATGCAGTGAGGTTCTGAAAGAAGTGGCTGCCTTGCGAGGGTGCAACCCGGAAGTCGCGAAATCCGGATTCCACGATCACGCGCGCGCCCGCGATCTGGTCCCAGGTGACAGGGATACCCAGCCATGGATCGGTCGATCCCCATCGTCCCACGCCGATCAGCAGGTACGGCGTATTCTCCTGGCTCAGCTTGGCGTTGATGCGGGCGACCTCATGCGCCACCTCGCGGCTGCGCGAGCGCTCGAAACGCTGCGAGTCGACAACTACCAGATCGCGAATGTCCTCGGTGCGCCCGTGCCCCAGTACCACCGAACTCTGGCAGATGAGCTTGTCCGGCCCGACCTCCTCGATGCGAATGTCCTCGCCCTCGCGCGACATCACCAGCGGCCGCAACTGCAGAAAGCCGAAGTCGGCCGGCTCATCCGGCGCCTGCGGCAGCCGCACCGCAAACTCAATCTCCACTGGCCGTCCCAGCGATTCCTCGCCCATCCGCATCAGGCGATCCAAAATGTGCGGCAGCGGAAACAGGCCGTGCTTGAGAATCGGCGCGAAGCTCACCACGCGCGGCCCCTGCCGGCTGAGGCCGTCATACACCGCGTGATTTTCGACGGAATACGTGGAAGCGACCGGCCGAAGCGTGCCGTCGCGTTCGGCGACGTCGAGGCTGTAGGCGATCTCGCGCAGGCTGTTGGCCGGATCGGCGCTGGGCACATTGTGAGTGAGCTCCAGCGCCCAAAACTCGCTCTGCGAATTGCTCAGCATGTCCTCGACGGACGAGAACTGCACCAAATTCCGCGGATGACGCGGGCTGAACGTCAGGCATTTTCCTCCGCCTACCACGGCGCGGCCTAAACCGAGCGCGACCGCCGCGAATCCGTCATCCACCGTGACCGGCGGCATGGGATAAAAATTGCGCGACCGCACCACTCCGGAGAAATCGGGATAGAAGCGCTCGCCGTGTGCCGCGCCAACCACCTGCTGCAGCACCACTGCCATCTTCTCCTCTTCCAGCCGATACGGCGTCGCGTGCACATAGGTCTTCGCGTGCTGGCTGAAGGTCGAGGCATACACCAGCTTGATCGCCTCCAGCAACTGCTCCAAGCGCACCTGAATGTCGGGATGCCGGTTGGCCAGCATGAACGTCTCGTACACGCCCGAGAACGGCTGGTATTGCGAGTCCTCCAGCAAACTCGACGAGCGCACCGCCAGCGGATAATGCACGCCCTCCAGAAATGCGAGCAGGTTCTCGAGCAGGGAAATTGGAAACGAGGCGGCGAGGAATCGCCGTTCGATTTCGGAGTCATCCTCGCCATGCAGCGCGATATCCAGCAGGTTGTTGTCGGTCAGAAAACGATCGAACACCGTAGTCGTTACTACCAGCGTAGGCGGCACGGCAATGCGAATCCCAGGGAAGCTGCGGCTGGTCCTACGTAGTCGGAGTATGTGGCGGATGAACGCCAGTCCTCGCGCTTTGCCGCCCAGCGAGCCGCCGCCGATCTGGAGGAAGAACGGTTCGTTCGGCTGGAAACTGGCAGGATTAAACTCGCCGATCAAGGTTTGGCTCTGCTCCCGGCGATACTCCGCAATCGACGCGATCAGATCATGCCGCAAGTTGTCGAGCGTGCCGAAGTCGCTGATCTTGCGCGGGCGCAGCCGTTGCGCCAGCGCGAACTCGGTGCGCGCCATCAGCCAATGCGAGAAGTGATTGCGCTCGGCGTGATAGGTCAGGCTCTCGTCCGGCACCGTCGCCAGCGCCTGCTCTAGCGCGTTCAGGTCCTTGGCGCGCGCCACTTCCACTCCAGTGTCGGGCTGGTGAAAAACGAAATCGCCGAAGCCCATCTCCTCCGTGAAGAGGTGCCGCAAGTCGCCCAACAGCGTCGGCGAACGCTTTTGCAGAAACGAGAAGCCTTCGGCATAGGCGCGCTCCATGAACTCAGTGCGGCTGGACTGCAGGGCAATCGGCACATCGGGGATGATGCGGTGCACCATGTGCGCAAGCTCGAACCCGGCGTCGGGCGTCAGCTCGCCGCTGCGCGGAAACTCTACGTCGGAGATCACGCCCAGCAGGTATTCGCGATACTTCAGCACCTCGCGCTCGGCCTCTTCGAAGGTGGAGCAGAGCAGGATTTTTGGCCGCGCGCGCATGCGCACCAGCTTGTGCGCCGTGTTTAAAGCTTCGCTCAGCAGGCGCCGCGACTGGCTGATGATCTCGGTGTAGATCACGGGCAGAAACGACGAGTAATAGGTGATGTCGTCTTCCACCATCAGCAGTACGGGCACACTCATGGTGTGCGTATCGTGCAGCACGTTACGCTTGTCTTCGATGTAGTTGACGATCGAGATCAGGATGCGCGCATTGCCCTGCCACAGGAAGATGCGCTCGATATCGGTGGTGGGATTGCGCGCCAGGAAGTTCTTGATCTCGCGATGGTCGTAGGCGAGGACGATGACCGGCACGTCCAGTCCCGCGGCTTTGATCTCGCGCGCCAGTTGCGCCGCGTCCATGTCGGCGAGCTGCAGGTTGGCGACGATCAGGTTGAAGCGCGGCTGCGAGCGCGCCAGCTTCACCGCCTCACGGCCGTTGGAGACGTGCGTAATTCCGGGCACCTGATGCAGGTTCAGCTCCAGCGACTCGCCGATGAGCAGCTCGTTCAGTTGGCCGTCTTCGCGCAGGATGAAGGAATCGTAGAGGCTGGAGACCAGCAGGATGTCGTTCACCCGGAACGGCATCAGGTTCTCGAAGCCCTCGAAGAAGCGTTCGGAGTGGTGCGCCGGATCGGCGGTGTGCTGCGTGCTGGCCAAGGTTGACCCTGTGTAGTTCAGTCGGGACGGCAGCCGTGCGGAGCCGCCGTTGAGAATCCTACACGACGCGGTTCTATTCAGCAGTAACTTTGCGCACGGATCGGCCGGTGATGAACGCGATGGGAATGCCCACGAAGAACACGTGCGAGAAGATGAGATTGAGATAGTCGGCCGTCGTGGCTGTACCTTGCTTGGGCGTCGCCGAGAGCGGAACAACCAGATAGTGCATGAAGAGGAAGACGGGAATCACTTACAGCGGCCCCCAGAGGAACGGCCGCCGCAGGAGAAACGGTAGTTTCAAACTCGCAAGAGAAAACGTCGCCGCCGCTCCGGTGGCGATCGTGAAGTGCAGGAGAACACCGAGCGCGGCAGTTGCTGCGCCGCCGCGGAATGCGCTTACGCCAATCAGGCCGCTGGCGATGAACTGAAACACACGGACCGGCGATACGTTATTTAGCAGGGCGATGACGACCGCCGCATCCAGCCCGTCGAGCGCGCCCGCTATCAATCCGGCGGTGACGATGGTGCGCAGCGGGTTCGCCGGTCGCCGCGATGTTGTCGAGCTGGCCATCTGCAAACCTTAACGCCTTTTCACGGCCCCGCGCCCTACTTCGTGACGAATCGCGATCTGCGCAGCCTTGACGCCGCGTAACGGTGACGGGAGCTCTTCATTCTCCCCGTGCCAAATCAGATTCTGCCGCTCGCGATTTATGCACGATTCATGCGGCATTTACTTCCTTGTCAACATAGCCGGCAACAATGTTATTAGCGGCCGGAACTACGACCGCCGCACAAGCTGGAGTCGGTGACACAAGTCGTCACTGGAAGGCGGTTATGTCGCGGGCTAAAGCCCGCTCGGAATCAAGAAAAGAGGCGAGGTCGGCACGACTGAAGTCGTGCCCTGACTCATGCTCTTCGGAAATCCCGGACTTTCTTGCTCCTAGAACGAAAACTTCGCCGCGAACTGCACGCCGCGCGGACCGCCTCCACCTAAGAAGGGATTTCCGATGCCCACATCGCCGGTCGCGGTGAGCGCGTAATAACCAACGCTGCGCCCGTTCGCCCCAATCCCATTCACGCCCGGGTCGGCGATGAAGTTCGGTAGCTCGGGATTGGCAAAATTGGGATGGTTGAAGATGTTGAAGAACTCGGCGCGCAGCATCAGGTTCACCCGCTCGGTGATGGCCGTGCTCTTGAACACGGCGAAGTTGAATTCTTTGAACGGCGGCCCGGTCAGCACGTTGCGCCCGAGATCGCCAAAATGACGGCTGCCCGTAAGGCAGTTGCTGTCGCCGAACGCCGATGTCGCGGTGGTGTTGCCGAAGGTGCACGGCACCTGGAAGCTGGTCAGGTTCAGGAAATCGAAGGGCGCGCTGCCATACTGAATAGGCCCGACAACCTGCGGGCGATCGAAGCCTTCGCCCGATCCCGAGTAGTCGCCGTAGAAGTTGTAATTGAGCGAGAACGGCTGGCCGCTCTGCAGCGTGGTCGTGCCGTCAATTCCCCAGCCGCTCTTCACGCGTCCCGCTCCGCTGGGAAACAGATAGGTGTAGTACCAACTGAAGCGATTGCGGATATCGAAGTTGGAGTTGCCGCGCTCCGGCCCGATGTTCGTGCTGTTATTGGGCTGCGACGCATTGGGGATAAAGTCTTCCAGATCGCTGGCGTTGTCGATGGAATGCGACCACACGTAGTTGGCCTGAGTCGAGAGGCCGTGCCAGGAATTGATATGCACGGTCGCCTGCAGCGCGTTGTAAGTCGAGAATGCGCTCGATTCTTCCTGGTTGACATAGAAGAAATTGGGATAATTCGTTCGCGGCACGTTGCCGCCGCTATCGAAACCGGCAATGGGGCAGTTCGGATACACGTAGGGCGCGACACATTGCGAGACATCGAAGGCCGTGATCTGCGCCTGGCTCGGCTGGTTGATGTCGAGGAAGCGGAACAGCCGCGTGCCTTTCGATCCCACATAGCCCAGCTCGAGCGTTGTTTTATTGCCGAGCGCCTGCTGAAGATTCAGGTTGTAGTTCTGCACGTAGGGCGTGCGGATGTTGGGATCGATGCCGAAGAAGCTGCTCAGCGGCGTGGCATTGACGTAAACCGGCGAGCCGGCGGCGATCGGCCCGCTCGTCGCGTTGTAGAACGTGATCGGCGCACCGCCTACGCCGGTGAACGCCGGCCCGGGACAAAACGTGCAGTTATACGGAAGATGTCCCAGGAACATGTCCTGCGAGAACGCGTCGAAGAAAATGCCGTATCCGGCACGAACCACGGTCTGGCCTTTGCCGGTTACGTCCCAGGCAACGCCGAAGCGCGGCGCGAAATTCTTCCAGTCGGGATGATACAGCTCGGATGGACCGCCCGGTCCGCCCACTTGCTCCAGCGTGCCGCCGTTGGCGGGCGTTAGCTGGTAGAACAAATTGTTCTTCTCGCCGGCCACGCCGAAGTAATCCCATCGCAGGCCCATGTTCACCGTCAGGCGCGGCGTCCAGCGGAAGCTGTCCTGGACGTAGAGGCCATTGTTGTTCTGGTATTCGTGCCGGTTGGTGTAGCCGGAGGCCTGACTTCCGCCTGAAGGCAGGCCTTCGACGAACGAGGTCAGGTCGTCAAAATCCAGCTTGCCGCGGAAGTTCGAATCCTGAATGATGCCGATGGTGGTGCGCCGGTATTCATAACCAAACTTGAGCTCGTGGCGGCCAATCTTCCAGGAATAGTTATCCAGCGCCTGCCAATTGGTGTCGACGCGCTGCCGCGGCACGCTGGCCGTCGCGCCCAGCTTGGAGAAGCTGCCTACGGAGATTAGCGGTAACCCGCCATTGTAGGAACTGACGCCAGTGTCGAGGCCGATGGTTGCGGGATTGAAGTCCTGGTCCTGCGGGAAAAATCCCTCGGCGAAACGGTTCCAGCCGAAGCGCGCCTCGTTCACCTGCGAGGGATTGATGATCTTCACCCACGACATCGACACCAGTTGCACGCGCGTGGGCGTGACGGTGTTGAACCCTGGGAGCAGACCGCTGGCCAGTTGCGCGAAGGGGAAACTCTGAGTGCTGTTGCCGTAATAATAGCGGCCCGTGATGTTGTTATTGGAATTGGGATTGTAATCAATCTTGCTGATGACGCTGTCCACGTCGTTGCTGAAGTCGGTTGAAGTGGCAAGGTTAGGGGTGTTACAGCCGCTGACCGTGGTGGTCGCGCCCCCAATATTAGGCGTCGGCCAAGGATTGCGCGCCAACAGGTTCAGGATCGGCTGGCTCAAGGGAACGCCGTTCATTGCCGCAGTAGCCTCGGCCTGCGTAAGGGCCGCCTGGTCGGGGACGCAGCTCAGTGCCGATTGCGCGCCGCTCTCGCGCTGGCCCTCGTAGTCAACAAAAAAAAACGCCTTGTCCTTCACGATGGGACCGCCGAGCGAGCCGCCGAACTGATTATTCAGAAACGGGTTCTTCGGCTGATCGTCAAAGTTGAAATAGTTGCGCGCGCCCAGCTGGCCGCTGCGCCAGTACTCGCTGGCCGTGCCATGCCAGTCGTTGGTGCCGCTCTTGGTGACGATATTCACCACGGCGCCGCTGTTGCGGCCATACTCGGCCTCGTAATTGGAGAGCACGTGCAGTTCGGCTACCGCGTCGAGCGGCAGGATGGTCGCCGGATCGCCAAACACGCCCGCCTCGTTGATGGCCGGATCGTTGCGATAGCCGTCGTTCATGTCGGTGCCGTCGAGCAGGTAATTGTTAGAGCGGCCACGCGAGCCGTTCATCGAGAACTCGCCGAAGGAACCGGGCGAATCGCTGATCTGGTCGGGCGAACCGGCCACGCCGGGGTTCAGGTAGATCAGCTTGGTGTAGTCGCGGCCGTTGATCGGAATGCTCTCGATGGTCTTGGCGGTCAGGATGCCGCCGATGTCTGTGGTGGTGGTGTCAACCTGCGGGACCTCGCCCGTGACCTCGACCTGCTGGGCCACCTGCCCGGGCTTGAGCGCGGCATCGACGCGGGCTTCCGTGGCCACATTGACCACGACCCCCTTGTTAATCTCAGTCTCGAATCCGGCCTGCGTGAAGGTCACATCGTAGGTGCCGATGGGCAGCTCGGGAACGTTATAGCTGCCGTCGGGAGTGGTCTGCGCCGTGCGCTCCAGGCCGGTGTCCACGTTGCGCACCTTGACCTTCGCGCCAGATACGACTGCGCCGGAGCTGTCCGTGACCGTGCCGACGATGCTTCCACGAAACGTCTGCGCCGAAAGAACTCCCGTCAGGAACAGGGACAGCACTGCCAAAAGCAGACACCGCTTGCTTTCCATGTTTCGCCCCCCGAGATGTTTGTTCTGATGGGCGAGCATTATTCACGAAAGACGGCAGGACGCCAAGAAATTTCTGAGGGGAGGCTGCGGAGGTGGTACGCCGCGAGGGCGCAGGAGCTATCTTGTTTCTATATAATGTTGATTATATAGTTCTGATATAGGAGCTGGGCCCATGCCCAAACTGAAGATCACGACCGTCGGGGCATCCGCTGGAGTCATTCTCAACAAGGAAATTATGGCCCGGCTGAAGGTCAAGAAGGGCGATTCCCTGTTCCTGACGGAAGCGCCGGGCGGCTATCGTGTGACGCCTTACGATCCGGAGTTCGAGCGCCAGATGAAGCTGGCCGACGAGATCATGCATGACGACCGCGAGATTCTCAAGGCGCTGTCGAAGTGAAGGCTTGGCGATGGGTGCGGCTCGACGTAGCGTTTGCCATCCATGATCAGCAGTTGGCGGAACACGGAGGCTTATCCGGCGTGCCGAACATTGGCCGCCTCAAGTCGGCACTGGCGCGCGCGCGCAACATCGCCGATTATGCGAAGCCGGACGCTACCGGCCTGGCTGCCGCCTATCTGTACGGACTGGTTCGTAATCATCCCTTTGCCGACGGCAACAAGCGCACCGCGTGGGTAATCGCGCGTCTGTTTCTCGCGGACAACGGCTTGCGGCTTCAGTTTGAGCCGGCCGATGCTGTAGGGATCGTGAAGGGAGTAGCCGCTGGAACGATAGCGGAAGCGGAACTTGCCGCGTGGTTTCGCAAGAGAATCTTGTCTAGGGAGACTCTGATTAAGCCTCAGTTTTGAAAGGGCACGGCTTCAGCCGTGCCGAATGAGACTTTACCTTACTCCCGGCTTTAGCCCCCGCGATCAGCACGCAGGGACTAAAGCCCAACTCCTTCTTACAGTGTTCCGGCACGACTGAAGTCGTGCCCTGATACAAAGCTGCCTGATAGAAAGCTGATGGATTTACAGTCGGGGTTGGCCCATTCGGCTTCGATTGGTGCGCTTGGCGGGCCGTTTACTGAATCCGCGCCAGCTCGGCGACATACAGTTGATTGCCGGGAAATTCTTTGGCCAAGCCGGCCAGCAGGACGCGCGCGGTCGGGCGGTCCTTGTCGCGCAACGCGGCGACGGCCAGTAGCAGACGCGCGAAGGGCGCCAGATAGTGTCCCTTGTCCGCGGTGAGGCGCAGCCGGCGCAGGCCTTCCTCTTTGTCGGTTTGCGAGCCGGCCAGATGCAACAGCCACCGCACCGGCGCGGCGTTGAGGCCCAGAATATAATTCTCCACCCCCACTGCCAGGTACGCGTCATAGCAGGTAGGATCGATGACCAGCAGTTTCTCGGCCAGCAATCGGCTGCCTTTCATGTAACTGAGGCTGGCAACGTTGCGCTTCTCGATCAGCGCGGTGTAGTCGCCCTGCAAACCGTCCGCCATTACCTGGGCAAAGAGCGCGTTCGGGTCATCCGGATGTTGCGCCAGAATCTTGCTCGCGGCGGAGGAGCCGCGCTGCAGCTCCGACTCGAATTGGGTTTTGACGGCGAGGTCGGGCGCCAGCTTCCCGCGCTGCTCGAACTTCTGATCGTCGGTGAACAGGTCAGCCTGCAGCACGTGCAAGCGGTCGAACTCGGCAAATAGATAGGCCGCCGCATTGGAGACGTAGCCCATGGGATCGTCCGGATACGCCTGCTGGTAACCGTGAAAGACATCGTGTGCAGCGGTGAAATCCAGGTTGTACATGTTCTGGTAGCCGCGTTCCAGGTTCAGCCGTTCGGCAGGGCCCGAGGAGGCGGAACTGACGACGCCAAGCACCAGTACAGCGCCGGGGGTCAGCAGATTTCGACGAAGCAGTTGCGCTAATTTCAGTTGATTTTCCCCGGTTGCGATTAACCCAATTGTTCGCTTAGATAAGAAGCACAAAAGGCGAGGGAAGTTTCTCAATTTCGACCGCCGCCTGTAAACAGTTGTAACAATGCAGAACCAAAG
>Ga0187871_10003347_pt1 | contig 12480 bp, 13 predicted proteins | sample June2016WEW_16_1_FD_132988 | JGI IMG/M metagenome (GOLD analysis project Ga0187871, IMG submission 132988) | Peatland microbial communities from SPRUCE experiment site at the Marcell Experimental Forest, Minnesota, USA - June2016WEW_16_10 | ecosystem: Environmental > Terrestrial > Soil >... | reverse complement strand
GCCGGGCCGAATGTGGACCTCAAGCCCGGTTCGTACGTGGTGCTGTCCATCAGCGATACCGGCATGGGCATGGACCCCGAAACCATCACCCACCTGTTCGAGCCCTTCTTCACCACCAAGGCACCCGGCAAGGGCACCGGCCTGGGCCTGGCCACGGCCTACGGCATCGTGAAGCAGAGCGGCGGCGCCATTTCGGTCTATAGCGAGCCGGGCCTCGGCACCACGGTGAAGATCTACCTGCCCTCCGCGGGGGCCAAAGCGGCGGCGGATGCGGCCGATCGAGAGCCGGCGTCGGCGCTGCGGGGCAGTGAGACGATCCTGGTGCTTGAGGATGAGGCGCGCGTGCGCAAGCTGATCTGCGAGGTGCTGACCAGCCGCGGATACCGCGTGCTGGAAGCGGTGCGCGGCGACGAGGCCATCCGCATAGTTACGGAGCATCATGGCCGCATCCACCTGCTGCTGGCGGACGTGGTCTTGCCGGAGATGAGCGGGCCGCAAGCGCTGGAGCAAATCCGGGCGCGTTACCCCAACATAAAGGTGCTGTTCATGTCCGGCTACACCGACGAAGCCATGGCGCATCACGGCATTCTGGATTCCGGCGCGCCGTTCTTGCAGAAGCCGTTCCTGCCGGAGACCCTGGCGCGCAAGGTGCGGGAAGTGCTGGCGGCGCAGGCTTCGTCGGGGTGACGTCCTTTCAGTTTGGCAAACCTCCTGGTCTGCCAGCGGCTCGCTTCATGGCAGGCGCGGGAGCCGAACGGGTTGCAAGCCGCGGCGCACAGGCAGCGGTGGCGCGGGCGAGCGGCTGCATTTGAGATTCCAGTACGCCCACGACCGCGCGTCGAACACGCCCGGCGGCGCGTTATCCAGCACTTCCCGAAACTCGTCCGGCCCGATGACGCCGCGGAGGGCGCGTAAATCTTCCAGCGTTCCGTAGGTCATCACATGGGCGAGAAAGTGGACCGGTTCGGTCAAGGCTTCATGGGGCGGCTTGAACCACACCACGCGTTCCGCGACGGCCAGCAGTTCCGGTGTTTCGGGTATGGGCTTCATGGCTTCATTCGTCTCCAAGACGCCCGGCGTAAGGTGCGAGCACCGGCAGCCTGGTAACGTCGACGCCTTCGACGGCGCGTGCCAACTGCGTCCGCACTTCCACGGGCAGGGCCGGCACATCGTCAAAGTAGCATAGCGCCTTGAGCGTTATCAGCGGGTTGAACTTGCGGCCATATACGACGCCGCCCGCCGCCAGGATCGTCGGCAGATCGATACCGTGCCGTAGAATGGCGTGGACATCCAGATAGTCTTTCACCTCGGCTCGTTTCTGCAGGACGGCTGCCTTGGTTCCCGCCAGGTCGAGTAAGGAGGCCACGCGCAAGAGGGTGTCGCTGGCCGGTTCGGGAGCTGCCACTTGTCCAAGGCCCAGCCCGCCGAAGAAGGACATCAAAACCGGTCCGCCGCGATCCACGCGGCACGTTAACGTATCCGGCGCGAGTTGGATGCGTTCAGCTTCCAGCAGGTAAGGTATTTGCTCCGCGAGCCGTTCGGGGTCGAATGAGCCGTTGGAGAAGAAATCGAAATCGACCGAGGCCCGATGCCCAAGGCGCAAAGCCAGGGCTGTGCCGCCGTAAAGCGTGAAGCTGTCCGGCGTTGCCGCCAGCTCCGGCCACAGAGCGCGTTGCGGCGCGGGCAATGTGTCCAGATTGGGCAAGAATGGCATCGCCTATATTCATAGCGTACATCCGCTCGGATTCCAACTGGTCCGCGTTGCAACAAAGGGTCCTTCGCACCGTCAGCGACATGCGAATTGCTGGATTGTGCCATAATCGATAACGCCGAAAGGGGGGATATGCCGAGATTGCAGTTGTGCGCCGCTGGGTCGATTGTGGTGGGTGTGGCGCTCGCTGGGGCGTGTATGAATGCGCAGGAACTCGGGAGCATCGCTTTTCCGACGTCCGGCGCCGCTGCCGCGCAGCCGAAGTTTATTGAGGGAGTCAAAGATCTGCACAGCTTCGAGTTCGATGAAGCGGCAGAATCCTTCCATCAGGCGCAGCAGCTCGATCCGAACTTCGCGCTGACTTACTGGGGCGAAGCTCTGAGTTACAACCATCCGCTGTGGGCGCAACTCGACCTGCCGGCAGCCAGGAAGGCGCTAGAGCGGCTGGCGCCCACACTCGAAGGCCGCCTGGCGAAAGCGCATACGGAGAAGGAGAAGGCCTATCTGGAAGCCGTGAATCGGCTCTTCTACGCTCCCGGAGACAAGCTGGCGCGGGACAACGCGTACTCGCAGGCGATGGCGCGGATGTACGACCGGTGGCCGGACGATCACGAGATCGCGATCTTTTATGCGCTTTCGCTGCTCGGCACCGTTCGTCCGGCAGACAAAGGCTTCCGGCGCCAGGCGCTGGCGGCTTCCATCGCCCTGAAGGTATTTCAGGAAAACCCGAACCACCCAGGCGCCGCGCACTTCATCATCCACGCGTTCGACGATCCCGATCACGCGATTCTGGCGCTGCCGGCGGCGCGTGTGTATGCGCGGATCGCGCCGGCTGCGCCGCACGCCCTGCATATGCCGTCGCACATCTTCGTCCAACTCGGTATGTGGCAGGATGTGGTTGCTTCTAATGTCGTAGCTTACAAGGCTGCAGTCGACCTGATCGCCCGCACGCACCGCCCGGAAGGGCGGGAGGATTTTCATACGCTCTCGTGGCTCGAGTACGCGAATTTGATGCTCGGGAAGTTCGACGAAGCGCGAAAAAATGTGGACCTCGCCAAGCAGGCCGCCGATCGAAATCCGCGGAACACGGATGTCGCCCAGCAATACCACACCATGCAGGCGCGTTACATCCTGGAAACCGGCCAGTGGGAAAAGATCCCGCTGGAGGGTTCGATGGACGCCGCGGCCGACCATGAGCGTATGCCCGGCATGGCTGGCGGCGCTGGGGCGTGGATCTTCATCGCCGGCCTGAGCGCTGCAAGGTTGGGAGACCCGGCCCAAGCAGAGCGGGCCCGCGCCAGGCTCAGCGCGATGCGGCAAGGCATGGAATCGGCTGGCGATGCATACACAGCAAAGCCTGTCGCCATCATGGAGAATGAGGTCGCCGCGGCTGCTGAGCTTGTGCGCGGACGAAAATCGGAGGCATTGCGCCTGGCCAAGCAGGCGGTTGATATCGAATCGACCTTGGCCGCGCCGTCAGGGCCGCCGGAGCCGATCAAACCGGCACTGGAGTTTTACGGAGAGGTGTTGTTGGACGCGGGCAGGCCGGCCGAGGCTGCCACGGCGTTCGAGCAGCAGTTGCTCCGAACGGCCAAACGAACCCCGTCAGTAGAAGGACTCGCGAGAGCTACTGCCAAAGGCGGTGGTCCGGCGACCGCGGTGACACCATAACCGGGCCCGAGTCAGCAGGTGCCGCCCTCACGCGTCGCGCAACAACCACAGCAACACACCCATCAGCACGGCCAGCAAGGCGTCGGTAACTTCCGGCGTACGGCCCGGCAGATACATTTGCACCCATTCCAGCCCAAGCAATGCCGCGGCGGCGACCGCGGTGGTCCACACCAGGCTCAGCCCCGACACCCGCTATAGCCACAGAACGGAAGCGTACCACCTTTTTTGCCGGAGACGCTGGCGTGCAAGGTGCGCGGGAGGTGCTGACGGCATCGGCTTCGGCGCCTTGACCCATCCTCCGCTCCGCTATACTGGTGACGTTTGGGTACTGACAAGTAACACTCGCCATGAGAACCACCGATACCGTGACAATCTCCCTGCCGCCCGGCATGGCGAAGCAGATCGCGAAAATTCAGACGCAGGAACACCGCACCCGTTCCGAGTTGTTGCGCGAGGCCTGGCGGCTGTACTTCGCGAGCCGTTATCCCGCCTACGCCCCCACCAAGGCGGAACGCGCGGCGATCGATAAGGGTCGGGCTGAATTCGAACGCGGAGAGTACGTCACGCTCACCGAGCTACACAATGAACTGGCGGCTGCTCGTCTCCAAGAGCGCACAAAAAGAGCTAAGCAACCTTCCCGGCAAGGATCAGCTTCGCGTTGAAGCGGCCCTCGACGCCCTTCAAAGAGATTCGTTCAGCGGAGATGTCAAACGGTTGCGGGCCAGGCGAATGGCGCAGGCGTGTCGGCAATTACAGGATATTCTACGACCTCCGACTTGAAGGTCGGCTCATTCTTGTGACCGCCATCAGACGGCGCACGTCCACCACCTATTGAGCAACGCCGATTTCGGGCGCTGCCAGTTTTGCGCCGCCCTCAGGCGTCGCGCAACAACCACAGCATCACACCCATCAGCACGGCCAGCACCGCGTCGGTGATCTCCGGCGTACGCCCCGGCAGATACACTTGCAACCACTCCAACCCAAACAATGCCGCGGCGGCGACCGCGGTGGTCCACACCAGGCTGGGCCCCGACGCCCGCCATAGCCACAGAACGGAACCGTACCAGAAGCTCTTGCGGAACAGCATCACAAAACCATCCTGCCAGTCGGTGCGGAAGAACCCGCGGAAGGGCACCCAGTTGAAGGCGCGCGCGCTCTGGAAGTGGAACGGCGAAAGCTCACCCAGAATCAGCGCGCCGGTCAACAGCACCGGCGCCGCCCGCCGTACCCAGAGCCGCGGCAGGCACAGCCAGACCGCATACGCGGCGGCCGCCCCCACGATATCGGGCCAGCCCAGCGTGCGGCTCGCCAGAATCAAGCGCAGCGGCACCAGCAGCAATAGCAGCGCCAGCAGTCCGCTGGTCTTCGTCTGGCGGATGCTCTCCAGCAGGCAGGCCACCGCCAGCCATTCCGCAAAGACCACCAGCGTGTCGACGGACAAGACCCCGTCGACCGCCCGCAGCGCCGCCAGCCGGTGCATTACATTCGTCCGCCCCCAAACTGGGAACAGGGGAAAGATCTGGTATCCGAGCCAGCAGGATAACAGCAGCAGCGCCCCGGACGGGCGCAGCAGCGAGGCCGCGTCCTGCGCGGCCAGGAAACGCTGCAACTTTACGCGATAGAGCGCGCCGAGGGCGATACCCGCGGCGGCGCCCGTGACGTTGGAAACCACATCGGAAAGGCTGCACATCCGCGAATCGTCGAAAAGCTGGATCATCTCGATCGACGCCGAAAGCGCCAACGCCAGCGCCAGCGGCGCCAGGATCCGCATCATCCGGGAGGCGCGCGCGCTCACCGCCAGATAACCGAAAATGCCCAGCGGTAGATACAGCGTGATATTGACCGCGACGTCCCAAAAGAGATAACGGTCGAAGACGGCGGCGGGCCACGCGTGCAGCAGAATCCAGAGCGGGTTGTGGCCATAATGCCGCGCGTGGAATTCCCACGGGTATAGCGATCCGTACAGGATCAGCGCAACTACGATGGCCAGGATCGGGCGGTGTGGAGCGGTCTCCGCATCCACCGCCGAGTGGCTCACGCCAGCCCCGATTCGCGCAGGAACCGGGCCGACTCCTCCGGTGGCGTGGGATTGATGTAGAAGCCCGTACCCCATTCGAATCCCGCCACCTTGGTCAGCTTGGGAATCACTTCGATGTGCCAGTGATAATGCGCCAGGTGATTCTCCTGCAGGGGCCCGCTATGCACGATGAAGTTGAAAGGCGGATGCTCCAGCACCTTGTCGATCTTGCGCAGCGTGGACCGCATCGCCCAAGCCAGGTTCTGCAAGGTGGCGGCATCGGTCTGCTCGAAGTGCGATTCGTGCCGCTTGGGCAGGATCCAAGTTTCGAACGGAAAGCGCGGCGCCCACGGTTGCAGCACCAGCAGCCGGTCCGTCTCGGTGACCACGCGCACGCCCGCGGAGGTTTCCTGCCGCAGAATATCGCAGTAGACGCAGCGCTCCTTGAAATCGAAGTACACCTTGGCGCCGTCCAGTTCCTCTTTCACGCGTTTGGGAACCACCGGCAGCGCGATCAGTTGCGAGTGCGAATGCTCCAGCGTGGCGCCGGCCGCTTCGCCGTGGTTCTTGAACAATACGATGTAGCGGAAGCGGGTATCTTTCTTGAGGTCGTTGACGCGGTCGCGGAAGGCCCCCAGCACTTCTTCGATCTGGCGGTCGGTCATCTCCGCCATGGTCAGGCTGTGATCGGGCGTTTCGATGATCACCTCGTGCGCGCCGATGCCGTTCATCTTGTCGTACATGCCCTCGCCCTGGCGGTTCAGCTCGCCTTCGATGCCCAGCGCCGGAAACTTATTCGGCACCACCCGCACGCTCCATCCGGGCTGGTTCGCGCCGCCGCCCGGGCGATAGGCCAGCACCTCGGGCGGCGTCTTCTGTTCGTTGCCGTAACAGAAGGGGCAAAGGCGCGCGGCCGGAGGCGGCATAGGCTGGCGAATGAAATCGGAGGGACGGCGCGCGCGGTCGGTCGAAATGACCACCCAGCGGCCCGTGATGGGGTCCTTACGTAATTCCGGCAAAGTTGAGGTGCCTCCGCAAAAGAGATTATGGTGGACTGCTCGGCGCGGAGAAAGTATTATAGCGTCCGGCTGATGGGAAAGGCATCCTGGATCCATTCGATCTCCGGCGGATTGGTCAGGACGATGTTCACCAGATCGAAGCGCGCCTGTTCCCTGTCCGTGCCAGAGCGGCGGAGATACTCACCGGCCGCCCGCCGGAGATCCCTTTCCTTATCGGTTCCAACCGCCCGGCCGGGACTGCCGAAGTCCGCGCTGGCGCGGGTCTTTACTTCCACGAATACCAGGGTCTGGCGGTCCCAGGCAACCATGTCGAGCTCGCCCCTGCCGGAGCGCTGGTGAAAGTTACGTGCCACGATGGTGAGACCCTGCCGGCGTAGGAAGCGGTGCGCGAGATCCTCCCCGCGGCGGCCATGCGCCTGCTCCGGCGTGGAGTGGCGGGCTCTGTAGAGATTGCGCAGAGAATCCGCCAGGCGATAAAGAGAATTAACCGCCGATGCACGCCGATACACGCCGATGAGAAACTGGACAATCCCGCCGTGGCTCTTATCTGTGTGCATCTGCGTGCATCTGCGGCTTAATGACTTCGAATTCGAACTTCATCACCTTGCCGCGGACCACGAAGCACAGGTAGTGCTCCCAGAAACGCCGATAGCGCGGAAAGCGATTCACCAGGAATTCGAATCCCAGCCATCTCCAAAACGAGAGTAGCTTCACCTGCACCGAAATCTCGCGGAATCTGGCCTTGGTATAGTAGCCGAAGCCACCGTGGTCCTCGCCGAAATAACGGAACGAGAAGCTGTTCAAATGGCTGCGGTGCGTGGGATCGCAAAAGGAGCTGAAGTCGGTGTAGTGCGGGGTTTCGATGCGCACCGTGCCGCCCGGCCGCACCAGGCGGTGGAACTCTTCCATAGTGGCCATGACGTCCGCCACGTGCTCGATCGCGTGGATGGCCAGCAGGCGGTCGAAGGAATTATCTCGAAAGGGGTACGGCAAACGGTCGAGATCGCAGAGGACGTCGGCGCGGCTGGCAGGATTCCGGTCGATCCCGATGGCTCCGGGCTGCTTGTGGATCCCGCAGCCGACATCCAGTATTCTCAGTCTTCGCGGTTCGCCAGGGTCGGGCACTCTTCCAGAGTATCCGACGCGAGGCATGTGGCGCAGACGATCGCTTTATGTCGTCTGCGTTTGCCGATAGGTAACAGGGGCCGCCAAAACCGATGTACTGTGGAAAAGAAGTCCACAGATGGAAACCATACAAGTAGTCCTCGATACCAAGCTCCGCAAGGCCGCGGATCTTGCGGCGAAGCGGCAAAACGTGAATCGGTCGGCGTTGATCCGCCACGCTCTCCAGGAGCACCTTACGCGCTTGCGCGAACTGGAGTTGGAGGCGCAGGATCGGCGCGGGTACGTGGCTCAGCCGCAGCCTGAGGACGAGATCCGTGTATGGGAGGATGCCGCCGCATGGCCGGAACATTGAACCGTGGCGAAGTCCGCCTCTTTCGATTCGCGTCTCCGGACAAGCGGCGCCCGGTTCTGGTTCTGACGCGTGACAGCGCGATGGGCCACTTGGCGACGGTGACTGTGGCGCCCATCACATCGACCGTTCGCGGTGTGCCCTCCGAAGTTATTCTGGACATCGAAGAGGGGATGAAAGGGCTTTGCGCTGTCAATCTGCACCACGCTGTTACTGTGGCCCAATCGCGGGTAGGGCGGCACCGTGGTGGCACAGGCTTCAGCCTGTGGGGGGGGTGCGGCTTTGCGTTTCGCGCTGAGTTGCGGTTGAGGATCGATCGATGGAAGCAACAGATTTTCGACGAATCGCCCTGAGCCTGCCGGGCGCTGAAGAGAGTTCCCACATGGGCGCACCCGATTTCCGCGTGGGCGGCCGGATATTTGCGACCCTGGCCTCCCAACGCCAGGGATACGGGAACCTGATGCTCGGGCTGGAACAACAGGCTGCGTTCGTCGAGGACGCGCCGGATGTGTTCGTGCCCATTGTGGGCGGCTGGGGAAGGATGGGGGCGACGCATATCCGCCTGGCTGCGGCGAATGAGGACGTGCTGGCCGGCGCACTGCGCACGGCGTGGAAACTGCGGCTCGAGAAGAACGCCAGGCCGGTCCGGAAAAAACAGGCCGCGCCCGGGAGTACTCGCGCGGCGAAGAAGACGCGCCGCAAACCATGAGACGTGGGGGATTCTTCCCGGCTGGCCTTCTCGCGTCCTACTGAACCCATCGCCCGTTTCTGCCGATAGTTCAGATGTGACGCTGTCGCGAGGCAAAGCCGGATTGCGTGGCGCGGCCCTCCTGGTCTGGGTGGCCGGTGCCGCAGCCATCCACGGGCAACAATACCGCTTCCGCTATTACGGAACCGAGGATGGCCTCATCAACCTGGCAGTCAAGGTCCTGTTTCAGGATCGTACCGGCTTCCTGTGGGCGGCCACCGAGAACGGCCTGTTCCGCTACGACGGCCAGCGGTTCAGACCTTATGGCCCCGCCGAGGGCCTGCCCCGAGAGGTCCTCCTGAGCCTGGGCGAGGCGCCGGATGGCAGTCTATTGGTGGGATCTCGGGCCGGTCTCTACCAGGACCAGGGCGATCGCTTCCGGAAGTTGGCCCCGCCCGGTGCCGGAATAGTGGATGGCTACAGTTCCATTCAGTACGACGGCAAAGGCCTGACCTACATCGCAACGACTGGCGGTCTGCTTGTCGCCAGCCAATCCACGGGTGAAGCCCATCTGACTTTCCGCCTGTTGCCGGCGCCTGCCGCCGCTGACGGCGGTGACGCGCATGGAGTGCTTCTGGAGACTGGCGTGGTGTGGTACGGCTGCGGCGCCGGCTTGTGCCGGATGGGGGCCGAAGGCGTGACCGTCTTTAGTCAGGCCAGCGGCCTCTCTCGGGGAAGGTGGACATGTATTCGCCGCGACGGCAGCGGCGATCTCTGGGTCAGCGATAAGCGGCACTTCGCGGTGATGCGCCGGGGGACCAACCGCTTCGATACGTCTATCCCCTCATTCCGAGCGACCGCCGGATCGTGGCAGTTGGCTGTGGAAGCCGCAGGCAGACTGTTGGTGCCTACGGTCGAAGGACTGGTGATCGGGGAAGGGAAGCGATTCCGCACGGTAGGACCGCACGAAGGCCTGGTGGGTCCGGTCTATTCGGTGCTCCAGGACCGGGAGGGCGCTATTTGGGTGGGTCTGGCCGGCCGGGGCCTGGCCAGGTGGCAGGGATACGGTGAATGGGACGGCTTCGCCCCAGCCACGGGCTTGGATAGCGAGTTGATCTACGAGGTCCTGCCGCTCGGCGATGGCAGCCTGTGGGTGGGCACTGAGAACGGGCTGTTCCGCGGCCGCAAGATCGGAGATCGGTGGCTCTGGCGGCAGCACGCCGGCATTGGAAAGATACCTGTGCACTCGTTGCGAAGGGACCGGGATGGCAACCTTTGGCTCGGTACGGAAGGCTATGGGGTTGGTCGAATTGATTCACGGACCGGCGGAATCGAATGGTTCAAAAAAGCTCGCGGGCTCGCCGCGGAATACGCATCTTCGTTGGCCCTGGATTCATCGCAGCGGCTCTGGGCGGCGACCGAAGCGGGTTTATTTGTGGCGCAGCTTCCCGGGAAGCGTTTCCGGCGCGTTGAAGAAGTCCCGCCCGTTCGCTGCTGGGTGGTAACCGCGGGGCCTGGCGGGCAAATCCTGGTAGGCGGGGCTGCGGGACTGTTCCGGCTTTTCCAGGACCGATGGCGCCACATTTCGAAGGCCGACGGCTTGGACCACGATGTCATTCTGGCGCTGGCCACTAACAAGCCTGATGAAATCTGGGTGGGCTATTGGTTTTCCGGCAGGGTCACCCGCATACGCGTGGATGGCGAGCATCTGTCGATGACCCACTTCGGAAGCGAACAGGGTCTGCGCGGAGAAATGAGTTATTTCCTCGGTTTCGACGCGGTCGGCCGGCTTTGGTCCGGATCCGACCAAGGCGTGCGGGTTTGGAATGGAGAGCGGTGGACTCAGTACGACCAGAGCGACGGTCTGATTTGGAACGACTGCGATCTAGGCGCTTTTGCGGCGCAGCCCGACGGTACCGTCTGGGTCGGAACCAGTGGCGGCCTGGCGCGCTTTCAACCAAGCCGCACGGCGCGCGCGGCGCGCCCTCCTTCGATCGTATTCACAAAACTCATTCTGGGCGACCGCATGGTCGAGGCTAGCCGCTACGCTTCGATCGATCACAGATCCAACTCCCTGACCGCTCAGTACTCAGCGCTGGCCTTCGCTCACGAAGCTTCCATCTTGTTCCGGTCCCGGCTGGTGCCCCTGTTTGGCGATTGGCGGGAAACGCCGCTGCACGAGATGCAGTTTCCCGGATTGCCACCGAACGATTACCGGCTGGAGGTGGAAGCGCGCGATGTGGGGGGCCCATGGAGTAAACAGCCGGCGGCATTCGCTTTTGAAATCCAACCTCCGTGGTGGCGCTCCTGGTGGTTTTGCGCCCTCGCAGCCACTGCCGCCCTGGCTTTTGTCCGAATGGTCTGGCGCTGGCGCACGTTGCAACTGACGCGCCACCAGAAGGAACTGGAGCGGGTGGTTGCCGAACGCACGCAGGAACTTCGCCAGGAGAAGCAGGACTTGCTGGTGGCGCGCGAGGAGCTTCGGGAACAAGCCATAAGGGATGGGCTGACCGGACTGTTCAACCACCGCGCGTTTTTCGATCTCTTGGAGATGGAATTCTCCAGAATTGGGCGTCAAAGCGGTTCCCTGGCGTTAATCATGGCGGACCTGGACCTGTTCAAGAAGGTCAATGATACTTACGGGCACCTGGCTGGCGATGCGGTACTGCAGGAATGCGCGCGCCGTATTGTGGCTTCCGTGCGGCCCTATGACAGCGTGGGGCGTTACGGAGGAGAGGAGTTCGCCATCCTGATGCCCGAGTGCCGTCTGGAAGAGGCTGCCGAGCGGGCCGAACAAGTGCGGCAAGCCATCGCGCAGAGCCCTATTGCCACGTCTGCAGGCGCGCTGTCGGTGACCTGTAGCTTTGGAGTCGGCGCCGCCGGCAGGCTGGCATCCAAGCCGGAGGAGTTGGTGCAGTCCGCTGACCTGGCGCTCTACCGTGCGAAAGCGCGTGGGCGAAACTGCGTGGTGGCTTCCTCCGCCGAAGCCGCGCCGGTGGCAGTGGAAGAAATCTCCGAAACAAGCGCCCGCTGAAATCCGTTGTGGGGCAGGCCCCCGGCCTGCGGCGGCCTCTCAGGCCGCCTCTTTGATTGCACCCCCGCCTTCACTCCTCCCGCATCGCCAGAGCCAGGCACTCTTCCAGAGTATCCAGCGCGAAGTCGCATTGGTCACGCGTGATCACCAGCGCGGGGCTGAGTCGCAGCGTGTTGTCGCCGGCGCCCAGAACCAGAAGTCCGCGCTCAAATGCCAGATTCACCACGCGGTCGCGCAGTTCCGGCGCCCTGGTCTTGGACTGCTGGTCGCGCACCAGTTCGATGCCCAGCATTAGCCCCAGCCCGCGCACCTCGCCCACCACGGGGAAGCGCGCCGGCCAATCCCGCATGCGCGCCATCAGGTGCGCGCCCATGCGCGCGGCGTTGTCGATCAGCCCCTGCTCCAGCAATTCGATCGTCACCAGCGCCGCGGCGCAGGCCACCGGATTGCCGCCGAAAGTCGAGGCGTGCGCGCCAGGAGTCCAGCGCATCAGGTCCGCGCGCGCAACCGTGGCTCCCAGCGGCAGCCCGCTGGCGATGCCCTTGGCCACCGTCATGATATCGGGCGTCAGGTTGAAATGCTCGGAAGCCCACATCTTGCCGGTGCGGCCCATGCCCGATTGCACTTCGTCGCAGACCAGCAAAATGCCGTGCTTCTCCGCGATGCGCGCCAACTCGTCGAAGAACTTCTGCGGCGGGACGATGTAGCCGCCTTCACCCTGCACCGGTTCGATGACAATGGCCGCCACTTCTTCGGCCGGCGCGATGGTCTTCAGCAACGTGTCTTCGATAAACTTCGCGCACTCCACCGCGCAGTTGGCGGGCGTCTGGCCGAACGGGCAGCGATAGCAGTTGGGATAAGGGGCG
>Ga0187871_10003345_pt1 | contig 12482 bp, 19 predicted proteins | sample June2016WEW_16_1_FD_132988 | JGI IMG/M metagenome (GOLD analysis project Ga0187871, IMG submission 132988) | Peatland microbial communities from SPRUCE experiment site at the Marcell Experimental Forest, Minnesota, USA - June2016WEW_16_10 | ecosystem: Environmental > Terrestrial > Soil >... | reverse complement strand
ATAGAGACCCGTGACTACATAAAAGCGTACCCGGTTCGGATTAGCTGCCGCGCTCAATTGATCTATAAAAATCTTATGACCGATCGTCCAACCGCCAATGGCGGCGAGCACTAAAATCGTGTGCATTGGGCTAGCGACTCGAGGATAACGGCCCGACGCGGACTTAGCCGGAGCAGACGTCTCCATTAGTCCTCCTCTAGCTAGAATGCCAACTTCGTGCAGTTTATCAGCCAACGATCAAGGAGCAAGGATTGGATTGCGTCGGCGTGGAGGCCTTCGGGAGGGACCTTCAGCGCGCCGGAGAGAGCCTGGGCAAAATGGCTCGTGAAAACAGCAAGCGCGGGGTCTTCGTGCATCCGGTGGGTAAGGCGGGTGAGCAGACGCGCCGGATTCATCCGACAACCGCATCGGGTCGTTTACGGGCGCGGAGGAATGGGCGATCAGCTCTTGGACTAGCTGATGGATCGCCTTCATTAGAGGAGTTTAACTACAGGGATCTATACATAAAGCGTAGCATTTGGCTATAACCCGTCAATTCGTCGGGTATGGATAAAAAATAATGCATACGTGTAAAACGTGCGGAATGATCGCTGATTGGTTTTGTCACGATTGCGGTGGCTTTCACTTCTGCGACAAGCACTACTGTAAACACTTTTACGCGTTGGAGGCACAAGACCGATCCTCGACAATGCACCCAATGCGCCCTGACACACATTCTGGTATAGCGTTGCCGCGCATTTGGGCGAAACCGAAAAGTGATAAAAGTTACGTGATGGCAGTCTTTGGCGGACTCGGAGCGGCAATGGTAGCCGCGATTATCTGGTTCAGCATTCAACAACGCGGAGAACGAACTCACCCCGGCAGTATTCTTGTTCTTGTACTTTTGATTGGATTCCTCACCTACTGCGCGCTCGCGCGGGGTAAGGATTAAACCACTAGGCGAACCAAGCCAACCAACGAGCCCTAGTTCCCTCTCTTCCTTCGGCCGCACGCTCTCCTACAAATGGAATACTCCTTCGCGCCAAGCTTCGCCGCGGCCGTCAGTTTAGTTGCGAGCTTGGATGGTAGACGCTCGTCTCTGCGGAAGAAGGACATGGATGCGCTGTTCGAGGAGGTCCTTGAAGAGCCTAGGCCGCGGCAACGGTCGAACCGACTTGGATTTGTTTCCTTTGGGACATTTATCTGGCTCGAATCCGATGGCTGCGAAGTTGTTAGACAAATCCCGGCTGGCCTCGGACCTTGTCCCCGCTGTAGTTCAGGTCTGCTAATTTAAGCTACCGGCCCGTCGTGTCTTTCGGCGTTTGGAGAATGCGGCCGCTTCAAGATCGGAGATGGGAAGCCGAGGGGACCTGCGATTCTTTTTGTCGCGTGCTTGCTTCCGCCCAAGTTGCGCCAGACTCAGCCCGCCACATGGCCCCTTGGCCTCCCTGAGGACAGAGTACCGGACCGCTGCGCGACCTATATGTGTCATAGGAGACAGATTTCAAGACCCCCATCTGGGAGCCTTAACCAAGCACGAACCCGAAGTCGGCATCTGTGCTGTGCGTGACAGGAGGTTTTCCTCATTGGCACGCCGCTCTGGTTAAGGAGTTAACGACATGCTTGGAATGATTGCAGCGGTTCTGATTGTTCTTTGGTTGCTGGGCTTTTTTGCCTTCCACGTTTCCACCGGCTTAATCCACATTCTGTTGATCGTTGGTATAATCATGCTCCTCCTACATTTCTTCAGGGGTCGAGCAGCCATAGCCTGAAGGTAGAGCATAAAAAACTAATCCGTTTGCGTGATACGTGATTCGCCGGATTTACAGGGGTCCGCGAATTTGATAGATGCTAAAACGTGGATTCCTGTACCCAGTGGTATGTGGCAAAGCGAACCGGGTTGCTGATTTTTTGGATCGTCGGCAGTGTTCTTTTTGGCGGTTTTGCCTTTTATCTCAATTGGAAATTGGGAGTCGTCTGGAGCGTGCTCGCGGTATTGGGATTTGTCGCTATTGAAAAAATGCTGATGCGTAGGGTCGATCCAACTGCCCCAAGATAAACCGCAGTCGAGACACTCCTGATGTGCCGACCTGCCAACGATTGCATTGCGGCTAGGTCGCCCGAGCTAAACGTCGCCTTGGCCCTGCCTTCAAGGCGTTCCGGTCTCCCAGTTGTGTCAGCTTGCTCAGTACCCGCTTTTCCAATTCTTCCAATTTCCTCCCGAGTTTGACGGTTCGGTCCCTGAGAGGATGGATTTGATCGTAGGCCAGGCCGACCATCGCCTTGTCTTCCTCATTCAGGACATCGTCACAAAGACCGATATACTGTGCCGCTACGTCCAGCATTTCGCCGAGCAGAAGTAGGTTGTCAGCACAGTATTGTTGTCGAGACATTGTTTTCTTTTGACTGGGAAGGGCGGGAGGTCATGCCACCGCTTTAGGATTGATGGCGTCGAACGCATCTTCGGCCGTGACGGTAACCTCGACATGAGCGCCTTTTTTGATCTTCACTTCGTCGCCGTGTTCGTCAGTAAGCGAATTCTCAATACGGACGTCTCGATAGCCAGGATCGGCACCTTCGATAGAAATCTGCGCCTCCTCCCGCTGGTTTGGATGCGAAGATGCGATCAACTTGTCAACGATTCCGGCGATGACCGTCCTCGGCGGTTGGGAAATTCTCGCCGTGTCTAGGTTGAGTTCCGCTATTCTTGCGGACTTCGATATGCGCGGCAGCGCCATCTCCGTCTGGACGCCGGCGAGTATCGTATTGCTGGTTTCTCTTTTGTGTTTGTTATTGTTCATGGGCTCATTCCGTGATTCACGTTTATAGTTTCCTGACGATCCAAACGATCAAGCAGATCACCACCAAAGTCCCAAGTAGTCCGTATCCAAACATTGTTGTCTGCTGTTCTCTAACCAGCCCTCTTTGAAGGGGGAGGCAAGTTCCACTGTAGGCGGTTCTCAAGACGACGTCTGTGCCGTTCCGGACACAGCCGTCGCTCACGGTTTGGGTTCCTTGTCTTGCAGCGCCGCCAGCAACCACTTCTGCATGACCATGCGGCAATCAGGTTTCACATCGCGAAACGCAAGCCCCATTCCCAGTGCCGGATGGGCGTACACAACGGTTGCTTTAGCCTCGAAGTACTCGTCAGACTTTAAAATCTTCACCAAGACGGCCGTTTTGGGGGCAAATGGCGCAGGAGTGTCAACGTAGCACCCGGATAGACTCAGTTCCTTGACGCTGGCTGTGATACTTGCACTGGGCGAGCCTTCGAGCGCGATCTCGGCGGCGGCTACGAACGGAAGCCTCAGGCTGCTGCGTTGTTGATCCATGTCGGTCCCGCAAGTAAATCAAAGCTGGAAAGATCGCGTCAAGCCATTCTCGAATCATCGACAACAATAATTTCTTGCGTGGGGCGCGGGGAAAAATGGATTTGACACATTTCGTTACAGCGTATTACTGTTTGGGCCACGCGATAACTAACCGTGCATCATAGTTGTCGAATTCTTGTCTCTCGACGAGTAGCCGTGAGCTACAGGCAGAGTGAGGCAGTTGCGTCCCTCTGCGATGAATTCGAGCCTCGTAAGGCGATCCGAAACGTGCCCACATGACACCTAAGAAAAACGCATTCGATGTGCAGGTCTTTCTCCAATCGGTCGGTGCCTCGAGGAGGGTCGAGGAGTACCGCAAGAAGCAAGCCATCTTCTCTCAGGGCCAGCCTGCGGACAGCATCATGTACGTCCAGAAAGGGAGCGTGAAGCTCACGGTGGTCAACGAGGACGGCAAGGAAGCGGTTGTGGCTATTTTTGGCCCCGGCGACTTTTTTGGAGAAGGCGGGATGGCGGGCCAGAAGCTTCGCATGGGAACAGCGACCGCTATTGCTCCGACGACGGTGCTTGTCATCGGAAAAGACGAAATGACGCGTGTGCTCCATGCGGAACACGACCTTTCCGACCGTTTCATTACGCACATGCTGGCGCGGAACATCCGGGTTGAGGCGGACCTGATCGATCAACTCTTCAACTCGACCGAGAAGAGATTGGCTCGCACACTGCTACTGCTTGCTCGCTATGGCAAGGAAGACCAGCCAGAGGGCGTGCTTCAAAAGGTATCGCAAGAAATGCTGGCGGAAATGATCGGTACGACGCGCTCGCGGGTGAATCTGTTCATGAATAAGTTCAGGAAACTAGGCTTCATCGAGTACAACGGCGGAATCAAAATTAACAAGTCTCTTCTTACTGTCGTCCTGCACGAGTAACACTGATGCCCCCCGGGGCACTTTCGGCTCGCTCGGCTTTGAGCGCCAGAAGCCCTATTTGAGCGTCCTCAAGTGTCCTGTACTCCGCGCCATCCTCTTCAATCGGACTGAGAAGTCTTTGTTCGATTGCAGCTAACGCCTCATAAATCCGAGTGGGCATTGCAGCGTTGTCCGTCTCCAAAACGGCAGCTAGGTAGACCGTCTGCCATAAGTAGGTCGCAGGGATATCCATGGAACCTTCTTTCAGGCGAGCAGGAAGATAGTAGGAAAACGTACAGACCAAAACTGTGCTGAAAGGAACAGCATTGCGGATGGTTAAGGAACAGAGTCGAGGCAGTTCCTCTTCAAAGAAATACCCCTCAAGGCCCTAATAATAGCGACCCCCACCGACCGGGTCGCTTTGTTCAAATTTCAAGCTGACCCTAACGCTTACGTACTCTCAAAGACATAACTGTACCTTTTTTATTAGGGCTTGGTACGCTTGAGTACATAGGCGTCAACATGTCCACAAACATCGCTACGTCGGATTCTCGGAAGCGGCTGACACCACGAGAACTGGAAGTTGTGCAACTTCTCGTGGAGGGCAACACCAGCGAGAAGGTTGGCGCGTCACTTGGGATTAGCGCTAAAACGGCGGAAACTCACCGAGCAAATGTGATGAGGAAACTGTCATTGCATTCAATCACCGAATTAGTCCGCTACGCGATCAAGAACAAGATCGTGGAAGCATAGGATGAGGAAAAACGGTTCTGACCTCTGTATCAATATGCCCGGCGACCGTTGTCATTGCGACCCAATCTCCCTCCTTCGGGCGACGAGAACAAACATGCCCTGAAATGCAATGCAAAAGCGTCGCCCGGAGGGCCCGAATGTCTTTGTAAATTCCATTGGTAAGCTACCGCACATACGGTGCTTCGGGTTTTGGCTATCGCCCCTCCGAGGTGACAGATGTCGAGATGGATTCTCATTTGTCCGAAGTGAAAACCGAATTTGAACATTCCCAGATTAGCGGAATGGCGCGCCTGATGATTCCAGAAAAGCCCGAAGTCGCGATCACTGGAAACGAATGTGTATGCCCTAACTGCGGTTATGCTGCAATTTACTTTCGGACGGACCTGTTGTATCGGGCTTGAGCCCCGGTTCTCCTAGACAATTTGTCAAATCGCTCAAATTCGTTCGCGAAGGGCAGGAAATAAAGATGGCTCCAGACCTTAGCAAGTATTACGAAGAACTGCGGAGACTAAAGCGGGAGAACCCCAGGCTTGGCCGCACTATGCTTGAGCACTACCTCAGGACTATGTACCGCGAAGAACTGGAAAGACTGAACCTCAACGTAACGGAAATCTACGACAGTTTTGCCGCCGCAGAGAGACAGATTAGCGCACCGCTCTCGGATTCTGAGCCTCATCCACTTTCAAAGCGAACCCGCCGAACCTGATATGAAAAGGCGAACGGTGACCGTCGAGCCGACCTTGATTTGCGTCGCCACTACTCTGAGGAAAGAATCTCGGTAATCTGCGCTGGATTGATCGACGCCGTCACGCTGCCGGAGACGATCTGCACCTTCGACTTCCGCTACGCAACCCTCGATCCCGGCGGAGGCCGCGCTCAGCTTTCTCAAAGACACGAAGGGCACGGTCACATGGTCAGTTCGCGATCTGGCGGATACGCTGAAGATCAGCCGCCGTGAAGCCGAACAGGTCGTGCGTTCCTGGCAGCGCAGGGTTACGTCCAAACTGAGAAACAAGGCGAATGGATGACAACGCCTGCTGGGGAAGCAGTATCGGATGCCAAGACCACACGCTTCTCGCGAGAAAGTGCCGAACAAGCCGTTGAATCACTGAGAGAGCGGATCAAAGAGGTGAACAAGGACGCGAAGTCCGCGTTCAAAATAACGGAGGCCGTTGCCTTCGGAGACTTCCTTCTAAACGACGATTTGACACGGTGACTCTAAACTGGTTCCCTGGGGTTCGGTTCCTGTTCTATTTTATACTGCGACCGAACGATCGCTTGGCGAACCTCCAAAGCGGTCAGGAGAACCGGGCTAAAGAGCCAGATACGAACGCCCTCCGACAGTTTTCCCCATTTTTTAGTACCGAGCTCCTGAACATACGTTGGGGAAAAGCCTTCTTGTTCAAGTATTTGTTGCCTGGCTTCGATTGTAAGTCCGTCCCAAAAGCGCTCCGGCCTGACCCTGTCTCCATTCCGAAAGCGATTCAAAATCGAGTCAATCATGGCTCCTTGTTCGACGTTGGATTGCGGGGATCACAAAACTATCTCAATTACGCCAAAAGCACTAACTCATTATTTAGGGTCTCAGGATTTTAAAAAATGAAGCGCCGTTCAACCGTTTCTAACAAAAGGTGAACAAGCAGGACGCCGTCTCCGTTTAGCCAAGGATCGTGCGCAAGCCTCTCCGTTCATTTTTTCATTTTGCGCATAATGTAGCGGATCATGTAGTCGGTACCAAGTTCTTGCTGGACACTTTTGATCATGTCGGCGTAGGTCCGGGTGAGGACCGCGACAAAAGTAGGGGCCGGTACGGAGACGAAGAGCGTATTCCCCTTTTTGTGAGTTTGTCGCGTCGGGCTAAACCATGTAGTAAACGTAGTGATGGTAACGCGGCGCATGACCGCAATGAGCAACGCCGTCCATTCGGTTGGAGGAAGAGCGTGGTCGTACTCGGGCCAGTTTCCACCGAACGCAAAACATTCTTCGAGGAAAACGCTTGCATAGAGGTAGTAGTCATTCCGCAGCTTACGATGGTAGCCGGTGTTTTTCGAATGCGACTGTCGCTGGTGGCGCGCAGCGATCGAAAGGTATCGGAAAAGCAGTTCTAGGCTTTCAGGCGGCGCGGTAACCTGATTCACAAGGTCGCCGCCTTGGTTCGCTTCGCCTTTTTCTTTATCCACAAAAAGGCTTCTAGTATCTCGGCGGGGTCTTTCCAAAATTGCCGCAAATACTCCGGAGACTCAAATAGGTTCGTCCGGTAGGTCGTTTCTTCCGAAGGCGGAGCATTCGACGCGGCCACGAGCTTGCGCCATATTTCCGCGCGTTCCTCTACTCGTGCGGCCTGTTCCGCGGGCGCCGTTTTAGGGTGGAGTAGGAGCACCACGAAAAGATGGTCGAGCTCGTTTTGGGTGAGATATTTCACAAAACAATCCGCTCGAACCTGAATACAACCGGAGGAGTATTCACGTCAACGGTTATATACAAATAGTTATTAAAGACACATCAGAGGGACTTGTTTTCATCTCGCCCTGCCAAACGGACGAGTCTCGTGTCTTAGAGCAGCGCAGAATGACAGCCTTGTTATTTGTTGTCGATTACTTTTATTTCTTCCGAGCCCAATTCCGTGTCTGGCCGAAGAAGCGCAATCTTTGGAGCGAGGTTGTGACCGCCTGTCGAGCCGTTGCGGGTCAAGAGGCCTCGAGGATCCGGGGAGCCGCGGACTGACCCAGCCGCGTCCGACGCGACCGCTCAGGTCGCTTGTACAGCTGTTGAGGTCATCGCCTGAAACGCGAAAAGCCATGGCTATCTGAAGTCTAGCCATCTGGCACCAAGACATCGCGTAGCGCCAGTGGGCCGAAACTCGACGCAAACAGGTTTGCCTGGTGCACGCAACCATAATGAAATGGCATCGGGAGCGAATCGCCTATTTCAATTCGGAACACGCAGGGGTCTGCTGCGCCAAAAGCTGCGCTTACTCGTGCAGGACGACGCTCAACAGTGAGCTGTTAATTTCGAGGCCGTTCGTATTATCGATGAAGCCCAATTTCTTGAATTTGTTCATAAACAGATTGACTCGGGAGCGCGTCGTGCCGATCATTTCAGCCAGGGTTTCTTGCGATACCTTTGGAAGGATTCTCTGCGGCTCGTCTTTCTTGCCATAGCGGGCTAGTAAGAGAAGCGTCCGAGCCAGGCGTTTTTCGGTTGAGTTGAAAAGTTGGTCGATTAAATCCTCTTCCACTCGGATGTTCCTGGAAAGCATGTGAATGATGAATCGATCGGAGAACTCATGTTCGGCGTGGAGCACACGAATCATCTCGTCCTTATCAATCACGAGCACGCTGGTCGGCGCCGTACTGGTGGCCGACCCCATACGAAGAGGCTGGCCCGCAAGACATCCTTCGCCAAAAAAATCCCCTGGCTTGAGAACAGCCACGACAGCTTCTTTACCGACCTCATTGACAACGGACAGCTTTACACCGCCCTGTTGAATATACATTACATGCCCGGCGGCATCACCCTGCATGAAGATATTCACTTTTTTCTGAAATCCGACAATGTTTCTCGCCACACCGGCCGAATCGAGAAAAGCTTCAACGTCGAAAGCGGGCTTCTGCTTGAGTTTTATTTTGGGTTTGACCTTACCGGAACTCGCGGACGCCTGCATAGGTACACCGCCTGACTACCGATAGCATCCTATGTCATTCAAGTCAAGAAGTCGGTCTTTGATTGGTTAGCAGCAATCTAGAATCGTCGGCTCCGCGGATGGTGTTCCAAAAAGAGTGGTACTACTTCTTTGAAAGCTCGCTCTTGAAATGACCTTCAACATCCTCACGACTCAACGGGTTTCTTGCTTTAGTTAATACGACCGAATAGACGATTTCATTCCCTCCGATCTGTGCGGTGATAAACGCCCCGTCTTCCGGCAGTTCTTGGTAGATGAATTTCACTTTTCTGCCGTCTTCAAGTGTTTTGATCCACTCTTGGTCTGGCATTTTTGTGTCTCTTCAGCCGAAATTAGCGTTTTCTTATCTCTCCTACGCTCCAAAGACGGCCTGTCAGTGCTTTCGTCGCCGGAATAATGCGCACACTACCACGCGCGCCGCAGAAGAGGAAGCGGATGCGACTACAGTTTGGTCTTCCCGCGCTTGCCTCGCACGATCCGCGCAGCGGCCTGGTTCACTCCCTCTTTCCGGGCGGTAGGGTCCAAAACGGTGGCATTGCGCCGGCGCGCCACTGAACATCGGTGTAAGGTGTGGCAACTGCACGGCTTAGATTATTAAAATAATAAACATAATATATCTATACATTTGCTTAAGGACGGTTCATTGTTAAAGTCTAATCATTCACTGAGGAGGATTACATGAGAACAATGAATCGCTTGGAACAACCTTTCCGTGGGGCTACGACTCTGCAGGAACAGATCAATCGCGTGTTTGGCGATGCGGTGGGACGAGCGGGCGAGGAGTCGAATTTGACCCCTTGGGCCCCAGCCGTCGACATCTATGAGACCGAAAATGAACTCGTCGTTAAGGCAGACCTACCGGATGTGAATCCGCAAGATCTGGACATCCGTGTAGAGAACAACATCCTTACGATTCGCGGCGAACGCAAGTTTGCGACGAAGGCTAACGAGGACAACTATCTGCGCATCGAACGCGCCTATGGCTCATTCAGCCGGAGCTTCTCGCTGGCAAACTCCGTAAAATCGGATGCAATCAAAGCCGATTATCAGAATGGCGTGCTGACACTGAGCATTCCGAAGCGCGAGGAAGCAAAGCCGAAACAGATCAAGGTGAATGTGGGAACGCACACGATGGCAGCGGTAGCTGGCGCCCGCTAAAAAAGCACTAGGCGGAAAACGAAGCATTGGGGCCGGTGGTCGAATCTGGCCACCCGCCTTCGTTTCTGGAACTGTTCGATGAAGCCCCGCAGTTTCGCTCCCGCTTTCCTCCGGGCTTTCCTTACAAAGACGGCTCCTTGCGACTTGTAGGAGGTCACATGGCGGACTGGCTACAGTGATGGCTCGTCTAGCGTTGGGCTAACTCGGTAGTCAATTTGCCATCGGAGGGCCGCAATCCCCCAAATCCAAACTCAGCAGGCGCTTTTTGCCTACCCATCGATAGCGTTTTAGCTTGACGCGAACTCCTCCGTACGCGACCGTATTCGTTCGGCTAGTGAAATCGAACGTTACGCTGTTCGCAACAACATCATTGAGGCGTGACCAGGAATTACAGGAATTGCCTAGTTAGCGCGAATATCGTTCTGTAGTTCGATCAGTTTACTATAGATTCCGCTCGAGAGTAGAAAAGCTCGCCGTCCAAATATCTGGAGGCCAACATGAAACCTCAGCGGACAAGCACAGACTCAGTGCAGATTCGTGTGGCGATAATCCTAGGGATGTACGGTGGCGCTACGTATTTCGCGCATCGACACAGACATACCTACGGCCTGTGGCCGGATGGCGTGTGGGCGATTATGGCCTGTTCTGCGCTTGTCCTTGGTGTCGTTCTTCGGACGATGAACGCCCGACGTAAGCCAATCAAGCCTGAGAACTACAAGCTCGCCGGATAAACCGGTCAGTTGGCGCAGGCTGACTTTGTGTTCTAACGCTCTATCGGTTCATTGTGTTTTTAATTGGGTTTACGCGAGCGGACTGAGCGGCATCTTGCACTTTGGCCGTTTAACTGGCTCAATGTGAAAACGTTTTGAATCGACCTAGTCGAGGTGAGCACAGATGGCATTCGCTGAAGAGATTGAAAAGGAAGCCAGCCAGGCTAAGAAGTTTCGCCCCGGAAAGACGAACACCATAAATAAAGTCAAAGGCACCTTCATCGAAAAACACAAAACGGACGGGTTTGCTGGCCTAACTTGGGATGAAATTTCTGAGCAGTTTCACAACGCTGTACTGGCTGCATGTCAGAGGCAAAAACCATATCGAAGCGGTATGGACAGCCTGAAGCGGGGACGGTAAGGGACAAGGCAGCCTACACCTTACCGTCGTAAAAAACCAATTCTTGCGTGCCCTCACGCGGTCCACGTCATGCCATAGCATCCTTTTGTCTTCTCAAGCATCTCACTGTTGATGTGGGTTTTCAGATGGCAAACTGGGTCGTAAAATGTCCTGAGTGCGCTTACACTTTCACGCACACACCGATTGAAGCGAGATTGATGGAGCAAGCCCACCGTGATCCGTTCCAGATTCTTCCCAGACCGCAAATCCTGCGAGCCGATGAAAAGCCGGCCTGCCCAGAATGCAAGAAGGAATCAGTCTACGTGCGTTCTCAACTGCTCTACCGCGAGAGGTAAGCTTGCCAGCTTTAGTTTCCGTTCCGACCCGATTCTACACTCACATGGATGCGCTGGCCGGACTTTTGATCGAATATGAAGTAGTTGCCGCGCGAGGATAGAGCGAGCTTTTTGACGCGAGCCTTGGCAGTTTCCATGTTCGCCACAGCTTCGCACCAGCGAAGATCGCCTGATTCTATTCTGAAAATATCAAGAGAAGGAACCATACCGTCCACCTCCCTATCTGGGACACCTCTTTCTACCAAATAAGCGTTTTCCAATTCTGTCACGTTTGAGACAGTCGTTCCGCGTCAACTCTTACGTAAGCCAAACGAACTGAGTACAGGACTGTTCCCTTCGGCACACTCCTTGCGGCGAACTTGTTGGTAAGGTGAGGGTATCGTGGCGCGACCCCGAAGGACAGCGTTTCCGCCGGAAAATCGAGGGCTGCGAGCCCGTCGGAAGGTCTTGGCATGGCAAGTACACCGGGGAGTATCGCGGCCCAGTCCTTAGGATTGCTATGCGTATCTCTCGTTTTCATAGGCGAACCGTCGACGCATGCACAGCAGGGCACCGGTACAACCCATGTTCCTCTCACGGTGGAACAAGTCGTCAAGAACGTGGAACAGAGTAACCGAGGGCGGTCTCGCGCACTCCACCGCGTAGAAGGAATGCGCGTTTATCGGCTGAAGTATCACGGTCCCTTGGGGGACCGCGATGCGGAGATAGTAGTGAAAGTCGCATATCAAGCGCCCGCGGAAAAACAATTTACGGTGATTTCACAAAGCGGCTCCAAATTCATCAATGACCGCATTTTCAAGAAATTATTGGAAGGCGAGCAAGAAGCGTTCCGATTGGAGAATCAAGAAGCCACCGCTCTGAACACTGATAACTACGCTTTTGAACTAAAGGGATATGAAGAGACCTCGGAGGGGGCGAGATACATTCTTTCCGTGCTTCCCAGGTCCAAGAATAAGTTCCTTTACCGTGGAAAGGTTTGGGTAGACGCAGTGGACTTTGCGATTGTTCGAATAGTCGCGGAGCCCGCGAAGAGCCCTTCCTTCTGGATTAAAAAGAGCACGATCGAGCAAACGTATGTGAAGGTGGATGGTTTCTGGCTTCCTGCCGGCAGTCGCACTGAAACCGTAGTCCGGCTCAGCGGGCTCGCAGTTCTCTCTATTGAGTTCAGGGACTACAAAATAGTAGAAGCAGACGCCCTAGTGGCGTT